>ERZ869936.162-NODE-162-length-84075-cov-18.985956_pt1 | contig 84075 bp, 101 predicted proteins | sample MGYA00520876_ERZ869936 | MGnify/ENA primary metagenome ERZ869936 (study PRJEB32218, sample SAMN09650985) | biofilter metagenome | isolation source: enrty point of leading RO module | place: Saudi Arabia: Thuwal, RO plant located on Red Sea | collected 2016-02-17 ... | reverse complement strand
AAGTGGTGTTCGAGGGCACGCCTGATGATCTCGTCACCTCCGGAACACTCACCGGCGAACACCTAGGGGCCAGGCTCGGGAGCTGAGGATCACGAGCTCGCGTTGGGTTGCGACCTCGTGAAGAGTTCCACGATCAGTCGGTGCACCTCGTCGGGGCGCTCGAGGTAGGCGAAGTGCCCGCAGTCGGAGAGAAGCGACAGGGTGGAGGACGGGATGGCCCTGACGATGCGCGTCGCGACCCCGAAGGGAATGAAATCCCGATCCCCATGTATCAAGAGCGTCGGGGCTTTCAATCGGCCGAGCAGTGGGAGTAGGTCATAGTGCTCCTGATCCCACGTTTCATTATTGAGTCGATGCTCGATCTCACGAGCGAGCACAACGGTCTCCTCGGTGAAGTTCTTCCTCAGGCGCGCTACCAAATTCTCTAGGTCTGTCGGGTGGACGGCCGGCCTGAAGTGGATCCGGTACAAGTCCGACTCGACGGACAGATCTCCTTGCCGGAAGGCCGGTCCGGAGGCAAGAGCCTGGAGGAGTTCCTTCTCTTCGCTAGTCCTGAGGTCGTGAAGGTGCTCGCGGAACACTAGGAGGTCGGAGTGCGAACCCGGTGCGGTGTTCATCAATATCAGATGTGAGACTCTCTCGGGGTGCCTCGTTGCGTACTCCATGGCGAGCAGACCGCCGAACGAGTGCCCGAGCAGAGCGGACAACTCCAATCCGAAATGGTCCTGGATCATTGTGAGGTCGTCCATCTCAGATTGAATCGTGACGTCTTCGGGGCGCGTGCCTTCAGCGGAGCGACCCCGACCTCGTTGGTCGTAGTAGATCAACCGGAACGATTCCGCGAGCTTGTCCATCTCCGGCAAGAGGTAAAAGTGATCGAAGTCAGGACCGCCGTGAAGGACGATGATCGGCGGGCCGTGGCCCAGCTCCCGAAAATAGAGCCGTCCCTGACCCGTGGACACATAACCCTCATGAGGTTTCATCCTGGACGAATCTTGATCAGGCGCCATGGCTCAACGGGCTCATAGGTGCTGAAGAGGTCTTCGGGCTGTCGGATGGCTGACTTGTCGGAGGATACCGGACCTAAGAGTCGCTGCCGGGCGGATCGAACTCGATCTCGTTGAGAGCTCCCGGGTCGAGCCCACAGAACCGATGGGGCGATTTCAAGCGATGGACCCATCTGAACCGAGACCATGCTGCTGGCCTGGTGGACCGCCACATAGTCGGTCAGGGCAACCATCCTCGGGCCCTCCTCGGCGAGCTGACCGACAGTGGGTGCAGATAGGACCCGAGCGACTTCTCGGCATCCAGGATGAACCCTATCTGAATGGCGACCCGCTCCGAGAAAGCCGGAGATCCTCGAGACGATTCTCGTCACCCGGTAAAGGGCTCGATACGGACCGCTAGGCCTCTCGCTTGCCGACCTGCGCATACACGAGCTGGGCCAGTACGAACGCAGCCTCGAAGAGATGAAGCACCAGGGCGGTCACATAGAACGCGATGTCGACATCTCGGTTCACTCCAAAGATCACAAGCACCAGCGACACCTGAATCGCCAGCTCGAGGATCCAAAACAGCGCGGCACCGAGCGGGCTGGTCCGCGCCTGTGTCTTCGCGAGCTCGCGATTGGCCTGGCGTCGCAGAGCCAGAGAGATGACCACCCAGTTGAGCACCAGGTAGCTGATGGCGCTCGCCACCCAAAGCCCATGCCCAGAAACGCCGTAGAACTCGAGGCCAACCGGGATGAGCGCGGCCACGACGACGAGGAGGCCGCTGGTAACCACGGCCTGAATCTGCCCCAACTGCTGTGATTCGATATCGGAGCGGCGGGTGACGCTTATCAATGCGGCGAAGCCAACGAACACACCGGCGATCTCCGCGATAGCTATGAACACGTTCACATCTTCCAACCGCTCACCGACCCTTGGTTCTATCGGAGTGTCACTTTCTAATAGACCGAGGCGTGCGATGCGGCGAGGGTCATCCGTCTCTTCCCTCGAAGAACCGCTCGTGGAGCTCCCGAACTCTGTCTGCCAGCTCGTCGACCGGCCCTTCGACTATGGCGTCGGGCACGACGTCAGCGATGGGAAGTGTCTTGACCGGGGGAGGGGGGACGCCTAGCTCTGAGAGCCATGACGCGAGCTGGGCTGACGACGAGGCGTAGACGATCCGGCCCAGACCCACCCAGCCATGAGCTGCAGCGCACATCGGGCAGTGCTCACCAGACGTGTAGACGGTGGCCGAGGCTCGCTCGGCCGGAGTCATGTTCTCGGCTGCCCATCTTGCGATCGCAAACTCGGGATGGCGGGTGTGGTCGCCGCCGGCCACGTGGTTGTGATCTTCGAACAGGCGGGCGCCGTCCGCGCCGACGAGGACCGAACCGAACGGCTCGTCTCCCGCCTCCAGAGCATCTTCCGCCAGCTCCAAGCACCTTCTCAGATGACCCAGGTCTGTGCTGTCCATTCGAGGAGGCTACGCGCTAGCCGGCGCCGAGTTCGATGATCACTCTTGAGTGCTCGGTGGGCGGGGGATGAGCACCGGAGTCTTTTCCTTGTAGCGTTCGTAATCCTCTTCGCCGCCCCACCGCTCGTCTGCCTTCTTCTCGAGCATCGGGACGCCGCTGATGCGGGTTATGAGGACTGCCACGAAGACCGGCGAGATGAGGACGACCCATCGCCACCCTGAGAGAATGGGGATCGCCATCACGGCGATGCCCGTCCAGAGTGTGATCTCGCCGAAATAGTTGGGGTGACGGGACCATGCCCAGAGGCCGCTCTTGATGAATCGACCCTCGTTCGACGGGTCCTTCTTGAACTCGGACTTCTCCCGGTCGGCGATCACTTCGATCGTGAAGCCGAATAGCCAAATTGCTGCTCCGATCACAGCCACCCAACCAAAGCCTTCTCGCTCGGTCGACGTGATGATCGCAAGTGCTGCTGCGGCCGTGAGCAAGACCCAGAGCCCTTGGAGCGTCCAGGTCATGAAGAATCGAAGCGGACTGACCTTGATCTCGTCGAACCGACTGTCGCGACCTTCACGCAGCACACGGCGAAAAAGGAAGGTGCCTAGCCGCCCTGCCCAAACCGCCACCATCCCAGCGACGACCCACGCCCGAGCGTCGAGTTCTCCACTCAGCAGCACAGCAACAAGCGTGATGGTTATGTATGTGATGCTGCCGGTCAGGTCGTAGTACTTCTCTGTCTTCGCGACATTCGAAGGGATGAACGCGAGCCAATTGACGACATAAGCGAGAGCGCCGCACAGAGCGAAGACCGGTATCGACCCGACCTCAACACTCCCGTCGCTTCCTGCCCAGGCTACGAGAGCGCCTATCGCGGTGGCGACTGGGATGCCGATGAGGGCGTTGCGGGTCTGATCGTCCATGGGGAGACCTTAGAGATCGTTTGCGACCGGCCGCTCGGCAGGCGTTCCCGCAACCACCTCAGCTATTCGGTGGTAACCAGGGTGACGGGAGTCAGTTGGCCGACCTTGTTGGAGACGCTGCCCATGAACAAGCCCTCCAGGTCGCCGAGACCGCGTCGACCCATAACGATGCAATCAGCCTCGTGGTCCTTGACGTAGTTGGCGATCTCATGCGCTGCCGCGCCGGAACGGACGTCGGCAGTGGAGACGGATCCCCCTGACTCAACGACGACTCGCTGTGCCTCGGTGACTATCTGGGCGCCGGCGGCCTCCAGCAGGTCTTGGTGGGTGAGGTTGATGTGCTCGAGGTCCGAGTACTCCTTCACACTTTCGGATGGTATGAGTCGTTTGCCTTCCGGTACCACGTGGAGGACGTTCACAGGGACTCTCATGGCACCTGACAGCTCACCCGCCATTGATGCCGCCCGTGTCGAGTGGGCCGACCCGTCGACGGCGAGAACGATCATTCTCATAGCGCTTCCTTTCCCAACCAGCATCGCGACTCTGAAGTGGTTTCACTAGGGCCGAAGGTCACGACCACCGGTGGCGAGCGGCGGCTCGTGTTCCTTCATGGCAACTCCAAGCCCTGGGAAGCCTCTCCCGCGACCCGACGACCACAACTCGATCAGAGGTTTGAGTTTGACCGTTTGACTCCGGGAGAGGGGTCGGAAGACTCTGGCCGAGACCGCTCTCGACCCGCAGTCTCGAGCAAAGGAGGTGACTGCAAGTGACGGTTACCCGTATTGAAGAGATTGATGAGCGGCTGCGGGGAGCGGATCCGGAGGTCCTGCGCGAAATGGTCTTCTGGACCGCCCATAGCCACATCGCAGTGTGCGAGTTGACCTCTCGGGAGGGCGAGTGCTCTCACGTCGAAGCGTCTGTGACCCGCGAACGGCTCGACTCGCTGAGCGTGCCCGAGATGACGTCGATTCTGGCTCCGGTCGCATGGCTTGCGATCGACGTTGATCGTATGACCGACGAACCCGTGTAGGTGTGGCTCCGGCCTGATCTCGTCTAGCCGCGAACCGGCCTGTACGTGTGGATCTGCACACCGGTGCTCGTCGGGGTTACGTCGACCAGATCTAGCTTGCGGGCGGCGCCGTCCTCCGGGAACAGCCTCTTGCCTCCGCCGAGGACCAACGGAAATATCAAAAGCCGATACTCATCGACCAGGTCGCTCTCGATGAGCGTGTGGGCGAGATTTGAGCTTCCCATCATCGTCAGGTCCCCGCCGGGCTGCGTTCGCAACTCCTCTATGGCGCCTACCACGTCATCGGGCGGCAACAGGTGTGAGTTGTCCCAGGTCAGGTCACCCTGCGTCAGTGTCCTCGATGCCACATATTTCGTGATCGAGTTGATACGGTCGGCGAAGGGGTCCCCCGCTCGCTCGGGCCATGCCGCAGCCATGGTTTGCCAGGTGCGACGTCCGAACAACGCAGCTTCGGCATCTGCCATCGCTTTGTCGAAGAAAGGGCCCATAACCTCCTCATCGAAGTAGGGGAAGGTCCAGCCGCCGTGAGAGAAGCCACCGTCGGTGTCTTCTTCGGGACCACCCGGAGCCTGGACAACGCCGTCGAGACTCATGAACTCGGTCACCACCAGCTTCACGAGCCCACCTCGGCCTCAGAACCTGCAAGCTGCGTCAGAAGGGCGTCGATTTGCCCGACTGCCTGGCGCATTCCCTCCTCGGCTCCCATGGTGAGAATCTCTTCCATCGCTTCGATCGAACCGAAGGTCGCTTCGATCGTCATCCTGACCCGATCTCCGTCTGGCGCGATCGTCACTGTGTTCCTCGTTGTGGGGAGTCCCGGATCCGGGTTCCCTTCGGCATCGGCGAAACCGTCCTCGAACTCGATTCGATGTGGTTCGTCGACTGCGATCACGCGCCACCAGCCTCCTGGGGTGTCTCCGCCGGGTCCGGTCATGAAGTACTTGACTCTTCCGCCAGGGCTCAGGTCGTGCTCGGTGACGGTGGCAGGATACGTAGGTGGACCCCACCACCGCTCGAGGAGGCGTGGATCGGCCCACAGTTGCCAGACGCGCTCGATGGGTGCGTCGTAGTGGGCGGTCACAGTCATAGTCAAGGCCTTGCGGTCCGTCTCCACCTTGGTCACAGTCATCCGTTGTCTCCTTGTTCTGAGTCTTTGAGGGCTTCCCCGAAACGGTCGAGCCGCCCTCGCCACATCTCCTCGATTCCCTCGAGGAGGCGTTGTGTCTTGCGAATCGAGTCGATGTTGGTGCGCACCAACTGTTCTCTTCCTTGCTTCTCCTTCGTCACCAGCCCCGCCCGCTCCAGGGTCGCCACGTGCTTCTGTACGGCGGCAAAGCTCATCGGGTATAGGCGAGACAACTCCGAGACCGAGTGATCGACGTGCAGGGTCCTAACCAGGATGTCACGACGGGTGGAGTCCGAAAGAGCTTTGAACAACGCATCGGCTTCCGGGTCACGAAGCATATCTACAACCATTTGGTTGTACGTTAGAACATCTGTCGAGGTCCCGCAACCAGGTGTGTCAGTCTCCCGGAGGGATGTGACCTTCGGCACTACTGATCCTCGGCCGAACAGACGAGCCTGGCGCGAGAAACATTGCCCGGAGTCGCCCACGGCGAAACCGGATAGTGACTAAGGAGCAAACACATGGTCGAGTTCCACGAATACAACGTTCGTCTGAAAGGCGACGGTGCAAAGACGGGGGAGATCGACTCTCCCGGCGATGCTCTACCGGCCCTGGCCTTCGGCTCACCACCCGAGTTCGGTGGACCGGGACGGACATGGAGCCCTGAGCATCTCTTTGTCGCCTCGATATCGACATGTCTGATGACGACCTTCTTCGCAATCGCCGATATCGCAGGTCTCGACGTCGTCGACTACAGGGATGACGCAACCGGTGAGCTGCGTCGTGGGGATGATCGGCTTTACAGAATGGACAGAGTCACCCTTCGACCCGTGGTCCTCGTCAGTGAGGCGTCGAAGGTCGCGAAGGCGCGGCGGCTTCTGGAGAAGGCTGAGCAGGTCTGTCTGATCAGTCGTTCCGTCTCGTCTGAGATCGTGCTCGAAGCCGAGGTGTCTTTAGCCGAGCGAGTCACCTGACGGACTACGCAGCAAGGCAGGGCGGGGCAACCTGCCGTCTCGGCGCGCACGTATCCCCGCGCGCACGGCTAGACATTGACTCATGGCAATAGGTGTTCTGACAGCCGGCGGAGACTGCCCCGGGCTCAATGCGGCGATTCGCGCTGTCGTCACGAGAGTGGCGGCCGAAGACGTCGAGGTCGTCGGGATCGCGAAGGGATGGCGCGGGCTGATGGAAGGCCTTACGCGCCCCTTGGCAAGGGATGACGTACGCGGAATCCTCTCCAAGGGCGGGACGATCCTCGGCACTTCGAGGCTCGATCCCTACGTGCACGGCGAAGGCTATGACTCGGTTGCACCGACTATCGAGAAGGCCGGGCTCGAGTCCCTGGTGGTCATCGGCGGCGATGGGTCTCTCAGAACGGCAGCACGACTGAATGACGACGGCGCCCTCGCTGTTGTTGGGGTACCAAAGACCATTGACAACGATATCGGTGGCACCGATGTCTCACTCGGCTTCCACACGGCTGTTCAGATCGTGGTCGACGCCATCGATCGGCTCACGACCACCGCCGAATCGCACAACCGCGTCATGGTTGTCGAGGTCATGGGGCGAACTGCAGGTTGGATTGCGGCCAGTTCCGGAATCGCCGGCGGGGCCGAGGCGATAGTCGTCCCTGAGCGCCCTACCGATTACGAGGCTCTGGCCGGTCGCTTGGTGAGGCGCCACACGGCCGGCCACGACTACTCGTTGGTGGTCGTCGCCGAAGGCTGCGCGGGTCCTTCGGGTGAGATGTCCACGAGGGGAACCGATACGTACGGATTCCAACGTCTTGGGGGTGTCGCGTACGAGGTGGCACGGGAGCTCGAAGAGCGCACGAGGTACGAGTGCCGCGTGATGAGCCTCGGATACCTGCAACGAGGCGGCACTCCGACAGCATTCGACAGGTTGTTGGGTACCCGGTTCGGGATAAGGGCTGCCGAGCTGGCTCTCGGCGGATCGGAAGGGGTGATGGTCGCCCTCCGCGGTGAGTCCATCGAGGCGGTCGACATGCACGAGGCAGTCGACGAGGTCAGGACCTTGGATCTCTCATTGCTGGATGACGGCTCTTGGTTCTGGATGTGATTCCGGTCAGTCTCCCGTAGCCAATCCGCCAAAAGTCCCTCGGATGAGCGCAAAACGGCCCTAATGGACTTGCGCCCGATGGGCGCAGACTGGCACCAGGAATCAATGACTACGAGGTTTTTCTGATGGCGAGCAAGTGGATCTATGCCTTCGACGAGGTCGACGACGCACAGGCCGCGAGTGGCGGCGACTGGGAGGAGACCCGAGCTTTGCTTGGGGGAAAGGGCGCCAATCTGGGTGACATGACCCGGATCGGCGTTCCCGTGCCGCCCGGTTTCACGATCAGCACAGAGGCGTGCAATGCGTACCTCGCAGCAGGCGAGGAGCTGCCGGACGGTCTGCTCGAGGAGCTCGCAGCCGCCCTTCAGAAAGTGGAAGAGGCCACCGGCAAGTCCTTCGGAGACGCATCGAATCCGCTCCTCGTGTCGTGCCGCTCGGGTTCCAAGTTCTCGATGCCCGGGATGATGGACACGGTCCTCAACATCGGGATGAATGACGAGGTCGTCGAGGGGATGGTCAAGCTGACCAACGATGAGCGTTTCGCTTACGACGCCTACCGGAGACTCGTTCAGATGTTTGGCTCGGTCGTGCTCGGCGTTCGGGATGAGCCCTTCGAGTACGTGCTGGAGCGCTTCCGGGCAGAGAGAGGTGTCTCCAGCGACTCCGACCTCACTGCAGACGACTTCAGGGCGATCACCGAAGAGTTCAAGGCCATCGTCGAGCGCTTCGCCGGCCGGAGCTTCCCCCAGGACGCCACCGAGCAATTGCACCTGGCGACCGAGGCTGTGTTCCGATCTTGGAACGGCAAGAGGGCCATCGACTACCGCAACGCGGCCGGCATCTCTCACGACCTGGGAACCGCGGTGAACATCCAGACGATGGTGTTCGGGAACATGGGAGAGGACTCGGCCACGGGCGTCGCCATGTCCCGCAACGCAACCACGGGGGAGCCAAGCATCGAGGGTGATTACCTCACCAATGCCCAGGGTGAGGACGTGGTCGCCGGTACCCGGGTGACCAAGCGCATGGAGGAGATGTCACGCGAGTTCCCCGACATCTACACGGAGTTCACCGAGATCGCCAAGAGCCTCGAAGAGCACTACCGCGAAATGCAGGACATGGAATTCACCATCGAGATGGGAAAGCTCTGGATCCTGCAGACGCGCGACGGGAAAAGAACTGCGCAAGCAGCAGTACGAATTGCCGTCGACATGGCCGAAGAGGGCCTGATCACCCAGGAGGAGGCGATCAGTCGGGTCAAGCCCGAGCAGATCGACTTCTTCCTACACCCTTCATTCGCAGTTCAAGCAAAGAAGGCTGCCAAAGACGAGGGCAGGTTCCTCGCCACTGGCCTGAACGTCTCTCCCGGCGCGGCAGTTGGCATGGTCGCCTTCGATGCCGACCTGGCCGAGCGTTGGGCGAAGGAGGATGGCCGCGACGTCATCATGGTGCGGCCTGAGACCAAGCCTGACGACGTGCACGGGATGCTCGCGGCCAACGGCATCGTCACCAGCCGTGGCGGGCGCACGAGCCACGCAGCGCTCGTGGCAAGGCAGTTTGGGAAGCCGGCGGTTGTTGGCGCCGAAGATCTGATCATCGACCTAAGCGAGAGGGTTCTCCATGTAGGAGACCGGATGGTTCGAGAGGGAGAGGTCATTTCTATCGACGGGACCAGCGGCGAGGTCATCATCGGTGAGGTGGAGACACGGACGCCGGACCTCGAGAATGACTGGCTGAAGAAGCTTCTCGAGTGGGCGGACCAGGTACGCGACATAGGGGTCTGGACCAACGCAGACAACCCCGACGACGCCCGCCTTGCCCGCAGCTACGGAGCGGAAGGTATCGGTCTGACCCGGACCGAGCATATGTTCTTCGGCTCCGATCGACTCCCGATTGTCCAGAAGATGATCACTGCGTCGATCCCGGCGGACAGGGTCGAAGCCCTGGCCCAGCTCCTGCCGTTCCAGAGAGAAGACTTCGTGGGCCTGTTCCGAGCGATGGACGGGCTGCCCGTGACCATCCGGCTCATCGACCCGCCGCTGCACGAATTCCTGCCCAGCTTCGAGGAGCTCACGACCGACCTCACCGATCTGAAGATCAGGATCCAGTCGGCAGGCTCCCTCAAGGAGATCAATGACCTGCTTGCCAGGATCGAGGAGCAGGAGCACATGCTGCAGCGGGTCGAGAGCCTGCGGGAGTCAAACCCGATGCTTGGTCTTCGCGGAGTCCGTCTCGGCATCGTCCTTCCCGGCCTCACCAAGATGCAGGTCCGGGCGATCTTCGAGGCTGCTTGCCAGGTGTCCGGAGAAGGCGCCGTGGTGAAACCGAAGGTGATGATCCCGCTAACTGCCCATGTCAACGAGCTGGCCCGTCAGCGGGAAGAGCTCGAGGAGGAGGCGCAGGCGGTCATGTCCGAGCAGGGCGTCGAGATCGACTATGAGTTCGGCACCATGATCGAGATCCCCAGGGCTGCTCTCACCGCCGATGAGATTGCCCGGCACGCGGAGTTCATCTCCTTCGGCACCAACGACCTGACGCAGATGACATTCGGGATCAGCAGAGACGACGCGGAGAAGGCTTTCCTGGTTCAGTATCTGGAAGAGGGCATACTCGCCCGCAACCCGTTCGCGACGATCGACCCGGAAGGGGTTGGCGAGCTGATGAGGATTGCCGTCGAGAAGGGCCGAGCGACGCGCGAAGGCCTGAACGCAGGCATTTGCGGTGAGCACGGTGGCGATCCCGACTCAATTGCTCTGTGCCGCAGGCTGGGCCTCGACTATGTGAGTTGCTCCCCGCCCAGGGTGCCGGTCGCCCGGCTTGCCGCTGCCCAGGCTTCGATCAAAGAGCCAATGGTCGCTTAGCGTCGGCTTGTCAGTCGACGCTGCAAGAAGTATCGGAGAGCGCACCCCGGTACAGCGTCGCCCCACTCTGGCGTGACATAGATTCCGGCTATGAATCCGAATGCAACCGTCAGGCCGGTACGGATCGACGAGCGGAGCCACTGGCAACGACTCTGGGAGTTGTATCTCGACTTCTATGAGTCACCAGATGTCGCTACAGGTTCCGACTCTCTGTGGTCTCGCATCGTCGATCCTGAGAGCCCGATCCGGGCACTGGTCGCCGAGCTGGATGGCACCATCGTTGGTCTCGTCCACTTCTTCCCGCACGAGAGCACCTGGCAGGACCGCCCGGTCTGCTACCTCCAGGACCTGTATGTAGACGAAGGACTGCGTGGTCAGGGGATCGGAGAGAAGCTGATCGATGCGGTTGTCGAAGCAGCCCGCGCCGAAGGTTGGGCCAACGTCTACTGGCAGACAGCAGCGGACAACGTGACCGCCCGGCGTCTCTACGACAGGTTGACCGGTGGCTTCTCGGGCTTCTTGGTCTACGAGCTGGACGTGTAGGGCCTAATCCAGGATTGCGAAGGCGCGCACCGGAAAGGTGCCTAGGGAGCGAACTTTCGGTGGGACTGCGAAGAAGCGAAAGGCACTGCCAGCCAGTTGACCGAGCCCGGTCAGGTGCTCGACGATCGGGATCCCTGCTCCGAGAAACCGGCTGTGTGCCGGGCGGCTCCCGCCAGATGTGTCGTCGATGTTCACCGAGTCGATCCCGACGAGACCTGCCCCAGCCCGGACCAGAAGCTCGATTGCCTCCTCGCCGAGGTATGGATGCTCGGCCGATCCGTAACGCTCGGTTCCCCAATATCGATCCCAGCCCGTATGGAACAGGACGGCGCATCCGCTGAGGTCATGGTCATTCAGCAATTCCGCCTCGATGCGAGGCCCCTCGACGCTGATGCAGATGCCTTCGAGGTTTGCGACTTTCGTGAGTGGTAGGTCGGCGAGGTCGTGGCCCTCTGCATAGCGATGGAAGGGAGTGTCGAGATAAGTCCCTGTGTTGGCCACCATCGAGATCGTCCCGATCTGGAACTCCGTTCCCTCCTGATAGTGGGACCTGGAGTCGGCACGGCTCAAGTGCTCTCCGATGTTCGGTCCGGGTAGCCCGGGATAAGTGGTCATTCCGTTCTCGATGAGGTGAGAGCAGTCGATGAACTTCGCCATGAGCGGAGACTATGACCTCTCTACGTGGCTCACGCCAGCCCGGTGGCTCTTTCCAGCCCCTCCAGGCACGACCACCGTTCGGGCGACCACGATCCAGAGTGTCTGAGTGGGTTGCCGTAACCTGGCGAGAGGATGTCGACTACGTCAAAGAAGCGCGCCGCAAAGATAGAGCGGATCCACGACGCTGCAGCAGCTCTGTTCGCCAGGAACGGCTTCTATGGCACTCGAATGGAGGACATCGCGGCCGGTCTCGACCTCCAGAAGGGAGCCCTCTACTACTACTTCGACTCCAAGGAAGCGCTCCTCGCCTCACTCGTCGAATCACGCGTTGGGGCAGCCCTAGAAGTGATGGGGGAGATCGCAGCCCGTGATGCAACGGCAACGGATCGGTTGCGCGCCGGTTTCACCGGCCACCTCACGGTTTTCCAGGAGCACGCCGACCTCTACACGATCTTCAACACCGAGAGGCTGCACTCCATCGCCCCAGAGATGGCCGAGAAGGTCAACGAGTTGGGACGTGAATACGAGGGCATTTGGGCGAACCTGATCCGGGAGGGGATCGAAGCGGGTGAATTCAAAGCGGCTATCGATGTGGATGTGACCGTGAAGGCGATTCTCGGCGCATGCAACACAACGCTGGTCTGGTTTCGCTCCGGTGGTCGGCTGACCGTCGATGAGGTTGCAGCAGTCTTTGCCGACCTCTTTCTCGAAGGCCTCGCCCAGTAATTTGACCCTTGGGTAGAAATTTGACTCTGGGTTCAATACACTCCCGGATATGACCCAAGTGCGCAACGACGCCCTCAATCTGGCTCTCGACACCGAGGACAACCCATATTTGCTCGACGGCTATGCGCCGGTCGACACCGAGATCGCTGCGGACGACCTAGAGGTGATCGGGGAGATACCCGAAGACCTGAATGGTCTCTACGTCCGTAACGGGCCCAACCCCAGATACCGGCCCACAGGGCGCTACCACTGGTTCGACGGTGACGGGATGCTCCATGCGCTGCACTTTCGCGACGGGAAGGCGACCTATCGCAACCGATGGGTGAAGACCGTCGGCTACCAGCGTGATAGTGCTCGAGGTGGCGCTTCGTATGCGGGCATGGTCGAGGACACTTCTGCCAATCCCGATGACGGCTATTTCCGACGGCTCAAGGACACGGCGAATACCGACGTCGTGTTCCACAACGGGAACCTCCTTGCCATGTGGTACCTCGCCGGCGAGGCCTACAAGGTTGATCCGCTCACTCTCGAGACGCTCGGAGTCGAAGACTGGAATGGGGCCCATCAGGGTTGTGTCTCTGCCCACGCCAAGGTCGACGAGCGAACCGGGGAGTTCATGTTCTTCGACTACGGCCCACGGGCCCCCTACATGTGGTACGGCGTGGTGTCCGCTGATGGGGTCCTCAAGCATTTCGTGCCGATCCCATTACCCGGAGCACGCATGCCGCACGACATGTGGATCACGGAGAACTACTCGGTCCTCATGGACCTGCCCTTGTATGCGGACCCTGAAGTCGCGGCTGCCGGGCGTCACAAACTCGTTTTCGACCGAGATCTCCCGGCGCGGTTCGCCGTCTTGCCCCGCTATGGCGCAACCGATGATGTCATGTGGTTCGAGGCCGAGCCTTGCTACGCCTACCACACCATCAATGCTTGGGAGGAGGGGGACGAGCTGGTGCTCAACTTCTGCCGGACACGTCAGCCGAAGCCTCCGACGCGCGACTTCAGCGGACCGCTCGAGTCGGTGCTGGAGTACCTTCGACTCGATGCTCAGTTCTACCGGTATCGGTTCAACCTGAAGACCGGGTCCGTGACCGAGACACCCATGGATGATCTCAACACGGAGTTCCCGGTCATCAACACGCAATTCCTCGGCCGTAAGTCGAGATACGCCTACAACGTCGCAATTGACAACGGCTACACCCTGCTGTTCGAAGGTCTCGTGAAGTACGACAACGAAACGGGAACATCGCAGCGTTTCGACTTCGGCGATGGGCGTTGGGGATCCGAGGCACCTTTTGCCCCGCGTCCGAGAGCGACGGCAGAGGATGATGGCTATCTGGTCTCATTCGTCTATGACGCCAACGTGGACCGGTCCGAGGCCGTGGTCCTCGACGCCGCGACCATGGACGAGGCATGTCGCGTCGTAGTACCGCAACGCGTCCCACATGGCTTCCACGCTTGTTGGGTTCCAGAGGAGCGTCTTCCGCAGCGGGGGGCGTGAACGTGTTCATACTCGGCGGCCATCAGACCGACTTCGCCAAGAACTGGGGACGGGAGGATGCTCTCGCCGATATGCTCGGTGCAGTCGTGGCCGGCGCGCTCGAGGACGCTCGTGTTGAAGCGCGAGACATCGACGTCAGTCACGTCGGCAATTTCGCAGGCGAGCTGTTCACCGGGCAGGGTCACCTCGGCGCCCTGATCGCGACGGTCGAGCCTGCCCTGTCGGGGAAGCCGGCATCCCGACACGAGGCGGCATGTGCGTCAGGTTCGATGGCCATCCTGTCGGCCATGGCCGACATCGAGGCTGGCCGCTACGACGTGGCGCTGGTCGTCGGCGTGGAGCAGATGAGGAATGTCCCCGGTCAAGAAGCGGCCGAGCATCTCGGAGCCGCGATGTTCGTCGGACACGAGAGCCAGGAGGCCACGTTCCCATGGCCCCACCAGTTCTCTCAGATCGCCGAAGAGTACGACAAGCGCTACGGGCTGGACCATTCCCATCTAGGCGCGATAGCACGAAAGAACTTCGACAATGCAACCCGAAATCCACTGGCCCAAGCGCGGAGCTGGAGGTTCGAGGAGTCGGCCTTCGGTCCGGACGATCATCTCAACCCGGTCATTGAAGGCCGCTTGAGAAAACAAGACTGTGGCCGAATCACCGACGGTGCCGCAGCAATAGTCCTTGCGTCCGAGCGGGCCGCTGGCCGTTGGGCGGAACAACACGCGGTCGACTTCGTTCACATGCCTCGAATCGACGGCTGGGGACACACAACCGCAGCACTCCCACTTGCCCAGAAGCTCGCAGCGGCGGATAGCGGACACCTTTTCCCTCATCTGCGGCGAGCAGTTGAAGAAGCGCGGAAACGAGCCGGGGTGACGTTGGAAGACGTCGATGTCATCGAGACGCATGACTGCTTCTCCATCAGCGAGTACGTCGCATACGACCATCTTGGCCTCACGGAGCCAGGCGAGGCCTGGAAAGCGATCGAGGATGGAGTCACCGAGTGGACCGGAGAGCTTCCGGTGAACCCGAGCGGAGGGCTCATCGGCAACGGTCATCCGGTGGGCTCGACCGGTGTTCGCATGGTGCTCGACGCAAGCCGACAGGTCACGGAATCGTCTGGTGAATACCAGGTGCCTGGTGCGAAGACCGCCCAGACGCTCAACATCGGTGGCAGCTGCACCACCGTTGCCAGCTTTGTCGTCCGTTCGGGGGGCTGATGGCTGTAATTGTCGAAGCAGTCAGGACACCGCGAGGGAAGGCAAAGGCAGGAGGCGGGCTCTCGGGAGCCAGTCCGACTGAGTTGTTGACCTCTGTGATGCGGGCCGCCATCGAACGAGCTGGCGTTGATCCCGCCCTGATCGATGATGTCGTGGTCGGATGTGCCACCCAGACCGGGGAGCAAGGCGCCGACATTGCCCGCACAGCATCGCTGTTGGCCGGCCTATCCCACGAAACCCCAGGAGTCACGATCAATCGATTCTGCGCGTCGGGGCTCGACGCTGTGAACATGGCCGCAGCCAAGGTCGATGCCGGCGATGAACGCCTCGTGCTGGCCGGGGGCGTCGAGTCGGTGTCTCGGGTGCCCATGTTCTCCGACGACGGCCCCCTCTATAGCGATCCGCGTGTCTCCAGAGAGATCGGATTCGTCCACATGGGTGTCGCAGCCGACCTCGTGGCGACACTCGAAGGATTCAGCCAGGAGGAGCTGGATTCATACGGCGTGCGCAGCCATCACCGGGCTTTTTCGGCGTGGAGTAGGGGCGTCTTCGATAGGTCTCTGGTCCTGGTCGAAGGAACCACACTCGCCATGGATGAGCATGTGAGGCCCAACACAAGCGTTGCCGACATGGCGTCGATGACGCCTGCGTTTGCCAACGTCGGCGCCAGAGGCCAGGACGAGCTTGCCTTGAGCCGATACCCCGAAGCCGGAGAGATCCGTCACGTGCATCACCGCGGCAACTCGCCATCCCTGGCCGACGGGGCTGGTGCTGTGTTGGTCGCCTCCGATCAGACGGCGAAGGATCTGGGGCTGCCGAGGCGAGGGAGAGTCCGCTCCTATGCGAATCACGGGGTAGATCCGGTGATAATGCTGACTGCGGGCCAAGAGGCCGTCGCCAAAGCTCTGGACCGCGCCGGTATGAAGGTCGCAGATGTCGAGAGATTCGAGTTTGCTGAGGCCTTTGCGGCACTTTGCCTCAAATTCGAGCGAGACCTGGATGTCGAGCCGGAACGCTTCAACGCCAATGGAGGGACAATTGCCATGGGCCATGCATTCGGGGCGACTGGATCAATCCTCGTCGCGACGCTGCTCGACGAGATGGAGGCGTCCGACTCGACCAATGGCGTCGTCGGCATCAGCGGAGCTGCCGGCATGGGGGTCGGAACCGTCATAGAGCGGGTCTGACAGACCCACCTAGTCCCGCCTGGCCTCCAAGCAAGTCACGCCGTCGGGACCCACGGTCGCACTATGAGGCGTCTCGGGTGGCAGGTCCAGGCGGTCCCCGGGCTCGAGCGCGTGATCTCCGTCCGGCGTGTGAAAGACGATCGATCCCTCGGTGCAATAGAGGACCTTGTGAAAAGGATGGCTGTGGCGGCCATAGACAAAGCCGGCACCGTTCGACCAGATCTCAGGTACGAGGCCTTCCTCCTCGAAGGCCGCTCGGGCGTCCACGTACGCCTGATCAGCCAAGGTACTCGCCGATCTTCGACCGGTATTCGGGGAAGTACCTGGAGATCACGGATAGCCCGAACCGGGACATGATGGACTCCTTCGGCTCGCGGTCGAGGAGGAATCGGAAGGAGGCTTCAACGAGATCATGAGCGGCAGTCGAATCGAACGGCTCTCCTTCTACATCGACCTTGACCACGTGGCTGGTTGAGGAGCCACCTTCTCTGACCTGCACGCGGAATTGCCCGTCGCTCTGTGCGTCTACGTCGATCTCGACCATGTCTTCCAACTTATCAGTCGCACGACGGCATTGGACATACCGGGCTCGATCCCTCGAGCCTGCCTGGTCAGGGCAGCGGCGGGGGTGGGGGACCCACGATGTCGATATCGTGCGCCGCGCAGACCTCGGCGACCTCCCCGGGATCGATCGGGCCGGGCTCTGGCAGGCCGAGCCGGTCGGTCGGCACACCAAGGGCTGTCACCATGGAATCGAACTTCGGCGCGCCGTTGACCGATGCCGTCACGTTGATGAGACGGGCCGAATCGGACATCACCTGGAAGCTGTGAGGAACGGAGTGAGGCAGGAATGCAAAGGAGCCCTCCGGGCCATCTATCTCTTCGTCCCCGGTGAAGAAACGGAGTGATCCCTCGAGAACGAAGAAGAGCTCATCTTCGCTGTTGTGGCGGTGCTGCGGAGGGCCAAAGCCGCGGGGTGCCAGGAATTCGACGACGCTCATCGTTTTCGACGCAGCGCCTGCGAGCTTCACTGTTGCTCGATTGTTCAGAAACTCGAAGTGGCTTCCGTCATCGGGCCCGAGGACGGTCGTCTGAGGGTGTGCCAGGGCGTGTTCGATACTCATGAGGCCGATGGTGCTCCACAACCTTCAGAAATCCTTACGAAAGTGTCTCGAACGACGGAACCGATGCGTCGATCTCACTCATCGACTTAGTCCAAGCAGCATGCGCTCGGCGGGCGCCGCCAGGGTCCCCAGATGCCAACAGGGCGTTGATGAGAGCGCGGTGAGTTGCGTCGTCATAGGGGTCCACGGCAATGATCTTGCGATACAGAGTTGCCGCGCCTGAAGGGTTCTTGGCAGCGATCTCCTCCTCAGCCACAGCCTTGGCCGCCCCGACAAAGCGGCTTCGTATCTCGTCTCTGATGCCACGGGTCCAGTCTTCGTACCGGTCCTCGGGCAGAAACTCACCCACATAGGCCGCTAGGACGGCTCGATCATCTCTCGCCGCGTATAGGTCTTCTATGTCGGTGGACACCTGGTCGAGATCGAGCCGCACCGTTTCCCTGTCTGCCACCACTCCTCCACGCAAAACGCGGCGGACAGTGGACAAAAGGACTGAGAGTCGAGCGCCGAGTCGTCTCATATCGGACTCTCCCGGCCACAGCATCTCGATCAGCTCGTCTCTCGTCACCGGCCACCCGCGCGCCGCCACGAGACGCTTGGTGAGTTGCCTAGCAAGTCGAGATCCCCAGTCTGACGTCGGGATGTCTCTCCCATCCAGCTCCACGGAAAAGCCACCGAGCGTTTGGATGCGTGGCCTGGCGTTGGATCTTCGGCTGCCGGGTTGTGGCGACAAGCGACCTGTGACGAATTGCTCGAACTCTCTCATCCATGATGCGACGTCGCCGGCGTAGGCGTAGTGATCGTCGCCCTCGAGCTCCACCAGACGAGCTCCGTTGATGGACTCCGCCAGGTCGCGCCCCAGGGAGAGTGGGATAGCGCGGTCGCCAACACGATGGAGAACCAGGGTCGGAACATCGAGAGTGGGAAGCACCTCGCGCGCGTCCATCTCCGCCGATATGTCGATTAGCTCCCTCAGGGAGTCTGTGGTCGCGGCGAGCCTCTCGTAGCGTTGATGCCATGTGCGGAAGACCTGATTCGCCGCCAGCGAGGGGGCGAAGGCATCGACGATCCGAGATTGCGGAGTTCCCCATTCCTTTACCATCCGCTCCCGTCGCTCGATGCGCTCCTCCTCCGACCATGGTGGTGCGAGATGGGCACCACTGCCAAACATCGTCAGGCTCTTGACCCGATCCGGGTAAGTGGCGGCGAACATGAGAGCCATCGGCCCGCCGTCTGACTGAACGAAGAAGTGCGCTGCTTCGATCTCGGCGTGATCCAGCACCGCTCGGATGTCGTCGACTCTCTCGTCGATTCCAGCCACACGGCTTCGCCGATCTGAGGCGCCGGTGCCGCGCTTGTCGAAGTGGAGGTAGCGGGAGAAGGTGCCGAATCGCTCCAGCATCGCTCGAATGAGGGGGGCTTCCCAGGCAACCTCGATATTTTGGGCGAGAGGCGGGATGGCCACGATCTCTTCGGTCCCATTGCCCCATCTCTGCCACGCGAGACGTGCCCCCCGAGCCGGGGCGAACTCGATAGCTGGTATTTCGGGAGCGTCCTTCTGCATCTCTCCTTCACTGACAGAGTAGGGAAGCAGCTGTTGGGTAGGAATTCGTCGATACACTCCGACGATGCTCCCTCAACACCTGCCGAGATTCTTCGTACGCCAGAAGATCACCCTCATGGTCAACCGATACGAGATCCTTGGCGCGCGCGAAGACGGCAGCGAAGGCGAGATGCTCGCCTTCGCACAGCAGAAGCGGCTCAAGTTCAAAGAGCACGTCATCTTCTACCGGGACGAGGCGAAGACCGAGGAGCTCTTCTCCTTCAAGGCCAGGCAGGGATTAGACGTGCGCGCCGAACATGACGTTCTCGATTCGGCCGGTCGGCCAATCGGCTATTTCAAGAAGGAGTTTGCCGCAAGTCTGATTCGGTCCACGTGGACACTGAGCTACGGGTCGAAGACCGCCGTAGGCCAGGAACGCAACATGACGATTGCCATCCTGCGGAGGATCTGGGATTTCATCCCTTTCCTGGGCGAAGTCTGGATCCCATTCGTCTTCCACTTCGACTTCTTGGATCAAGCGGGCAACGCGGTTCTCACCAGTGAGCGCAAGAAGTCGATAAGGGATCGTTACACGATCTCGGTTCCCGACGAGACACTCGACTTCAGGGTGGCGGCATCTGTAGCCGTGGCTCTCGACGCTTTGCAGAGTCGCTGACCATCCTTAGGCATGTTGGCCGCTCGGCGGGCAGCGCATAGGATCGCGGCGTGATTCGGGTGAGAAACGCGACGGGGGTCGTCGGCGAGATCGAGGTGGGCGACCGCTCTATCGGGCTCGTCGCAGCCACCACGTCTCTGACCGTCGGATCGCAGCATTTCGGCTTGGGCGTCTCCTACCGGAGACCGGCACGGATCGAAACCGACCGAGGTGCCGCTCCGATGTCGGTTCACGACTACGTGATGATCGTGAGGGTGGTAGGCGTCGTGCTTGCCGTCTTCGCCGCAGCCAGGAGGTTGAGCATATGGAAGACGAGCGACTAGCGAAGCTAGGTACCCAGATAGCCGAGCCCCTAGGGGTGATTTTCGGTGACGCTTCACCCGCGACTGTCTTTTCGGCCCCGGAGGTCATCGGAGACTCGATGATCGTCACGGCGTCGGCATGGGAACGCGTCGGAGGCTTCGGCTTCGGCGGGGGCAGCGGATCCGAGGCTTCCACCGGTGACGAAGGCGGTGGTGGCGGTGGTGGCGGCGGAGGGACATCTCAGGGCAGGCCAGTCGCTGTCATCACTGTCTCGCCGACAGGGGTCGAGGTGAGGCCCGTGATCGACTTCACCAAGATCGGGGTGACTTTCCTGTTGGCGGCCGTCGGGGTCTGGCGGGTGCTCCGTCGAGGCTGATCCGGCCTACAGCTCTCCTGCCGCGATCCTTTCGTTCACTCGCGCGGCTCTCTCACGGACCTGGTCGATGTCGCTGAGCCGATCGAGGGTGTGAAACTGGCGTGCCATCCGGGCGTTCGCCTCTAGAGACTCTCGATGACGGGCTAGGAAATCCCAATACAGCGTGGTGAAGGGGCACGCGTCTTCACCAGTTCGCTTGGAAGGGTTGAACCTGCATTCCGAGCAGTAGTCGCTCATGCGGTTGATGTAGGCCCCACCCGAAACATATGGCTTGGTCGACATCCTCCCCCCGTCGGCCCAGAGCCCCATCCCATAGACATTGGGTCCCATCACCCAATCGGCGCCATCGATGTAGGTCTCGCGCATCCAGTCATGGACCTGGCGTGGCTCCACCCCGTGAAGGTTGGCGAAGTTGGACAGCACCATCAGCCGCTGGATGTGATGCACCCAACCCCGCTCACGGAGACCCTCTACGGCCAATGAAACGCATCGCATGCGTGTCTCGGCCTCTCCGGTCAGGGCCGGTGGAAGAGGGCGTTCATGACCGAGCTCGTTTGACTCCGACTGCTCCGGCCATAGCCAATAGACGCCCCATACGAACTCCCGCCACCCGATGACTTGGCGGATCATTCCCTCTGCGGAGTTGATCGGTATGTCCCCCGCTTCGAAGGCTTCCTCGACACGGTCGCAGATCTCTCCCGGGAGGATGAGCCCCAGATTCAGGTAGGGGCTGAGCAAGGAGTGTGCCAAGTGCCAGTTCTGCTCCGTCATGGCGTCTTCGTAGGGCCCGAACTCGGGAAGCACATCCTCGACGAAGTGATTGAGCCGGTAGAGGGCGGCACGGCGAGACGTCGCCCACCAGCCAACAGGTTCAGCTCCTGGAGCACCCGGCGGCAACCCATCGAGAACTTCATGATCGAGGTCATCGAGTTGGGAACGGGCCGGCTCGGGCCAGTCATGGTCTTCTGGCGGAGGCTCCCGGTTCTCGTGGTCGTAGTTCCACTTTCCCCCGAGCGGCTCGTCGCCGTCCATCAGGTAGCCAAGACGCTTCCGTTGCCAACGGTAGAAGTCCTCCATTCGGAGCGAATCCCGATCGTCGGCCCATTCGGCGAAGTCATCGGGGTGGCACAGGAATTGATTGGATCGTCTCTGTTCGACCCCGAGGCGTGTAAGCAGTGCTCGCAACTCGCGCGAGTTCGGCTCCGTGGCCTCGAGTTGCGAAGGGTCGTGCTCCTCTATGTGGTCGAAGAGACCCTGCCGAAACGACTCTGCCTGGCGGTAGTCGACGTCGAAGCCGCTACCACGCAGTTCCTCCGCGAAACGCCTCATTGCCGTGATGACCAGGTGAAGTCGCTGGCGGTGAAATGTGCGGGCTTCCATCGTCGCCGCACTCTCGATCATCAGTATCCGATGCGTCTCCGGCTCCGACTGCGCGAGTGCACCTATCCGGCGGTTGAGTTGGTCACCGAGGATCCAGAGCGTCTTCATCTAGCGATCTTGCCAGAGTGCAGAGGTAGTGGTCGGTGTGTCGTGTTCGCGCAGCGAGTCAGCCCGAGCGCCGCAGTGCCACCACTGCGATGTCGTCGCGAGGATGGCCATCCTGGAACGCGACGCAGTCTTGGGCGAGCCTCTCGGGAATTTCTGAGACCTCGAGTGAAGGCGTTCGACTCAGGTAGGTGGTGAGTCTGTCCTCTCCAAAGAACTCGTCGCCGGATCTCCCTTCAGTAACTCCATCGGTTATCAGCACCAGTGTCTCCCCGACCTCGAGCTCGAACCGCTCTACCTCCTGGTTGATCTCTGAGAAACCGCCGAGGAGGGTCCCGGGACTGCCCAGTTTGTGTGTTCGGCCAGCTTCGTCGATCTTCCAGGGCAGCGGGTGGCCTGCCGAGCTCACTGCGACCCGTGGCTTCTCTTCTGCCAGGTCCAGGCGGATCATGGCGACCGTGGCGGTCGTATCCATCCGCTCGAGGAGGAGAGCTTCGTTCACGTCGCGCAGGATCTTCTTGAGATTCGACGTCTCCATGGAGGCACCCCTGATCGCGTAGCGGATGAAGGCCGTCATTGCGGCAGCACCCGCACCCTTCCCGCAGACGTCTCCGATCGTGACCATCCAAGAGGTTGCACCTAGCTGGAACACGTCGTACCAATCTCCCCCGACTTCAGACCCGTCGCCGGCCGGCCGATACGCAGCCGAGACGTCGAGGCCTGGAATCGAAGGGACTGTGGGCGGGATCAGGCTTCTCTGCAGCGTCTGGGCGAGGTCCCGGGCCCGAGACTCGGCTTCTTCCGCCAGCTTTCTCTCGGCGAGCAACTCACGCTCGTAGCTCCTTCGGTCCACGGCCCTGAAGATGGCGATGTCGATGACGCCGTCTGGATCACCCGGGGTCGATGTCGAGGCGTTGAGGAGCGCAGGGACAGGACCGCTGGGCGTTGCTATCTCCACCGCCACTTCGTTGACCTGACCCTGCATGTCGAGCAGGGGCCCGAGATGGGTGTCCCAGAAAATGCGATCACCCGCGCGGAGGAGATCGAGAAATATGGGCAGGTCTTCACCCGAGCCGATTTCCAGCCACTTACGGAATGTCCCGTTTGCCTCCAGAATGGTGCCGGTCCTGGTCATCGTGAGCAGACCGCACGGAGCACGGTCATATGCTCGGGACCCGTCAGACTGTTCAGCCAGCCGGGGCTCTGTCCTCACAAGAACTCTCTGATGGCTTGGACCGTCTCCTCGGGAGCGCTCAGGTTGGGGCAGTGACCGGTGGCCCTCATCTTCCTGTAGAGGGCGTTGGGGAGCCGTCGATGCACGTACTCGCCCACGAACTCGGGGGCTATCACGTCGTCAGAGCACTGCAGCACGAGCGTCGGGATCTCGACTTCAGGGAGGTCGTCTCGATTGTCGGATTTGAACGTAACCTTTGCGAAGTGGGCGGCGATGTCCGGGTCGGTTCGACAAAAGCTATTGGTGAGCTCTTGGCCGAGCTGCGGCCTGTCGTCGTTTCCCATGATCAGTGGAGCCATCTGAGCCGACCAACCGAGGAAGTTGCTTTCGAGCGAGACGAGCAGATCGTCGATTTGATCTTCGGTGAAGCCGCCGCGATACCCATCGTCGTCGATGTAGCGGGGTGAGGGGCCGACCAGGATCAGTTTCGAGAAGGTTTCAGGGCTTTGTCTTGCAGCCAGGACGCCCATCATCGACGCAACGCTGTGGCCGATGAATATCACCTCGGAGAGTTCGAGCTCCCGGCATATTTCCGAGATGTCGCTCGCATAGCCGTGAAGGCTGTCGTACTTCTCGAAGTCGTACGCGTCGAGGTCGGAGCCACCGGCACCGACGTGGTCGAAGAGGATGATGCGGTGCGTGTCCTCGAAGGCGGGCACGACGTGCCGCCACATGTTCTGGTCACACCCATAGCCGTGGGCGAACAGCATGGGCTGACCGTGTGGGACGCCGGCGACGGTGACGTTGTTACGGAGTAGGACGCTTGAAGGGGGGATCAAGTAAGCATACGTTGCCTCCAGTCGAAAGGGGAGGTTGGTTCGAGGTCTCGTCTACCCGAATGGCCGGTTGGTGGCTAGCTTCTCATCTGTGAGACCTGCCCGGCCTGAGATCGTGTCGATGGTGCTCGCCGGCGGGATGGGCAAGCGCCTCCTCCCGCTTACCAGGGATCGCGCCAAGCCGGCCGTTCCCTTCGGCGGGCACTACCGACTCATTGACTTCGCTCTGTCCAACCTCGTGAACGGTGGCTACCGCAAGATCGTGGTCCTGACCCAGTATCTGAGCGACAGCCTCAATCGCCACCTGGCGCTCACATGGCGGATGTCCACTTTGCTCGGCAACTATGTGACCTCTGTGCCCGCCCAGATGCGCATGGGGGAGCGATGGTTTCTCGGATCCGCAGATGCGATCCTCCAGAACCTCAACATCCTGCACGACGAGAGACCGGAGCACGTCTTCGTCTTCGGCGCAGACCACATCTACAGGATGGACCCGAGCCAGATGCTTGCCCAGCACATCGAGACCGGCGCGGGAGTCACCGTCGCAGCCATAAGGCGACCGATCGAAGAGGCACCTGAGCTCGGCGTGATCGAACGCGGGGATGGCACGGAGATCTCAGCCTTCCTGGAGAAGCCGAAGACGGCCAAACCGCTTCCCGATGATCCCTCGATGGTGTTCGCTTCAATGGGCAACTACGTCTTTGAGACCGAGTTCCTCTACGACATCGTCAGTGCCGACGCCGAGGCGGATGGCTCGAAGCACGACATCGGAGGCGACCTCATCCCAAGAGCTGTGTCGATGGGACAGGCGCACGTGTATGACTTCGCCGACAACGACGTGCCCGGCTCTTTGGAGCGAGATCGCGCCTACTGGCGGGACGTCGGCTCGGTGGATGCCTATCACGATGCTCACCTCGATCTCGTCGAGCCAGAGCCGGTCTTCAACCTCTACAACTCTGCATGGCCGATCTACACGGCGAGCGTCACCGCTCCACCGGCGAAGGTGGTTGCAGACAAAGGCATCTCGGGCGAGATCGTCAACTCCATCCTCAGCAATGGAGTCATCGTCTCCGGGGGGTCGGTGAAGCGTTCGATTGTGTCCCCGGGAGTGCGTGTGGACGGCGGGGCGACGGTCGAGGAGTCGATAGTGCTCCACGGTGTCAAGGTGGGCCCTGGTGCGACCGTGCGAAGGGCGATCGTGGACAAGAACGTGATGATCCCGGAAGGCGCCGAGGTCGGAGTGGATCCCGAACGCGACGCCGCCCGGTTCCATGTCTCCGAGAGTGGAGTCGTGGTCATTGGCAAGGGCGATGTGATCAGCGAGCCGAGGTGAGGCCTCGATAGAGCTCGAGGTATTGGCGTGAGGGCCGCATCCAGGACCAATCCTGAGACATGCCGAGACGACGAATCTGACCTCTCCGCTTGGTCGATCTCCAGGCCCTTATCGCCCTCGACACGGCGTTGGTGAAGTTCTCAGCGGTTGGCTTGACCGCGACGAATCCCGTTCCGGTGGTTGGGTTGGCGTCTGCGTCCACGACCGTGTCGGCGAGCCCCCCAACGTTGGTCACCACCGGGATGGCCCCGTACCGCATTGCCTGCATCTGGGTGAGCCCGCAAGGCTCGAATCGGCTCGGAACGAGGTAGATGTCGGATCCGCCGAAGATCAGGTGGGCGAGTTGCTCGTCGTAACCATGTCGGAACCTGAAGAGGTCGGGCATCAAGCCGGCGACCCTTTCGGCCGACTCGGCAAGTGGAGCCTCGCCGGATCCGAGCAACACCATTCGCGCTCCCAGTTCGTCGACGATTTTGGCTACCTCCAAGGCGATGTCGACTCCCTTTTGGCCAGTGAGCCTGGTGACCATTCCGATGATTGGGTCTCTCGAAGCGCTCCAACTCAACTCTTCAGAGAGGCGGCGGCCCAGCTCGCGTTTGCGGGACGGGTTTTCGGTGTCGTAATGGACCGGCAGGTGCGGGTCGGCTGAGGGGTCCCAGATGTCGGTTTCGATGCCGTTGAGGATCCCGCTGAACCGGCTGCCCCTCGCCGCAAGTGGCCCGTCTAGGCCGAAGCTTGTCTCAGGCCGCAAAAGCTCCGTTGCAAAGGTGGGGCTGACCGTCACAACCCGGTCGGCGAGCGCAATGGCCCCGGTCAGCGGGTTGGTTCCGCCATACCACTCGTAGGCTTCCGGCCGCCGCTCGAGCACAGACAGCCACAGCCCCGATGTCGTCCCCTGATAGGCCGGGTTGTGCATCGTGAGGACCGTTGGAGGGGGATCTTGCAGGAACCCGAGGGTGGCACCGGTGTGCCAGTCGTTCAGGTGAAGGACATCTGGGCGACGTTCCTCCACCAGGGCAGCGATGGCTGCCGAAAACGCCATGAACCTGAAGTCGTTGTCAGGCCAGCCCTCACCCGATTGGTCTGTGTAGGGGTGTGGCCGCGTCAGTGTCTCGCTCGACACCAGGGTGACCTGGCCCGCCGGTGTGTCGAGTGTGCCGGCGCGAGCCCCTCCAACCCAGCCCGGTACGTCCAGATCGATCCCACCGGCGCCCTCGCCTTCGTAGTCGGGCAAGACCACCTCCATCTGAATCCCCAGATCGCGGAGAGCGCGGACGAGGCCAGAGGCGGCGTCGCCGAGCCCGCCGACCTTGACCTTCGGCGCGAACTCGGCGGTGGCAAAGAGGACTTTCATGTCAGGTCGTCGAGGTAGAGGGGGAGCATCTCGCACCAGGTTGGCCAATCGTGGTGATGCTCCTCGGACCAGACATCAACCCTGTTGGGTATTGCCTTTGCGCCCAGCACATGACCCATCGCCCAGGTCTCACCTGGATTCTCCCAGTCTCCTGACCCGGTTGCCAGCACGATGAATCGGGCCCGGATATGGTCGAGCTGCTCGCCCGACAACCCGGGCAGGTAGTGAAGCGGCGACGAGAAATAGAAGTCGTCTGAGAACGAGCCGCCGAGCTGAGGGGAGAGGTCGTAGGTCCCGCTCATGCCGACCGCAACCCTGAACACATCGGGGTGCCGGCACAGTGCAGCGACCGCGTTGAAGGCTCCAATGGATGCGCCGGCGGTTGTGATCTCGATTTGCTCGTCTCGACAGTCGGAGCGAATCGCGGGGACTACCTCGTCCCTGATCACAGAGGAGTAGCTGTTGAAGAGCCAGGCTGTGTGGTTCGGGTCCCGGCGCTCGAGAAGACTGCGACCGGCGACGCTGTCGATCGAGTAGACCTTGATGCGGCCCGCCCCCAGGAGCCCACCGAGCGCAGAGACGAGACCGAAACGCTCTATCTCCTCGGCGTCGCCGCCGGCCGTGGGGAAGATGAGCACCGGGCTGCCGATCTCACCCCATCTGACCAACGTGACCGTGCCATCGATACGGTCGGAGTGCCAGCGCTCGACCGACTTCACACTCGGGACAGCCGGTCCGATTCTGTGTGCACCCAAAACTGGAGCAGGCCCCAGAAATGGTCTGTGAATCCATCCACTTCGTGAGCGGGGAACATCGCCGCCACTTTCGCCGTCACTGCGTCCCGGGCCCGATCTGACGACATGTACTCGAGCGTGATCTCGTCGAGGTTCGCCAATTGGGTATCACAGAACTCCTCGAACCGCTCGGTCTCGAACCGCTGCCGCGCTAGTGATGCATACGCTCCCAGCTTCTCGCGATACGTGCGGTCCGAGTCGGCGATCGTCAAGTACTCCTTCCATCTCAGGTCGAAGTCCATCTGCTTGTTCGTCGCAGCGCAGAAGAGCGACCAGCGAAGCAGGGCTTTGGCAAGCCATGGGAGGTGATAATGCAGCGAGGTCACCTGGGAATCCGGGTTGGCGTTGGCGAAGTCGATCGGATAGAACTCGCCGTCCTGGCGGAGTGCTTCACATGAGTTGAAGTCCCAACCGAAGAAGCTGTTGATCGTCATGACCATGTCGGTCAGCAGCTGGGTCTCTTCGGAGTCGACGAAGTCGAACTCAACCTTGTAGCGATCGTGGAGCGGTGCCCCGGGGTCATACTTCATGATGTTGACCTGGGGCCCGACGCCGAGGGCACGCACGAAGAGGTCGTGGGGGTCGACTGCGGCCTGGAGATGCATGATGCGCGACCCACTCGAGTTGTAGGCCTCCATCAGGTCTCCGGCATCCTCCACGCGAGACACACCCTCCCAAGCCCCACCGTCGTAAGGCTTCAGATAGGCCGGATATCCGATCCTTTCCCCGAGCTCGGCAAGGTCGAACATCTGGGCGTATCGATCGAGTGTGAACTCGAGGTCGGGGCTGGGCTCGTACTCGCGCGGCGGCAGGAGCATCGTCTTCGGGATGGGTAGGCCGAGCCGGAGCATCGCCGCATAGGACGTGTGCTTCTGCATCGACTGGAGCGTGAACGGGCTGTTGAGCACATAAACGTCATCCATGAGGATCGCCTTCTTGAGCCACTCGCGTGATGTGTGATACCAGGGCGTCAGGCGATCTATCACCAGGTCATAGCGAGTGGGCTGTCGGAGGTCGAACGGCTCGATGGTCACCCGCTCCACCTCGAAGCGGATCTCTTCACCTCCTACGGTCACCGGGCCGATCCGGGCGATGATGTCTTCGTAGAAGGCCGGCCAGCAGATGTCGGCACCCAGGGAAAGGCCGATCCTTCGTGTCGTGCTCATGTCTGTGAGGCTACCCGGGCTCAACCGGCCAGCACCGAGAGCAGGTCTGCTTCGAGCCTGTCCCGCCAGCAGAGCCAATGGTGACCTGCGTTGACCTCCGTATAGGAGAGCTTCGGAACCTGCTGCGCGAGCTGGGGGACGACGACTCTGTGATCCTCGACCAGGCCGTCGAAAGTCCCACACGAGATCGCAATTCGCTCGGGCAGGGCGCCGGGGTCAGCGAGAATCTCGCTCGTCAGGCGCGTCGCAGGTGCGAGAACCCTGCCTCGCCGAAACGGCCCGCCCAGTGCTTGCACCAGCGAAGCGGATTGGAGCATCAGCGAGTCGATGGCGCCGGGACGACGGTAGGCGAGGGAAATCGACGCCACGCCGCCAAGGCTCGCTCCACCAGCAACGACCTGAGCAAAGGAGTGCTCGGACGCGAGTGCGGGGAGCAGCTCGTCCAGCACATGGCTGATGTGACGCTCGTTGTCCGGGTATTCGCTGTTGCGGTGCGCGGGCTGATGAAGGAGAACGAGTGGTGGGTCGATCCGTCCCGCCTGGCAAAGGGCACTCAGACACTGCTCGAACGAGGCGTAATCGAGGTAGTCGCTCCCATCGTGAAGCACCAGTAACGCGCCAGCCGCACCGTTCGTGTAGCCGGGCGGTTCGAGAACCCAATGCGCCCGTGGCTCCTCCCACACCTCGGACTCCACGGTTAGCTCTGAGATGGTCGCTCGAGGCGGATCTGCGCGCACCCAGGCCGGAGCTTCGTAATGCCGGCCCGTTGCCACTGAATTGGAGCCAAAGGGGTCCTTCGCCCTTTGAGGGTTAGTGGGGTCGAGGATGGTGCGCTTTCTCCCGCCTCTGGTGACGGCGAACTTGTACTCGATCAAGGAGTCACTGGGGGCCACCACAGGAACCTGCCAGATGTTGGACCCTGCGAGCTTCGACATGCCTTCGACGGGCGGAAACCGGTCTTCCATGATGACGAGCTCGACATCATCGGCGTCGCCTTCGAAGAAGAAGACGAAGCCATCGTCAGTAGTGATGGGCGAAGCCCCGTCCTGAGACTCGATCAGGCGGCGGGTCTCGTCGTCGTTCGACACGGGCGGCAGACTATCGGACGTGGGGCGCCAGAGGGGCATGTGGCGGCCGCGACGCTCGAACGAAGGCGCGGCCGATCAAGCCGATTTCCAAGCTTCGCCTCCAGTCGGCCATCATCGGGCCTCGTGAGGCGATTCGTTGGATGGTTGATCGGAGGCATTGCGGCGGTCTCAGTGGTGATGTTCTTCCTCATCGGGCCGGACATCAGCTGGCAGTTGCTCACTCATGGGCCGACGACTGTTTGGGATCATCTCGAATACCCGACCCGCAGCCTGAGTCCCAGCCCGGAACCGGTCCCGTGGCAGGAGAGCGAGGCGACGGCCGGGTTCGTCGACGACAGCCTCCTCGACTCTCTCGAAGCCAGCCAGAGCCTGGCGTTCGTGGTCGTCGACGGGGGAGTGATCGTGTGGGAGTGGTACCGCGACGATCACGGCCCGGACACGCCATCGATGCTGTTCTCCGCATCGAAGTCGATTGTCTCGCTCCTGATAGGCGCCGCAATAGACGATGGCCTCATTGGCTCGGTCGATGACGTGGTGACCGAATACATCCCCGAGCTCTCAGAGGGTGGCTTCGATCGCGTCACGATCGAAGACCTCCTGCGGATGGATTCGAGCATGGACTATGTGGAGGACGACAACCCGATTGGCATCCACATCAGGTTCAACTACACCCAAAGCCTGGCCGACGAGATTCTCGACCTGGAGGTTCGCGAGGCGAGCGACCCCGTATTCCGGTACAAGTCGGGTGACAACGCGCTACTCGGGTTGGTCCTGGTTCGAGCCCTCGGTGACACATCCCTCACCGAATACCTCGAGCGGAGGCTCTGGCACCCACTCGGTGCAGGGAACGCAGGCTCATGGAACGTGGACGCCGATGGCGGCCTCGAGCGGACATGGTGTTGTCTTGCGATGACTGCCAGGGATCTCGCCCGGTTCGGGCAAATGGTCTCGAACGGCGGGACGTGGGACGGCGAGCGGCTCATCTCAGAAGATTGGATCGAGGCATCGGTTGCGCCCGGATTCTCCCCCGACAGGTGGCCGGCTGAGTACTCGGGCTCGGTCCTCGCCAACTATGGCTACCAGTGGTGGGTGCTCGACGATGGCTCGCACCTGGCATTGGGGAAGGCGGGTCAGTACCTGTTCGTCGACCCGACGAGAGATGTCGTGATCGTGCGCCTCGGTGAGAGCCAGGGCGAGTATTCCTGGGCAACGATCATGCAAGAGATCGCCTCGGGCCTCGGCTGAAGAAGGGCCACTCGCGCCGGTTCATGTTGCGGGCCGATTTTTACCGCAGGGCAGGCTTTGCGGGTACAAGCAGTCCGGGTACGGCAAGGACCTCTCCGCTTACGCGCTCGAGGACTACACCCGCATCAAGCACGTCATGGCGAACCTGAACTCTTGACCGGAGCTGTGTCAGAGCGGGGGTATGTGGGCGAGCTTGTCCGGGTTGAGCACGGCTCGTAGCGCGACGACCAATCCTTCTTCGATCTCAAAGGCAAGCGCTGCAATCACCCGGCCATCGAGCACACCGAGGAGGCCGGGGTCTCCGTTCACCAATGCGAACACGATCTTCGTCCCCTCCGGGGTTTGTGGTGCGACGCCCACCATGTGACGCGCCACGCGAGTCGCTCCAAAGAGCGGATGCCGGGCAGCACGGGCCACTCCTCCGCCGTCCGACCACAAGACGACGTCTTCGGCGAAGACTGCCGCGACCCCTTCGACATCGCCTTGGCTGACCCTGTCGACGTATCTCATGATGATCTCGAAGTCGCTCGGTGCGGCGGTCGTCCGCCGACCCTGGTCGCCGGCCTTGTCACGGGCGCGGCTCGCGATCTGACGGCAGTTGGCTGGAGATTTGTCGACGATGGGTGAGATTTCGGCGTAATCCATGTCAAAGACCTCGCGCAGGAGCAGCACCGCACGCTCGACCGGGTTCAACCTCTCGAGAGCCGCCAGTAGTGCCATCGACAATGATTCCGCTTCGAGCACGATGGCGGCTGGATCCTCGGCCTGGGAGGTGACCATCGGCTCGGGGAGCCACGGCCCGACGTACCGTTCCCTCCTAGCCCGAGCCGACTTGAGTCGATCGATGGCGAGCCTGGTGGTGATCGTCGTGAGGTAGGCGTCGGGAGAGTCGATTTTGCCGGTGTCGACACCCCGCCACCTCAGATATGCGTCCTGGACGACATCTTCGGCCTCCATGACACTCCCGAGCATCCCGTAAGCGATTCCGGCCAGACGAGACCGGTTTCGCTCGAAGGCCTCGATGTCACTCATATGCAGATTCTGATCTGCTTTCGCCGACGATGTCTGCCCACCCCTGGCGGACACTCGTGAACCTCGGCTCCCAACCCGCAACGTCTTTGAACTTCCTGTTGGTCACACGGTGGGAGATTGTCACCAGACCGGCCGACTCACGCATTGCGAGTTTGGCGAAAACAGTTGGGACCCGGCGCGGATTGGTGGCACCAACCGCCTCGGCAAGGATCTGCGCATATGCGGCAGCCGTGACTGGCTCGTCATCGGTTACGTTGTACGTGCCGCCAGGCACACTCAGAGATGCCCGCAACGCGTTCGCCGCGTCCTGCGAGTGAATGCTCGAGACGTAGTTGTCTCCTTTACCAACTACTGGTAGCTGTCTGGCTTTCGCCGCTGAGATGAACTCAGCGGACGCCTTGTCTGGACCGTACAGGCGCGACAGGCGCAGCACTATGCCTGTGCCTCCGTGCTCCTGAAAGCGAGCTACCTGTGCTTCGGCTTCGATGGCGGAGTCGAGCACGTTCCACACGGGCTCCACCCTGGCGTGCTCGTCGAGCCACCCCTCGCCTCCATCGGCGTAGATCAGCGTGACCGACTGCTGTATGAATCTCTCTACGTTTCCTGCGAGTGCCGCGTCGACCAGCAGCCTCGTGGTGTCGCGACGGAGGCGGTCGTTCATCGTCCACGACTCTCTCTTCGTCATCGCGGCCTGGGGCGGTATGGAAGTGGCGAAGTGGATCACTGTGTCTATGCCTCCGATCGCGGATCGGATCGAGTCCTGGTCGAAGAGGTCGACATGGGCGGGACGAGCCCCTATCGCCTCGAGCCATGCTGCATCGCCCTCCGACCGGGAAACGGCGGTGACGTCGTGCCCGTCGGAAACGAGCAAGGGGACCGATACTCGGCCGAGGACACCTGTGGCACCGGTGAAAAGAACCTTCATGAGCTTCTCCTTCTCTCATCGAGTGTGGCTGTTGCCTTTTCAGAGGCATTGACGAGATGGGAGTGTCTGCTGTGACAAGTAAGCTCGGGAACCTCCTGCTTCGCATTCAACTGAAGTTTCAGAATATACTGAATTGTATGAAACTGACGGCGGAGCAATCGCAGTTCGTGGAACAGACCGGTCGTTTCTGGGAGTCGACTACCGGCAGTCGGAACGCCGGTCGCATCCTGGGCCTATTGATGATCTGTGAGCCCGACCACCAATCGTCTGCGGACATAGTCGAGGCGCTTGACGTCAGCGCAGGGTCTGTGTCCACCCAGGTCCGCCATTTGGAGCAGATTGGCCTGGTGGAGAGGCTGACTTTTCGCGGTGACCGGGCGAGCTACTACCGGCTGCCCGATCGGGCCTGGTCGAAGCTGATGGAAGGGGAGTTGCAACGGATCGCCGAAATGCGGAAGCTCGCCGAATCGGGCACCCAGGTGCTGCCTGACTCGAGGCCGGAGCGGGTCACCGAGCTTGGTCTCATCGTCGATTTCTTCGCTGATGAGTGGCCTGCGCTGATGGGACGGCTGCGGGATCGACTTACAAAGGAAAGAACATGAACGGCAACCTCGCCATCGAGACGAAATCTCTGACCAAGCACTACGGCGACGTCGAAGCCCTCACCAATCTCGACCTGCAGGTTCGGATGGGAGAGGTCTTCGGGTTCCTCGGGCCGAATGGCGCAGGAAAGACCACGACCATCAGAACGATCCTCGATCTGATCCGGCCAACCTCTGGGACTGCGTCGATACTCGGGATGGATAGCCACCAGAAATCCGTCGAGATACGCAATCACATCGGGTACGTGCCTGATGACCTGAGCATGTACCCGAACCTCACCGGGCGGGACACCCTGACCTACTTCTCCAATCTCAGGGGCGGGGTCGACTGGTCTTACGTCGATCAGCTTGCGGAGAGGCTCGACTCCGACCTGTCACGGAAGATCGGGGATCTGTCCTCGGGCAATCGGCAAAAGGTCGGACTCATCCAGGCTTTCATGAACAAGCCCCGGTTGCTGATCATGGATGAGCCGAGCACCGGCCTCGATCCACTGGTCCAAAAGGAGTTCCAGGCGATGATGCGAGAGGTGGCGGAGGAGGGGCGTTCTGTGTTCTTGTCGTCACACACCCTTTCCGAGGTGCAGAGAGTCGCTGACCGGGTCGGGATAATCCGGTCAGGCGTACTCGTCGAGGTCGAGTCGGTGCAGAGCTTGCGCTCCAAGGCCATCCGCCGGGTGGAGTTTGAGTTCGACGGCTCGCCGAACTCGAGCGAGTTCGAAACGTTGCCCGGTGTGCGCGGCATCGAGCTTCATGAGAATCGCGCTGTCATCTCCTATGACGGGAAGATAGACGCGTTGCTTCAGGCAGCAACCCGCCACCACAACGTTGTCGACTTGATCATCGAGGAGGCCGACCTCGAGGAGATCTTCCTCACGTACTACCGCGATGCCGAGCGCGACACTCCGGTGAAGGCCTGATGCTCGCCAACGTATTCCTCAAGACTGGTCGAGACCGAATCCTGGGCGTCTTCATCGGTGGCGTGTCCGTGGCGCTGCTTCTCCTGGCTGGCCTTGCCATCTACAGGGAGATCGACGCCTCTTTCATTAACCAGCTTCCGGAGTTCTACCTGCAGCTGCTCAGCCTTCCTGAAGGCGCCGGCGTGGCCGGCCTCGGCTTCGGCGCAATCCTGAACACCATCGGCGCCCTCACGTTGGGCGGACTGGCGATATCGCTCGGTTCCTCATCGATCGCAGGTGAGGAGGCCAACGGAACACTGGGTTTGCTCCTGGCCAACCCAGTGTCACGGACCAGGGTGCTGCTCTCCAAGGCGGCGGCAATCATGGGTCTCTCACTGTTGGCAGTGCTCCTCCTGTGGGGCGCGGCTGCCATCACTCCGGGAATGCTGAGTGTCGACATGACGGGGATGATGGTGGGGTCGTTGCTCGTCCATCTCTTCGTGAACACCGTCTTCTATGGCTTCCTCGCCATGGCAATCGGTGCCTGGGCGGGAAGCACCTCGCTTGCCTCCGGAATATCGGCGGGATTGATGGTTATTGGATGGCTGGCCGTGGGGATCTTTCCGCTCATCTCCGAACTCGACTTCCTGACGGAGTACTTCCCTTGGTACTACTACGCAGGCTCCCAGCCCCTGGCCAACGGTATTCATTGGGGTCATCTCGCCCTCCTCGCCGGTGCGTCCTTGGGATTTGTGGCCGTCGCATATGTGGGCGTGGGTCGGCGGGACCTGAAGAACGGTGGCACGAAGCGCGGGGTGATCGACCGCTTGAGGGATAACCCGCGCACCGCTCGCTTGGTGGAGCGATTCGCCGGATCGGCGAGGGTTTCCGGGATCGTGGCCAAGACCGCATCGGACCATCAGGCTTTGACGGCCATCGTTGCGAGCATCCTGTTCTATCTCGGTCTGCTCTATGGCGTCTTCTGGCGTCTCATACCGGAGAACGTGCTTCAAGTGTTCCAAGATCTACCTGAGGCGCTGATTGCGGCGATCGGAGGAGCAGACATGGGAACTGCGGAGGGCTGGTTCCAGGGAGAGATGTTCTCGCTGACCGCGCCGATAGCGCTGTTCGTCCTCACGATTCTCGTCGGCACTCGAGCTCTTGCCGGGGAGGAACAAAAGCACACGATGGGGCTACTCGTCGCCAGTCCGATCTCGAGGCGCCGAATCCTCATTCAGAAGGTGGTCGCCATGGTTGGCCTGGCAGCCCTAGTGGGGGTGGCTACGTTCCTCGGCTCATGGTCTGGTGGACTGATCGGCGACGCCGGCATCGCCCCGATCAGATTCGCTGCAACGTCTCTTCTCCTGACCCTGCTTGGTCTCGTCATGGGTGGTGTCGCCCTCGTGCTCAGCGCGGCCTTTGGTCGCACCAGCGTTGCGGCCTATGGCGCGTCTCTCGTGGCGCTACTCAGCTACTTCGTTTTCTCCTTCTTTCCGCTGATCGGCGGTCTGCAGGGTTGGTCGGAGCTATCTCCGTTCCACTACTACTTGGGCGGAAGCCCGCTCGAAATGGCCATCGATTGGGGTCATGTCGGTGTGTTGGCCGCGCTCTTCGTCCTGCTCGTCGCAGTTGCCGTCCCGCTGTTCGAGCGTCGTGACCTGAGAGGCTGAGAGACAGCCGGGCCGCGCGGTGCTGCCGTTTGTCGGTCGCAATGGTTGGGTATGGGATCTTCAGCGACCCTGAAAGGAAACCTTGTTCGGCCGCAACGCATGGAGTATCGGCAGGCTTGGCGGGGTCGAACTCAAGATCGATCCTTCCTGGAGCTTCATCGCCTTCCTGATCGGCTACTCGTTCTTTGTCGTGCTCGACTTCCGGTTCGATGCGATTGGGACGGGTGTTTTGATCGGTCTGGCGGGTCTGATGGCCCTTGCATTCTTCTTCTGTGTGCTGCTCCACGAGCTCGCGCATGCCTGGGTTGCCCAGACGCGCGACGTCGAAGTCGAGAGCATCACGCTCTTCTTGTTTGGAGGCGCAACCAAGGCGGACCTTGAAACAGAGGAGCCCAACGATGAGCTGACCATCGCCATTGTGGGCCCGGTGACGAGTCTTGTCTTGGCAGGCCTGTTCTGGCTGGGCGCCGTCGGTTTCGGCTCGGGCACCGTCGGCGGTTTCGTCTCAGGTCGACTCGGATGGATCAATCTCATCCTTGCCGTCTTCAACCTGGTACCTGGATTCCCTCTCGATGGTGGACGTGTCCTTCGCTCGATCATCTGGAAACAGACCGGAAACATCGCACGGGCTACCCGGATCGCAGCTCGAGCCGGCCAAGTGGTTGGCTTCTCCATCATCGCCCTCGGCGCGCTCGAAATCCTCTTGTTGGGTGCCCTCATCGGCGGCCTATGGATGGTGGCGATAGGTTGGTTCCTTGCTCAGGCCGCACAAGCGTCTTTCCTCCAGCTGCAGTTTCGACAGATTCTCGCCGAGGTGCCCGCCTCCAGAGTGATGAGCAACGGTGTAGTCGAGATAGCCGGCGACGTCACGATCCAGCGGGCAGTGGACGAGTACTTCATGAAACATGATCACAATGCGTTCCCGGTTAGGGATGGTGACCAGACGGTGGCCCTTCTTACCCTCAACGCCGTTCGAGAGACGCCCCGGGAGCAATGGTCGACCACGAGGGTGAGCGAGATTGCGGAGCCATTGAGCGATTCACTCATCGTCGCTCCCTCCGACCATCTCGATGAGGTAGTGGGCAAGCTGATGGGCGGCGACCTTCGTCGGGTGGTGGTTGCCACCGATGGCGAAGTCTCGGGAGTCATCACACCGCGGGACTTGAGCCGTTGGATGCAGAGGACTCAGGAGTTAGGCCTCACGGAGTCGCCCGCATCCTGAGCACCTCCGGGTGATGGTCATCGGAGCCCGTACATGACGGTGGTACCGACGAGGTATAGAAGAATTACTAGCGCCGAGTCCACACCCATCCTGAACACGACACGTTTCGGCCGCTGCAGGATCCCGGCGACATAGGTTCCTGTCAGAAGGATGCCGAGGAGCGCGGCAAAGGAAGAAAAGCTCCCCACCTGTCCGAGTATTGCTCCCTCGGTATAGAAGACGTCTGCAATGAACAGGAATCCGGCATCTAGGAGGTTTGTGCCGAAGATGTTTGAGAAGGCCAGTTTGTGTCGCCCCAGCCTCACGGCCTCCATTGTGGTGCTCAGCTCCGGCAGGGAGGTGACGGCTGCCAGAAGGATGGCCCCGACGAAGCTCGCTCCCAGCGCGCTCTGCGTCGCTATCGCATCGGCCAATCGGGTCACCGTGAAGCCCGCAATTACGACCACCAAGCCGGTCAAGGCTGTCAGTGCAACCAGTCGAGTCGTGGTCCATTCAGACGTGCCCTTTGCTGCGGGCTCGATGTCTGAGCCCTCAGCCGGCGAGTCAGGGCTGTCTTGGGTGTGCTCCCAGTAAGGATGCTCCTCGTAGCGGTGGATGGCGGCCAGCACGACGATAACCACGACGAATAGCGCAGTGGTCCACAGATCAATTCCCAAGGCCACGATCGAGCCCGCCGTGATCCCAGCAGCGGCCAATGCCAGCACGATCATGAGTCCATTTCCTTGCAGGAGGAGCGAGGCCGTGCCGGCCAGGGTTGAAAGTCCGCGCTCGCCAATTAGGGCGTCGGCGAGAGCGAGGATGGCTATCTGCATCGCCACTCCTCCGAGGACATTGTTGACGGCCAGAGCGGGATCGCCGCTGACCGCAGCGGTTGTAATCGTCGCCAGCTCAGGGAGAGAGGTGATTCCTCCTAGAACGAGAGCACCGACGAGAGCCTGGCCGAGGCCCGTGCGAGAGCCGATCGCGTCGGCATACCTGGTCAGGCGGGTGCCGGCGAGCCAGACGACAACGCCGGCGCCCAGAAACAGGCTGATGTTCAGCCAGAGCGGGTTCTCGGCCAGTGGAAGCATCAAGGATGTGTGTTGGCCCTACCCGACAGGCGCGCTTTCTACTCCTTTATCCGCCCCGAGCGGGTCTCGGTTTCATCCCGGGGTCGGCGGGGTAGGGCAAGCTTTGACGTCGCAAACGGGAGACTCGCATGATGTCCAGGCAGTCCGGCAGTGAAACAGAGCCCAACGAAACAGAGCACAACGAAACAGAGCCCAACGAGCAGACACAACCGTCGGGAATGAGCTATTGGCGATTCGGAGCAATGATCGCTACGTCCGTCGCGGTGATGTATGCGCTGACGTATCTCAACACCTTCGAGCTCAGCCATGTCATGTGGAGCGAAGAGCGGCTGTACATGGTCCTGATAATGGGAGCGTCCATGTCCGTCATCATGCTCAGCTTCATGCTGCCGATGTACAGCAACCGCCGACGAAACATAGCGATCTTCGCCGGCAGTCTGATCGTCTTTCTCGGAGCTCTTTGGATCGTGAGGAGCCAGGCGCCGATCGAGGAAGAGGCTTACATGAGCTCCATGATCCCTCATCACTCGATCGCGATCCTCACCAGTGAGCGCTCCAACATCGAGGATGTTCGAGTGTGTCGTCTCGCGGTGGAGATCATCGAGGCACAGAACCGGGAGATCGCCGAGATGAAGTGGCTGATCGACGACATCGAGGAGAACGGTGTGGCCGACTCGACCACGGAGGCAGAGGCTCGTCCCGTGCCCGAGTTCTCGGCTGGAAGCATTCGCACCTGCGCAGGCGGCTGAAAGAAGCCATCCCCTTCCCTTGACGGTGTCTCCTTGCTCGTATACTATACCCCCCTAAGGTATTTAGGAGATGGCAATGCACGGCTACGTGATGAACAAGGACCAGTACTTGAGACGTCTGGCGAGGATCGAAGGGCAGGTTCGTGGTCTGCAGCGCATGATCGACGAAGACACCTACTGCATAGACGTCCTCACTCAGGTGAATGCGGTCAACGCAGCCCTAAAAGGCGTGGCGCTCGGCTTACTCGATGAGCACGTCCGCCATTGTGTGCGAGAAGCCACCGAGGCCGGAGACGCAGCGAACACCGATCGAATGGTGACGGAGGCGACCAAGGCCATAGAGCGCCTGGTTCGCTGAGTGTCAGAACCAAATGGAGGTCAATTGAGATGAACCAAGTGAAAGAGCATCGCGAGCCACGCGATGCTGCAACCTCTACCTTGCCGGGCCATGCTCATGGCCACCACGGCCGGGACCATGATGCGTCCGGTGCCCACGACGTTCACGACAAGCATGAAGGCCACAGCCCTGGGATGTTTCGTGATCGTTTCTGGCTGTCGCTCCTGCTGACTCTCCCAGTCGTCTACTTCTCCAAGATGATCCAAGAGTGGTTCGGTTACACGGCTCCGACCTTTCCTGGTTCGGAGTGGGTGGCGCCGATTCTGGGCTCGGTGATCTTCGTCTATGGGGGCTCACCGTTCCTCAAGGGCGCCGCCCAGGAGATCCGATCGCGTCAGCCCGGGATGATGCTGCTCATAGGGATGGCAATCACCGTCGCCTTCGTCGCATCTGCAACAACCACACTCGGTTGGTTCGACCTCGAATTCTGGTGGGAACTGGCCGCTTTGATCACGATCATGCTCTTGGGCCACTGGATGGAGATGAGAGCAATCGGTCAGGCGCGCGGGGCGTTGTCGGCGTTGGCGGATCTGCTGCCCGATGATGCGGAGAGAGTCGTGGGTGACGGGGTTGAGACGATCCCTGTCGGGCAACTCGAAGTTGGTGACACCGTTCTGGTTCGACCCGGTGGCCGCATCCCTGCCGACGGCGAGATCTTGTCAGGAGACGTTGAAGTCGACGAGTCAATGGTGACCGGCGAGTCCCAGCCCGTGAGCAAGGCACCTGGTGATCGGGTGGTCGCCGGCACCGTCGCGACGGACAACTCGGTCAGAGTTCGGGTGGAAGCGGTAGGAGAGAACACCGCCCTCGCCGGCATTCAGAGGCTGGTCGCTCAGGCCCAGGAGTCGAGATCGCGAGCTCAAGTCCTCGCCGACCGGGCAGCTGCTTGGCTCTTCTACATCGCGGTGGCATCGGCAGCCGTGACCGTTGTGGTGTGGCTATTCGTTGGTCGCGCTGATGAGGCAGTGGTGCGGACGGTGGCGGTGCTCGTCATCGCCTGCCCCCATGCACTAGGTCTCGCCATACCACTAGTCATCTCGATCTCAACCGGCATGGCCGCACGGAACGGGATCCTCGTCAAAGATCGCCTTGCTTTGGAGCGCATGCGCAACGTGGATGTCGTCCTTTTCGACAAGACAGGCACGTTGACGAAGGGAAGCCATCGGGTGAGTGGCATAGCGTCACTCGACGGGGACGATGCTCGGGTTCTCGACATGGCGGCTGCCGTGGAGTCTGACTCCGAGCACCCATTGGCCAGGGCCATCGTCGCTGCAGCTCGAGAGAACGGCAAAATGCGGACCGCCACCGAGTTCAAGTCGATGAGCGGCCGTGGTGTCGAGGCCCTGATCGAAGGAGAGCGGATCGCGGTCGGTGGGCCGGCTCTGATCAGGGAACGGGATCTTTCAGTGCCCGATCAATTCACATCCAGCGTTGAGGAGTGGAAGAAGCGGGGCGCGGCCGTGCTTTATGTGATCGAAGGCGGGCTCATAACAGGCGCTTTGTCACTCGAAGACGAGATTCGGCCAGAATCGCGCGAGGCGGTCGAGCAGCTACATCGGCTCGGCGTCGACGTGGCAATGATCACCGGTGACGCCCGCCAGGTGGCAGAAGCGGTCGGTTCGGAATTGGGCATCGATCAGGTTCTCGCCGAGGTTCTTCCGGAGGACAAGCACTCCAAGGTGGAGGAACTGCAGAAGCAGGGTATGAAGGTGGCGATGGTGGGTGACGGGGTCAACGACGCACCGGCACTCGCCCAGGCCGATGTCGGCATCGCTATCGGAGCTGGGACAGACGTTGCCATCGAGTCGGCGGGGATCGTGTTGGCATCCGATGATCCCAGGGGAGCTGTCGGGATTCGCAAACTGTCCGAGGCGGGATACCGCAAGATGCTGCAGAACCTCGCCTGGGCTGCCGGCTACAACGTTTTGGCGATACCCGCCGCGGCCGGCGCTTTCGCCTGGGCCGGGTTCGTCCTGCCTCCAGCGGCGGCTGCGGTCCTCATGAGCGCATCGACCGTGATCGTTGCAATCAACGCTCAGTTCCTGAGACGATTGGAACTGAGGCCGGTGGCATGAGGTTGCCCGCCGTGCTTCTCGCTATTTGTCTGATTGTCGCAGCCTGCACGACGGAGGTGGAAGTCTCGGGCATCGAACCACAGGATCCAGTGTTGGTCGAGCTCGGTGCCGAGCTGTACTCATCCAACTGTGCTGGTTGCCACGGACAGGATCTCCGCGGCACGGAGCAAGGGCCGTCCCACCTATCGGAAGTCTACGAACCGGCTCACCATGGCGACGGTGCATTCCTCGCCGCAGTATCCCGTGGTTCGCCGCAGCACCACTGGAACTTCGGGCCCATGCCACCGGTTCCGGGCCTCAGTGCCGAGGATGTGGAGGCCATCGTCGCATTTGTCCGGGAACAGCAACGTCTCGAAGGTTTCGAGGAGTACCCGCCAGAGTGAGTCCAGCCAAAGGGTATTTGGACCCTAAATAGGCAGCGCCAGGCTTGGGACAATGACTGCAGTCCGAAAGGAGAAGTCACTTGTCCACGTCAACACAAGCAGCGTACCCAGCACGCCTCGAGGTCGACTACCCCGAACAGCTGGATCGCTTCACTACTTTTGTCCGTATCCTCTGGGCGATACCGATCATCTTGATCTACTCGCTGCTCTCGGCCACGGGGACGACTACGACGAGGGTTGTCACCGACACCGGTGAGACAATTTCTGAGTGGTCGAGGTCGGGAGGTGGGATCCTGGGCGGGCTCTTCATTGCCACGATGCTCATGATCGTGTTCCGTCAACGGTATCCGCGATGGTGGTTCGACTTCGCACGTGAGCTCACCCGGTTTGGTGCTCGGGTCTGGGCGTACATAGCGCTTCTGACAGACCTTTACCCGTCGACGGTCGAGGAACAGGCCGTGCACTTGGAACTCGAATACCCCGAAGTCGAGCGCGATCTCAACCGTTGGCTGCCCCTCGTGAAGTGGCTCTTGGCGATCCCTCACTTCATAGTCCTCTTCTTCCTGTTGATCGGGGTTGTCCTGGCGATCGTCGTTGCCTGGTTCGCCATCCTCTTCACCGGCAGGTACCCCCGAGGCCTCTTCGACTATGTGGTCGGGGTTGGCAGATGGGCGCTTCGGGTCCAGGCTTACGCCACCTTGCTGCTCACAGATCGCTACCCGCCGTTCAGCCTCAGATAGCCACCGCCGCGGGTGACCCATCTTCGGTAGCGAGGTGGAGTGCTCCCCCGTGAGGCCCGAAGTTGGCCTCGATCGGCTGATACGCATCAGCATTCGGCGCGAACCAATCCAGCTTCACGAGCGTAGGGAGAGGTATGGGCACTTTGCGTCGACGAAAGGAAGCCCAATTGAGACGAACAACCGTACTGATGACAGTGCTGGCACTCGTCCTCTTCGCCGCCGCTCCCGCTGGAGCGGTCGAAGCCGGCGAGCGCATTGCGCGTGCAGAGCTGAGCGGGAGGAACGAAGTGCCGCCGGTTCAGACCGGTGCCACCGGCCAAGCGAGGTTCAACCTCTCCGAGGAGAGCATTGAGTACCGCCTCTTTGTTCACAACATCGAAAACGTGACACAGGCCCACATTCATCTCGGCAGCGCCGATGAGAACGGTCCCGTTGTGGCGTTCCTGTTTGGCTTCGTCGATGGGGGAGTGACCGTGGACGGGCTACTGGCCACGGGAACCATTACGGCTGACGACCTGATCGGGCCTCTCGAGGGTGAGCCCTTGTCGGCACTGATCGAGGCGATCCAATCGGGGAACGCGTACGTCAACGTGCACACAGTGGCGAATCCGCCGGGTGAGATCCGCGGCCAGATCCGCTGACACCGCCAGGTCGACCGGGACCCCCGAGCGGGCTCTCCGCTCGGGGGTCTCGTCGTTGGGCAGCACGCGCCACTCGTTCCATGAGTCTCGACCAGTCGAAACGGCGCTACTGCACGGGGCCGGGGTTGAACCCCCGGTTCCCCGGGTTCTCACTGATTCGATTCTGGGTACGCTTCCCCGGCCATGCCAGGAACCCCGAATCCGGAGCCAGGTGATGCCGACCTCGTCCTGTTGGGGGGAAGGGTCTTCACCGCAAACGAGGCGGAGCCTTTCGTCTCGGCCCTCGCCGTCACCGATGGCCGCATCTCCGCCGTGGGTGGCGACGAGCTCGAGGCCTCGGTAGGGCCCACGACTGAGTTGATTCGGCTCCAGGGTGTGCTCGTCACGCCTGGTTTCACAGATGCTCATGTGCATACCGCCACGAGCGGCTTGGAGCAGCTGCGCCTGAACTTCGACGACTGCCTGAACGCAGAAGAGGCGTACGAGGCTATCGCTGGCTATGTGGAAGGGCACGAAGAGGGGTGGATCATCGGCGGCGGCTGGTCGCAAGCCTGGTTCGAACGGGGTTGCCCGGACGCCGCGTCGCTGGATCGGATCGTTGGTGATCGCCCCGCGCTGCTCATGAATGCCGACGGGCATGGAGCGTGGGCGAGCTCGCGCGCACTCGAGATGGCAGGCATAGAGTCGGAGACACCTGATCCGGCGGACGGTCGCATCGAAAGGAACCGCGATGGGTCCCCTCAGGGCACCCTTCACGAGGGCGCCATCAACCTCGTCAGGCGATTCGCACCTGACGACACGGTCGAGGACTTCGTGATGGGCCTCATGCGCGGACAGGAAGAGATGCTCCGTTTCGGAATCACGTCTTGGCAAGAGGCGGCCGTCACCCCGACGGTCCAAGAGGCATATCTCCGAGTAGCCGGCTCCGGACGTTTGGCGGGTGACGTAGTGGGCGCCTTGTGGTGGGACCGAGAACGAGGGCTCGACCAGATCGACGACCTCGCCCGACGGCGCGAACGGTCTGCGCCCGGCTTCAGACCGACATCTGTCAAGTTGATGCTCGACGGAGTGGCCGAGAACTTCACTGCGTCGGTTCTCGACTCCTACCTGGACGACCAAAGACAACCAACCGGGAACTTGGGTGTCGACTTCATCGATCCGGATCTACTCAAAGAGGTTGTGACCAGGTTGGATCGGCTCGGATTCCAGTGCCACTTCCATGCCCTTGGTGATCGAGCGGTGAGAAACGCACTAGATGCACTCGAGGTCGCACTGAAAGCCAATGGCCCGAACGACCTCAGGCACCACCTCGCCCACATTCAATTCGTGCATCCCGACGACGTCCCCCGCTTCGCTCACCTGGGGGCGTACGCCAACGCACAACCACTCTGGGCATGCAACGACGAATATCAGATCGAATTGACCAAGCCTTTCATCACGGCGGAGCGATACGGGTGGCAATACCCATTTGGATCGCTGCTTCGGTCCGGGGCGAAGATCGGGATGGGCAGCGACTGGAACGTGTCCACCGCGAATGTGATGGAGGAGATCGATGTTGCGGTCACCCGCACCGGCAGTGAGGGCGGTAGCCCCCTGGGGCCCAACGAGGCGATTTCGGCCGCCGCCGCCTTAACCGCCTTCACCATGGGATCCGCAATGATCAACCACTCCGAGGGGGAGAGAGGCTCACTGGAAGTCGGGAAAGCAGCCGATTTCGTAGTTTTCGACCGTGATCCTCTGGTGGAAGGACCGCTGCGGGGTGCCAAAGTGAGCGGCACATACATCGATGGCCGCCAGGTTTACTCATCCGTCTGATTTGTGCAGGGCTATCGTCTCGTCGGCCGGCGCCGAAGCCTTCGAGGAGTCTTCATGAGTGGTTACAGGTGGGTTCTCGATATCGACGACGTCGATTGGGAGGACCTGTCGAATCTCTATCGAATCGCCCCACTCGGGGAGAAGCCCCCCGAGTCCCTGGAGAAGGTTTTCGGCAACAGCATGTTCACCTGTCTCGTGTACGAGAACGAAGTTCTCGTCGGTGCCGGGAGGGCGATCGCAGACGGCCTCGACTGTGCCTACATCGCAGATGTCGCGGTGCATCCCGAGCACCAGGGTCGCGGACTGGGCCGGGCGATCATTGGCAGGCTCACCGATTTGGCAGGTGATCACAGCAAGATCATTCTCTATGCCAACCCCGGAAAAGAGGGCTTCTATCTGAAGCTCGGCTTCCTTCCAATGAACACGGCGATGGGTATCTGGAAGGACCGCGACAAGGGTCTCAGCACGGGAGTCCTCAGAGAGACGATCTGATCTCGATTGCCAGGCCTTGGGGAATCTTCAGATAGGGGGGTTTCCCGCCGATAGTCAAGCTATGAAGGCCTCCTTCGTAGCAGCGCGCCTCCCCCGAATCGGATGGGGGCCCATCAACCAACACATCCCCGGCAAGCACTGGGCACGATGACCCAAAGCAAGGTGATCGAAACGCCGGTGGGCCCTGTCGTTGACGGGAACACCGAGAAAGGTCACTTTGACGCGACGGCTCCCGGTGTACATGGCTCTGCGTCTCAGCAGCTCATCGGCAACATCCTGATCGGAGTCTCGATCTGGGTCGCTGGGGCATGCGGGTTGATCGTCCTGGCGGGCGCAACCGTATTTGGACGAGCAGATCTCCTCGTGCTCGCAACGCTCTGTCTGGTCATCTCTGTGACGGGCGTCTTGCAGCGTCAGCTGCCTCGTTTCAACACATTCCATGCGTTGCTGGTGATAGCAACCGGTACGGCCCTGGTCGTCCCATTCGTCGATCGCACGGCGCATCTGGTCACGATCCCTGCGATGACGTTCTTCGCGTTCGTCGGCATCTTCTCTCTAGAAAGACGTCGGGCCGCATGGTTCGTGAGCTGGTGTGCACTGCTCTCGATGGCGGTGCTCCCGGTTCTATTGCCAGACGTGGAAGTCGCCGAAATGGCCCTGGCAATGGTCCTCCTCGGGTCTCTCGGCGTTGCCGCCTGGCGCCTGATGCGTGTCGCCGCCGACGCGATGGCCAGCGAGGAGGAGAACAACGAGCTCATGCTTCACACGTCCCCGGTCGCAATCATGGAAGAGGACTTCAGCGAGGTGGGCAAGGCTTTGGATGAATTGCGATCCAGGGGAGTGACCGATCTGACGTTGTATCTCCGTGATCGACCCGAAGAGGCGAGACGGCTCATCTCGAAAGTGAAGATCCGAAGGGCGAACCCGGCGGCAGTCGAGATGATCGGAGCGGCCTCCGAGGAGCAGCTCATCGCCGACTTTGAGAAGGCCGACCGCGTCGAGGGCGAATTGGCTCCCTTCATTCAACAGTTCGTCGCGATCTGGGAGGGCCGCAGAAGCGTGGCATTGGACCTGGCCGGGCGAACGCTCGGTGGAGACTCTCTCGAGGCCGTGATGCACTGGGCCGTCCCCGATCGCATGGGCAACCCCGATCTGAGCCGTGTGATAGTCACATTCTCGGACATAGCTCCCAGGATCGAGGTGGAGCAAAGGCTTGCACGAGCGCTCGAATCCAACCGCCGGCTGCTGGACTATGAGCACGCCTTGGCTTCATGCTCACGGGCGCTCGTGCTGACCAGCGGAATGGATGGACTCACCGCCGCCCTCGAGACCCTGAGGGAGACGATCGGGGCAGACCGGGCCTATCTCTCGATCAACTTCGAAGACCCTGACATCGGGCCGGCCTTCCGGATCGTGTCATCGGCAAATGTCCCCGGATTCGACTTCGAAGGTTGGGAAGGGCAGAAGTGGTCATGGTCCGACTACGAGGAGGCACGTGCACTCCTCAGCAGGGGTCGGCCGTATCAGCGCGTTGCAGATGATGACGAAGCCGTGGTCGAGGGAGCCGATGAAGAAGCTCGCTCGGTGCTCGGAGTTCCCGTCTTCTCCGGGGGCGAGTGGGTGGGGACCGTTGGATTCGTCGATGTCGACAGGCAGACCGAGTGGACGAGAGACGCAGTCCGCATGTTGGAGGTTGCCGCCCCGATGTTGGGGACCTTCTGGGAGCGCGACGTGGCGCGTCGGCGGCTCGAGGACCTGGTCCGCTCCAAGGACAAGTTCATAGCCAGCGTTTCCCATGAGCTGCGAACGCCGCTTGCCGCCGTCTTGGGCTTCGCCGAGGAGTTGCGTGACAACGTGTCGGGTTTCCAGGTGCGCGAGATCACCGAGATGCTCGAGCTGATCGCTGATCAGAGTCAGGAGATGGCCGACATGGTCGAAGATCTTCTTGTGTCGGCGAGAGCCGAGATTGGCACGATCACGATCAGACCCCAGGATGTCTACCTGCGGTCGCAGGCTGAAGCGGAGCTAGCCGCACTCGGCGCTATGACGGAAAACAACGTCCGGATCGAAGGCGGACGCGGCAAAGTGTGGGCCGACCCGACTCGTACCCGCCAGATCCTTCGCAACCTGATCACGAACGCAATCCGCTATGGCGGTCCAACTGTCACGATCGAGGCATTCGAGGGTGAAACGATCGATGGTGAGACAGTCACAAGACTCACGGTGCGAGACGACGGTGCAGGTCTCGATGAGTCGCAGTGGGAGTCCATATTCGAGCCATATGTGCGCGCCCACGACACGCCGACCCAGCCTGCTTCCATCGGGCTCGGGCTGACGGTCTCCCGTCAACTCGCCAGACTCATGAGAGGCGACCTGGTCTATCGAGCCGACTCCACGGGGAGCGTATTCGAGTTGAGCTTGCCCACCGAACCTGGGTCCCAACAGGAGGAAGTTGAGCCCAAGACGATGACATCGGAAGCGGCGGGTCCCCCATCGGCCCGCTTCGAAAGCAACGGGAACGGCATCTCGGGTTCGGGCCCGTTCGGGCTCCAAGACCACCCGGCGCGCTCAGATACTGCGCAGGTCGAGGATCGTCCCTGACTCGAACCCGGATTCCAGCACCTTCCACAGCTTGCTCGCCGCCACTTCGGGTGATGTCAGTCGATCATCCTGATGCAAGTCGCGGAATCGGCCCACATCGGGAAAGTCCTCCTCCGACTGCTCTCTGATCTGGGCCTGCATCGCGGTGTCGAGGACCCCAGGGGCTATTGCCGCAAGGCGGACGCCGCCACGAATCTGCTGCTCGGCACCGACATTTCGAACCCAATGCTCGAGCGCTGCCTTTCCTGCCCCGTAGGCCGACCATCCCGGGTATGCCTTGCTCGCTGCCCCTGACGTGATCATCACCACGTCGAATGTGCCCTCCAAGCCGTGGACCGCCTCGAGGAAACCGTTGCCGAGAACCTGGCCCGCCGCACTGTTCAGGATCACGTTTTTCTCGTACTCGACACGTGCAACCTCTCCGGAAAATCCAATGGGTCGGAGGGTGCCGGCGTTGTGTATGAAAACCGCCCGGTCCGGCTTTTCCTTGCCGACGATGCTGACGATCTCCTCGATGAGATCGTCCCATCCAGCCACGTTTGTGAGATCGGCTTGGAGGTGCTCGATGCCCGAGCTCTCGGGCGGTCCTGACCTGGAGATATCGATGATTCGGGCCGGGAATGGAACGGATCGAGACAAGGCGAGGCCCAGTCCCCCTGAAGCCCCTGTGATGATCACCAGATCTGTCATTCGTTTCCGCCAGGCTCGTTGGGATGACCGAGTCCCTCGAGGACCTCTCTCAGACGACGCTCGCCCTCGCCAGCGGCGAACCACCAGTACCCGGTCGCGAGTGACGCGATTGTCAGCGAGCCGAGGCTGGCCAAATAGAAGATTGTCCACTCAGTACCCGCGTTTTCGAGGACGCTCCAGCCCAGTGCCAATCCCGCGACGAATGCAACCGCTCCAGCCAGCGTGAACAGGACGGTCATCCACCCAAACCAGCTGAATTCAGAGCCAACCCGAATGGTCACGATCTTCGGCTCCGAGAGCGGAAACAGATAGCGGTCCTCCAACTCGGCGCCAACCAGCCATCTCGCGCCCAACTTCTCGTTGATGCTCCGTTCAAGCGCACTCGCGTAGTGACGTGCGAAGTAGAGGTATGAGGCATCGAAGGCAGTCTGATTGGCGCCAATCAGCGCGAGTACCGGGATGAGCAGGAACGCTTGTGGTGCGATTGCCCAGCCGGCCACGAATAGGGCGAGGACACCGATGACAACGTTGCGGGTGTCGGAGAAGAACTGCTCGTGGTAGTAGCGGGTCATCCCGCGCATCCGCTCGAGCTGTGCTGCAACGATGGTCAACTCGTCCATGACGATTGACCGTACCCGGCCTGGCTCAGCAGGATGTGATTACTGGCGAGCGCCATACTCAAGCCCGCCCTTAGACAGGTCTGAGACCGATGGGAGTTGGGAGGCTCGGCGCTAGTTGGCGAGGATCACTTGCCTTCGTCAGGCGGCGATGATTGCGTTCCTAACCGCCTCGGCTGTCTCTGAGTCAAGCTCGGAAAGACCGTGCGCATCGGCTGCATGTGCTGCGGCTTTGGTGAGCACGTCGTCAGTGGTCTCGCCCTCGACCACTCCGGGACATCCATCGAACAGTTGGGCGCACTCGAGCTTGTACATGTCGTCTCCTTCGATCATGCGGGTCGAGCCATGGCAAGTGCCTGCTCACTGGTGAGCTCCATCTCGTGAACCTCACGAGCATGCTCCTGGGCCTTTACGACGACGGCGTCGTCGCCTTTGCCCTCCAGGATCACACCGCATGGGCACTCGATGACCTTGCTTGTATCGACCACGCTTCCTCCAATCGAAGGCGACGCTACGTTATCGATGTTGTCAAACGGTTGGCGATGCCTTGGTGCGGATCTATGTGACGGGAAGGGTCACCCTCGAAGCCGAGAGGGTCGTAGACGAAGCCGACCTGCCTGGCTTGCAGGGCCGCATTGCCGTGGCGGCGCTCGCACTGACTCCCCATGCGATGGCGCGCGATCGGCTGGCATCGATCATGTGGGCCGAACCTCCCGAGGGCTGGGAGCGGAGCCTGTCGCCAATACTGTCCAAGGTTCGCCGCGCACTCGAAAAGGCCGGCGACGACGGATCGAGGTTGGTGTCATCCGCCGGATCGGTCGAAATGCGCCGTGATCCGAGCATCTGGGTCGATGCCCTTGACGCGACCCGAGAGCTCGATGCCGCGGAGGGAGCCCTGCGCCGCGATGACGCTCGTCGGGCCTGGGTTGGCGCAGCCGTTGCCTCGGCCGTTTTTCGCCGTCCGTTTCTCCCGGGTGTTTCCGGGCTGTGGATCGATGAGCAGCGGCGGGCTTTCCACAACCGCCTCGTCCGCGCATTCGAAGTGGTCGCCGACGCTTGGTCTCTGTTGGATGATCCGGTCCAGTCAGGAGCGGCGGCCGAGCAGCTCATCGCGATCGACCCTTATCGGGAAACGGGATATATCAAGCTCATGCGGGCCTGCGCAGACCAGGGGAATCGAGCAGCCGCTCTACGTGTGTTCGCCCGGGCGAGAGAAGTCCTTGCCTCCGAGCTCGGGGTCGAGCCGTCAGATCGGCTTCAGGCTGTTTATGAGGAGATCCTCTGATGGGCGATCGGACGAATAGGTCGCCGGACTTGGCCGACAGGGCGCGCATCGTGCGCCCGGTCGTCCCCGAAGATGCACGTGCGATCGCAGCGATTTACGCGCCAATCGTCACGGATACGACGGTCTCCTTCGAGCTCTCGCCTCCAGACGAGACTGAGATGGCCGAACGCATCGCGCAAGTGATGAAGTCGGGCCCGTGGCTCGTGCTCGAAATCGAAGGTGAGATCGTTGGCTATGCATACGCAACTGCCTTTCGAGCCAGGCCGGCCTATGACACGACGAGGGAGACCACGGTCTATGTACGAGGTGACCATCGGGGCAGCGGTGTTGGTCATGAGCTCATGGCCGCTCTGATCGCCCAGCTACGAGGAAGCGGATGCCACACGGTCGTCGCAGGCATAACCGTCCCAAATCCGCCGAGCGTCGCTCTTCATGAGCGTCTCGGATTTCGCCACGTTGGAACGTTTCATGAGGTGGGACGGAAGTTCGATCGGTGGCTCGACGTGGCTTTCTACGAGCTTCGTCTCCGGTGAGCGCCTATACGCAGTGAGTGCGGGCCGATTCGACGTTTGACCTCTCGAGTTTCTGGGCAATTGCAGGCCAGTCAAGCCTCGAAAGGAAAATCATGATCATCACAGGTGTCATCCTGCTGCTACTTGCGGCACTGCTCGACATCGGGATTCTGTACACGATTGGCGGGATCCTCGTCGTTATCGGTGCAGTTCTCTGGATCCTTGGAGCCGCCGGTCGGGCGGTTGGTCCGAGAGCCCACTACTGGTAGCCATCACTGGACTTCGAGTCTCCGCCTGCTGACGCGGGCGGATGAAGCGAATCTCCGGCACCCATGCCCATGGGCCGGAGATTCGCTTTTTTAATGTTTCCAGGCCTGGTGCTCGGGGAACTCGACGGCCGCAATCGGGCCACGAAAGGAGCAGTCATGGCCAACAAACTCAAATGGGAAGGTCGTTGGGACCAACTCAAGGGCAAAGCGAAGCAGAACTGGGGCGAGCTGACCGACGACGATCTCGATGTCGCCGAGGGCAACTACGACGAGCTCGTCGGGCGTATCAAAGAGCGAACCGGCGAGGCGCGCGAGGACATCGAGGATCGACTCGACCGCTGAGGACAGGTCACGCTCAGCACTTGGGGGTGCCGGTCAGCCGGCACCCCCTAACGCGAACGCTATGAGTCAGGGCAAAACGTCCTGAGAACCGGGCCTCATGGCCCTAGTGGCACATCAGCCTGCCCCGCAGAATCCACACTGCAGGCCATTGTCGAAAGGATGCGCGAATGAGAGTGGTTGTCAGCGCGGCTTCGAAGCACGGCTCAACGGCTGAGATCGCTGCTGCGATAGCAAACAGGCTCCGGGAGGCCGGCTTCACGGCCGATGTGGTGGAGCCGGGTGAGATCGACGGTGCAGGCGACTTTGAGGCGGCCGTCATCGGCAGTGCGGTTTATGCAGGCCACTGGATGCCCGTTGCCAAGGAGATGGTCCGCACCCACTCGAGCCGTCTTCTCGAGGTCCCGGTCTGGCTGTTTTCGAGCGGACCTGTGGGAGAGCCTCCCAAGCCCGAAGAGGACCCTGTTGACGCAGTAGAGATGATCGAGCTTGCCGACCCGGTCGAACACCGGGTTTTTGCTGGCAAGATCGATCCTGCGAAGGTCGGTTTCGCCGAGAAGGCAATCATCAAGGCGTTGAGAGCACCGGTCGGCGACTATCGCGAATGGAACGTGATCGAGGCTTGGACAGATGAGATCGCGGCCGCCTTGCAGAAAGAGTGGTTGACCAGCGACGCATGACTTGATGGGTGGGAAACTGGGCGATGCCTCGTCGGCCACTACGGCTCCCTGCCGGCTAGCCCTGAGGCCGGATGCCCGAGGCCCGGATAGCCCCGAGGCCGGATAGCCTCAGTGTCATGGAATACAACGATGCGACTGCCCTGATCGTCGTCGACGTGCAGAACGACTTCGCCAGCCCACGCGGGAGCCTCTACGTGCCAGGAGGCGACGAGGTGATTCCCTTCATCAACGCCGAGATCGACAGAGCCCGGCGCAGCGGTGCTCACGTGGTTTACACCCAGGACTGGCACCCCGACTCGACTCCGCATTTCGAGAAGGACGGTGGGATATGGCCGGTCCACTGTGTGGCCGGGACCGAAGGCGCGGAGTTTCATCCCGATCTGCGAGTGATAGACGATTCGCTCAGGATCAAGAAGGGAGTTGGTGGAGAGGACGGATACTCTGGATTCCACATTCGCGATCCCGAGACCGGAGAGGTCTCGTCGACAGGGCTCTCCGATCGGCTTCGCGAGAAGGGCGTGGAGACCGTCGTCGTTTTGGGGCTCGCTCTCGACTACTGCGTCAAGGAAACAGCTGTCGACTCGTCGTCAGAAGGCTTCGAGACAACGCTTCTCGCAGATGGGACGAGCGCGGTCAATCTCTCGGCCGGCGACGGAGCGAGAGCCGTCGCCTCGATGAGCGACGCCGGCGTCACCATCGAGTGATCAATCACCGTTGAGCGCCCGGGCGACCAAATCTCTCTGCAGCTGTTTCATCCGGTTGGTCAAGGACACGTGATAGACGTGTGGATTCACCAGACGGCGGACTCCGGGGTCGAGTAGCTCGAGATCCGCAATCCGACGCTTTCTCATCACGTCCAGGTCGGCTTCGCCGTTCGTTGCTTGGCCGGCATCGAACACGCGGCGATGCAACTCCTCCACTCGGGAGATCTCCGACATGTCTATCCGACGATGCAATTCCCGATGAGGGTGGAACAGGTCGATGTGGTCGAACGACGGCAGATCTTCGTCGACCAGAGCGGCGACATCGGCGGTGGCGAGACCGCGTTCGTCGTACAGGCGGTAGACCTTCTTATCGCCAGGGATCGGGATCTTCTCGGCGTCTTCAGAGACCTTGATCGCCGGCACCCAGTCGCCGTGCCCATCGTCGACGGCTACCAGCTTGTAAACCCCTCCGAGGGATGGATCCCCTTCTGAAGTGACCAAGCGGGTGCCGACTCCGAAAACGAGACGCGAGATCAGCGAGCTTGCATCGACTCCGTACCTGGGTGCTTCAGCTTCGATCTGGGAGAGGATCTGCCAGATGACCAGCTCATCCAGATCCGACGAGAGGACGATGCTCACCTGCTCGAATCCGGCGGAGTCCAGCTGCGCGGCGGCCTGGATCGCGAGATAGGCGAGGTCTCCGGAATCGATTCTGATACCGGCTGGTTCGTGGCCCTCTGCTTCCAGCTCTCGAAACACCTCGATCGCGTTTGGTACGCCTGACGTGAGTGTGTCCACGGTGTCGACGAGGAGAGTGCACTCGTCGGGGTAGACGGCGGCGAAGCGTCGAAATGCTTCCTTCTCGCCCATACCCAACGCTAGATAGACCTGGACGAGTGAGTGGGCGTGTGTTCCCTTCGGGTCGATTCCGAGACTCAGTGAGAGAGCTGTGTTTGAGGAAAAGTCACAGCCACCAATCAAGGCAGCGCGTGATCCTGCGTCGGAGCCTGATTCGGGTCCTCGCCTCATACCGAATTCGAGGACCGGGCGGCCCCGCGCTGCTTCCTTGGCCCGAGATGCCTTTGTGGCGACGAGGGTCGGGTAGTTCGAGCGATTCAGGAAAGGCGTCTCCAGGATTTGCGCCATGGCGAGTGGGCCGGTGACCGTGGCGATTGGCACGTTGGCGTGAACAACCCTGCCTTCGGGTATGGCGTCGACGGTGATCCCGGAGAAGTCGCCGTGAGCGGAGAGCCAATCGATGAAGCCGTCCTCGAACCGGCGCCGCCCCTCTGGGGTCCTCTGCGATCGAAGTTGTTCCAGCTCGCCTTCGCCGAAACGTGCCGTCTCCATCCACTCGAGTAGCCACCCCAACCCTGCCGTAACACAGTATCCGGCCTGATGGGTCCCGTAGTCCGGATAGCTGCGGAAGAAGTAGTCGAACTGGGCCCGCCGCTCGGCCAGACCGTCTTTCCAATACGCCTGCGCCATAGTCAGCTGGTATTGGTCTGTTGCCAGAACCCCGCCGAGTAAGTCGTTTTCGATGGCGGTCATTGTGGAATCTGGCGCATCACAACAAGCATACGATGCCACCGCACCTCATCGCTCGGGGCAGTGCAGAGACCATGAGCCGCAGCATCTACGTCGACTCGAGCGATATCTCGTTTCCGGAAAGCCGCCCGGCTGCGAATGCTGAGATGTTTGCCATCGTCGTCTCCGCGATCTCGACCATCGCGTTGTGCGTGAAGAAGGCCTGATGCCCCGTAACGAGAGCGTTGGGAAAGGTGAGGAGGCGCGAGAAGACATCATCCTGGATGATCGTGTCAGAGCGGTCTTCAAAGAAGAGGTCGCTCTCCTCTTCGTAGACATCGAGCCCGAGATGGCCAATCCGGCCTTCCTTCAGGGCATCGATGACTGCCTCGGTGTCGATCAAGGCCCCCCTGCTCGTGTTGATCAGCACCACACCTGGTTTCATTCGCTGCAGTGTTTCCTCGTTGACCAAGTGATGCGTCTCTGGGGTCAGGGGACAGTGAAGCGTGACGATGTCGGATGCCCCCAGAAGGTCGTCGAGGCTCATGTACGTGACGCCTAGGGCAACCGCCTCGTCACTCGGGTATGGATCGTATGCAACGACCCGGCAGCCGAAGCCTCTCAGGATGGCGGCTAGCACGAGACCGATCTTTCCGGTGCCGACGATCCCAACTGTCCGGCTGTGCAGATCGAAGCCCATCAGCCCTTCGAGCGAGAAGTTCCCCTCACGCACCCGGTTCTGGGCCCGGTGATACTTGCGACCTAGCGCAAGCATCATGCCGACGGTGAACTCTGCGACGGCGTAGGGCGAGTACTCAGGTACGCGAACGACGGTCAACCCCGAATCGGCGGCCGCCTCGAGGTCGACGTGATTGAATCCCGCGGATCGCAGTGCGAGTAGCCGGGTTCCGTGGTGTGCCAGCGTCTCGAGCACCGGCCGGCTCGCTATGTCGTTGACGAAGATGCTCACCGCCTCTTTGCCTGAGGCCAGGGTTGCCGTGTCGGGATCGAGGCGAGCCTCCAAGAAGACCAGCTCGTGACCATGAGCCTCGTTGGCGGACGTGAGGTAATCCTCGTCGTATGGCTTCGCGCTGAAGACTGCTAGTTCCATTGACGGGAATGGTATTGGTCAGGGCGGACAGGGAGAATTCGATGCCAATTGGCAAGATGTGTGTGCTGTCCTCCTCTCGAGTCTCTTCTGTTCCCGGTCGCCGGTGACAGATCGACTCGGGATCAAGACTGAGTGAGGGTCTGCTCGCATCCAATAGAGTGGAGCGATCACTCGCTGAACATGTGAGTCGTCACCGATAAGGAGAACCATGAACTGGGCACGGGCCTTTTTCGGGATACTCGTGATCGCCGTAGGCACACTGCTGCTGCTCGACAACCTGGACGTGCTCGACGCGGGTGAGGTCATCGGCACGTGGTGGCCGATTGTGCTTGTGGCAGCGGGTGTCATAGGGCTTGCGGCCAACCCACGGCATTGGGTGGTCCCTGCGATCCTGATACTTGGCGGGGGTGGGGTGCTCCTGCGCACGACCGGCGTGATCGACAGCCTCGGATTCGTCATCCCGGTCGTGGTGATTCTCGTTGGGTTGTTCCTGCTCTTCGGGCGGGACTCGCTCTCAGGCAGGACAGAGGCGGGGGATTCGGTTGCCAGCTTCAGCCTGTTCGCGGGGAGCGAGATGGCATCCCACTCCAAGGGATTCCAGGGTGGCAGAGTGGGAGCCGTCTTTGGGGGCGCAGAGCTCGATCTGCGCGATGCGGGGCTCGCTCCGGGAGCCACGCTCGATGTGTTTGCGGCCTTCGGAGGGGTCGAGGTCAGAGTGCCACAGGGTTGGCGAGTTGACATCAATGGCTTCCCGATCTTCGGGGGATTTGAGAACGCGACGGCAAAGGACTCTGTGCCTGCGGACGCACCTCACCTGACGATCGGGGCCACCGTCTTGTTTGGTGCCCTCGAAGTCAAGCACTGACCCAGCCGGAGTCGGCTGAACACATGACGTTCGCGTAACCGCGAGGGCATTCTTGCCCTTGTGGTTGCGAAGCCGGGGCCCGATCGTGAACGAGTGGGCCTGACCTCCAATCCGGCACTCGATATCGCTCTTGCGTCACTTGTCGTGGCAGCGGGCTTCGTCGTGGCAGTACTCGCGTCGAATCGGGCGGTCACCAACGCGACCGAGCTCGCTGCCGGAACACGGATCCCGAGGTTCGTGATCGGTTTCACCCTCTTGGCGTTGGGAACCGATTTGCCGGAGATAGCCAACTCGATCGTCGCGTCATTGACCGATCACGGTGACTTGAACGTAGGCGATTCGATCGGGTCCGCTGCGACTCAGGTCACCTTGGTTCTCGGGCTGCTACCCATCATCGTGGGCACCGGTTTTGCAGTCTCGCGTGCCCGTCTCTCCCGCTTCGGGGCGACCACGATCGCGGCTCTGCTCTTCGGTCTCGCTTTGATGGCGGATGGTTTCATCTCCCGGATCGATGCGGTTGTCCTGCTTGCGGCGTGGGCATTGGGCAGCTCCATCGTGTGGGGCCGTTCGCCAGAAGGCACCCAACTCGACCTTCCCCTCGAGGCGAGCAACAAGGCGCGAAAGGCGGTGGTCGTCCTGCTGGCGCTCGTCGTCGTGGCTGGAGCCGCGCTCGCAGCCGTCTGGGGCATGACGGTGCTTGCCGAAGCTCTTTCGATACCAGAGTTCATCATCGCCTTCTTCCTGGCTTCGATAGGCACCTCTCTGCCTGAGTTGTTCGTGACGATCGGGGCTGTGCGGAGCGGGCAGTCGGAGCTCGCCATCGGCGACATCGTGGGCAGCAGTTTTCTCGACTCCACGCTCTCACTTGCGGCCGGACCGCTCATTGCACCGGTCGCTGTGACGGCGAGCCTCGCAATGCGAGGTGCACTAGTGGCCGCCGGCGCCGTTCTCGTGGCCGTTGTCGTCCTCATGATCAGACAGCGTCATGACTGGAAGAGCGGTGCTCTTCTGGTGCTGACCTACGGCGCCTTCTACCTCTGGGCGGGCATCATCTGACGAGAGGGGTGACGATTCTCACCGCCTGTCGGGACTTGTTCCTCTACCAAGACCCTCGGCGCCATTCGATCATGAGGCAGATGAGATCGCGACGTTGGAGGAGACGGCCATGATGAGAATGGACCACAGGTACGGCCGTGATGAGCGTCGAGAATCGTCGGATGACGATTCTCCATCCTGGCCGAGGACAGCCCTCCATGGCCTGGTAGGGGGGCTGGCCGGATCGGTCTTGGCCGCCGTGGTAGCCGTGAATGTGGTCATTTTCTCAGGAATCGACCAGGGCTACGAAGCGACCCTCGAAGAGCTGTTCGACCACAATTTCGTCGTGGGCGTCGTGGTAGCGGCGATTCTTGCGGCAGGACCCATCGTCGGCGCGTGGTTGAACATCCGGCGCATACGCGACTGATAGGTCACAGCCACAGTTCAGGACTCCTGAGGCTCAGCTCTCGTCTCTGTGCTCATCCTCGAAGTCGTCGTCTTCTTCAGGTGGCTCGCCTTCGCTGAACCGGGAGCGGGGGACGGTGGCGTCCGGGTCTTCGAACAGCTCGACACCTTGCGCCTCCTCGCGCTCTCGTTCGAGTGCTCGGGACCGCGCTGGGTCCTCCTGGAGCTCGGTTCCCTCGGCCTCTTCCCGTGCTCTCTCCAATGAAGGATCGTCTCTATTCGGGTCCATGCTCACCTCGCATCCTTGTCGGCCAGTGAGGTCAGTTCACACCGGCATCGCCGGAAATCAGTCACCTGATCCGATGTCCACGTTGTATGCGTCGAAAACCAGCTCGGAGCCCTGCTGCCGATGCAGCGTCAACCTCCCCAGGAGAGAGATCACCTTGCGTCGGATCACCTTTGCGTCGGGCGCAGGCTCCTGATGCAGCCTTGCGAGCAGATTCTGGCATGACTCACGGAGCTCGTCGTGGTCCGATCGCATCGTGCCCACCTGATACTCCAGCCTCGGCGCCTTCTCCAGGACATCCGCAAGGATCCCGCTCTCTGCTTCGACTTCGACGGCATGGGCGTCAACGGCGGCACTCAGGCCGAGGAGGGCGACCTCGACTCGGGCCACCCAGTCGGGAGAAGCGGTGGCCCGCGCTGCGGCAACCTCGAGGTCGGCCATGGCCTCACGAAGCTCGATTCGCCGGGCGCGCGCCCCTGTGAGACTTGGCTCGTTGGGGACTGCCGGCTCGACGGTCGTGGCAGCCGTTCGTTGCTCTGTGCTCATGGTTCAACTGTGCCCGAGACGAGTCGCTGGTGTCTAGGGTCTTTGTGCCCAACCGATTCGGGTGCCGGCCTAGCGGGCCTCTGCACCAGCCGGGCCGCCTCTGTAGCGCTCTAGGAGCTTTTCGCCGAGGGTCATGAGCTCTTCGCGCAGGGCCTCCGGGCTTTGCACATCGAACTCGAAGGGGAGATTCAGCAGGTAGCGTGCCAGCCAGCCGAGGTCGTCGGCCCCGATCGTCAAGCGTGAGTGGTTGCCTTCGGCCTCAACCAATCCAATGGTGGCCGGCACATACTTGCTCGCAACCTCAGCCGTCACACCCAGCCGTACTTCGGCCCGGTGACTCCATGCGTCGATGGCGATTCCCTTCTGAACGAGTGCAACAGGATCGGGTGCCTTTCGGTTGGCGATCTTGAACCCGGTTGCCCGGGGCTCAGTGACCCGGTCCAATCGGAAGGTTCGCCAGTCGTCGCGGTCGAGGTCGAAGCCCACCAGATACCACCTGCGGCCGGTGTGAACGAGGCGATGAGGCTCCATGTGGCGCTCTGAGCGGCGACCTTCACCGTCTGTGTATGCAAACCGGAGCCGTTGTCGGGAGTGGATTGCTCCCGCGGTCGAAGCTAGGGCCCCGTGGTCGACACGGTTGGCTGGTAGCGGGAGAGTGGAGACCGTCGACTCAGAGATGTCCTCCAGGCGGCGGCGCAACCGAGGCGGCAGCACCTGCTCCAACTTCGACAGCGCTGAGAGCGACGCATCCTCCAGCCCACCCACCGCGGTGCTGGTTGCGACACGGAGCCCGAGGGCCACGGCCAGTGCCTCATCATCGTCGAGGAGGAGGGGTGGGAGCTTTCCTCCTGCTCCCAGCCGGTACCCACCGCCGGGTCCGGCGACGGCCTCGACCGGATACCCGAGATTGCGCAGTCGGGTCACGTCCCGCCGGACGGTCCGGGGGGTCACGTCGAGTCTTCGGGCCAGCTCCTGAGAGGTCCAGTCGATCCGTCCTTCGAGGAGCCCAAGGAGCTTCAACAGTCGTTCAGCGCTGTCCATTCAACAGGATCCTTCTCGATTATGCGGACTGTATCCGTCCGCATTTATTTGTAGCGTCAGAGGACGTAGAAAGAGGAAAAAAAGACATGTTCCACATGCAGAGTTACGAATACGTCCGCAAGGTCAACCAGGACCGCCTCGAGCGGTCCCTGCGACGTTTCGCGATCCGCCACACCACCGACGAGCCGTCGGTTTCATCTCAGCCTGAGGCCGTGGTCGTCGAGGTCGTTTTCCCGTCCGGATGCCCCTACGACGAGTTGACTGCATGACGATGGAGTGGTCCCACATCGCGGAGACGGAGGCAGGCCCAATGGTGTCCCGTCCTCTTGTCCCCGAACGGTTCGGCGACATGGAGGCCGTCTTTGGGGAGAGAGGCGTGGCGCGACGCTGCTTCTGCATGCATTGGAGGAGGCCCGACGGCGGCTATCCCGAGGAGAGAGACAATCGAGATCGGTATTTCGATGTCGTCGCCGACGGTCCACCCCCCGGGCTCCTCGGTTATGTCGACGATGAGCCGCTGGGATGGGTCCAGGTCGGCCCACGCGCTGTCTTTCCCACTCTCGACCGATCAAGGCTTCTCAAGCGGGTCGATGATGAGGAAGTGTGGTCGATCAACTGCTTTGTAGTGAAGGCAGGGAACCGGCGGAAAGGGATCGGAGCAGGCCTGCTCGACGCCGCCATCGCGTATGCCAGGGCCTCCGGGGCAATGACCTTGGAGGCCTACCCGGTCGATGGGTACCGCTCGTCGGCCGTAGACCTGTTCACGGGAACCATGAGGATGTTCGAGGATCAGGGCTTCGTCGAAGTCCTTAGGCGCAACGACAGCCGCCCGATCGTGCGGCTCACGTTTTGATGAAAGCTTCGGCGCCCTCGGTCAGCCGGTCTTGGGTCCGACGAAGACCGGGACTTCGCTCCCACCGACAAGCCTGCTGGTCACACTGCCGAACAGCGCTTCGGTGGCGCCACGTCCTTTGGCACCAACGACGATGAGCTCCATCCCGGCGGCGCGGGCATGGTCAATGAGCGCCACATCCGCTCTCCCATATAACAGCCTCGCGTCAACCGGCTCGAAGTCCAGATTGGCTGCGATCTTCTCGAGCATGTCTAGCGCTTCGGATCGCTCCACTTCGGCTTCCGGCGGATGCTCGAGGTCGTAGTCGAGGACTGTGGCCAGGGTTATGCCCGATAGCTGCCACCCAAAGAGGTCGAGGGCCCTGCTCAATGCCGCCTGAGACTCATCCGATCCATCGATGCCGACCAGCAGGTCGAAGCCGGTGCGGGGCGGCATCGAGGTAGGAGAGCTCTGCTTCCTCTCCTCGCTGTGGAAACGCACGCGTTCTATCGCCAAAGGAATGGAGAATGGCCCGAGGACGACGCCGAGGAGCATCCAAAGGCCCAGGTTGTGGCCTCGCCGACGCATGACGAAAGCCACTATCAGGCCAATCAATGCCCACAATGCAGCGAGATACAGCAGGTATCTAGTTGGCACGGTGAAGTCGCCTCCAGGCTCGTTCTCTCCCATCTAACACCAGGGGGTAACCATGGGCCAGTGACTAACGACCCATCCGGACACAACCATTGTCTCTAGCCACCCGAACCTGTCGCCTCGATGGTTACGGAGAAAGGAGAACACAATGAAACTCGACACTGGTCTTTCCGAGGAAGCGCGTGAGGAGGTCGCCGAGGGCCTGGAAAGGCTCCTGGCAGACACGTACACGCTCTATGTCAAGACCCATGGCTATCACTGGAATGTGACCGGCCCGATGTTTCGATCGCTCCATCTCATGTTCGAGGAGGAGTACATGGAACTACGTGACGCCGTCGACGTGATTGCCGAGCGAATCAGGTCTCTCGGGCACATCGCTCCTGGTAGCTACAAGGAGTTCGCCAGTCTTGCCTCTGTGGACGACGAGGAAGGCGCCCCTGAGGCGATCGAGATGGTAAAGGGGCTGGTTCGGGGCAACGAGGCGGTGGTGCGAACGGCACGGGGCGTTGTTGTCTCAGCCGAGAAACACGGGGATGTCGCCACCGCCGATCTCGCTACTCAACGGATCGACGTCCACGAGAAGGTGGCCTGGATGCTTCGCTCGATGGCCTCCTGAGCTCAGGCTCGTGCAGACGTCTTGATGTCGGCAAGTAGGCCTCGCACTCGCTCTTCTATCTCGTCCCTGATCGGTCGCACCTGATCGAGGTCCTTGCCCGAGGGGTCCTCGAGCTCCCAGTCGACGTATCTGTTCCCCGGGAACACGGGGCAGGCATCGCCACATCCCATCGTCACGACTACATCCGCAGCGCGGACAATCTCATCAGACCAAGGCTGCGGAATCTCGGACGTGATATCGATCCCCTTCTCGGCCATAGCCGCGACCGCTACTGCGTTGACCGTCTCAGCAGGCTCCGATCCGCCTGAGAAGACATCTACCTCCCCACCGGCGAGATGACGCATCCACCCGGCGGCCATTTGCGATCGACCTGCATTGTGAACGCATAGAAACAAAACGCTTGGATTCATAGTCGAAGTGTCGGCTTCGAGACGCACCAGTGCGCGTAGGCGATCTCTGGCAAAGCGCTCGGCAAGTAGAGGGACCCATTGAGACGTCTTGGACCGCTCGAGGAGCACACCCAGCGAATCGTTCATGAACCGCTCGATGGTCTCGGCGTTGAGCTGCCCATCGAATTGTCGCTGGAGGCGCTCGGCTGCCTGACGAATCTGCAGCATCTCGGCGGTGGAGAGTGATACGGGCATTGTCTATGACCCCCTGAGGTCGGTTGTGTTGAGGTTTGCTGGATCAGGGAAGAAGAATCGGGTCGCATATGCAGCCAGGAACCCCGCTAGGACCTGAGCCACCAGAAACGCCGGGACCGACGCCGGGTCGATGCCCGCGTAGGTATCTGTGAACACTCTCGAGAGCGTCACCGCAGGATTGGCGAATCCTGTCGACGAGGTGGCAAACACGATGGCTGCGACCCAGGCACCGACAGCAGCCGGAATGGTTGATTCTTTCCCCAGCCTGACCAGGGCAAGGATCACGAAGACCAGGACAAAAGTGCCGATGGCTTCGGCAAACACCAGCCCGACTCCAGTACGAGCCGTTGTCGACACCTCGAGAGGCGCCTGTTGAAAGGAGATGTTGGCCGCCGCCACGCCAGCCAACGCTCCGACAACTTGTGCGATCGCGTAACCAACGGCCTCCCGGCCTGTCAGGGTCCCGGTGCGCCAGAAGCCGAGGGTCACCGCGGGGTTGAAGTGGGAGCCGGACACGGTTTGGAAGAGGAGGATGAGAACTCCCAGGGCCAGGCCGACTGTCAGAGCGTGCGCAATCAGCTGTCCGGCTTGGTCCCGGCCAAGTGTCTCTGCAGCGATACCGCTCCCCACGATCACGTACAGCAGAAGACTCGTGCCGAGCCCCTCGGCGCTGGCTCGCCGGCTCATTCCGGGCCCGCCAATGTGGCGGTGGTCAGTTTGCCGACGCGTTCGGCAATCTCGTCGAATGCCGAGCGAAATGCGCGATCGGTCCCGTCGGCGACCGGGTCCGGCACCGACCAGTGGAGGTCTATCTTCGCTTTGGGGAGACCGGACTCGCGCGCCCGGTCGCAAACGCTGATCAACAGGTCGGGCTCAGCCGGGATGCGCTCATAGCCACCGGGAGTGGCACGCGACAGATCGATGCCCCGCTCGAGGGCCACACGAACTGCCTTTGGATGAACCGTGGCGGACGGCCGGCTCCCTGCGCTCGTCGCCCGCCGCCCCGTCTCTCGGGTCCAATATGCGGCGGCGAATTGAGACCGGGCCGAGTTGTGCGTGCAGACGAATGCGATCTCTTCGAATGGTCTGAGGCCCGGGCCGACCTCCACCGGCTGCCGGCCCGGCGTCAAGGAGACATATCTTCTCCGGCGATCACCTTCCGAGACCCGACGCTCTATCAGGCCGGCGCCCTCCAGAATGTCGAGATGGTGCGCCAGGAGGTTCCCTTCCATTCCTGAGATCCGCGCTAGCTCCGCCACCGTGCGATCGCTGAGTGTCAATTCATCGACGATGAGAAGACGTCTCTCATCTCCAAGCGCGGCGTGGGTCCTGGCACGATCGGAGAGGGTCATTAATTCAAAAAATATTGAGTCAATCCCTTTGTGTCAAATCAAAGCGTGGTCGAAGACGTATAGACATTTACGGTCGCTCAGTAAACTGATCGGATGTCCGGAGACGACACGGCGATCGAAGCGGCATACCGACACGACGCCGTTTTCTACTCGGGGGAGGCTGAGTTCGTTGAGGCGATCGGCTCGTTCCTGGAGTCGGGAGTAGGCCGGGGCGCCCGCGCCCTGGCGCTTGTCACACGGCACAAAGCGGACCTCCTGAAGAGTCGACTGGGCCCGGCGGCCGATTCGGTTGAGTTCGGCGACATCCTCGAGCTCGGAGAGAACCCGGCTCGCATCATTCCCGAGTGGCGGCGTTGGCTCGACGAGGCATCCAGCGAGGGGAGTCCGTTGATCGGGGTTGGCGAGCCGATCTGGGCAGAGCGCACCAGCGAAGAGATGGTGGAATCTCACAACCACGAGGCGCTTCTGAACCTCGCCTTCTCGGACGTGACGGACTTCTGGCTCAGATGCCCATACGACGCCTCGACACTCAACGAGGCCGATCTCGAGCGTGCCAGGACCACACATATGTCGTTGATCGACGGTGATGGCGAACACCACATCCAACTGGACGTGGCCGCGATGGCCGCTGAGACACTTTCCGGGACACTGCCCAAGGCCCCGGGCGAGGGCTTGAAAGTCGACTTCTCGATCGAAGGGTTACATGACCTGCGTGAACTCGCGGCCAAACAGGCAGTGGAGGCTGGAGTCAGCGGTCGGCGAGTCGAAGACTTCGTGCTGGCCGTGAGCGAAATCGCAACCAACAGCCTTCAATACGGGAGTGGATCGGGGGCGGCGCACATCTGGCAGGGCGTGGCCGAAGTCGTCTGCGAGATTCGTGACTCGGGTCGGATAGTCGATCCCCTCATCGGTCGAAGACCGCCAGCGGGAGTAGGCCGCGGCTACGGAACCTGGATCTCGAATCAGGTGTGTGATCTCGTTCAGATTCGTTCTGGCGATGACGGAACCGTGGTCCGCGTTCACCAACGTGCGTGACTGACGTGTGGCGCCGCATCTCTAGGGGCCCGGTTGCAACGTAGCGTTTCTGAGTTAGGCGCCTCTTGGCATTGGAGCGGCAAGCTCAGATGGCTCTCCGTCTCGGGTGCGGGCGAGGGTCGTCAGGCAGCCAACTCGGATTCCGTGCCGGCGCTCCATAGACCCCGGTGCCCACAGTTGCATCTGTAGCGGATTCGGATCCCCTTTGGTGTCCGCTCGATGGCTTCTATGTTCTCTACGAACAGGAGCACACGTGAGCCGTGGTCAGGGCAGTAGGGGGCGAACATCAGCGAATCTCCGAGCTGCGTCCGGTCCACCAGCCATGCATCGCGTCCCGCGCCCTCTCCACTGACTCCCAGGATTCAACCAATGCCCGGTACTCGGGCCGGCGATCACGAAGAACTTGGTGCTGCCACCAGGTGTTGGCGAGATTGGAGTACAGGCTTTCGAAGTTGGGGTTTGTTCTCTTGCTCGACATGATGGTCTCCCGAGGTAATGAGCGAAACTATCTATGTTCCTTACAATACGAGAGAACTTGTAATATGTCAAGAGAGTTTTGACCGTTACGAAATGGTCAAGACCCTTGTGGGGGAGTGTCGATCACTGGCTCTCGTAGAACTCCTGCATCCGACGTTCCATCTCCTCAGGGCTCACGTCCTCGACGTGCTCGCCGAGACCCCAGGTATGACCGAAGGGATCCCTCACCCGACCTCCCTTGTCGCCATAGAACTGCATCTCGAGCGGATAGACCTCTTCACAGCCTGCTTCGATCGCTCGTTTCCACAGCGAGTCGACGTCGTCGGTGTAGATGAAGATTGCTGACGAGGAACCGCCGAGCGTGCGCGGCGATGCCGTCGGCCCGTCGGGCCACTCATCGCCGAGCATGATGACTGAGTCCCCAATCCTGATCTCGGCATGAGCCACGACGCCGTCGGGGCCTGTCATCCTCGGCTCGATCTCTTCGGCGCCGAATGCCTTCTTGTAGAACTCAATAGCTTCGGCACAAGGCGTCACCGTCAACGAGGGCGTGACGGTGTTCAGGTGTGCGGGCACTCCGGGGGAGGGCATCGGGTCTCCTTTCCGCGAGACACCGAACCTACCCCCGAACCGCCCGGAAGGGGTGTGGCCCTGACTTCTACTTGACGATCAGGACGTCGCGGTCGGAAGCGTGGGCGACCCCGTGGCTGACCGATCCGAGCAGCAGCGTGGAGAGTGCTCCACGGCCCCGGGATCCGACAACGATCAGGTCGGCGTCCATGTTCTTGGCGTAATCCACGATCATCGCCGCCGGCGCCCCACCCTCCAGTGTCGTCGCCGTGGCGTTGTCGGGAAGACGGCCAACCATCTTCCAGACATCATCCGTCTGGCTCTTGCGGATCGCCTCGAAGTCGACCATCGCTCCCGAGGCTGCCATGTATGGGTAGATGTACGTGCCAGAGACGTATACGAAGTGGATCTTCCCGTCTCGTGCGTACTTCCTCGCGGCATCGACGACCTTGTGGGTGTGCTGCGATCCGTCGACTGCAGCTACAACGATCATTCGAGCCTCCTTTCAGCCTTGATCCTCCTGGATACGCGACTGCCGGGACAGTGTTCTTGTGCCCATGGGATAGGGTCATTCGACCCTTCACCTATGTGAGGTCACGCGGGAAGCTGAAGACATTCGAACCAACAAGAGGATTGAATGAAAAGGCTTCTGATACTGGGTTCCGGCACGGCCGGAACCATCATCGTGAACAAGCTTCACCGTCGTCTCCCTGAAGATTGGGAGATACATGTCGTCGAGCCATCCCGCGAGCACCTATATCAACCCGGGCTGCTCTTCCTCCCGTTTGGCAGGATCGATCCCAGGAACCTCCACCGCGAAACGGAGGCGTTCCTACCCAAGGGGGTGACGCGGTGGACGGGGACCGTGCAACGGGTGGTTCCCGATGGGGACAAGGTCGAGCTGGAGGACGGGACCGTCATCGAGTACGACCAACTGGTCATTGCCACAGGGACCACACCCAGACCGGACCAGACGCCGGGTATGACCGGCCCGGGATGGCGGGAGACGATCCACGACTTCTACACCTACGAAGGTGCTTTGGCACTGTGGGAAGCATTGCGGAACTTCGAGGGAGGGCGGCTCGTCGTACACGTGAGCGAGATGCCGATCAAGTGCCCCGTCGCTCCTCTCGAGTTTGCATTTCTCGCCGACGACCACTTCAGGGAATTGGGCATCCGGGATGACGTGGACGTTGTCTATGTCACCCCCTTGTCGGGTGCATTCACCAAGCCAGTGGCATCCCGGAGGCTCGGAGACATGCTCTCTCGTCGACGCATCGAACTGGAGACGGACTTCTACGTCGAGCGAATCGAGGACGGAGCCCTGTGGTCATATGACGAGAGAGAGGTCCCATTCGACCTCCTCGTCACCGTACCGGTCAACATGGGAGCCAAGTTCGTCGGTGAGTCGGGGCTCGGAGACGAGCTCGATTTCGTCAAAGTCGACCAGGGCACTTTCCTCGCCGAGGGATACGAGAACATCTTCGCAATAGGGGATGCGGCAGCGCTCCCAACCTCGAAGGCTGGTTCAGTCGCTCACTTTGCTGCGGACGTCTTCGTGGAGAACTTCCTCGAGCACATCGCAGGCCTGCCGATGACCCGACGGTTCGACGGCCATGCCAACTGCTTCGTCGAGGCAGGCGGCGGCAAGGCGTTGCTGATCGATTTCAACTACGACACCGAGCCGCTCCCGGGTAAGTATCCGCTTGCCAGCATTGGCCCGCTCTCTCTCCTCAAGGAGACCAGAGCGAATCACCTCGGGAAGCTCGCCTTCGAGAAGATCTATTGGAACGTTCTGCTACCGGGCAGACCGATGCCCGTGGCCAGTGAAATGTCAATGGCGGGGAAGATCCCCGCCGATCAGATAGGAGATGAACTATGAGCGATGTATTGGTCGCCGGAACACAGATCACGTTGGACGACGAAGGATTCCTGACCGATCCGTCTGAGTGGTCCCCGGATGTCGCTAGCGAGCTCGCGGCCAACATCGGCCTCGAGCTATCGGATGAGCACTGGGCTGCGATCAATTTCGCCCGGACCGACTTCGAGGAGAACGGCGAGACGCCGACTCTTCGGCGCATGGCTCAGGCCGGTGGCGTCTCTACCAAGGAGATGTTCCGTCTCTTCCCCAAGAAGCCGGCGAAGAAGATGGCCTACGTGGCCGGACTCCCCAAGCCGGTCGGCTGCGTCTGAACTTCAAACTCGAGCAAGGAGAACATGAAATGACCGCAACAATGTCGGACACGCTCCCGACCCCGGATCTCGACTCAGACGCCGAAGGTAGGAAGCTGGCCATCATTTGCTCCAAAGGGTCGTTGGACATGGCCTACCCGGGCCTCGTTCTGGCGAACGCAGCTCTGGGTGAAGGCATCGAGACTCATCTCTTCTTCACCTTCTGGGGCTTCGACATCATCAACAAGGAGACGATGGACCATCTGCAGTTCACGCCACTCGGCAATCCGGCCACGCACATGCCACCGTCTCTGATGGGGCTGCCGGGCATGACGGCCTTCGCGACCCACATGATGAAGAAGCAGATGGAGGGTCTCGACATCCCAGATGTGCCGGAGTTCCTCGAGATGATCACCGACGCAGGTGGGCACCTCTGGGGCTGCCGGATGTCTGCCGACATGCAGCATCTCGACGAGGACGATCTCTACGACCGAGTCGAGGGGATCATCTCCGCTGCTGACTTCATGGAGCTCTCGGAGGGTGCCCAGACGATATTCGTCTGAGGCTTCAGTCCGAAAGGGCGGGAATCACCTCTTTGGCGAAGAGCTCCATGCCCGACGTGTCATAGGCGGCATCGGCGAAGTTGACGATGGCGTACTCGAGTCCGGCATCCTTCCATTCTCTGAGAATGGAGACGAGCTTCTCAGGAGTGCCCGAAGTGTCCTCGTAGTAGGAAGCCTGAGTCTGCACTTTGTCAGCGGGCAGGTGGGCGCCCAGTTTGGCCGTGTACCAGTCGAACTTCTCTGATAGGTCGGCGTCGGTCTCGGTGCAAAACACATTGAAGTTCGAAGTCCGGACGATTGAATCGAAGTCGGTACCCACATCGGCGCAGTGCTTGGCCAGGACCTCGGACTTGTGGACGAACTCGTCGAGGTTCACCCCGAAGTTCGTGTAGTTGGCGTGTCGGGCGGCGATGTTGAGTGTCAACTGCTCGCCGCCCCCAGCAATCCACATCGGGATGTGGGGCTGCTGCAAGGGCTTTGGCTGGCATATGGCGCCATCCAGCGTGTAGTAGTCGCCGTCGTAGCGGACCACGTCTTCGGTCCACATTGCTCTCATGATCTCGACGCCTTCCCGCAGCATCCCTATTCGCTTCGATGGCTTGAGGAAGGGGTATCCGTAGCCGTCGTGCTCGTGCTCGTACCAACCTGCTCCGATACCCATCTCGAGACGACCGCCAGATATCACATCGATCGATGCCGCGACCTTGGCAAGATATGACGGCGGGCGGTATGTGTTGCACGTGCACATCTGCCCGATTCGCACCGTGTCGGTCGCAACCGCCAGGGCGGCCATGAGAGTCCACGCCTCGTAAGTCACGTTCTGCGTTGGAGCGGGAACGGTGTGGAAGTGGTCATACACCCACAGTGACTCGAATCCGAGCTCCTCTATCTTCCCGGCGACACCGGTCATGGTTTCCCAGTGCTTCTCTGTGGGGATATCGACCAGGTCGTGGCGCCAGCCTTGCGGTACAAATGCTCCAAATCTCATGGGATGAACCTAGCGGCCGCCTCGGAGGTTGAACGCGGGCCCCTTTGAGTCCCTGGTTCAGGTACGCCCGGCAGTCTCCAGCAGACGACGGACCTCCTCATCGGTGGTCTGGCCGAAGTCGTGGTACCAGGCGCCGACAGCGCGGAGGAACCTCGGCGTCAGGAGGCACACGACGGAGTCGGCGAGTTTGATCATCTCACGCACGGTTTCCGGTGCGGCTACCGGCACGGCGACGATGATCTGTTCGGGATGCTCGGTCCGCAATGCCTCTACTGCAGCCTTCATGGTCGAGCCTGTCGCCATGCCGTCGTCCACGACGATCACGGTCTTGTCTCGGACATCGACTCGGGACCTCGAGCCTCGGAGCGACGCTTCTCTGGCTCGCAGCTCCTCGGTTGCCTTTGTGACTCCGTCGTCGAAGGCGACGTCACTGATGCCGATCCAGTCGGCCACTTCTCTATTCCTGATGACGGTCCCTCCCGAGGCGACTGCCCCCATCGCCAGCTCGCGGTGGCCAGGTACGCCGATCTTCCTCACCACCAGGATGTCAAGAGGTGCCTCCAGCCGATCCGCGACCTGATATGCGACAGGAACACCGCCACGAGGGAGACCGAGCACCACGACGTCTTTGCTGAATCCCCTTTCTTCCAGAGCAGCACCCAATTGCGCTCCGGCTTCCTGTCTGTCCGCGAATCGCCTCGCCATCGGTGTCAAACCTACCGGCCGCCTTCGCTAGCGTCGCCGACAGGACCAAGGAACAGACATGGCCAAACAGGTGATCGTCTTCGATGTCAATGAGACGCTTCTCGACCTCGCCGGGCTCGAGCCGCGCTTTTCCGAGCTACTGCCGGCCGGCATGATGGCCCTTTGGTTCTCCCGCATGCTCTTCAACTCTGCTGTAGCGACGATGTCGGGGGTCTACCAGCCGTTTGACCAGCAGGGCATCGACGCTCTAGTCACAACCGGATTGGGCGCAGGGATCGAGATCTCAGAAGAAGAGGCGAGATGGGTGGTGGACGGCATGCGAGACCTTCCACCGCACCCAGACGTCGAGCCGGCCCTGGAGGCCCTCCAGGACGAAGGCATCCGGATGGCCACTCTCACGAACAGCTCGAGGTCCATGGTGAGGGACCAGATGGGCAACGCAGGCCTGGCCCGCTACTTCGAGAAGCTGCTGTCGGTCGAATCGGTCGGGGAATTCAAGCCTTCGCCGGCGGCATATCGCCATGCTGCGTCATCCCTGGCGGTAGGCATCTCCGAGATCCGCCTCGTCGCCGCTCACGCCTGGGACGTCACCGGAGCAATTCGGGCTGGCGCCCTGGCCGCCTTTGTCGAGCGGGGGAGAGCCCGCCTCGGGCCACTCTCGGAGAAACCGGACATCGTGGCGAGAGATCTCACCGGGATTGCCTCGTCGATTCTCGCTCACTGACCAGCGTCGCCTCATCGCCGACTTGGAATGAGCTGCAGAATGGCCAAGATGCAGGCATGACCACGAGCAACAGGGTCGACCCGGCGTGGATCGAGCGAGTCCGGTCCGAGTACGGGCATTGCTTCGGCTGCGGCCGTGACAACCCGATGGGACTGAAAGTCGACGGGTTTGAACGAGATGGAAACACAGTCCTTGCGAGCTTCACACCACGTCCTGAGTACGGCGGATTCCATGGGATTCTCCACGGTGGGATTCTCGCCACGGCGATGGATGAGATCCTCGGTTGGACGACCATTTTGGTTGCCGGGCAGATGGCGGTGACCGCAACACTGGATATCAAGTATCGAAAGCCGGCACCTCCAACCGCTACCTATGAGCTGAAGGGAACCTTGGTCGAGCGACGAGGCCGTCGGCTACTTGTCGAAGCAGCGTGCTCGACGGCTACGGATGTCATCGCCGAGGCGTCAGGCTTGTTTCTCGCCACGGGACCCATAGAAGAGGTCGGCGTTTGAGCGGTGCGATCACGCAACTCTCGGACAGCCGACTGTCGAGCCTGGCGGCTGGGCGGATACTCGATGGGTTCTCCGACTACATGGTGAGTTTCCGCGCCATCAATCAAAGGGCTCCGATCAGGTTCGCGGAGATGGACTGGGTGGGCATGCAAGCAGATGCCGTTGAACGCCTCGATCTCTACGCCGGAACGGTCGCTGACGTCATTCGCTCCATCGAGTCGCTGCTTGGGGAACGGAGCGACGACCGCACCCTGTGGGTTGCCATCAAGGCGGTCTTTTCGTCTCTGATCTCCGATCGTCAGGATTGGGAGCTTGCCGAGACCTTCTTCAACTCCATAACGCGCAAGGTGTTCACGACTGTTGGCGTCGACTCGGCCGTGGAATTCGTCGACACCGATTTCGACAGCCCTCCAAGTCCTTCCCGCGAGCCGGTGTACGTCACGTTCCAGAAGAGAGAGTCTCTGAACGAACTGGTGGCCGGCATCCTCGAGGGCGCGAGTGGAGGCATCGAGTTTGCTGACCTCGATAGCAACGCAAGGGAGGTGGCAAGCCGGATCGAGTCGAGGTTGAGTGCGGCGGGCGGGCTGCCTGTGGTCGACCGGGCAGAGATCGTTCGCACTCTCTTCTACCGGGGGCAGGCTGCGTACATCGTCGGGCTTCTCTACTCGGGTTCGATCCAGGTGCCGTTGGTGGTCGCTCTCCGCAATGGAGATGGAGGGGCGGCCGTCGATGCGGTGCTTCTCACCGAGAACGAAGTGTCGATTCTCTTCAGCTTCACCCGCTCCTACTTCCATGTCGATCTGGCGCGGCCCTATGACCTCGTCAGGTTCCTCCGTCGGCTCATGCCCCGGAAGCGAGTGGCCGAGTTGTACATCTCCATCGGTCACAACAAACACGGGAAGACCGAGCTATATCGCGACCTCCTGCGCCACCTCCAGTCGACCGACGAGAGGTTTGAGCACGCCCGCGGCACGCGAGGGCTGGTGATGATCGTCTTCACGATGCCTGGCTACAACGACGTGTTCAAGGTGATACGTGACCGTTTCCCCCCTCCGAAGCGGACGACGAGGCGGGCCGTCATGGCCAAATACCGCATGGTGTTCCAGCACGACCGGGCAGGCCGCCTCATGGACGTTCAGGACTTCCAGCACCTCAAGTTCAACAAGTCGCGCTTCAGCGATGAGTTGCTCGAGGAACTCCTCGATGAGGCCGGCAGCACAGTGACCCTCGAAGGGGATCACGTGATCGTGAAGCATGTCTACGTAGAGCGCAGAATCGTTCCGCTCGACCTGTACGTGAGAGAGGCTGTCCCGTCGGCAGCCGCAAACGCCGTGGTCGACTACGGGCAAGCAATCAAAGACCTCGCCTCGACGAACATCTTTCCTGGGGACCTGCTCATGAAGAACTTCGGGGTCACCAGGCACGGTCGGGTCGTCTTCTATGACTACGACGAGCTGTCACCACTGACCGAGGTCAAGTTCCGGAGGATCCCCGAGCCACGGGACGACTTCGACGCGCTGTCGGATCAGCCGTTCTACGCAGTCGGCGATCGTGATGTGTTTCCCGAGGAGCACAGCAACTTCCTCGGGTTGGGGCCACGTCTCCGAAAGCTCTTTGAGGAGACCCATGGAGACCTGTTCGAGGTCGAGCCATGGCTGAAGATTCAGAATCGAATCAGAGCCGGGGAGATGATCGAGGTGTTCCCGTACTCAGAAGAGGCGCGCCTGGCCGACGCTGTCGGGTTCCGCGGGTGGTGAAGTCTTGAGCCAGGCAATGGCTCGAGTGGTGGTCTTCACCACTTCGGCATCCGTGCTGATCATCGAGATACTCGCGGGCCGTTTGCTCGCGCCCTATCTCGGCGTCAGCCTCGAAGTGTTCACCGGGATCATTGGGGTGATCCTGGCGGGCATTTCGATTGGTGCCTGGCTAGGGGGACGAGCCGCAGACCGACTCGATCCGACCCGCCTGCCCGGGCCTCTGATGGTGGCTGGAGGGCTATCCGCCATTCTCAGCCCCGTGATAATCGACTTCTTCGGACCCGGTGTCGGCATCAACCCGCTGTCGATTGTCTTTCTGGCAACGGTGGGCTTCGTCGTTCCCGCGGCTTTGTTGTCTGCCGTCTCCCCGATAGTCGTCAAGATTCGCCTCGCCTCGTTGGACAACACCGGATCGGTGGTTGGCTCCTACTCGGCGATAGGCACGGCCGGTGCCATTTTCGGTACATTCGTCACCGGCTTCGTCCTGATCGCCGCGTTTCCAACCCGTCCCATAGTTGCCGGACTCGGGCTGCTTCTCTCTCTTGGCGGCGCATCGCTGATGATCGGACGGGGCCGATGGGTCCCGCTGGCGGTGCTACTTGTCGCCGTCGGCTCCGCCACGGCCCTGGCCTCTTCCGACGGGCCGTGCCAATACGAGACCACCTATCACTGCGCCGATGTGGTGGTGGACCCGGACAGGCCCACGGGACGCCTGCTCATCCTCGACCGCGGCCACAACAGCTATGTCGACCTGGAAGACCCGACCTATCTGGACTTCAGATACGCCCGGGTAATGGCGGACGTGATCGATGCCAACTTCGCCTCCGGCCCTCTGAGTGTGCTCTCGATCGGCGGGGGTGGTTTCACGTTTCCCCAGTACTTGGAGGCGACGAGGCCCGGCACCGACCATGTCGTGCTCGAGATAGATCGTCTGCTCGTCGACATCGGTCGGTCGGAGCTCGGATTCGAAGACGAGGCCGAAGTCGTCATCGCAGACGCACGGCAGTCAATCCAGGATGTGCCGCCGGCCTCGATCGACCTGGTCATCGGTGATGCCTTCAGCGGGCTGACCGTCCCCTGGCACCTGACGACAGCGGAGTTCGTTTCGATTGTCGACAGCCGGATGGCGCCCACGGGCCTCTACTTGATCAATGTCATCGATTACGGCGACCTCGACTTCGCAATGTCCACAGTCAAGACTTTCGAAGCGGTATTTGATCACGTCGCCGTGATCGCTCCGCCGTCGTACCTGAGCGGCGAGGCGGGAGGAAACTTCGTCATCGTCGGATCGCAAGCCGCATTGGATACCCCGGCGTTGATACGGGCCATCGCGGAACGCGGTGGAAGCGAGGCCGTCCTGACTGGCGCCGATCTCGAATCCTTCACGACAGGAGGCCTCGTGCTTCGGGACGACTTCGCCCCTGTGGACCAGATGATCGATCGGTGAGCCCCGCCAGCCCCTGGTTACGATCACCGCATGGAGAAGAAAGCAGCAGAGAACATGGAGTGGGTCGCCGCGCCCCCTGAGCACTTCACTGGAAGAGTCTGGTTCGGGGCGATGGCCGAGCCCGAGACCGAGCAAGACTTGAACGTGCTCGGCGTTCAGTTCGAGCCCGGGGCGCGAACCGACTGGCATTCCCATCCTTCAGGGCAGGCGCTGCACGTCGTGTCCGGTAGCGGGATTGTGGCCAATGATTCGGGGGAGAGGATCGAGATGTCGGCTGGGGATACCGTCAACACGCCTCCAAACGAGCTGCACTGGCATGGGGCTCGCGAGGATTCTCCAATGCTCCACCTCTCGATCACGTACGGGGGAGCAACCATCTGGTCCGAAGACAAGGTGTCGGACGAGGACTATCGCGGCTGAGCTCGTTGCCATCCTATTTGGCCTCTGATATATTTCAACAAGTGTTGAAATAGGAGGCACGCCTCATGTGGGCGATGATTGTCAAAGAGTTCCGCCAGGTCCGCCGGGACCACAGGACCCTGGCGATGATGATCGTGATGCCGGTCCTCCTGCTGGTCGTCTTTGGGTACGCCGCATCGTTCGACGTCTCCGAGATAGAAACCGTCGTGTACGGCCCGGGCGCCGAGCAGGCAACGGAGATGCTCCCGGACATCTTCAACGTGGAAGAGACGGACGTCGAAGCGGGCGTCGAGGAAGCTGAGGGCCGGCTGCGGCGCGGTGAGTCTGTGGTTGCCTTGATCGCCGACCCGGGTGCTCCCCTGGTGCTCATCGACGGATCCCAACTCTTCGCCGCCAGGAGCGCTACCCAGGCCGTGGCCATGGCCGGGGCTTCGATACCGGGGCTCGAGACAGAGATTCTCTTCAATCCCGAGCTGGAGACATCTGCGGTCTTGGTCCCCGGTCTGGCGGGCCTGATCCTCTTGTTCGTTGGGACGGTCATCACAAGTCTCGGTGTGGTCAAAGAGCGACAGGCGGGGACGCTGGAGCAACTGGCGGTGATGCCTCTGCGCCCGGCCGATGTGTTCATAGGCAAGATCGCCCCGTATTTCTTGGTCGCTGCGGTCGATCTCGTGGTCGTCCTCGTGGTCGGGACATTCCTCTTTGACGTTCCCTTCAATGGGTCGGTTTGGATCATGGCTCTCGGGTCGCTCCTCTTCCTCTTCGTCACGCTTGGGCTCGGAGTGCTGATTTCGAGTGTCTCCCAGAATCAGGGCCAGTCGATCCAGTTGGCGCTGATGACGCTGCTGCCCCAGGTGCTCTTGTCCGGACTGATATTCCCGCTCGCTTCCATGGCCGCCGGAGTCCGCTGGATCGGCTATCTGCTTCCCCTCACCTACTTCAACCTGGTCGCACAGGGTGTCATGCTCAGAGGTGCGCATTTCACCGAGCTGTTGTTCCCACTCGGCCTTCTCTTTGCTCTCGGAGTGGTGATCTTCGGGCTTGCCGTGCTCAGGTTCCGGAGCGATCTCGCCGCCGCGACTCCGGATACCGAGCCAGCCGGGGTGGCAGCATGAGCTGGGGAGTCCTCGGCCTGCATGTCGAAATCGGGGGCGAACCCGCCCTCGCGGACGTCGATCTCGAAGTTGGCCTGGGACAAATCGCTGCGGTGGTTGGCGGAGACGGTGCGGGCAAGACAACGCTCGCCCGTGTTCTCGGACGATTGGTGCGACCACTGGCCGGGAGACTTCGACTGCCGCCGCGCCCATCGGTCGGGTATCAACCGGCTTCCTCCGGGTCCTGGCCCGACCTCACGGTCGTGGAAAACCTCAAGTTCGTTGCGGACTCACACAGAATGCCCACCGCCCAGGCAAGGTCGCGTTTGGACGAGTTGATTGCCGCCACAGGGCTCGATGGTGCGACCGATCGGTTGGCGGCGAACCTCTCCGGTGGCATGAGGCAAAAGCTCGGAGTTGCGATGGCCCTGGTTGCGCGCCCCGAGATGCTCGTGCTCGACGAGCCCACGACTGGTGTCGACCCCGTCAGCAGGTCCGAGCTTTGGCGGCTCGTCTCCCAGCAGGCGGCCGAGGGCACTGCGATCGTGATGACCACGACCTACCTCGACGAGGCGGCACGCGCAGGGAGCATCCTCGCTCTGGAATCGGGCAGGGCGGTGGCGAAGGGTGGTCTCGAGGAGATTCGCCGTGGAGTCCCTGGCCAGATCTACAGATCGATGAAGGAGCCGAACGCGGCGGAGCGATGGAGGCGAGGCCCGGAGTGGCGTGTTTGGTCGGAGACCGGCGAACGACCCGCGGACGCGTCACATCTCGAGCCGGATCTCACCGATCTGCTCACTGCGGCGACGTTTGCTGCAGGAGGCCGAAGATGACCGCGCTGGCCAGGGTCGAGAACTTGCGAAAGGCCTTTGGCGACGTCGAGGCCGTTCGTGATGTGTCGTTGTCTGTCTCCGCTGGTGAGGTGGTCGGTCTGCTGGGAGCCAATGGAGCGGGCAAGACGACTTTGATCAGGTGCCTCCTCGGGCTGGTTGCGCCCACGAGCGGTCGGGTCGTGCTCCTTGGCGAGGCGCCGAACCGCGATGTCCTGCGTCGGGTGGGTTACGTCCCGCAGAGTCTCGGCTTGTACACCGATCTGACAGTCGCGGAGAACCTCGCGTTTCAGCACGGTGTCTATGGGAAAGGGGTCGAGCGAGAGCAGCGTTCCCTCGTCGATGTGCCCATGAATCATCCCGTGGGGACCCTTCCCCTGGGCTACCAGCGTCAGGCCGCCTTCGCAGCGGCGCTCGACCACGATCCGGACATCCTCGTCTTGGACGAGCCCACCTCCGGTGTGGGAGTGCTCGGTCGCGCCCGGTTGTGGGACACGATTCGCGACGCCGCCGAGAGAGGGTCAGGCGTCCTCGTCACCACTCACCATCTCGAAGAGGCGGAACAGTGTGATCGGCTCATCATGCTTGCTTCGGGCCGGGTTGTCGCAGAGGGAGGTGTTGAGGACGTGATCGATGGGAGGAGCACTGTGGTGATCAGCTCGCCCGATGCGCCGGCTGTGTTCGATCGTCTCGTGTCTGCCGGCTTCGGGGTCGTCTTTGATGCAGGTGGCCTCCGGATTCCCGGGGCTCGACTCGAGGATGTCAGGGCGGCGCTTGCTGGGGAGACGACAGCAGACGACATCGATCGTCGGCCCGCGACACTCGAGGAGGCGTTCGTCGACCTGGTGAAGTCGTGAGCAAGCGGCGTGGCCCCAGATCGTCGGGGGCCCCGGACGCTCGAAGTCAGATTCTCGAATCGGCACGTCGGAGCTTTGCCGAGAGTGGCTACGACCGGACCACGATCCGAGGTGTCGCCCGTGACGCAGACGTCGACCCCTCTCTCGTCATCCATTACTTCGGAAGCAAGGAGAACCTCTTCGCCGAGTCCGTCGAGTTGCCGATGTCGCCTGAACTCTTCATCGGGCGCATCTTCGACGGTGACCCAGGCGGCGCGGCGATGGCCGAGCGCCTTGTACGTGTCTTCTTCGAAGTTTGGGAAAGGCCTGCGTCGAGAAGACCCCTCCTGGGGCAGCTGCGGGTCGCTTTCTCCACCGGTCAACCACCGCCCATGGGAGAGTTCGTGTTCGATCTGATCGTGAGCCGTGTGGCCGAACACGTCACCGGACCCCAAGCCGAGCTTCGCATCGAGATGGCTGCTGCTCACCTCCTCGGCGTGGCGATGCTTCGCTATGTCGTGGGCATGGAACCCCTGGCGAGTGTCTCTGTGGACGAGCTTGTGGCGATGGTCACACCACGTATCGCGAGCTATCTCGAGTCGGGCTGATTCTCACAGCTCCGGCAAGCGAGTACGTTTACACGGGGCCGGGTTGGGGAACCAACTCAATCGCACGGGACTTGGATCCCGCACATTTATGACTTTTGCCGCCGTTGTCGGACCGCTGGTTGCTTTCGCAGCAGCCTTTCAGACTCTCGTATTCCTCGTACTTCCCTCGCGCCTCCGCTCGATCTGGGCGCCGATGACCATCGGGACAGTGGGTGCCATGGTGACTCTCGGCGCTGCACTGGTGTTCGGCTTCGATCGAATCGGCCTGCGGCTCGCTGACCCGGGCCCGGCATTTCTGTGGGCAGGTGGCACATTGCTCGCCGTGGCATCCGTGGGGATCGTGATGCTGAAGAGCTCACCACTTCGGGAGAGGCTCTCGGATCCGAGAGTGGCCGCTTGGACCAACCGCGGTGCCGTGTCCCACATCCTCTTCCGCATCCCCCTGATGACGGCGCTGATCGAAGAGGCGTTCTTCAGAGGAGTGCTGCACGCGACCCTCATGGCCGTCTACCCACCATCTGTTGCGATGGCGCTCGGAGCGGTCCTCTTCGGCCTGTGGCACATTGGGCCTGCCATCGATGAGACGGAATCACAGACTGGCGGTCCAGCGCGAAGCCTCAAGGTCGCACTCACTGTGGTGGCCACGACAGTGGCCGGGGCGGGGCTGGTGTGGCTCCGGGTGGAGACGGGTTCGATCTGGGCTCCGTTTGCCGTTCACGCGGCTTTGAACATGACCATGGCCATCTTTGCGAGGATCGCATCCCGGACCGATTGGCTGGCACCGGCCCGCGTCTAGCCACAGCGGAAAATCGTAGGGGATCAGCCGGGGCAAGGGTCTAGCCTTAATCTGCTGTGAAGCTCGCCTCGACACTTCGCTCCGACCTCCGGTCCGCCCTAGGAGCCAGGGACCGCGATAGAGCCCGTGTCATTCGCGGCCTTCTGGCTGAGATGGAGAACACGGCTGCTGTCCCTACGGATGATCGCCGGAGCGTTGGGACGAAGGGGCTCTACTCCGGAGAGGCGCCTCGGAGGGCGGTGTCCGACGAGGACATGCGGAGAATCGTCTCCCGAGAGTTGGACGAGTTGGATCGCGCCTTGGAGCTGGTCGGAGACGGCCCACGCTCACGACGAATGAGGGAAGACAGGCTCATCGTCGCCGGTTATCTCACGTTGAGCTGATCGCAAGAGAATTGTCACTCACTCCCCGTACCCTGGCGCAAGCATGAAAGAAGGTGGCTAATTGAGCTCGATCATCGAGGCCCGCGGCCTGGTCAAGCATTATGGCGATGTTGTCGCTCTGGACGGTCTTGACCTGAACGTCGAGGAGGGCACCGTGTTTGGGCTGTTGGGCCCGAATGGTGCAGGGAAGACGACCGCTGTGTCGATCCTGACGACGCTGCTGCAACCGGACGCCGGATCGGCGGTCGTGGCAGGGGTGGACGTGATCAACAACCCTGACGAGACGAGGACAGTCATCGGCCTATCCGGACAGAATGCTGCGCTCGATGAGCATCTGACGGGGTTCGAGAACCTCGACATGATTGGCCGCCTGTACCAGCTCGGCCGCGATCGCTCTCGGGCGCGTGCCCGCGAGCTGCTGGAGCAGTTTGGGCTTTCCGATGCTGGAGCTCGGCCCGTGAAGACCTACTCCGGCGGTATGCGTCGCCGACTCGACCTCGCCGGTGCCCTCGTGGCAGAGTCGCCGGTGCTGTTCCTGGACGAGCCCACCACAGGCCTCGATCCAAAGAGTCGCACCGATCTCTGGGGTGTCATCAAGCAGCTCGTGGAACGGGGGACAACCCTCTTGCTCACCACCCAGTACCTCGAGGAAGCCGACCAGCTCGCCGACCAGATCATGGTCATCGATCACGGTCGTTCGATAGCGGAGGGCACCGCCGATGAACTGAAAGAGAGAATGGGCGGCGAGCGAATCGAGGTCACCGTTGAGTCGGCCGAGAAAGTTTCGGCAGCTGTCGAGAAGCTGCGTCCGATTGCTGTCGACGATCCTCACGTGGACGAGCGGAACCGCACCCTGGTCATTCCGATCACGGGCGGTGCCCGCACACTGACGATGGCACTTCGTGAGCTGGATCAGGCAGGGATCGAGGTCCAAGACGTGGGATTGAGGCGCCCCACACTCGATGACGTGTTTCTGTCCCTCACCGGGCATGTGGCCGAGTACGAAGCTGCAGAGACGAGTGAGGACGACGACGAGTTGGAAGGAGCGGCCAAATGAGCGTTCTGCAAACCTTTGCCGACGGTTCGGTGATTGCCAAGCGCAACCTGATCAAGATCAAGAGAGTTCCAGAGGTTCTCGTCTTCGTCCTCCTCTCTCCGATCATGTTCGTGCTGCTCTTTGCCTACGTTTTCGGCAGCGCCATCGACATCCCGGGCGGCTCGTATCGAGAGTTCCTGATCGGCGGGATCTTCGCCCAGACAGTCGTCTTCGGGGCGACCTTCACCGGGGCCGGAATCGCCGAAGACATGCAAAAAGGGATCATCGACCGATTCAGGTCACTTCCCATGTCCCGATCTGCGGTGTTGCTCGGAAGGACCGCAAGCGACGTCGTCTACAACGTTCTGTCGTTGATCATCATGGGCATAACCGGGCTGTTCGTGGGTTGGAGGATCAGCAATGGCCTCGGGAACGCTCTACTTGCGTTCGGGCTCTTGTTGCTCTTCGCCTATGCGTTCTCCTGGATAATGGGCTACGTCGGGCTTCTCGTACCAAGTGTCGAGGTGATCAACAACGCTTCCTTCATGGTGATCTTCCCTCTGACATTCATCGCCAACACGTTCGTCCCGTCGGAGAATCTCCCTGCTGTCCTCAAGGCCTTCGCCGAGTGGAACCCTGTGTCGGCCGTCACCCAGGCAACCAGGGAGTTGTTCGGCAACATCCCCTCGCTCGCCCCTGAACCGACTGTCTGGCCTCTGCGAAACCCGGTGCTGTACACGTTGATCTGGATTGTCGTGATCATCGCGATCTTCGCACCGCTTGCCGTGCGCCGATACAAGACGATGCACGCCACCGGTTGACGGCTGACACGCAGTCGTCGGCCGGTCGCATATCCTGATGCTGCAAGCGATGAGAGGTGCGGTATGGAGCGCTCCGAGATGCCGGTGGACGAGTTCATCGGGTCCCTCGACGACGACGCCCGACACGACATAGCGGTGCTCGACGGGATGCTCGCTGCGGCTTTCGCCGGCGAGCCCAGAGTGCTCTGGGAGGGCAAATTCTGGGGTGGGAGCGATCAGCGGATAATCGGCTACGGCGAGTACTCGTATGAGAATGCCTCAGGAAACGATGTCGAGTGGTTCAAGGTTGGCCTTGCAAGGCAGAAAGCCCACATAAGTCTCTACGTGAACGCCGTTGACGATGGCGAGTACGTAGGGAAGGCCTACGCCGATCGGTTGGGTAGCGCCAAGGTCGGAGCCGCCAGCATCTCCTTCAAGAGCATTGACTCGATCGACCTGCAGGCTCTCGAAGACATGATCGAGCATGCCCGCTCGGTCATGAGCTGACTTCCACCTCGACGGTCGCTCCTCCCCACCCGTTGACCAGATCGCGTCCTTCTACGACCACGGTCGAAACACCGTCGGGTATCTCGACCCCGCCAAGCGAGCGGGTGAATGGCTGCTCCGCGGCATGGTCGTGGAGCAACTCGCGTATCCCCAGCTGTTCCCCGTCGGGTGTGATGACCCTCCATGCGTCTGCATATCGCTCCGGGGTGTCGTACGGAGAGCTGATCGTGACGTCGAACCGATACGTTCCACCGGGCTCCTCGGTGACCGTTACGTCAATGACGTCAGGGTATTTCTGTGTCGCCTCCCCGGGTGCTGTGGTCGTCGTCCCGGGGTCATCGCCACCGCAGGCGGCGAGCAGAATCAGTATTCCCACGGCCACAGCCGCCCGCACTATTGGCCTTGCTCCGGGTGGCTCACGTCTTCAATGGCCTGCCGTGCCGAGATCTCCGTTGTGATCTCGATATGGGCGCGGTCGCCCTCGCGACCCACTTTCCTCTTCCCGAGGTCTTCGAGCACATCGGAGTACCCGTACAGGATGAGAGTGTCATGCTCCCGGATCCGGGTGTGGCCACGGGGCGCACCAACGAAGGTGCCGTCGGAGCGTTGGATGCCGAGAACGAGGACGCCCTCTTCGGGCAGCTGCAGGTCGATCAATCGGTGCTTGGCGACCCAGCTGTCGGCCTCCACTCCGAGCTCAGCAACGGCGTAGTCGGAGGAGAGGTTGAGCAGCTGCACATAGTCGCGCACTTCGAGTTGGGTGAACGTCTTCAGCGACCAAGCGATCACCTCCGTGAGGAGTCGGTCAATGACGCGGCTTCGTGCTCCAACGAGGATGACGACGAGCCCGCCTGCGAGGAGCCCGAGCTTGAGGAGGGTGCTGGCGTTGGGGTCTTCCCCGGCGAAGCCGACCACCAGAGTTCCGATGATCGTCACCAGACCCGCATTCCCGAGCAGCATCAGGGTGAGCACGATCCTCCGGCGCACGGGGTGGCTGACGATCAACTCGGTCTCATTGGTGGTGAATCCGACGCCGGTCAACGCCGACCGCGCCTGGAAGTTGGCGACCTCCGATGACAGCCCTGTCGTAGTCAAGGCAATGGCACCGACTCTGTTGATGATCAGGGTCACGACGACGACCACGAGAAGGGTGGCTATCGCGACCATCTATTGGCTTTCCATCCGCTCACTGGCCCAAAGGGTAGAGGTCCGGTTCCGGTTTAAGGGATTGGCCCGCGTCGCAAGCGGTAGGATCGGCGATAGATGGCCGAAGTCGCCGGCGGTGAGTTGAGAAAGCTCACTGCCTTCTCCTCAGACCCCGAAGGCGGGAACCCCGCCGGCGTCTGGATCGGTGGCGAGCTGCCCTCTGACCGAGTCATGCAGGAGATCGCAGCCGATGTTGGGTTCTCGGAGACTGCATTCCTCGCACGAACTGGACATGACGGTCAATGGACTACCCGATACTTTGCTCCGGCGACCGAGGTCACATTCTGCGGTCACGCCACGATCGCCAGCGGAGTGGTTCTGGGTGACCGGTTCGGTGACGGCAAGTATCAGCTGGTGACGGTAGGGGGAGTGGTGCCCGTGACTGTCCGAACAGATGGCGGGATCCGGATAGCTTCGCTCACCTCGGTGCAACCCGAGCACGAACCGGCACCGGAGAAGTTGGTGCACGAGGCGTTGC
>ERZ869936.161-NODE-161-length-84194-cov-15.860576_pt1 | contig 84194 bp, 39 predicted proteins | sample MGYA00520876_ERZ869936 | MGnify/ENA primary metagenome ERZ869936 (study PRJEB32218, sample SAMN09650985) | biofilter metagenome | isolation source: enrty point of leading RO module | place: Saudi Arabia: Thuwal, RO plant located on Red Sea | collected 2016-02-17 ... | reverse complement strand
CGCGCCGCGCTGCTGCTGCCGGCCGCGGCGGCACTGCTGCTGCTCGGCCGCCTCGCCGGCGTCCTGCTCCTCGGCTCGGTGGCGCTCACCGCGTTGGCGCTGCTGGCGGTGCTGGCGCTCGCTGCGCTGCTCCACGAGACCTGGCGCGCGCGTCGCGGCGACGAGCTGCTCGGCGCGGCGGCGGCGGTCGACCGCTCGCACTCGCTGGCCGATCTGCTCAAGACCGCCAAGCCCTTCGCCCAGCGGACGGCGAGCGACGACGGCGCCGATCCGGCCCTGCGCCGCGGCATGCGCTCGCTGGTCCTGCAGCGTGCCGAGTCCACCGCCTCCGACCTGGCGCCGCGCCGCGTCGCGCCGCTGGCGCCGCCTCGCACCCTGCTCTGGTCGCTGCCGCTGCTGCTGCTCGCCGCCCTGGTGCCGCTGCCGGAGCCGTCCGGGTCGCGAGGCTCGGTGCTGCTCGCCTCGCGCGGCGAAGCGACGGCGGAGGACGAGACCTCGGGCGAGGCGGCGCAGCGCCAGCGCACCACCGACGAGCGGGCGTCCGACATCGCCGAAGAGCCCACCCAGCTGCAGGATCTCGGCGAGCTGCGCCAGCTCGACCCGCGGCTCGCCGCGCTGCTCGCAGCCGACCGCTCGACCCTCGACGCCGACGCCTTGGCGCAGCTCGAGCAGTTCGAGGGTGAGCTGAGCCCCGAGGCGCTGGCGCGGCTCGAGGAGCTGGCCGAGGAGCTCGGCGCCAGGCTCGGCGAGGCGCCCGAGGGATCGCCGCAGGGCGACGACGCCACGCCGCAGGCGGCGCGCGGCGCCTTCGAGGAGCTGGCCCGCGACGCCGCGATGGGCGAGGCCGGCGAAGCGGGCGACGAAGGGGCCGACGAGCGGCGCGGCGCGGATCCCGAGCACGGCAAGGGCCAGAGCGCCCCACCCGGCGACCAGATGGCCGCCGGCGCCGAGCGCGAGTCGGGCGAACGCGAGCCGTCCGACGACGTGCAGCCGATCGAGCTGCCGCCGACCGGCGCCGCCCAGCTCCGTCAGGCCAAGGCCGGCGCCACCGACCAGAGGATGCGCGGCGACGGCATGCAGATGGCCGGCGAACAGGCGGGCGAGCAGAGTGGCGAGCAGCGTCCCGGCGCCGGCGGCGGCGACAGCTCCGGGCCGCAGAGCGGCGACTTCCAGCTCTACGGCGACGAAGCCGGGGCCGAGAGCCCGGTGACCCTCGAGCTCACCCTGCTCAAGGCGCGCGAGGAGCTCGCCGAGCGCGAGCAGCGTCCCGAGCGCCGCTGGCGCGCGTCGCGCCAGGAGAGCGCCGAGGCCCCGGTCGAGCGCCTCCCGGAAGGCGACTGGAGCCGTCCCGACGAGCAGCGCCAGCACCAGCAGGTGCCGCGCCACCACCGCGAGGCCCTGCGCCAGTACTTCACCCCGCAGCCGAAGGAGAAGGACCGGCAGCGCGACGACTCGTGAGCCTTTTCCGACCTCCCATCACCTCACTTCCCCCTCAAGGCCTTTCGCCCATGACCTCCAGCCCCTCCACCGCCGAGCTCTCGCCCGCCGACACCGAGCAGCGGCTGCACGACTTCCAGGTCCAGTTCGACCGCGCCGCGGCCGAGATCGGCAAGGTGATCGTCGGCCAGAAGGAGACCGTCGACGCCCTGCTCACCTGCCTGCTCGCCGGCGGCCACGTGCTGCTCGAGGGCATCCCCGGCATCGGCAAGACGAAGCTCGTGCAAACGCTGGGCGACGTGCTGCGGCTCGACTTCTCGCGCATCCAGTTCACTCCCGACCTGATGCCCGGCGACATCATCGGCACCCAGATCCTCCAGGAGGACGAGCACGGCAACAAGTCGATCGCCTTCCGGCCCGGGCCGATCTTCACCCACCTGCTGCTCGCCGACGAGATCAACCGCGCCACCCCCAAGACGCAGTCGGCGCTGCTCGAGGCGATGCAGGAGCGCACCGTCTCGGTGGGCGACGTCACCCACCGGCTCGACGAGCCGTTCTTCGTGCTGGCGACCCAGAACCCGCTGGAGATGGAGGGCACCTTCCCGCTGCCCGAGGCGCAGCTCGACCGCTTCTTCATGAAGCTGCGCATGACCTTCCCCACCCGCGACGAGCTGCGCGAGATCCTCGACCGCACCACTGGCACCCGCGAACCGGTGGCCGACCGCATCCTCACCGCCGACGGCGTGCTCGACCTGCGCCGCACCGTGCGGGCGCTGCCGATCGCCGACGAGCTGATGGACTTCGCCATCCGCCTCACCCTGGCCACTCACCCCGAGAGCGAGCTGTGCACCGCCAACGTGCGCCGCTTCGCCCGCATCGGCGCCTCGCCGCGCGGCGCCCAGGGCCTGGTGCTGGCCGGCAAGGTGCACGCGCTGATGCACGGCCGCGCCCACGTCGCCGCGGCCGACCTGCAGGCGATGGCGCCGCCGATCCTGCGCCACCGGCTCTTGCTCAACTTCGAGGGTGAGGCGGAGGGCATCGACACCGACGACCTGATCGCCGAGATCCTCGAGCACACCCCGGCGCCGTGAGCGCACGACCGGCGCCGGCCGCCACCAGCGAGCTGTTCGACGCCGACTTCCTCGCCCGGCTCGAGCGCCTGCGCCTGGTGTCGCGGCGCATGCTGCCCGGCGCCTTCAAGGGCGAGCACCGCTCGCGCAAGCGCGGCTCGGGCGTCGAGTTCGCCGACTACCGCCCCTACGTCGAGGGCGACTCGCTGCGCTTCGTCGACTGGCCCGCCTACCTGCGCTTCGACAAGCTGCTGGTGCGCACCTTCGAGGAGGAGGAGGACCTGCCGATCTACCTCCTGCTCGACTGCTCGCGCTCGATGGAAGGGGAGCCGGACGAGGAGATCGAGCTGGCGCGCACCAAGTTCGGCATGGCCCGCCGGCTCTGCGCCGCGATCGCCTACATCGGCCTGGTCAACCTCGACCGCGTCACCCTGATGCTCTACCGCGAGCGCATCGTCGAGGCGCTGCCGACGCTGCGCGGACCGACCCAGATCCACCGCATCCTGCGCTGCCTCGAGCACGCCCGCACCGAAGGCGCCACCCGCCTCGAGACGGCGCTGCGCGACTTCCTCGCGGTGCCCCGCCGCCGCGGCCTCGTGGTGGTGATCAGCGACCTCTTCGACGACGGCGCGGTGGAGGCGATGGCCCGCCTGTGCCTCGGCCACGACGTGCTGGCGCTGCGCCTGCTCACCCGCGAGGAGGCGGCGCCGGAGCTCGGCCTCGGCGGCCGCCGGCGGCTGCGCCTGGTCGACAGCGAGACCGGGCGCGAGCACGTGCTGCACGTCGACCAGCGTCTGCTCGACGCCTACGCCCGCGAGCTCGAGCTGCAGGACGAGGCGGTCGCCGAGGTGTGCCGCAAGCGCCACTGGACCTTCCTGCGCTCCGACCCCGGCGAGGAGTTCGACGACGTCGTGCAGCGCATCTTCCGCACCGGCCGGCTGCTGCGCTGAGCGCAGACCTGCCGCGCCCTCGGACTCCCCTTCCATGGACCTGCCGCTCTCCTTCTCCCGCCTCGATCCCTCCGTCGGGATCGCCGTGCTGGCCGGCGTCGGTCTGGCGGTGCTGCTGCTCTACCTGCTGAAGCCCCCGCCGCAACGACGCGAGGTGGCGTCGCTGCAGATCTGGGAGAAGCTCGCCCGCCAGCGCAGCCGCCGCCGCGACCTGTGGCGCTGGTTGCTCTCGCTGCTGCTCTCGGCCGCCCTCGCCGCCGCGCTCGCCGCCGCCTGGACCGGCCTCAGCGGCGGCGGCAGCACCCTGCGCCAGCCGCTGGTGGTGATCGACGTCGCGCCGTCGATGGCGACGCGCACCGCCTCCGGCGCCAGCCGCTTCGAGCGCGCCCTCGAGCTCGCCGAGCGCATCGGCCGCCGCGCCGCGCCGCCGATCGGCCTCACCACCACCGCCGGCGACCGCCTCTTCGTCGCCGGTGACGCGGCGCAGTTCTCCGCCGGGCTGAGCCAGCTCGCCGAGCGCTGGCGCCCGCGTCTCGGCGATCCGGCGCACGCCGCCGCCCTCGCCTTCCCGGCGCCGCCCGCCGGCGCCTTCACCGCGGTCGATCTGGTGCTGCTCACCGACGGGGTGCAGCCGCTCGATCCTCCCCCCGACGCCGCGATCTGGAGCGTCTTCGAGCCGGCGGTCAACGTCGCCCTCACCGCCTTCGAGGTGCGCTCCGATCCCGCCAACGCCAGCTCCGCCTACGTCGAGGTGCGCAACGACTCCACCGAGGCGGTGGAGACCCGCCTGGTGGTGCGCGACGACGGCGTCGGCACGGATGGGAAGGGCGACCCGGAGAACCGACCGCTCGCCGAGCAGGCGCTGCGGCTCAGCCCGGGCGAGAGCTGGTCGGGCCGCCTGCGCCTGCCCGCCGCCACCCAGGCGCGACGCATCACGGCGCGGGTGACGACTCCCGATGACGCGCTGCCCGGCGACGACGACGCCTCGGCGCTGCTGCGCCCGATGCGCCTGCGCGTCTTCACCGATCTCGACCCCAGCTCGCCGATCGCCCGCTCGCTCGCCGCCAACCCCCACTTCCAGCTCGTCACCCGGGTCGACGCGGTGGGCTCGGTGCTCGACCGCTCGCTCGCCGACGTCGCCGTGCTCGGCCGCACCACCCCCGACCGCGCGCCCGCCGTGCCGGCGCTGCTGCTGGCGCCGGCGCAGACCGACTGGCTGCCCCGCCCCGACGCCGCGCGCGACCAGGTGCGGCCCGAGCGCCTCGAGCTGCTCGCCGGCGTCACCGCGCTCGAGGAGCTCGAGATCGAGCAGACCGCGCTGTGGGACGCCGCGGCGCTCCCAGCCGCAGCCTCGCCGCTGCTGGCGCCGCCGGTCGAAGGCGAGGAGCCCGCCGCGCTCGGCTTCCTGCTGCCCGGCGGACCCGCCGAGCGCGCAGGCGAGCAGGGCGGCGAGACCGGCGCCGTGCTGGTGCTCGGCTTCCGGCCCGAGGCCAGCAACTGGAGCCGGCTGCCGCTCTTCCCGGTGGTGCTCGACGAGCTGCTCACCGGCCTCGCCACCCACGATCTCGATGCGCCGCCGCAGGCCGACCCGCCGCGCGGCGCCGAACCTCCGCCCGCCCTCGGCGTCAACCAGCAGCAGCTCGCTGCCAACCGCGACGAGCTGCCGCCGCGCACTCCCCTGCGCCGCGAGAGCTGGCTGCTCTTCGCCCTGCTCGCGCTGCTCGCCGAGCCGGTGCTGCGCCGCTGGGGGATCACCGAATGAGCGCGCGCCGCAGCCCCTTCCAGCGCATTGGACTGCTGCTGCTGCGCCCCGGCGCCCTGCTGCGCGCCGTCGCCGTGGCCTGCGTCGCCGCGGCGCTGCTGGTGCCGTCCTGCGAGCGCCCCCAGAGCCGCGTCGCCGCGGCGGTGGTGCTCGACCTGTCGCTCTCGGTCGACCCCGCCGCCACCGTCGAGGCGCTGCAGCTGGCCGAGCGCCTCGAGCAGGACGCGGCGTCGTTCGTGGTGGTGCCGTTCGCCGACCGTGCCATCCCCCTCGCCTCGGTCGCCGAGGCCCGCGAGCTCGAGCTCATCGACAGCTCGTCGACCACCCGCCGCGCCGGGCCCTGGGCGAGAGCCATCGACCGTTCGGCGAGCGACCTCGCCGCGGCCCTCGACGCCGCCCGCACCAGCCTCGACCGCTCCCACGTCGGCAACGTGATCGCGATCACCGACGGTGTCGCCACCCGCGGCGACGCCGAGCGCGCCGCCCGCGCTTTCGCCGCCGACGGCCTGCGCCTGCACACCGTGCCCGCCGCCACCCAGGCCCAGCCGCCCACCATCGTCGCCCTGCGCCTCCAGGCGCCGCCGCTGGCCGGCCTCGAAGCGGCCGCCGAGGTCGAGATCGTCTCCTCCGAGGCGACCTCGATCGAGCTCGAGAGCCGCCTCGGCGACGGCGAGCGCCGCAGCCGCACGGTGGAGCTGGAGCCCGGCCGCAACCTCGTCGCGCTGCCGCTCGAGTTCGAGCGCGAAGGCCCGACGCCGCTCGCCCTGCGCATCGCCGGTGCCAGCAGCCGCTGGATCGAGACCTTCGAGGTGCAGCCGCCGCGCCGCCTGCTGGCGGTGGAGGGCGGCGGCCCCACCTCGCCGCTCTGGTCGGTGCTGCAGCGCCGCGGCTGGCAGGTCGACCGCCGCGCCCCCGAGCAGCTGCCGACCCGGGCCGCCGACCTCGCCGCCTGGCAGGTCGTGGTGCTCAGCGACGTCGCCGGCACCCGGGTGAGCCCGGCACGGCAGGCCGCCCTGCGCGACTGGGTGCTCGCCGGCGGCAACGTGCTGTTCGCCGCCGGCCCCGAGACCTACGGCGAGGAGGGCTGGTCGGACGGCGCCCTCGAGGAGGTGCTGCCGCTGCACTTCCGGCTCGAGGAGGAGGAGCCCAAGGTCGCCCTGATGATCGCGCTCGACAAGAGCTACTCGATGAAGGGCGAGAAGATCACCCTCGCCAAGGAGGCCACCAAGGCAGCCCTCGGCGAGCTGCAGGACGAGCAGCTCTTCGGTCTCGTCGCCTTCGACTGGAACACCTTCGACGTGGTGCCGCTGCAGCCCGCCGCGGAGCGCGACGAGATCCGCGCCCGCATCGACCGCATCGAGCCCAGCGCCCAGACCAACTTCTACCCCGCCCTCGACTCCTGCCTGCGCCAGCTCTCGGCGGTGGACGAGGAGATCGAGGTGCGCCACGTCATCCTGATCTCCGACGGCAAGACCTACCCCGACGACTACGAGGGCCTGGTGGCGCGCATGCGCGCCGCCGAGATCACCGTCTCCACCGTCGCCGTCGGCGAGGAGGCCGACCGCGAGCTGCTCGAGCAGATCGCCGACTGGGGCGCCGGCCAGAGCTACTTCGTGCGCGACGCAGCCCGCGTGCAGCGCATCCTGCTCGACGAGGCGCGCCAGAAGAGCGACCGCACCCTGGTGGAGGAGCGCCTCGAGGCCGTCGCCGGCGAGCCCTCCCTCGCCCTGCGCGGCATCGACCTCCAGAGCGCCCCACCGCTCCGCGGCTACCAGACCATGGAGCCCACCGACGAGGGCCGCGTCGTGCTGCGCATCGGCGACGACAAGCCGCTGCTCGCGGTGCGCCAGTCGGGCCTCGGCACCGCCTGGGTGTTCGCCTCCGATCTGGCGCCGCGCTGGAGCGCCGAGTGGATCGCCTGGGAAGGCTGGGCGCGCCTGTGGTCGCAGCTGCTCGCCGACGCCACCGAGAGCGAGTTCGTCGCCGCCGAGCGCCTCGAGGTCAGCCGCCGCGGCTCCGACTTCACCCTCGAGGCCGAGCTGCGCACCGAAGGCGGCCGCTACGTCGACGGCGCCCAGGTCGAGGTCCGCCTCTCCGGCGCTGCCGATCCCCGCACCGTTCCCCTGCGCCAGGTCGCCCCCGGCCGCTACACCGCCGAGACCCAGATCCCGCCTGCGCCCGGCGCCGACCTGCGCTTCCAGCTCCTCGTCGACCAGCGCCCCGTCACCCAGCGCACCCTCTACTACCCCCAGGTCGACGAGCGCACCCCCGCCGTCACCCAGACCGAGCAGCTACGCAGCCTCGCCCAGCTCACCGGCGGCGCCTACGACCCCGACTACGAAACCCTGCTCGACCCCGCCGGCCGCACCGCCGGCCGCCAAGTCCCCCTCTGGCCATGGGCGGTCGCGATCGCCCTCGCCTGCGTGCTCACCGAGCTGGCCCTGCACCGGTTGGGGAGGGATTGAGGGCACGAGCTCCCGGCCTGTCCAGCTGGCAAAGGCGGACGGAGGAGTGCACGTCGGTCAGCCTCCTACCTTGACGAGTCGACCCGGTGCCACCGACGGCAGCAAGACCTCGACTTCCTTCACGAGAGGCAGCAGGTGTTCGAGGCGGTTCGAGCGTGCGACGAACATGACGACCGCGACTCCGGTATGGGCCAGGTTCTGCTCGAACTCGATGCCTCGATCTGAGGTGAGGAACACCTCGAACCCCGCTTCGGCGGCAAGCCGAAGAAGAGTCCCGTTCCTGATGCCAGTCCAGCCCTGTGATCGGACCGTCCGGACCTCGTGCCATGGGAACTCGACGGCGAGTACGCGAGGCAGCTGCTCGTCAAGCAGGAGTCGCAACGGCCCCAAGTGCCTCCGCGGCTTCCTCCAGTGCAGCGACCGCGAGCTCTCGGGTCACCGAGGGGAAGTGATCGAGAAACACCTCGAGAGAATCGCCAGCCTCGAGGTAGTCGATGAGGTTCCGGATCGGAACCCTCGTTCCCCTGAACACAGGTACACCGCCGAGAATCTCAGGGTTGCGATCAACTACGGATTCCTCAGACATGACACCGGTCCTGTCGTAGTACAGCTGCCATTACTCCAAGCGATCCGCCACGATCCGCAGCGCCAGGGCCTTGACTCGCGTGATCGCCTCCTCTCGAGTCTGGCCATGGACCATCGCGCCGGAAAGCTCGGGAACCTCGGCAATCCACCGACCGTCGACTTCCTCCTCGAGCTCAACCGTCACGTTCAACGCCCGCTACCTCCGCAGCGATCATAGCTCCGTCACGAGTGCCGACCAGGCCCAAGCGCGAAGTCCCCACGGTCGGCAGAGGCGGGACCGTAGCCTTCTTGGGCGACTCGAGAGCCTCCGGCGGTCCGTAGCCCGCTTCACTGTGTGCAGGGTCCGACGGAATCTACGTCTCGGGTGCAGCCCCGGCGCGACGCACCGCCAGGCGCACAACGCAGCCGGCAGGTCAGACCGCCAGTACAGCCCCGGCCACCTCTTCCGGCAGCTCGACCGGGAGGAAGTACTTCGCCGTGGTCTCGGACGGCGAGGCCTCTTCGTCAGGCTACCTCCGCGTCGTGGACGAGTCCGGCGAGGACTAGCTCATCGGCACGAGCCTCGCGCTCCCGGACCAACCCGCCGATCGCGCCGATTTCCTGCGGTACGGGTGCCTCCCCTCGCTCACTGTCAAAAGAATTGTCGCGACAAGAAAAAAATCATCTCGCCGCAAATCCCTCACTCGTAGCGACTTCCCCACCGCATAGCAAGGCATCTATGAAACAAACTCGCCCCCTTCGGCTAGCTTGCTCGAATCTTGTCGAAGGGGCTGAGGACGTTGCCTCCCGCCGGGGCGGGATCTGGGGCTGGCGTTGGTGCGTGCATTCTCGGCGCGACCGGCGTGTTGCTGATGAGCCTCGCCACGTCCGCTGCCGCCGAGACCACGGCTGTGCCGTCCGCAGGCGGCCGCGGCGACGTGCGCCTGGTGACGACACCGGGCGGCGTCGGCGGTCAGCACAGCGTCATCGACCTCGGTGATCGCGACGGCATCGCGGTCCTGCAGCTGACCGGCGACTACTCGGCATACCTGCCGGACGGCTCGGCCAACCTCGGTCCACGCATCGCGATCGCCAACGAGTTCTACGCCAGCCGGCCCGACGCCTACGACTTCTTCGTCGCCTTCACCAGCTTCGAGTTCGACACCACCGGCGCCGACGGCGAGGCGCTCGACGCCTTCTACACCGGCGTACGCAACGACGTTCTCGGCATCGGGCAGCCGCTGTTCGACGCCGGCCAGGAGTTCGGCAGCGCGGGCAAGCTGCAGGGCTTCATCGACATGAGCTCCCTCGAGGGCTGGAGCTTCGATCCCCTGCACGCCTCCTACGAGCGCGTCCTGCGAACGCTGGCCCACGAGGTGATGCACCGCTGGGGGGTCTACGTCGACTTCCGCCCGCCAGGCGGCGTCTCCGACGCGCTGCGCGGCCGCAGCGGCTCCCACTGGTCGTTCCTGTTCGACTCCGGCGGCGGCACCCTCCTCTACGGCAACGACTGGACCGATCAGGGACCGGGCCGGTTCCGGACGGGCCCGCTGCGTGACGCCTACAACCCGCTCGACCTCTACCTCGCCGGCTTCCTAGAGGCCGACGAGGTGCCGAACTTCCGCCTGCTCGTCGCGCCCGAGATCGACGCGGATCGTCTGCCGCAGCCTGGGGTGTCGATCGACGCCGACGTGATTCCGTTCTCGGTCGTCGACATCGTTGCGGTCGAGGGGGAGCGCGTTCCCGCCGCGAGCGACAGCCAACGCGAGTTCCGCTTCGCCACCATCGTGCTGACCCGCAGCGGCGACGAGGTGACGGACGAGAACGTGGCCGACCTGCTGCGCTTCCAGGCCGACTTCGAGGAACGCTTCTCGGCCCTCACCGGCGGCCGCGCGCTCGCCCACCTGGCGCCCTCCAGCCTAGGCGAGGGCGAGCCGGGCGAGACCGACGTGCTCGACGGCGGGATCCTCCGCGACACGCCAGCCGTCGTCGACGACGCCCTCGCCTGGTTGCGCTCGCGACAGGCGGGCGACGGCAGCTGGAGCGACCTCTCCCGCACCACGCTGCGCGACACCGCAGTCGTCGCCTCGACGCTGCACGTCGTCGATCCGCTCTTCACCGGCGAGGCCGCGGCCACCAGCTGGCTGCGCAGCTCATCCTGGAGCACCACCGACGACGGAGCCAGGCGCATCGCAGCGCTGCGCCGCCTCGACGCCGCCGCCTCGCCCGCACCGGAGGAGATCGCCGAGCTGGCCTCACGTCAGGGAGCGCTCGGCGGTTGGGGGATCTCGCATGGCCATGGCGGCACTCCCCTCGACACCGCGCTGTCGCTGACCGCCCTCTTCGATCTGCTGTCCCCCGACGATCGCGACGCCGCCATCGCCTGGCTGCTCGCAGTGCAGAATCCGGACGGCAGCTGGGGCGCGACCGAGCGTGGTGAGGGATCGTCCCTGGCCACCGTGCAGACGCTGGCGGCGCTCTCCGAGGCCTCCGCAGCAAACCCCACGATCGGCATGGCGGCGACGTCCGCCTGGCAGTGGCTGGCCGCCTCCCAGAACGCCGACGGCGGCTTCGGCGGCGACGGCGGAGCCAGCTCGGCGCACGAGACGGCACTCGTTCTCGCGGCGCTGCTGCGTGCCGCGCAGACCTCGTTGATCGACCTGCCGGCCGCCGCGACCTTCCTGCGCGACCGCCAGAGCCTCGACGGCGGCTTCGAGGGCAGTGTCTACACGACGGCGCTCGTCGCCGACGCGCTGCGCCGACTGGTACTTCCCAACCTCGCGTTCGCGTCGCCTCCGACAGCGACTCCCAACCCGGCCTACGACGGTGAGGCGGTGGTGGTGAGCGCCATCGTGGTCAACGACGGCGGCGCACCGTCGGCCCAGGTGCAACTTGTCCTCTCGTCTCCCTCCGGCACGGAGGACCAGATCGAAGTCCCCGCTCTGCAGCCCGGGTTCCAGGCGACCCTCGAGCTGGTCTTCGACACCTCGGGTCGTGCCGGCGACATCGCCCTCGGCCTCGAGATCGACCCCGACCGCACGATCGAGGAGCTCGGCACCGGCGACAACGCCCACCAGCTCGTCGTCGAGGTGATCGCACCGACCGAAGCAGCCGACCTCGAGATCCGCTCCTCCGAGCTGGTGGCCTCACCGAGCTCGACGGCCAACCTGCCGACCCAGGTCACGGTGCTGGGAGTGGTGCGCAACAACGGGCTGCAGCCGGCGGCCGACGTGGTGGTGCAGCTGCGCGAAGGGGCGCAGGACGGCGCGCTCCTCGGCGAGCTGGTCCTGCCCAACCTCCCGGGCCGCAGCTCGCTGCCGGTCGACTTCGGCTACCAGCTCACCGCTCCTGGCACCACCACCCTGGTGCTGATCGCCGACCCGGAGGATCTGCTCGACGAGCCCTCGGAGAGCAACAACGCCGCCTCTGTCGAGATCGCCACGACGCCCAACCTCGACGTCGCGACCACCGACCAGGACATCACCGTCGACGGCGACCCGTTCCTCGGCAGCACGCTGCATCTCGATCTCGCGGTGCGCAACCGCGGCACCCTGCCGGCGAGCAACGTGGTGGTCCGGCTGCTGCTCGACGACTCGGTGGATCCCGTGGTCCTGCTCGAGTCCACGCTCCAGCTCGAGCCTGGCGAGGAGCGTTCCCTCACGACCGACTGGACCGTCGACCGGATCGGCGAGCTCGAGCTGCGCTGGGTCGTCGATCCCGACGATCTGCTGCCGGAGGGCGACGAGTCGAACAACCTCGCGACCCTGAGTCTGACCACCAGCGTCGCCACGCAGTTCGACCTCGCCGTCTCGGCCGGCGATCTGCTGGCCTCGCCCCTTCCCGCCGTCGAGGGTGCGCCGCTGCAGCTCGACGTCACGGTGCGCAACGTCGGCGGCGTCGACGCGCCAGAGTTCGAGGTCGCCTTCCACGACGGATTGCCGGGCAGCGGCACCCTGCTCGGGAGCGCCTCCGGCCCGGCGCTGGCGCCTTCGGCGTCGGCCACCGTCACCCTGGTGGTCCCGGCGCTCGCAGGAGCACACGACCGCGTCCTCATCGCCCAGGTCGATCCCGCCGACGCCCTCGCGGAGCTTGACGAGAGCAACAACCTGACCTTCCTCGACCTGCCGGTGCTCGGCCTGCCCGACCTGTTGCTCGGACCGGCAGGCCTGCGCCTGTCTCCCCGGTTCCCTGCCGAGGGCAATCCCGTCGACCTCGAGGTCGTGGTCGCCAACCTGGGAGAACAGGCCGTCGCCAGCAGCGTGGCCGTCTACTCGGGTGACGGCCACCAGGGCGCCGCCACGCCGCTGGCGCAGTCATCGATCGCTCTCGATGCCGGCGCCAGCACCACGCTGCATCTGCAGTGGACCTGGGTCGGCTCGGACTCCCTGTTGACCGTCGTCGCCGACCCGCTCGACCAGGTCGCCGAAGCGAGCGAGGCGAACAACCACGCCGCGCTCACGGTCGGCATCGACACCGGCGACAGCTTCGCGGCTCCGTTCGTCTTCTCCCCCAACGGCGACGGCGTGCTCGAGGAGACGACCTTCGTGCTGCGCCTCGACCAGCCCGCGACGGCGATCCTCCGCATCGTCGACGATCTGGGCCTCGAAGTGCTGCGGCGGGAGCCCGCGCCCTACGGTGCGAGCAGCGAGTTCCCATGGGACGGGCGCGACGATCTCGGTCACCTCGTTCCGGACGGTGAGTACGAGCTCCAGCTCGTCGAGTCGACGTCGTCGTCACTGCTCACCAGCGCCCTCGTCTGGGTCGACACCAACCGCGCGCCGCTGCTCGACGCGATCGGCACACCGTTCGAGAGCACGATCGACCTCACCTGCGAGGCGACCCTCGAGTCGAGCCTGCGGCTGACCGACGACGAGCGACACGTCTTCTTCTTCGGCGATCGGCCTCCCCTCGTCGACACGCTGCACCGACGCTCCCTGGCCGACGGCTCGACGAGCGCGCTGCTGGCGGGCGAGGCGACCGCGACCTTCCAGATCTCGCCCGACGGCCGCCACGTGGTGGCAAGGCGTCGCGGCTCTTCGGTCCTCACCTACCTGCGCAGCGACGGCAGCGCCCGTACCGACCTGCCCGGCACCGAAGGCATGACGCCGATCGGCTTCGCACCCGGAGCCAGCGAACCGTTGGCGGTGAGCTTCGAAACCCTTTACCGGCTGCCGATCGACGGCGTCAGCCCACCCGAGGCGATCCACACGGCGAGCGCCCGCCTCAGACCGCTGCACGAGGATTTCCCGGGTAGCGGATCCCATCGGCGCTCGTTCTCCGAAGACGGTGGCCACCTGCTGCTGCGGGTCGGCACCTCGTCGCCGCCGCAGCAGGTGCTGCTGCTGGCGCTCCAGTCCGGGGAGATCACGCAGCTCTCGTCCGGAGACTCCGGCGCAGCGGAGTTCGCGCCGGACGGGCGCCTGCTCAGCGCCGGAGCGGCCCAGACCTTCGAGCTGCGCTCCGCCTCCGCTCCCGGTGCACCGAGCACGACGCAGGTACCGCTGCCACCGCCGCCCGAGTACCTGCAGGTGAACTCGCCCTTCCTGCCCGGCAACGTGCCGTACTTGGGGCAGGTGCACCGGCGCTCGGTGGAGGACGTGCGCTGGTCTGCGAGCGGACGGGAGGTGCTCGTCGTCGCCACCTACGGGCTGGACCTCCCGGAGCCGGACTGCACCGAGGTGCCGTGGCGCTGGTACTGGCTGCTCGAGCCGTCGAGCGCGAGCTGGACGCCGCTCGTCGCCGAGACGCCGCAGGCCAACTGCTTCGCGTTCCGGCAGGCCCAGATGCACGGCTCCTCGTTGCAGGCGCCGAGCGAGGAGTACCTGCCCTACGCCACCCAGGCGGCGCACTGGATCCCGGGAGCTCGGCACCTCCTCTTCGTTCCCGCGAGCAGCCACGATGCGCCGCTGGCACTCGATCTGGCGCTGCTCGATGCCGATCCCGACACCGCGGTCGCCCGACACCTGGTCGCCCTCGACTCCTGGACCGGGCCGAGGGACTTCCAGGTCACCCGATCCGGGCGTCGGCTGCTCTTCGTCTCCGAGCCGGATCCCGAGGCCGAGTGCCTCGACGCCGGTGCCGTCGGCCGCATGCTGCGCAGCCTCGAGAACCTCACCGCCGAGGTCCGCGCCGTCCAGCGTCCGGGCGGCGGCTTCGAGCTCGAGGGCACCGCGGCCGATCGCCACTTCGATCGTTGGTCGCTGGAGTTCCGCACCCTCGGGGCGACGAGCTGGTCACCGCTCGGTCCTCCCCAGCCGCACTCCACCATCGATGCCTGGCTGACGACCTGGGCGCCGCCGGGCCCGGGCACCTACGAGCTGCGCCTGCTGGCGGAGGATCGCGCCGGCAACTCCGCGCGTGGACAGACACGCGTCTCCGCCGGCGCCACACCGAGCCTCGCCGACCTCGAGATCTCGAGCCGCCTCGTCTCCCCAAACGGCGACGGCGTGCTCGACACGGTGTCGCTCTCGTACCGCGTGCTGGCTCCGCAACAGCTCGTGATCCAGATCCGCGACGCGAACGACACGGTGGTGCGCTCGGTCACTCGCGACCATCCGTTGGCGCCGTCGCCACAGCAGTTCTCCTGGGACGGGCGCAACGATCTCGGCAGCGTGGTGGCCGACGGCCACTACAGCTTCACGCTGCAGCACTACCGCCTCTTCTTCGAGGTCGACCGCACCCCGCCCACCATCGACCTCGCCTTCCGCGACGGCCCACAGCCCGGCGAGACCCTGCTCGACGTGCAGGTGGTCGACGAGCACCTGCAGGCCGGAGCCATCGGATCGATCGAGCGCGGCAGCGGCGCCTCGCCCGCCCTCTTCGAGCCCTTCGCACCAATGACTTACGACGGCCCGGTCTCCTCCGGGGCTCGCGAGACGCTCGAGCTGGCGGTGCACCTCGAGCACGCCGAAGCCACCAACGGCAACTTCCGGGTCACCGTGAGCGACGCCGCCGGCAACCGCCGCGTCGCGGTCAGCGGACTGCGACCGGAGGTGCTCCGCCTGATCGCCGGGGTCGCCCCCGACGGCGGCGGCTTCGAGCTGCCACTCGGTGCCCTGCACGGCCGTCTTCCGGGCGATGCGGGATGTCCGGCGCAGCTGGCCGGCGGAGACTGGATCCAGGCCTGCGGCCTCGCGCTCGATGCGCAGCAGACGGAGCTGCGCCTGCGGGTCGAGGAGATCCTCCATACGCCCCCGAGCCAGGCCTTCGTACAGCTGAGGGAGTTCGATCCGCTGCTGCCGCCGGCGGACCAGCTCGCCTGGAGCGAGGCCGCGCTCACCGAGTTCCTGCCTCCGGGCGGCGGCGCACCCCTGCCGCTGCCTCCCGCCGGGCTCTTCGACATCGTCGTCGATCTCTCGCAGATCGATCGGACGGTGCCGCACGTGCTGCGACTGCGACTCGTCTCGGCCGACGGCAGCCAGCGCCACACCCGGACCCTGCGCCTGGTCGACGACGGACGGCCACGGCTCGACTTCCACGGCCGCCTCGAACAGCGGCTCGCGAGTCTCGAAGCGACTCTCTCAGCCGCCGGTCTCGATCCGGAGCTCGACGACATCCTGTGGGCGACGACCACGCTCGACGCGGTGTCGAGCGCCGCTCTCTTCGTCGCCAGCGCCGACGATCCGCGCTACCTGACCGAGCGCCGGTTCGACGCCGCCGCCCTCGGCGACTTCCCGGCACCCGCGGGCTCCACCAGGACCGCCCTACTCTTCGAGGTGCCCGTGCGCTCCTGCGCGACCTACTCGGTGCGCATGGTCGTGTTCGGGGAGCCCACCACGATCGACGGCACCTACCAGCTCGCCGAGCCCTGCCTCGAGCTCGACCTGCAACCGCGCCTCGTCGATCTGCCGGGATGCGACGAGCCCAATCCGTGGAGCGACGTGCAGCCCGTCGTTCTCAGGCCCACGTCCGTCGACGGCCGACCTCTGCAGCTGCTGACGCTCGAGATCGCCAGCGGCACCGGCCCCGGCGAGATCGAGGCGAGCTACAACGCGCCCGCTTCCGGCGAAGCCATCGAGCTCGACCTCGATCTCTCGGGTCGACCTGAGGGCCTGTACCGGGTGCGTGCGCGCCTGCACAACGTCGACGACGAGACGATCCTGCGCGAGCTCAGCATCGCCGTCGACCGCACGCCCCCCGAGATCGACATCACGTTCCCGGGCAGTGGCGAGCTGATCTGCCGCAGCGCCCAGGTCGAAGGGCGCATCTCGGACGACCGCGACTTCGCCGTCCGCACCGCCCTGGATCCGGCCTTGCCCCTGGCGGCCGCGCTGCGGTACCCGCTCGCTCCCGAGGTCGACGCGGGGCGCTCGCCGCGGGTCCTGACAGGAGCGCTCGGTGCTCCGATCGGCGGCGTCTCGGGCCCAGTCGACTTCCGCATCACCGCCTACGATCCCGGCGGCAACCGGACCTGCGCCGAGCGCAGCTTCTTCGTCGACGGGCTGGTCGACGGACCGACGCTGAACGTCGCCGGTGCTGCGATCCCGAGCCTCGACGGACTGGCCCCCGTGCCCGGCTTCTCGCCCAACGGCGACGGAGTCTTCGACGCGGTGCAGATCCAGGTCGCCGCGGCCGAGAACACGCACGCCACCGTGACCGTGTGCGCAGCACAGGGCTGTAGCTCGACGATCCGGACCCTGGCGTCCGACATCGCGCTGCTCGGCGCCGGCTCGTTCTCCTGGAACGGTCTCACCGACGCCGGCGTCGTGGCCGCCGACGGTCTCTACACGGTGCGCGCCCACCTGCGCGACGACTGCGGCAACACCGCGACGCTCGAACGCCGGGTGGTGCTCGACACCCAGGCGCCTGCGCTCGCCATCACCCATCCCACCGAGGTGGACCCGCTCCCGGGCATCGTCGAGGTGCTCGGCACCGCCGTCGAGCGGCATCCTCTGGCTCGCCGCGACTCCTGGCAGCAGCTGCTGCTCGAGTGGGGCGTCGGCACCAGCCCGGCCACCTTCGTACCGATCCGCCTCTACCAGGGCGACGCCCACCTGCTGGCGATGCCGCCGCAGCCGAAGGTGCTCGGCATCTGGCCGGTGGCGGAGCTCTCGGGCCAGCACACCCTGCGCCTCGTCGGCGTCGACCGGCTCGGCAACCGGTCCGAGGTGACCACCGTGGTCGACATCGACGCCATCGAAGTGCTGCTCACCGGCCTCGAGGCGATCCCGCCGCTCTTCTCCCCCAACGCCGACGGCAGGCGCGACGCCGTCACCCTACGGCTCGACGTCGAGCAGCCGTCGCTGCTCGATCTGGAGATCGTCGACGCCGCGGACGCCATCCGACGCACCTTGCGCTCGGCGTCCCTGGTGCAGCCCGGCACCCACAGCGTCCTCTGGGACGGGCTGTCGGACACCGGTCAGCCCCTGGCGGACGGGATCTACCGCGCCCGCGCCCGGCTCCGTCTCCAGTCCGCCCCTGCGGTGGAGCAGGAGGAGGAGATCTCGCTCACCCTCGACGCGACGCCGCCGCGGGTCGAGGTGCTGCGACCGTCGTCCAGCGGCGCCGCCGCTCCTTCGGTCGGGGTCGTCGGCACGATCGACGACGAGCACCTGGGTTCCTACGAGATCGATGTGCGACCGGCCGGCGGGTCCTGGACCCGCATCGCTTCCGGCCAGCTGCCGATCGTCGACGGAGTGCTCGCCGAGCTCGCCGGCATCGGCGAAGGCAGCCACGAGCTGCGCATCGTGGCGCGGGACCTCGCCGAGAGCGAAACCGAGCTGCTGCGTTCCTTCGTGCTCGACGAGACGCCTCCGGAGGTCACCATCGTCTCGCCCGCCGACGGCAGCAGCCCAGCCCCCGAGACCTCGAACCTCGCGATCGAGATCGAGATCGTCGAGGACCACCTCGAGAGCTGGACGCTCGAGGTCGGCGAGGGCGACAGCCCGACGACCTGGCAGCTCGTCGCGGAGGGATCCACGCCCCCGGTGAGCCCGCTCACCTGGAGCGTCGCCGCGCTGCCCGAGGGCCGCCACACGTTGCGGCTGAGCGCGGCCGATCTGGCGGGACTGCAGGCTTCGACGACCGCCGCGGTGCTGATCGACCGCACCGCCCCCGCGGTCGCGCTCGACGCGCCGACACCAGACTCCTTCGTGGCGCCGGGCGATGCCGTCGTCGGCACCGTCGCCGACGCTTCGCTGCTCGAGTGGACCCTCGAAGTGACCGCGGCGCCGCCGGTCGCCAGCTCGCACTGGCAGCTGCTCGCCGGCGGCCTCGAGCCGGTCGACGCTGCGCTGCTGTACAGCTGGAGCGCCCTGCCGCCGGACGGCGACCACGTGCTGCGGCTGACAGGCCGCGACGCCGCCGGCAGCCGCACCAGCGCCGCGGTGCCGATCCGCGTCGACACGACGCCGCCCGCTGCGCCGACGTCGCTCCAGGCGCAGGTCGAGTCCGACGACGTCACCCTGACCTGGGCGGCTTCGCCGAGCGAAGACGTCGTCGGCTACCGCGTCTACCGTGACGGGGTCGACCTGTTCCCCGGCCCTCCTCAGAGCGGGCTCTCGGCGCTCGACCCGGGCCTGCCGGAGGGAACCTACGAGTACCACGTCACCGCCGTCGACCACGCCGGGCTCGAGAGCTCTCCGACCGCCCCCCGACGCGTCGAGGTCGACGTGACGCCGCCGACCCTGGTGCTGACCTCTCCGACCGAGGGCGCGCGGCTGCGCGGCGTCGTCGAGCTGATGGGCTCGGTTCTGGCGGAGGACCTCGCCGAGTACCGGATCGTGGTCCAGGAGCCCGGCGGCGCCACCACCCTGGTCCTGACCTCGCCGATCCCGGTGCAGAGCGACGTCCTGGGGTCGTGGGACGCCTCCGCCCTGCTCGGCGAGCAGACGGTCCAGCTCGAGCTTGCCGCGGAAGACACCAGCGGCAACGGATCGCAGATCCAGCGCTCGGTGGTGATCGACCACGTCGCGCCGCCCACGCCCACCGGGCTGGTGGCCGTCGTCGATGTGTCCACCGTCGAGCTCGCATGGCAGCCGGTGGTCGCCGCCGATCTGCTCGGCTATCTGATCTCGCGCGACGGATCGTGGATCGCCCCCTCAGGCTCCAGCGGCTCCGATCCCCGGGAGCTCGCCATCGCTGAGGCCGAGCACGACGACGAGCGCCCCGACGGCATCTACGCCTACCGGGTGCAGGCGATCGACCTCGCCGGCAACCTCAGTCCGCCCTCCGCTCCCGTGCTGGCGACGGTCGAGACCGGCGCCCCGTCGGCGGTCGTCACCGTGCCCGAGGACGGCGCGGAGGTCGAGGGCCCCGTGCTCTACCTGCTGGCGACGAGCGACGACCGCGACGTCGAGACGGTCGCCTTCGAGCAGCGGCCGGAAGGGGGCGGCGCCTTCTCGCCGATCGCCGCAGCCGGCGCCGAGCCCTGGGAGGTGCACTGGGACGTCAGCTCGCTCGCGCTCGGCGCCTACGAGGTCCGCGCCGTGGCCACAGACACCAGCGGCCAGACCGATCCGGCTCCCGCGGTCATCGCCCTGACGCTCGCCGACCTCACGCCACCCGAAGCGGTCGGCGACGTCGTCGTGACGGTGTCCGGCGACGCGGTCACTCTCTCCTGGAGCGAGTCCGCGGCACCGGATCTCGCCGGCTACCACGTCGAACGGGCCGGCGCGGACACCGGCTTCGCACGCATCACGACGCAGCCACTCGCCGCGCCCACCCACGTCGACGACGCGCTGGCCGACGGCGCCTACCGCTACCGCGTGGTGGCGGTCGACGACACCGGCAACGAGGCGACGGCGAGCCCCGAGGCGCACGCCACCGTCTTCTCGCCCGAGCTGGACCAGCCGCTGACCCCCACCTGGATCGACGACGCACCGACGTTCCAGGGACGCGCCACGCTGCCCGACGGAGCTGTCACTCCGCCCTTGCCTCTCGAGGTGGAGGCGCGCTGGACGAGCAGCGCCGGCACCACGGCCCTGCCTCCGTCCGACACCGACGGGCTCGGCGCCTTCACCGTCGAGGCGCCGACCCTGCTGTCCGGCGTCAACACCCTGGACGTGACCCTGGTCGGCGACGACCACGAGAGCAAGGCGGCGTCTCGCTCGGTGACGTTCGCGCCACGGCCGCAGGTCCCCACCGGTCTCGCCGCTCAGGCGGTCGGCCTCGACGTCGAGCTGAGCTGGAACGCGAACCCCGAGCCCGACGTGATCGGCTACCGCCTGCTGCGCGACGGCGACGCGGTCGATCCCGACCTCGCCGCCGCGCCGAGCGCGACGAGCGCATCCAGCGAGGAGCTGCCCGGCCTCACCTCGTCGGACTTCGCGGTCGACGGCGATTCAGACACCCACTGGGCACCGGCCGAGGAAGCGCGACCCTGGATCGAGCTCGACTTCGGCGCCCCGATCCTGCTCAGCCGCGTCGAGCTCGACTGGCACCAGGAGGAGCTCGACGACGGTTCGGGCGGCGTGGTGGTCGAGACCTACGCGCCGCGGCACCTCCAGCTGCTGGCGTGGGACGGCGCCGTGTGGGTGCCGCTCGACCGGATCGAGGACGCCAGCGGCGCCTCGCACGAGCTGGTGGCTCCGTACCACTACCGCACCTCGAGGGTACGCGTCGAAGTCGCCGAACCGCTGCTGCCGTTCTCCTACCGCCCACTCCGGCTGGCCGAGGCCCGCGCCTTCGCGATCCCGACCGATCCGGCGACGGCGCGCACCCTCACCGACGTCGGCGACGGCCACCACGACTTCAGCGTCCTGGCGGTCAACGCCTTCGGCTTCGCCAGTGACCCAGCCTCCTTCGGCACTCTGTCGGTGGGCGACACCACCCCACCCTCGCCGGTCGCTCTCACTGCTCAACTGCTGCCGCCGGATCGCGCCGATCTCGCCTGGAGCCAGCCTCCCGAGCCCGACGTCGCGCGCTACGCGATCTACCGCGACGGCCAGCTCGTGCACCAGATCGACGACGCCGCAACGCTGCAGTGGACCGACGGGCCACTGCCCAACGCCACCTACGAGTACGAGGTCACCGCGATCGACGTGGTCGGCAACGAGAGCGATCCGTCGAACCCCGAGGCGGTCACCGTCGCCGTCACTCCGCCCGCTCCACCCACGCTCTCGGTCACCGGCGTCACCGCCAGCTCGATCCGTCTCGCCTGGACGCCGGCCACCTCGCCGCCGTCGCCACCCGCCGCCAGCTACCGCCTCTCCCGCGCCACGGTGTCCGGAGGCCCGTACGAAGCGGTGGCCCAGACGACCGAGATCGTCTACGACGACGGCGATCTGCCGACAGGCGTCGCGCAGTTCTACGTCGTCGAGGCGCTCGACGCCGCGGGCAACGCCAGTGCACTCTCGAACCAGGTGTCGGCGACGCCCGAGGACCTCGAGGCGCCGCCGGCGCCGCGCATCCTGCACCCCGCCACACCCGAGGAGCCCTTCGAGACCCGTCAGCTCGCCGTGGCGATCAGCGGCGTCGCCGAGCCGGGCAGCCGCGTCGCCCTGCACCGTGGCGAGCGTCTCGTCGGCGAAGTGACGGCCAGCGCAGCGACGTCGACGCTCCACGGCCCCGCAGGCATCGAGGATCGTGCGATCCCCGCCAGCGACGGCCAGAGAGTGCTACTGCTCAGCGACGGCCAGCTCTCCCTCTACTCTCACGCCACTGGAATCACCAGCCCGCTGGCCAGCCAGGTGCGCGCCGCGGCGTGGCTCGATGCGCAGGAGATCGCGCTGGTGACCTGGACCGGTGAGCTGCGACTCGCCCGAGCCGACGGCTCGGTGCAGCTGCTCGCCACCGCAATCGACCTCTACGACGTGCTGGCCGGACGCCTGCCGTCCGAGCTCCTGGTCGCCGCGCGCCGCGACGTCGACGGGCTGTGGTCGTTCGATCGCAGCGACGGCAGCTGGACGCTGCTCGCCGAGCTGTCTTCCGGCTACGAGAGGCACACCGCCGCGTTGTCGCCGGACGGCTCGGTGCTGGTCTACCGCGACGTCTCCTCACTCCTCCTGCTCGACCTCTCGGGCTCCCTGCCCACCACCCCGGAGGCCATGGCCAGCAACGTGCCCGTCGACCGGCCGGCCTTCTCCCCCGACGGCTCGGAGCTGGCGTTCACCGGAGCCGACGGAGGCGGCGGCAGCGGCATCCAGCTGGTCGATCTCGCCAGCCGCCAGATCAGCGTGCTTCCTGGCAGCTCGGGAGCCTGGTCGCCGCGCTACGGCGCCGATCCGGATCGCATCGCCCTGGTGCGGCCGTCGGAGCTCGGGCAGGAGGTCGCCGTCGTCGATCGTGGATCCGGCGAGACCGCGGCACTGCTCTACGCGGGCGAGGAGCTGACCGATCTCTCCTGGACCCGCGCCAGCCCCCTCAGCCTGCTCGACGCGGAGACGCTGGTGCGCCTGACGCCGGCCGGCTCCTTCCGCTTCGCCTCGGTGGGCCTCGAGGCCGGCGACAACCAGTTCCGCGCCCGCTCCCGCGACGCCGCCGGCAACCTCGGCGAGAGCTCGGAGCCAGTGGTCGTCCGGCTGCTCACCGACGAGCTGCCGAATCTCCAGATCGCGGCGCAGGGGCTGGTCGCGATCCCCAATCCGGCGCGCACCCACGACCGGGTGCGTCTCGCCGTCACGGTGCGCAACGCCGGCCCCGGGCCTTCGCCGGCAACGCCGCTCCAGGTGCACGTCGAAGACCACCTCGGCAACGTCGTTTCCCTGGCACAGAGCGCCGCGGCCACGCTGCCGTCGCTGGCGGCCGGAGAGTCCCACCTGTGGACCGGCGAGGTCACTCTCGACGCGCCTGGCGAGCATCAGCTCGTCGCCGTCGCCGACCCGGCCGACGCGGTCGTCGAGGTGGACGAGAACGACAACCGCGCCGTGCTCGCGATCGCGGTGCTCGAGCCCGGCGCGATCGAGCTCGAGGTGGCGACCGATCGCCCCGCCTACGGTCCGGACGACCCGGTGCACGTCACCACACGGGTGAGCAATCCCGGGACGGCGACCACGGGCTCGATCGCCGTCGAGGTCACCGACCAGGACGGCTTCCTGGTCGCGGAGCTGCTGGCTCCCGAACCGCTGCAGCTCGCCTTCGGCGACAGCGTGCTCCGCGCGCTGACCTTCGACGCCGGCCTGGTGCTCGCCGACACCTACCTGGTGAAGGCGACCTGGCGGCCCGACGACGCCGGTCCGCCTCGCCAGGCCCAGGCCGCCTTCTCGGTCGGGTCGGTGTTCCAGGTCGACGCGCGGCTCGGCATCGCGCCGCGGGTCGCCCTGGTCGGAAGCCAGGTCGGCTTCTCTGTCGACGTCGACTACCTCGACGGCAACGCGCTGCTCGGCGACTTCGAGGTCGCGGTCACCCTGCGCGACGCGAGCGGAGCGCAGCTCGCCGAGCTCGTCGACTCGGGCGAAGGTCTGCTTCCGGGCGCCAGCTCGCGGCACGAGCTCGACTGGGACAGCAGCGGCGCCGCCGCCGGCCAGGTGCTGGTCGATGCGCGGGTCACCACGCCGCAGGGGTTGCTGGCGAGCGACACCGGCCTGTTCGAGCTGGTGCTCGCTCCCCCCGTCGTCTCCGGGTCGATCCTCGGTCCAGCCTCCGGTGAGGTCGGCGTGCCCGTTCTCGGCTCGGTCGAGATCGGCAATCAGGGAGGCAGCGCCGCCGTCGGCCTCACCGGCCGGCTCCAGCTGCGCTCGCGCGATCTGCAGGAGGTGCTCGCCGCCGGCGAGCTCGTCGTCGACGTCGCCGCCGGGGCTTTGACCACCGTCGAGATCGAGCTCGCCACCGCTCCGCTGCCGCCGGGCGACTACCGGCTGGTGCTCGAGGTCGACGAGAGCCCTGCCTCCGCGGGGCCGCTGGTGCTCGACGTCGCTGCGCTGGCGCTGCTCGACCTGCAGCCGCCGCTGGTCGCCATCCTCGAGCCCGCCGACTCCTCCTTCTTCGCAGCGCAGGGCACCCTGCGGGTGCGCGCCTCGGACTCGTGGTCGGCGATCTCGAGCGTCGAGTACCAGATCGACGACGGTCCCTGGCAGCGCATCGCGTCGCTCGCCCTCGCCGGCGTCTTCTCGCAGCCGCTGCAGCTCGTCGACGGGCCGCACGTCGCCCGGGCCAGGGCCAGCGACGCCGCCGGCAACCTCGGCGAGGTCGCCGAGTCCTCCTTCGTCGTCGACGGCCAGGCCCCGACGATCGAGGTCTCCGGCGTCGTCGACGGCGAGATCGCCAGCGCGCCGCTGACGCCGGTCGTGACCGTGTTCGACCAGCACCTCGCCACCGCCTCGATCCTGCTCGACGGTTCTCCCTTCCTGAGCGGCAGCGAGGTCTCGGCTCCCGGCGCCCATCGCCTCGACGTCGTCGCCGTCGACCTGGCGGGCAACCGCGCGACGCTCACCCTCTCCTTCTTCCTCACCTTCGATCACGCCCTCACCGGCAGCGTCGTGCCGCGCTCGGATCCCGTCGACGTCGGCGAGCCGCTCGTCGCCGACTACGCGATCAGCAACAGCGAGAGCCAGGGCCTGACGCAGATGCCGCTGCGGGTCGTCGTGCAGAGCGTCGGTGGCGGCGATCTCGCCACCCACACCGAAGTCCTCGACCTTCCCGGCCAAGCGACCGTCACCGGCGAGGCGAGCTTCGAGGGACTGGCGGTCGGCGAGTACCGCCTGCGCCTCGAGACCGATGTGCCGGCGCCGGCGGTCGGCACCGCCACGCTGGTGCTCGCCACCTCGCTGGCCTCGGTCGCCGACCGCACGCCGCCCGAGCTCTCGATCCTGGCGCCCACCGACGGTTCCCTCAGCCAGCCCGCGCTGGTGCTGCTGGTCGCCGCCACCGACCAGCACTCGACGGTCCAGCGCGTCGAGGCACGGGTCGACGCCGGCGCCTGGCAGCCGATGAGCCCGCTCGGTGCCGGACAGTACGACCTGGCTCTCTCCGGCCTGGTCGACGGTGCGCGCCAGCTCGTGGTGCGCGCCGAGGACGCAGCGGGCAACCTGTCGCCGGAGATCACGGCGACGGTCGTCGTCGACGGCACACCGCCCGCGATCAGCTTCGGCGGCTTCGTCGACGGCCAGGTCGGAGAAGGACCGGTGACCCCGACGGTCGAGATCTCGGATCCACACCTCGACCCTGACTCGGTGGTGATCACGCTCGACGGCCAGCCCTTCGTGCCGGGCGTCGCGGTGCACCAGATCGGAGTGCACGAGATCGCCGCCACGGCGCTCGACCTGCTCGGCAACCACGCCGAGCGCATCGCCAGCTTCGAGATCGTCGAAGGGCAGACCCTGTTCGTCACTCTGACCGCGCCGGTGGACGGCGCCGCGCTGGACGAGCGCAGCGTCGCCGGCGCCGGCGCCGCACCTCCGCTCGAGACCGTCGTGCTCGAGGTCACCTCGGCGAACGGCACCCTCTCCAGCACCGTCCCGGCGGACGATTCCGGCGCGTTCCTCGCCGCCGACGTGCCGCTCGCCTACGGCGTCAACACCATCGTCGCTCGCCTCCAGGCCGATCCGACGATCTCCGACCAGGCGTCGGTGACCAGGCTCTCCCCCGATCTGGTCTTCGAGCTCACCGTGGCGGTCGACGATCCGCCGGGCGACTCCCGCTCGCCGGCTCTGCCCGGCGACACCCTGCGCTACGACGTGCGTCTCGACAACGTCGGCGAAGGCTCCGCCTGGACGCTCGAGGCGAGCCTGCCGCTGCCCGAGCACACCACACTCGTCGGCATCGAGGACCCGCGAGCCGGCGCCGCCGCGCAAGGCGACGACGCGGTCACCTGGACGCTCGACCGCCTCTCGCCCCTGCAGTCGGAGGGCTTCGCCTTCTGGCTCCGCATCGCGAGCCCACTGCCGCCGGGCGTCGACCAGATCTCTCTCCAGGGGCAGCTGGTGGCGGACGAGCTCCCGGCGCTCTTCTCCGACGACCCCGGCACCCCGGAGCCCGACGATCCGACCGTCATCGAGGTGCGCGGTCTGCTCGAGATCCCGACCCTCAGAGGCGCCCTGCTCGGTCTGCTCGCGGCGCTGCTCGCCGGCGCCGGGCTGTGGCTGCTGAGGAGGGATGCATGACTTCGCGCCGCATCGCCTGGCTCTCGACGGTCGCCGCCTGGTGGTTGGCGACCACCGGCCTGACGGCTCAGGCACCGCCGACCCGCGCCGACACCGCGACCCTGCAACGCTCCATCGTCGTCGACCGGCTGGCGCGCGGGCTCGACGCGTCGGCGCAGGTCGAAGAGCTGCTCGCCACCCCGAACGCTCTGAGGCAGGGAAGGCAACCACCCACCGCGGCGAGCCTCGCGAGCAGCGAGCTCACCGACTCCGTGCGCGCGCTGCGCCGGGTGCTCGACCAGCCGGGGACTTCCGATCGCGCAGTGCAGCAGGCGAGCGCAGCGGTTGCCGAAGCCGTGTCGCGACGCGAGGCGGAGCTCGAAGCGATCGCGCTGCAACTGCAGGAGGCCGGCATCGAGGGGCGGCCGGCGCAGCGCCTCGCCGCGGCGCAGGCCCGACTCTCCGCGATCGAGCGCGCCCTGGAGGCGATCCCCGTCGACGCCGGCGCGCCCAGCCGCAGCCAGGCCGCCGCCGCGCTCGAGGCCCTGCACGATCCGATCGGCACGGCGAGCGTGCAGACCTGGCAGCCGCCGATCCTCGGCGCCCGTCTGCCCTACGAGCCCGCGACGGCGCAGGCGACGCCCCCGACCGTCGAGCCCACGATCACCCCTTCCTACGCGAGCCCCAGCGGCTCCGCGCCGGCGCCCGACGACCTCGCCGGCACCGCCCTGGCGCCTCTCGCGCCGGAGATCGTCGAGCTGGCGGAGGGTCTCGGCTTCGATCCGGTCCGCGTCTTCGAGTTCGTGCGCAACGAGATCCGCACCGAGTGGTACTTCGGAGCGATGAAGGGCGCGCTCGCCACGCTGCGACAGCGGGCCGGCAACGCCACCGACCAGTCAGCCCTGCTCGTCGCCCTGCTGCGGGCCAGCTCGCTGCCGGCCAGGTTCGTGCAGGGAGCGGTGGAGATCGAGCTGGCGCCGCTCGCCGACCTGCTCGACCTGCCGCCGGAGCACGACGAGCAGGGCCTCGAGTTGCTGCGCCGCGCCGGCGTGCCGGCCTCGCCCGTGGTGCGTGGCGGGCGCCTGCACGCGGTGCGCTTCGAGACCACCTGGGTCGCCGCGCGGGTTCCCTACGCCAACTATCGCGGCGTGCCGATCGATCGCTCGGGTGAGGCCTGGCTGCCGCTGGCGCCCTGGGTGAAGTCCCTCGACGGCGCCCGGCCCACGGGCATCGCGCGGCAGGCGGCGCCGGGCGTGGCGAATCGGGTCGCCGAGTACCTCGCGGGCCACCAGCCGGTCCCGCCGCTGCCGCAGCTCGTCGCCGACGTCGAGAGCTGGCTGGCGGACAACGGCGGCGGAGCGCTCACCGATCACCTCGACGAACGGAGCGTCGCCCAGAGCAGCCTCGGACTGCTCCCCAACTCACTGCCCTTCGACGTCTTCGCGACGACCTACGAGGGCGCCCGGCTGCCCGCCGGGCTGCTGCACAGGGTGCGCATCGCGGTACGCCGGCCGGCCGGCCCGGCGCTGATCGACCACGAGGCGCCGCTGTTCGAGCTCGCCTCACGCCGCATCGCGATCTCCTTCCTGCCCGCGACGCTCGAGGATCAGCAGGCGGCGCACCTCTTCGGCGGCCTCTACCGCACTCCTGCCTACCTGATCGACGTGCGCCCGCAGCTGCTGGTCGGCGGAGCGCGGCACCAGGTCGGCGAGACCGCGATCCGACTCGGCGTGCCGCTCGAGCTCGACGTCGAGATCCACCCGCCGGGCTCCGACCTGGTCCGCCGGTCCGCCGCGCTGCTCTCCGGCGTCTACGCGTCGCTGGCGCTCTCCGCGCAGCGCGTGCTCGACGAGGAGATCGAGGCGGCGCTGACGCCGTCGGTGGAGGAGCGCGAGAGCGTCGGCGGCCGCGTGCTGGCCCACCAGGCGCTGCGCTACGTCGCCCGCTGGGACGAAGGCGAGCGTCTGCTCGCCGATCTCTTCGCCAGCTCGCTGGTGCGGCCACACCCCAGCCTGGCCGTCGCCTCGCTGGCCCTCACCCCCGAGGTCGCCTTCGGAGTGACCGAGCGCCTGCGCATCGACGGCGTCAACCTCGACGCTCTCGGCCGGTCCGCCGGCTTCCTGGTTCCGGACGCCCCCGCGCTCGAGCCCGATCTGCTGCTCTTCTCCGGACTGCACGGCTCCGCCCTCGAGCGCTTCGTGTTCGAGCAGCAGCTCGGCGTGCTCAGCATCTCGGCGGACTCGGGGCTCGGCCTCGCCGCCGACCGCGGCCTGCCGAGCGCCAGCGTCGACGCGGCGAGCCTCCCCGGCGTGCTGCCGAGCCTGTCGCACCCCCAGCACGTGATCGACCACGTCGCGGCGCAGGTCGCCGAGGGCCACACCGTGACCCTGCCCCTGGCGCCCCTCCAGGTCGCCGACTGGACCGGCTCGGTGTGGCGCGCGCTGGACCCGACGACGCAGGCGGCCGGCTACTTCCTGTCGGGAGGCCTGGCCGGCGGGGCGACCGCCCAGACCCCGGCCGACTGGGCGCTGCAGTTCCTCGCCGACGCGCTCGAGGGCCTCGGCGAGGATCCCAACTCCGATCCCACCGCCACCCACACGCTGACCAAGATCGGCGAGACCGACCGCCAGCGCGGCATCGTCGGCACCGATCTGCCGACCACCCTCTCGGTGATGGCGCGCGACGCCTCCGGCCGGCCCGTGGTCGGGGCGCCGGTCACCTTCTCCTCCTCGGCGGCCGAAGCCAGCCTGGTCGTCGAAGGCACCCAGGTCGGTCCGGTGTTCACCGTGCTCAGCGGCCCCAACGGCATCGCCTCGATCGGCCTGCGCCTCGGCCTGCACACGGCGACCGACCCGGTCGACGTCGAGTCGTCCGACGGTCTCGAGCCGACCCGGGCGCTCTTCCACTCGATCGACGCCTGGGCCGACTCCTCGGCCGGCCGCGTCTACGTACCCGAGCCGTTCTCGGCCTTCGGACTGCCCGACACGCCGGCCGCGCTGCGCTGGCTCGACGGCACGCCCACGCAGGTCTCCGACGTACGCCTCGGCTACTGGGCGGACACCCTGCACGTCGCGGTCGTCGACCAGCACGAGAACCCGATCTCCAACCTGCCGATCCAGTTCACCGCCACGGCAGTCGAGGAAGCCGACCTCACTCCGTGCACCAACCTCAACCCCGACTTCGAACCGCCGGCCGTCTTCCGGCCCAGCGAGTGCCCTGAGATCCGCGATCGGCGGCCCGGCCTCTGCGGCAGCCCGAGCCTCGAGGTGCCGAGCCGCGCGCCGAGCATCGCGGTGGGGCTCATCGCCGGCTCGAGCTCGGTGCACGTCAACCACCTCACCGTCGAGGTGCCGTCGGTGGGCTCGCTGGTCGAGCCGCTCACCGCGCGCTTCGACCCCGGCTTCGAGATCGGCACCCTGCACGACGGCACCACCGTCTGTCTTCCGCGCGACCTCGCCAGCGTGCAGATCAACAGCGCGCACGCGGTCAACTCGTTCGACGAGAACATCCAGGCGGTCGATCTCGGCCTGCTCGGCTCCCGCACCTATCCGGGGCCGATCCAGATCGCGCTGATGACCTTGGAGCACGACCTCCGGGCGGTGCCGCTCGGCAACGGCGAGTGGGAGGTCGAGGTCCTCACCAGCGGCCGCTACATCGCCGCCGACGGCGAGTTGACGCTGGGCGTCTCGAACGGCGGCAGCGCAGATCCTCCCGCTCTCACCGGCAGCTTTCCCGAGGACGCGCTCTATGAGACCCGGCTGACCGCCGGGCCGAGCCCCGGGCCGAACGACCTGAGCGTCACGGTGACCCGGCTGCGCACCCGCTACCCGATCTTCAACACCCAGACCGGGGTGTTCGAGTACCAGGTACAGCTCGAGACCCTGGATCCCCCCTTCACCGAGAACGACGTCAACAGCGTCTGGGGCGTCACCGCGACACTCCAGCACCAGGGCGGCGTCGTCTCGCTCAACGACGACGGCCGCTCCACCGCGCCGATCGTCTTCACCTACGGCTGGACACCGAGTACCTACCGCGGCCTCGCCGCCGAGATCGTGCTGCTCGAGGACGGCGACGAGCTGCTCGCCCAGCCGATCGACGCGCGGCAGCCACAGGGCACGGCGTCGCTGAGCCCCGGCATCACCTTCGACACAGCGAGGGAGTACACGGCGGTGCTGCGCCTCAATCGCGGCACCGACTCGGTGGTGGTCTCGGACCCCGTCCCGGTGCCGCTGACCCAGCCACTGCTGCGCGACGTCAAGCCGACCCTCTTTCTCGCCCAGGAGGTCGACGTGCTCGGCGAGCGCGTCTTCCCGATGGCCGACACCTTCCAGTGGACCCTCAACCAGCCGGCCGAGGTGGAGATCCGCCTGCGCAGGGTCTCGGCGCAGACTCCGGAAGGCGGCTTCGTGCTCGAGCCCGAGCAGAGCGTCTACCAGCAGGTCCTGCCACCCGGCCCGCACCAGCACCTGCTGACCCCGGGCGAGGTCGGAGTCGGCACCCACCTCTTCGAGGTCGTCGCCACCGCCACCGAGACCGGCGCCGTCGAGCGCGCCGAAGGAAGGGTCACCTTCGAGATGCGCGTCCGCGACCGCGCCGCCGTCGGCCACGCCATGGTGAAGGGCGTCAACCTCTTCGACGGTCATCTGACCCTGTCGCGCCAGGACCTCGAGCTGCCCGGCCGCGGCGTGCCGCTCGCCTTCCAGCGCACCTTCACCGGCAACCACTCCAACGCGCCCGGTCCCCTCGGCGTCGGCTGGAGCCACAACTACGACTCGCGCGTGATCGTCACCGCCCACGGCGAAGCCCTGGTCATCGGCGCCGAGGGCGGCGCCATGCGCTTCACCGCTGCCGGCGGCGGCGCCTGGACGCCGGGGCGCGGCTACCACGGCACCCTGCGCAGCAACCTCGACGACTCGAGCTTCGACTTCTTCGCCCGCAACGGCAACCGCTACCACTACCACTTCGACGGCGCGGCGCTCGGCGGCTCCGGCGTCTGGCCGCTGCAGTTCATCGAGGACCCGAGCGGCAACCGCACCACGCTGCACTACGACGGCGCCGGCAGCGAGCGCCGGCTGGCGCAGGTGCGCGACGGCGCCGGGCGGCGCTTCGACTTCGCCTGGGAGCAGCGCGACTTCGCCGCCCACATCCACTGGGTGATCACCTCGGTGAGCGCGACCGGCGGCCAGTCGGTCGCCTTCGGGTACGACGACCTCGGCAACCTGATCAGCGCTCGGCGCGAGGGCGACGTGCGGGTCGAGCAGTACGAGCCCGCCGGGGATCCCGCCGACGCGCTCGGCTGGCTCCTGCGCCACCAGATCGGCCGGGTGCACAACGCTGTCAACGGCGCCGAGACGAGCTACGAGTACCAGCTCGGCGCGGTCGGCGTGCAGGGCGAGGTGCAGGTCGCCAGCGCCTTCGTCACCCGGCTGACAGAGCCCGAAGGCGGCGAGACGCACTTCACCTACGACTTCGTCGCCCTCGCCGATCGCGACGCCGGCCTCGAGGTGCTGGTGGAGGACGGCCGCCGGCAGACCACCACCTTCCGCCTCAACGGCTACGGCTCACCGACCCGCATCGAGGATCCGCTCGGCGACGCGGCCGAGATGGCCTGGGACGACCTCGACATCCTCGTCGTCGAGCGCACCGACGACAACGGCGTCGTCACCACCTTCGAGTACGACCAGCACGGCAACCTCACCCGCGAGACGGTCAGCGACGGGAGCACGACCCTCGAGCGCACCTCGACCTACTGGCCTCCCTCGACCTTCAGTCCGCCGAACGGCGCCGTGATCAAGAACCGGGTCGCCACCCGCATCGACCGCAACGGCTACCTCACCAGCTTCGCCTACGACCACCTCGGCAACCTGGTCAGCGAGAGCCTCGACGTGGTCGACGTCGACGGCGGAGCGAGCACGCTGCTGACCACCCACACCTACTTCCCGAACGGCGACCGCGCCAGCACCACCGACGCCAACGGCAACACCACCACCTTCGCCTACGACGCCTACGGCAACCTCGAGCGCGCCACCAACGCCGAAGGCGAGGTGACCACCATCGTCTCCAACCAGCGCAGCCTGCCGATCGCCGCCGTCGACCCGCGCGGCCATCAGACGCGCTTCGAGTACGACGCCCTCAACCGCCTGGTGCGCACCCAGCTCCCGCGCGTCGACGGCGAGGACGCCGAGCTGCTGGTGCTCTACGACGACGCCGCGAACACCAAGACCGAGATCGACGCCGAGGGCCGCGCCACCACCACCGAGTACGACCTCGAGGGTCGAGCCGTGCGCATCACCAACCCCGCCGGCGGGGTGCGCGTCTACGAGTACGACGCCGAGGGCAACAAGACCCTCGAGTCCACCTGGTTCGACGGCCAGACGCCTCGTCTCGACGTGCGCTTCGAGTACGACCCGGCGGGCCGCCTCAGCCGCCGCATCGAGCCGCTCGGCCGCGTCACTGACTACGAATACGACGGCGTCGGCAACCTGGTGCGCGAGACGCTGCTCGATCTGGTCGACACGCAGTTCGCGTCGCGCGTCACCGAGTACGAGGTCGATCTGCTGAATCGGCGGACCGGCGAGCGGCGGCTCGGCGGCGGTGCCGGCGATCCCGAGATGCGCACGGCGTACGACGGCGAGGGCAACGTGGTGACCAGGATCGACGCCCTCGGCCGCACCACCTTCAACAGCTACGACGCCGCCAACCGCCTCGTCGAGACCCGCGGCCCGCCCTGGCGCACCGGCGGTCCCCCGAAGACGATGCGGCGCCTCTACGACGGCGTCGGCAACCTGATCGAGGAGCGCACCCTCAACCAGAGGCTGCCGCTGCCGGCCGGCGCGGGAAGCGACTGGCTCGATCACCACCAGGTCACCACCATGGCCTACGACCGGGCCAACCGCCTGGTCGAGCGGATCGACGGCGAAGGGCACCCGACGGTCTTCGAGTACGACGAGGCCGGCAACCGGATCACCGAGATCGACGGCCGCCTGTCGCGCGTCGAGCACCAGTACGACGAGCGCAACCGCCGCACGCGCACCAGCCAGCTGGTCTCCCTCGCCACCGGCGCCGAGCTGCCCGGCTCGCCGATCCGCCTGCACACCACGTTCGAGTACGACCGTGCCGGCAACCTGGTCGCTGAGACCCACCCCAACGGCAACCGCATCGAGCACGACCACGACCCGCTCGACCGACTCCTGCGCAGCGAGGACGAGCTCGGCCTGCTGGCGGAGTATGAATACGACGCGCGTGGCAACCGGATCCTCGAGCGCGACGCGAACGGCAACGAGACCCGCGTCACCTTCGACGACCTCGACCGCGTCACCCTGCGCGAGCTGCCCGAGGACCGCAGCGAGTCGTTCACCTACGACGCCGCCGACAACCGCACCGCCGCCACCGATCCGCGCGGCCATGTGACCACCTACGAGCACGACCGCCTCGACCGGCTCGTGCTCACCCGCCTGCCGCCGGTCGGCACGGGCCTGGGCGGCGGCGGCCCGCCGGCGCAGTACACCACCAGCGCGACCTACGACCTGGTCGGCAATCGCCTCACCTTCACCGACGAACGCGGCCACACGACGACCACCGTCTACGACCCGCACGACCGCCCCGTCCTGCAGATCGATCCGGCGCCGCTCGGCTACGAGACCCGCACCGTCTACGACGCGCAGGGCAACGTGGTCGCCCAGATCGACCGCCGCGGCATCGAGCAGCGCTTCTCCTTCGACCACAACAACCGGCGTACTGCGCAGAGCCGGGCCGGCCTGATCCTCGAGCGGCTCGAGTACGACGAGGCCGGCAACGTCGAGTTCCGCACCGACGCGCGCGGCCACGTCACCAGCTACCAGTACGACCAGCGCAACCTGGTGGTGGCCGAGAACCGCCCGCTCGCCGCGATCACCCAGTACCGCCGCGACGCGATGGGCGACGTGGTCTACGAGCGCGACCCGGAAGGCCGCGAGACCACCCGCGGCTACGACCTGCGCCGCCGCATGGTGCGCGAGACCAACGGCGCCGGCGAGACCACCTCCTACGCCTTCGACCTCAATGGCAATAGGACCCACGTCCGCCGTCCGGCCCACCCCGACGCGCCCTGGGTGTCCGCCTACGACGGCGCGGATCGCCTGACCTCGATCACCGATCCGCTCGGCCACCAGACCACCTTCACGTACGACCGCGCCAGCAACCTCACCGCGCGCACCGACGCCGAGGGCCGCACCACCGCGTTCGCCTTCGACGCGCTCGATCGCCGCGTCGTGCACACCGTCGCTCAGGGGACCGGTGACGAGGCTTCGCAGCAGTTCCGCTACGACCCCTCCGGCAACCTCACCGGCGTCCTCGACTTCAAGGGCCAGCTCTCCACCTTCGAGCACGACCCGCTGTCGCGCGAGACCCGCCGCACCTTCGACGCGCCTTCGGTGCCCACCGGCGACGACCTCACCGAGATCGCCACCGCCTACGACCCCAACGGCAATGCGCTCCAGGTCCTCGAGCGCTACACCGACCTCATCACCGGCGCCCCCGGCCCCACCGGCGCCCCCGGCCCCACCGGCGACCTCGAGATCCTCCAGGCCTTCGACGACTTCGACCGCCTGATCACGCGCACCGACGCCTACGGCGAGACCCTCACCCACAGCTACGACGCGAGCGGCAACCGCACCCGTCTCGTCGATCCCGACGGGCTGCTGACCCGCTACGCCTACGACGCGCTCGACCGCCTCGTCGCCGTCACCACCAGCGGCCCCGGCGGCGGCGTCACCCAGTACTCCTACGGCCGCGACTCCCGCCTCGAGCGCGTCGTGCACCCCAACGCCGCTGAGGAGAACACCACCTACGACCTCGCCGGTCGCACCCAGGAGATCCGCAACACCCTCGGCCCCGCCCTCATCTCGTCGTACGCCTACACCTACGACCCCAACGGCAATCGCCTGTCGCAGACCGAGGACCAGGGCGCCGGCCCCGAGCTCACCACCTACGCCTACGACCCCGCCGACCGCCTCATCGAGGTCACCTACCCCGAACAGCGCGTCACCTACCAGCTCGACGCGGTGGGCAACCGGGTCGAGGAAAGCACCTTCGACCTCTCCGGCGTGCTCACCGGCCGGCTCGCGTCGACCTTCGACGAGCGCGACCGCCTGCTGCGCATCGACGACCTCGTCGACCCCTCAGCTTCCGGCCAGACCACTACCTTCAGCTGGGACCTCAACGGCAACCAGACCGGCCGTACCCGCGGCGGCGTCGCCAGGGTGCAGGAGTTCGACGCGCGCGACCGCCTGCGCGAGATCCGCGAAGACTCGACGGCTCTCCTGCTCACCTTCCGCTACGACCACCGTGGCCTGCGCACCCGCAAGTCCGGCCCCGAAGGCGTCGTCCGCTACACCTACGACCAGGACTCCGTCCTCCTGCAGAGCGACGACTTCGGAAACACCGTCGCCAAGTACGACTACGGCCCCGACCGCCTCCTCTCCCTCTCCCACGCCACCGAAGGCCGCGGCTACTACCTCTTCGACGCTCTCGGCTCCGTCACCGCCGTCCTCCAGCCCTCCGGCACCCTCCAGGCCCGCTACCAGTGGAACGCCTGGGGCGAGCCCAGAAACATCACCGGCTCCTCAGCCAACCCCTTCGGCTTCACCGGCCACGAACGCGACCCCGAGTCCGGCCTCTACTACGCCAGAGCCCGCTACTACGACCCCGAGCTCGGACGCTTCCTCACCACCGACCCCTTCGAAGGAACCACTGACGACCCACCGTCCCTGCATCGCTACACCTACGCCAAGGTGAACCCGACGGTCTATGTGGACCCGAGTGGGGAGATCGCGGTCGGCGTCCAGGAGCAGGAAGTCCTCGGCCGCAAGATCGAGGGACTTCAAAGGCAAGTCGACGAGCTCGAACCCATCACCCGGGCACAGACAGAATCCGGGGTTCGGCACCCCACGCCGGAGCTCGAGCAGCGCGGTCGGCTCATCATGGAACTCGAGCAGGCCAAACGCCGCTTCGCCGAGGGAGAAGCCTTCTTCTCTGACGTAGCGACCTTCATCGAAGAGAGTGAAGAACGGCCCGGTGTCGAGCAAGTCGCCCGCTTCATCGCCGAGTCAGAGAACGAGTCGATAGGCAGAGGCCTGGCGATCGCCACCGAGCTCTTGGGGCCGGAATCCTGTGCGACAGCCTCGTGCGAGCTGATGAAGGGCTTGGGTGGCTCACGAGACGTCGCTGAGTTCCTAGAAGCCGGGGTCGTTATTTCCGCTGATCTCCTCGTCGCACCCGAACTCGCCGCGCTGAAGCTGGATGATCTCGGACGTCTCCGCGGCCTCCAGAGAAGGGATGGCCCGGCCCCGAGCACATTGAGCAACAAAGGAGCCAGGTCGGGAGTCGCACGATCAAGCACACTGGATGCAGACGTCTGGAGCCAAGACCCGAGGACGCGCGGCAGGATGATCCAAGACGAGCTCTCGCGAACCGAATATCGCGATTGGCAAGAGACCGACAGCTTTCCTGGCTTCGAATCCTCTCGAAACTTCGAGGCGGTAGACTGGCACCTCGGCGGTTCGAAGCGAGTTGTGAGTCTAAAGACTCTTGACACAAGGATTCGTACCCTTCCACGCGCCTTGGACTCCCTTCGTCGAAACATCCGGCAGCTTGCCAGAGTCGAGGTTGACGGTCAGCCGGCCGCAGGAGCTCTTGACCTTAGGGTACAGCCTGGCGGGTCCGGACACCCAGACGTCGTTGCCCTAAGGGAGTACGGCCGCGACCTGGGAATCCCCGTCAGGATCAAGGAATTTCCCTAGTGCCGTCAAAAGTGGAGTTCACGTTCAGTCAAGCGCTGAGCGCTGAAGACTTGATCGGGGCGATTGAGAGAGTTCTTCGCGAGGTGTTGCGGTGCGACAACTCGTTCCCATCTGCGGTCGGAGCAGGTGCACTCGATTTCGAGATCCGAACGAGTAGCGGGGAGGTCGCGACCTTCGCGCTCTTAGCTCGCTTCGAGATCTACGTCCTCCTGATTCGGAACATCGAGGCGATCTCAACCGCCATCGCCCTAGCCGACTCCATCGCCCTGGAAACGGACTTCCTGCTTGGGTGGATCGCCGATCAGTCTTATGAGAGTGTGGAGAACGAGACAGATCTCGAGCAGTTGTCCCGGCTGGGTAAGGACGTTCGGGACGTTCCGCGGACCCACGACACCGTGTGGGGCGACGAGATCGCCGACACGTCGCGCAACCCGGGGCGTCGCGTCATTCGGCGTGGCTACGTTGAGGCCGTCGGAGCGATCATGTGGCTCAGGCGCGATCGACTTCGTAGCGCCGAGAAGGCCGGGCTGGAGTGTTTCGACTCCCTTGAGCTGGCGCCAGACGTTTTCCGAGTGCATTTCGCGGACGACCTCTTCAGTGCTCCAGCTGACACCGACGGTGCTCTTCTCCAAGAGCGCATTCGTTCCTGCCTCTTCCCTCTCAAGCTCTAGCCGCGGCGGCCGAGGACTGCAGACGGAAAGCGGTGGCTGTGTCCTTCGGATCCGGTGGGGAAATCCCCTAGACTGCCGCGATTCCGAGCACTGCCAATCTCGCAACGACTACGACTAGCTCCGACGCGCAGCACCTCGAAGCAATCCGCCTCCCCTTCTAGGTGAACCGCTTCACCATTCACTCGCGGCTGCCTCAAGAGTGAGCATCTCCCCTGCATCGCCCCTCAACCCCTCCCCCAATGCCCCTCTGGACTCCCCTCTCCCTCTCCCGCTTCCCTCACGAGCGCGCCGCGCTCGATTACCTGAGGGAGCGGTTCCCGGATCGCGAGCCGTACCGCGCCTGGTCGAACCTCGAGTTCACGGGGTTGGACGGGTCGATGAACGAGGTGGATCTACTCCTGGTGACGCCGCGGGGCTTCTTCCTGGTGGAGATCAAGCACTGGGGCGGTGACATCTCAGGGGATCAGTCGACCTGGTACCGCCGCGAGAACGGTCGCGACTACACGGTCGACAACCCGCTCTCTCTGGCCAACACCAAGGCGAAGCGGCTCAAGAGCCTGCTGCAGGAGCAGCGGCGGGTGTTCGCCGGCCGCGCCCAGCTGCCGTTCATCGAGCCGGTGATCTTCCTCTCCAACGAGAGCGCGCGCACGCACCTGCCGCCGATCTACGACGGCAAGGTCTTCCTGCGCGACGAGATCAGCGACCAGGTGGCGGTGAGCCAGCTGTTCAAGCTCGACGCCAGCGGCCCGAACCGCCGGCCGCCGATCGATCGGCCCACCTCGAGCGCCATCGCCAAAGCGCTCGACAAGATCGGCCTGCGACCGGCGCCGTCGGTGGTCAAGGTGGGGCAGCTGGTGCTCGGAGACCTGCTCTACGACGACCACGGCTACCAGGACTACGAGGCGGTGCAGGAGGGCTTCTCGGGCCTGGTGCGACGCGTGCGCGTGTTCACCCGCGGGCGCCAGGACGAGCCCGACGAGCGCCGCATCCGCGAGCGCGCCGCCCGACGCGAGTTCAAGCTGCTGCACGACCTGCACCACCCCAACATCGTGCGGGCCACCGAGTACCACGACCACGAGCTCGGCCCGACCGTCGTCTTCGAGCACGTCAAAGGCGCCCAGCGCCTCGACGCCTGGCTCGCCGACCGCGCGCGCCGCACCAGCAACGGAGCGTCGCCGCTCTCGCTCGACACCCAGCTCCACCTCGCCACCACCCTCGCCGACACCATCCACTACGCCCACCAGCAGGGGCTGCACCACCGCGGCCTCAATCCGCGCTCGGTCTGGGTGCTCGATCCCGACTCCGAGACGCCGAAGATCCAGATCGCCGACTGGTTCCTCGCCCACGGCGACGGCGCCGCCACCACCAGCAAGCAGCGCAGCACCACCACCCGGATCGAGAACCTGATCGACGACGCAGTCGCCGGCTACCTGGCGCCCGAGCTCTTCGTCGCCACACGGCCCGACGAGGTGCTGCTCGACGTGTTCTCGCTCGGCGCCCTCTTCTACCTCCTGTTCACCGGCCGGCACCCCGCCTCGTCGCGCCGCGAGCTGAGCGAGAAGCTCGCCGAGGGGCGAGGCCTGTTGCCCTCCACCGTCGTCGACGGCATCGCCCCGGCGATCGACGAGCTGGTCGGCTCGGCCACCGCCGCCGACGCGTCGGCGCGCCTCGCATCGACCCGCAAGCTGCTGGCGCAGATCGAAGCGGTGCAGGACGAGCTCACCAGGCCGGACGACCCCGACCTCTTCCAGGCCCCCAAGGGCACCCAGCTCGCCCCCGGCATCACCGTGCTCGAGCGCCTCGGCAAGGGCGCCACCGCGCTCGCCTACCGCGTCGAGTGCGAGGCCCTTCCGGAGGCTCCCGCCAGCGCCGCCCGGCCCAGGCAGGCCGTGCTCAAGGTCGCCATCGACCCCGAGCACAACGCCCGGCTGCAGCGCGAGTCCGAGGCGCTGAAGCAGCTACGCCACCCCTGCATCGCGCAGTGCTACGAGGTGCTCGAGATCCAGGGGCACACCGCGCTGCTTCTCGAGCTCGCCGACCTGCAGACCCTCGACGAGCGCATCCGCGAGATCGGCCCGCAGACCGAGTACCTGCAGCGCTTCGGCGCCCAGCTGCTCGAGGCGGTGCGCGAGACCGAGCGCCAGGGCATCGCCCACCGCGACATCAAGCCCGCCAACCTCGGCGTCGCCGAGCGCGGCAAGAACGACGACCTGCAGCTCCTGCTCTTCGACTTCTCGCTCGTCGGCACGCCCACCGACCAGCTGCACGCCGGCACCGCCGCCTACCTCGACCCCTTCCTCGGCAGCGACGGGCGACGACGCTGGGACCAGCACGCCGAGCGCTACTCCGCAGCCGTCACCCTCTACGAGATGGCCACCGGCTCGCTGCCGGTGTGGGGCGACGGCCGCTCCAATCCGGCCCACTCCAGCGACGAGGTCGACCTCTCGCCCGAGCGCTTCGAAGACCCCGCTCTGCGCGCTCCCCTGGCCCACTTCTTCCGCCGCGCCTTCGCGCGCTCGGTGAAGGACCGTTTCGACACCACCGAGCAGATGCTCACCGCCTGGAACGACGTCTTCCGCGCTCGCGCCGAGATCCCCGCGACGGCGGCCGCGCAGCCCGCCGCCAGCGAGAGCACGAAGGACTCTCACGACCCCCTGGCCGACATCCCCGCCGACGAGCGCGACCGCTGGGTGGCGCAGCCCGGCGGCGGCCGCCTCGATCTACGCGACGTCGCCCGCCGCGCCACCCCCGACACCCAGCTCCAGGCTCTCGATCTCAGCGTGCGCGCGATCAACGCGCTGAGCCGGCGGGAGATCTTCACCGTCGCCGAGCTGCTGGCGTTCCCGCTCTTCCAGCTCAACAGCCTGCGCGGCGTCGGCACCAAGACGCGCTCCGAGCTCACCCGCGTGGTGCGCGCCATCCGCGACGCGCACGACTGGGCCGGAGCCGCCGCCGCTGCCGCGTCGCAGCCCAGGCAGCCGAGCGAGCCCTCCCCCGCCGACGACGAGCCAGCGATCGCGCTCGATACGAAAGCGCTCGACAAGCTCCTCTTCCCGCGCGGCCGCGCCAAGGGGCAGCGCCCGCTGCTCGAGGCGCTTCTCTCCTGGCCCTCCGGCGACGACGTCAAGGAGCCGGTCGACGCCTCTTCCTGGAAGAGCCAGACCGACGCCGCCGCCGAGTGCTCGGTGACCCGCGCGCGCGCCGGCCAGGTGGTGGCCAAGGCGCGCCAGCGGTGGAAGGGATCGAAGGCGCTGCAGGAGGCACGGGAACGCCTCGCCGCGCTGCTCGAGGCGCGCGGCGGCGTCGAGACCACCACCAACCTCGCCAGCGAGCTCGCCGCCGCCTACGGCGCCGCGGTCAGCGAGCCGCTACGCACCCGCCTCGCCCACGTGGTGCTGCGCGCCGCCCACGAAGCCGAGCACAGCGAAGACGGGCCGCGCTGGCGCGAGCGCCGCCGCGGCCGCCAGTCGGGCCCGCTGGTGCTCTTGGCGCTCGATCAGCAAGAGGTTTCCGCCGAAGCGCGCTTCGACGGCGCGCTCGCCCTCGGCCGCCGCGCCGATCGGCTCTGCCAGGTACCCGAGGACGAGAGCGGCGCGCGCACCCACGATCCGCCGCCGGTGGTGGGGCCCGAGCACGCCGAGGCGGAGCTGCGCCGCGCCATCGAGGGATCTCCGCTCGCCAGCCTCAGCGGCGGTCGTCTGCGCCAGCTCGCCGCCGACTGCAGCGAGCACACCGCCCTCTCGGCGCGCGGCGAGCTCTACCCGCGTCGGCTCTCCGCCGGCCGCGCCTTCGATCTCGCCCGCGGCAGCCTGGTGATCGACGGCCTCTCGCCGCAACAGCTGATCGATCGCGTTGCCGCCCGCTACCCCGAGGCCGAGCGCCTGCCGGGCCGCCCCGAGCTCGACGCACTACTGCAGAAGGCCGGCATCGAGGTCTTCTTCGAGAACGGGCGCTACAAAGTGCCGGCGTTCCAGCCCACCTTCGGCTCGCTCACCGGCAAGGCCCCGTCGCGCCGCCCCACCCGGGCGAGCGACGACGCGGTCGAGCTCGAAACGGTGCCCGACGAGCACGTCGAGAGGGCGCAGTCGCTCGAGGAGCGCCTCGAGCGTTTCGTGCGCGGCGGCGACTTCCTGGTGCTCGGCACCCAGCTCGACCACTACACCAGCGCCGCCGGCGAGCTCGAGCGCTTCGACTTCCAGCGCGTCGACTTCGAGCGCGCCTTCCTCGAGACCCTGCGCGCCAAGGCCGATGAGCTCGAGATCGACTGGCAGCTCGTGCTCAGCGCCGACGCCCTGCGCCCGCGCAGCGGCTCCGCGCCGCGCCAGGACTGGGCCAACCTCACCCGCCTCGTCGGCCTCGCCTTCGACCAGCTGCTCGAAGACCTCGCCGCCACACCAGACGCCGACGGCGACGCCGCCCGCCGCCCCCTGCTGCTCTACGGCCTCGGCCCCGTCGCCCGCTACGACCGCCTGCCCTGGCTCGCCAAGCTGCGCCAGCGCCTGGAAGACTCCGATCCCCCGCGCGCCCTCTGCCTCCTGCTCACCGGCAGCGAGCCCGGCGAGCCGCCCCGCCTCGACGGCCACCCCGTGCCCGTGCTCTCCCCAGCCCAGTGGGCCCACGTGCCCGAGGCCTGGGTGAAGAACCAGCACCGGGCGGGCTGACCACGACGCGGTGCACCGAGGCGCTCCGACCTCCTCCGCTGGACCTTCTCCTTCTGGCAGGGGGAAGGATCGGGGGAAGAGCTCGACGACTAAGATCCCGCCGTCCCCTCTTGATCTCCCTCCCCAGGCCGAGGACCCTCCCTTGATCGACTCCGCCGCGCTGCTGCAGCGCCTGCAGAAGCAGCTCCCCAAGCTCGAGGCCGACCTGCTCGAGCGCTGCTCGCCGAGCAAACACCCGGCGGGCTCGCCGGAGCGCGAGACGGCAGAGAGCCTGGAAGCTGCGCTGCGCGAGGAGCACCGTGCAGCGCGTGACGCCGATCGCACGGCGGCAGCCTTCGCCGCCTGGCGGACCGAGCAGCTCACCCAGGCCGCGGTGGCGTGGCTGCTGGCGTGTGTCTTCGTGCGTTTCCTCGAAGACAACCTGCTGCTCGACCACTCCCCCGCCGGCCTGCGCGACGGCGACAACCGGCTCGACTATGCGCCCTGGCTCGCCGGCCCGAGTGGCAGTGGTAGCGGCGATAGCGACAGCAGCGACCCCTCAGCACCAACCACCAACCGCTTCGCCCTCGCCGAGGAGCAGCGCCGCGAGTACTTCCGCCGCCACCCGGCGCACTCCGAGCGCCACTACCTGCTCTTCGTGCTCGATCGGATCAAGACCCTGCCCGGCCTCGAGCGCCTCTTCGGCGAGCACAACCCGCTGTGGCGGCTGCAGCCCTCGGGCGACGCCGCCAAGCGCCTGCTCGAGCTCTTTCGCGACCGCGACCCTGAGAGCGGCGCCCTGCGCTTCGACTTCACCGACGAAGCGCTCGACACCCGCTTCCTCGGCGACCTCTACCAGGACCTCTCCGAGAAGGCGCGCAAGCAGTACGCCCTGCTGCAGACGCCCGGGTTCGTGGAGGAGTTCCTGCTCGACCGGACCCTCGAGCCCGCCATCGAGCGCTTCGGCCACGACCGGGTCTCACTGATCGACCCGGCCTGCGGCTCAGGCCACTTCCTGCTCGGCGCCTTCCGCCGCCTCTGCAACCGGCGCCTCGAGCACGCGCCCGGCGCCACCCGCGAAGGCATCGCGCAGGACGCATTGCTCCAGGTCTGCGGCGTCGACCTCAACCCCTTCGCCGTCGCCATCGCCCGCTTTCGCCTACTGCTCGCCGCGCTGCGCTTCGCCGGCACCGAGCGCCTGCGCAGCGCCGCCCGCTTCGAGACCCGCGTCGCCACCGGTGATTCGCTCCTGCACGGGCGCAGCTTCCGCCGTGGCTCACCGGCCTACGTGCAGCAGGGCATCACCGCAGAGCTCGATCCGCTGAGCCACTACCTCGAGAGCGAAGACCCCGAGATCCTCGCTGACGTGCTCGGCCGCCAGCACCACGTGGTGGTCGGCAACCCGCCGTACATCACCGGTAAGGACGCCAAGGTGCGTCAGGAATACCGGGAGCGCTATCACAGCTGCCACGGCAAGTTCTCGCTCGCCGTTCCCTTCACCGAGCGCTTCTTCGAGCTGGCACTCTCGGCAGGCTTCGAGAGGGCCGAAGGGGACGACGAACCGAGCGAAGTCGATCCCCGTCAGGCCGGCTGCGTCGGCATGATCACCGCCAACTCGTTCATGAAGCGCGAGTTCGGCAAGAAGCTGATCGAGCAGTTCTTCGCCCACGTCGACCTCACCGCGGTGATCGACACCTCCGGCGCCTACATCCCCGGGCACGGCACGCCCACCGTCATCCTGGTGGGGCGCAACCGCGCGCCGCTCAGCGACTCCGTGCGCGCCGTGCTCGGCATCCGCGGCGAGCCCTCCTCGCCGGAGGATCCCGAGAAGGGCATCGTGTGGACCGCGATCGCCGAGCACTTCGACCGGCCGGGCTACGAAGGTGAGTACATCTCCGTCGCCGATCGCGAGCGCGGTGTCTTCACCAGTCATCCCTGGTCGCTGCAGGGTGGTGCGGCGCCGGAGGTGTTGGCGGTCCTGCAAAAAGCCTCGCCTCACCCGATCAGCGATGTAACGCGGGACATCGGAGTCGGCGTCGTCACTGCCGAGGACGACCTCTTCGCCCAACCGGCTTCGAAGTGGGCCAGAGCCGGCCTCGACGCAGCGTACGCCAGGGTCTTCGTCGAGGGCGAGGTCCTGCGCGACTATCTAATCGAGACCGATACGAAGGCCTTCTTTCCCTACCATGGCGAGCAAACGCTGAGCGAGCTCGCGGACCGTCTTCTGCCTCAGCTATGGCCCTGGAAGACCAACCTCCGGAACCGGGTCTGGTTCAAGAAGACGCAGGATGAGCGCGGTCTGCGGTGGTACGAATACGGCCACATCTCGTGGGCAAAGTTCCGCACTCCCCTCTCCATCACCTTCGCCTTCGTCGCCACCCACAACCACTTCGTGCTCGACCGCGGCGGCAAGGTCTTCAAGCAGTCGGCGCCGGTGATCAAGCTGTCCGAGGAGGCGAGCGAGGACGACCACCTCGCCCTGCTCGGGGTGCTGAACAGTTCAACCGCATGTTTCTGGTGTCGGCAGAACATGCACAACAAGGGCAACTCTGTGGACAACAAGGGGGCTCGGCAGACGGCGGCGCCGTTCGAGGACTTCTACGAGTTCGCAGGCACGCGCCTGAAGCCCTTCCCCCTGCCCAACGACTTCCCCTCCCTCCGCGCCCGCCAGCTCGACGCTCTCGCCACCGCCCTCCAACACCACTCTCCCGAGCACCTCGCCGAGCACGCCGGCCCCTCGGGCGCCGAGCTCACCGCCGAGGCCCTGCACCAGCACCGCAAGACGAGCGAGCGCCTGCGGGGCTCAATGGTCTTCCTGCAGGAGGAGCTCGACTGGTGGTGCTACGCCGCCTACGGCCTGCTCCCCGCCGAGGCCGTGATCGCCGAGCTGCTGCACGTGCCGGCCGCCCTGCGCGACGCTCCACAGGACGACCGCCAGCTCACCCATCTCGACGGCTCCTGGTTCGATCTGCCGGAGATCGCGCAGAGCGAGAGTGCCGGCACCCTCGAGGCGGTGCCCCTCGCGCTCGGCCAGCGCGCCTTCGAGATCGCCCTGGCGCGCCAAGTGGAGCGCGGCGAGGCGCGCACCGCCTGGTTCGAGCGCCATCGCTCGAAGCCGATCACCGAGCTCCCCGCCGCCTGGCCTGAAGGCTACCGGGTCGTCGTCGAGCGCCGCCTGGCGCTGATCGAAGAGGGCGGCGACCGTTTCGTGCAGCTGCTCGAGCGCCCCGAGCACAAGCGGCGCTGGGCGAGCGAGCCTTGGAAGAAGCGGCAGAAAGGGGCCCTGCGCTCCTGGCTGCTAGAGCGCCTCGAAGACCGCGACCTCTGGCCGGCCCCCGACCCCGGCAGCGGCGCGCTGCCCCAGCTCCTCACCGCCGCCCAGCTCACCCAGCGCCTGGTCAGCGGGGAGACTTTGTCCGGCACTGAGGCTTCCGGCGGCCCAGGTTCTGGCGCCCCAGCTTCTGGCACCGAGCGCTCCGTGGCCTTCCGCCGCGTCGCCGCGCTCTACGCCGGCAGGGAAGACCTCGATCTCGAGAAGCTCGTCGCCGAGCTGTGCAGCGCCGAGGCCGTGCCGGCAGCCGCGGTGCTGCGCTACAAGCCCTCCGGCCTCGCCAAGCACGCCCAGTGGCAGCACACCTGGGAGCTGCAGCGGCGCGAGGACGCTGGCCAAGAGGTCGGTGAGATCCCGGTGCCGCCCAAGTACAAGTCGTCCGATTTCAACGCCGGCGTCTGGCGCCACCGCGGCAAGCTCGACGTGCCCAAGGAGCGCTTCGTCAGCTTCCCCGGCTCCCGCCGCGCCCTCGACGACTCCCCCCTCCTCGCCTGGGCCGGCTGGGACCACCACCAGCTCGCCCTCAGCCTCATCGCCGAGATCCAGCGCCAGAGCCAGGAAGGCTCTCCCGAGACCTCCATCCTCCCGCTGCTCGTCGCCCTGCACGAGCAGCTCCCCTGGGTCGCCCAGTGGCACGACCAGCGCAACCCCACCACCGGCCTCCTACTCAGCGAGAGTTACCGCGGCTTCGTGGAAGACGAGGCCCGCAAGCTGGGGAAGACAGTGGCGGAGCTGGAGCAGTGGTCGCCGTAGCGGCGTGAGGCAGAATCTGCGGGCAAACCTCAGGAATCGACTGCGCTTTGGGAGGAGGAGCGCATGAATCTCTGGAGCGCCATCGGCCTGGTCTCGGGAGGCGCCACCCTCGTGGCGTTCCTGGCCGCCTGCGTCGCGTGGATCGTCTACCGCCGGGTGGGCGAGCGTGAGCGGCTGATCGAATCCGCCGAGGTCGGCGATCGACCCGAGCTGATCCTCGCCACCCTCGATCGGGTGGCGGTGGACACCACCAACCTCACCCGTGAGCAGCGCCACGAGCTCGCCCTCGAGATCCTCGCCAAGCGGCACGAGCGGTTCCGTATCGGCGCCCTGCTCGCCGCCGGCGCCACGATCGCCGCCGCGGTGGTGACCGTCGTCGCGCTGCTCTACGGGCCGAAGCCCGATGACCCGCCCGAACCCCCGCCGGCGAAGACCCAGAAGCCGAAGCCCGACAAGGTGGCGGGCTACTTCTTCCAGATCTTCGCCCGCGAACAGCCCGAGGTGGCGGCGCCCTTCCTCGACTCCGAGCCGCGGGAGATCCGCGCCTGGTACCAGTTCTTCGACCGCGGCCTGATCGTCTACAACTCGCAGGACAACTTCTCCTGGATCATCGACTTCGCAACCCGCTCCTACGAGAAGGTCGACAACCCGGAGATCCTGATCAGCGAGCACCACCTGAGGGAGATCGACTGGGAGCGCTTCGAGGAGCTCTTCGCCACCGCCGGCCTGGCCGAGAGCGAGCGCACCACCTACTCGCGCCTGCTCTCGGATCGTCAGATCATCGGCGGCATCGGCACGATCTACGTGCAGCACGCGCTGCACCAGCGGCTCGGTCCCCCCGCCTCGATCAGCACCAGCCCGAGCGAGCGCACCGTGAGCGTCGAGAAGATGTCGCACGACGTCTTGCGGATCGCCAGTTCCGAGAGCGGCGACGAGCTGGTGGTGGGGCTGCCCAACCGCCCGTCCGACCAGGCCGGCAACGTCACCGTGCGCGCCGTCTGGCTGTTCCGCGAAGACGGCGGCGCACGGCGCTACAACGTCGACATCGGCGACGAGACCCCGCCCTGGGAGAACGACCCGGCGAGCAGCCAAGTCACCAACAGGTAGCTCGGCGAGTGAGATCCCGGCCGGCGCGTCGGCCGCCTCCGGCCCCTCCCCCGGCAGGGGGAGGCTGGGTGGGGTTGGCCCCAGTTCGCCGGCTCGCCGCGGCTCGAGGGTCCTAGCCCCGAACACCAGGGAAACAATTGCCGCGGTGTCCGTCTCAGCTCAAAGAGAGGAGACGACATGACACCACGTGAGGCTCACGTACCGCGCCCAAGCTACCTGGCGGCCATCACCCTGCTCGCTGTGCTCGTTGCGACCGCCGTGCCCGTCGCCGCCCAGCCCACGGCCGACGATCTGGCCGAACGCCTGAGCGACGTCGTCACGTCGCAGCTGTCCAGCGCCGGCGTGAACCTCACCGAGAGCGCCGCCGCACGTCTCGACTCCGCGGCGCGCAAGGGAGCCCGCAAGCTGGTGCGAGACGGCGCTGACGAGGCCGAGATCGAGGAGGCGATCGGCAACGCCGGCAACTTCGCGCACGGCCTCGTCGATGCAGCGTCGGCTCGCGACACCAAGCGCATCGACGCCGACCTATTCACCGAGGTCTTCAACGCCTTCTGCCCGTTCTATCCCTTCTGCTGACTCCGAGGAGGGCTTCGCATGGACCCCGCCGGGTGGAACGAAGCGGTCGCGACCGGATTCGACATGGCCTTCGAGCTCTCGAAGCACCTGGTGAGCGTGTCGTCGGCAGTGCTCGCCCTCAGCGTCACCTTCCTCAAGGATCTGACGAAGAGCGCCCCCTCGAAGCGTCAGCGTCAGTGCCTGCTGTTCGCCTGGGCATGCCTGCTGGCCACCCTGGTCTTCGCCACGCTGCACCTCTTCGCCCTAACCGGCCACCTGACGCCAAAGCCCGGCGAGGCGATAGAGGCGCACATCCGAGGCAGCGCGGTGTTCTTCGGCGCAGCCCAGCTCGCGACGTTCCTGGCCGGAATGGCAGCGTTCGTCTGGTTTGCCCGGCTGACGCTCCAGCACATCGCGGTCGGGCGTGCGGGCCAGATCGCAACGGACGACCTCACCGACAAGCCGGACGCTGCAGATTCCTCCGTGTGACCGATAGGGAATCCATCGCGAACCGCGGAAACCGATCGGCCAAACCTCTGTAGAAACCAGAGAGCGCCAGCTCACAGTTGAGGAGCGAGATCATGCCCCAGAGCGAGAACGACCCCCTCGGGAATGGAGCCACCAGCTTCTACGTCTCGATCCCGAAGGCGGAGACAGGTGCTGACGACCACGTGACCATCCTCCGCGGCGCAACGCGCGAGGACGTACTGAATGCACCGTGTTGGACGCGCGTGCTGACGTTGTCGAAAGACCAGTGGCGGCGCCACTTCGCCCAGGCGAAAAAGCGTTACCACCGGTGCGACGATCCGAACAAGACGCGGCGTGAGGCGTGGATCTACAAGATGACTGCGAAATGAGGGTGGGTGCGATCCGTGTCGCCCTCGTCGCGGCTCTCTCCTTGCAGGTCTCCTGCCTGCCGAGCGCCAAGCTGACGCGGTGGCACCGCAGCGCCGATCTCACCCTTGCCAACCCCGCTCAAACGCCCACCAGCACACTCGGGGCGCGGCTCGTCGCCTTGTCGATCGATCCGGCCGCAACGAGCAGATCGACGACCAGCGTCACATCCCTCGGAGACCGTGGTCAGGCAGCCTGGATCGAGTCGGTCTCCAAGCTGGAAGGAGTCGACAAGACGCCGCAGACGCTGGCGCAGGCCGTCGCCACGCCGATCTCCGGACCCACGATGCGCAGCTCGGCCATCGATCGTTCGGTGGCCACTCGCAGGCTGGTCATCAGCTTCGACACAAGGTTCCTCCAGCCGGCGGACCGCATCGCGCGAGTCGACCTGAAGATCACGCCACGGGAACTGGAGCACATCGCGTTCGCGGGCTGGAAACAACTCGCCACGCAGTACGCCTCGATCGACCTGGGCGAGATCTCAAGCGAACAGAAGAACACCTTTTCGCTCAGCGACCTGCTCGATGTACCGCAGGTGGACGAGCTGGCCGAGTCAGGCGCGGACCTGAGCTTCGAGCGGAAGCTGGCGGAAAAGGTCGCGCTGCGTTCGCGCCTCAGAGCCTTCTCGGGCGCTCTGACCCCCCAGCGCATCGACATCGTCCAGGAGGGCGCAGCCGGCTTCGACCTGCAGGGGAACACCGTCTTCGAGTTCAGCGCCCGCGTGCTGCCGGATTTCACGATGTTGCGGTGGGTCCACGACTTCGTCAGCCTCGTGAAGGACGACAAGCCGATCGCCCCCAAAGACGTCAAGATCGAGGACATCCTGGTCACCTACGTGCCAAATCCCGATGCGCTGGACCTGAGGCTCGACCTCGAGCTGAGCTACGTCGCGCGCCTCGTCACCAACGAGAAAGGGGCGCGAACCCAGGTGGAAGGAGACGACGAGGTCATCTTCAAGAGAGAGAAGGTGACCACCGAGGCCGTCGTTTTCGAACCGTCGGACTACAGCATCAGTCTGTGGACGATCACTCGGCAGGGCCAGACCGTCGCGATCGAGGTGCCACGAAGAGTGGCGGACAAGTGGGAGGATCTCGTCTTCTCGTCCTACGAGGAGGCTCAGACGTTCCTGTGGTGGGCGCGTGAGACTCGTCCGAGCAGCGTTGCCGGCCGAGCCCTTCGTCTCAGTTGCACCCTCGTCGACCCATCGCGCTGCCCAGCACCGGATTTCTCGCAGGCCTTCGGGATCAAAGCCATTCAAGAGTGACGGCGCCACGCTCAGACTTCCCCGGTAAAGGCGAGCTCGACCGAGAAAGGGGATCTCATGCCTACGACAGCCACCATCCCGACCGTTCAGAGAAGCGACGGCCTCGATCACGTGCTTCGCGTCATGCGCAAGAGCGGCAGCCACTTCGTAGTGGTCCTCGGTCCGCGCGGTGGCGCCAAACTCGTCAAGGGACCCGAAGTCCTCAGGGCGATCTTCGAACGCCAGGAAGCCGCAGCCTCTTCGCTCAGGGGGTACCGTCTCGCGAGAGGCCCGCGGCGTCGGCGTTTCAGCACTAGCACGCGGGGTGGTCCGCCGGCGACGAGGCCCGGGAGTCGCGAACGGCAGATTCGCTACCGCCTGGTTTCAGCAAAAGGCAGCCAGGCAGAGGTGTGGTTCGCCAGCGAGGGGTCGTTCTTCAATGTCACCAAGACGTGTCGGTGCTCCAACCCCAAGTGCGATAGCAAAGCATGCAAGTCACCGCCGGCAAAAGACAAGCAGGCTTGCCCCAGAGGCTGCGGAGGCAGGCTCGTCTGCGTCTGAGTTGTCATCGGGACATGTAAGAGCGCGTCTGCACTCGAGAACAGCGAAGTACAGGAGGTCGCCATGGAGCCAGAGCTCGGAATCGAGACCACAGAGAACTCACGAGAAGAGACTCTGGGAATCTGGCTTCCGGCCTTGCGGAGTTCTGCCTCCCGCGCGGAAGCCCTCGGCGTTCTGACGAGGCTCGAACAAAACTTCCTCGTGGTGGTCTCCAAGGAGGGGGAGACGCGGCTCCTCTCGCGACAGGGTCTCCTGGAAGCGCCGAGCTCCGAAGCCGCGGCGGATCTGTTCGATCTGGGCCTCGAGATCGAAGTCGAGGGACTTGTAGCCCAGCTCCTGTCGGATCATGATGCAAGCGATGGCGAGGAGGAGTTCGTCGCAGAGATCTCCGTGAGTCTGGGCGAAGCAGCGCACGGCCCGGGCCCCATCAGCCTCGATCCCGGGAGTATCTGTGTCTGCGCCAACGGGTGCCGCCCCAGAATGAGCCCGCCGGCAGTGCCCGGACAACTCTGCCCGGGCGGCTGTGGCGGGCGCCTGACGGCCTTCTAACTGGGCCTCCCAATGGTAGCCGGCCTCAGCTCACTGTTCGATCGCGCCGAGAAGCTCGGCGGGATGCACTTCGTGGTCACGGGACTCGTGCCTACAAGCATTCTCGTGCTGGCGAATCTGTTCATCGCGTCGCTCTTCTTCGACGGAGTCGGCACATTTCTCGGGAAGGTGAATGCCGAGGTCTCCCTCGATCAGGCGCTCCAGTGGTTGGCCCTCCTCGGCGGCGTGGTGCTCCTGGCCTTCGTCTCCTGGAGCCTGCTCCCCTGGATGCGCACCTTCCTGGAAGGCGACTATCTGCCCGACGGGCTCCGGATCTGGCTAAGCTCGCGCCAGCTCGCCAAGCGCGACACTCTCACCAAAGAGCAGGGAAAGCTTCTCGATCTCATCGCCAAGTTCCGGGAGGTCGCCGGGGTCAGTGCTGTCCGCGCGTACCAGGAGCCGGACCCGCAAACCTACGATCAGACCGAGCACGCTGGGCCGGAGGTCCCTGCAGCCGAGATGCAACCCTCGAGCCCGGCGAGTCCCTCCGGGAGCCTACCGTCCGGGCCTGCTGGGTCGAACGGTCGGTTGCTGATCGCTCTCCTGGACGCCATCTGCGCTTGGTTGTCTGGTGGCCGCAGGAACCGCGAAACGGATCCAGAGCCCGACCCTCCGCAAGCCGGCACCGGCCTCAGTCCCAGGATGCGGATGCTCTGGATTCACCGCCTCGTGGAGTCGCGAGACTTCGGGCGCAAGCGCGGTGCCAAGGAAAGGCCCACGGATCAATCCTTCGCTTCTTTCGAGGGCATGGAGAAGATGAGAGATCTACGCGCTCGAGGGCAGCTGATCCCTTTCGATACCGCCAAGAGTGCCTTCGAAGCCCTCAGCCGAGATCTGAAGGGGTACAGCGAGGACTCACTCCCTGAGCTGGAAGGGCTGCGCGAGGAGCTCTACCTGCTGGCTCGCTACGGGTTGAGCGCCGCGGAGTCGCAGTACTCGCGGTTGAGCAGCCGGGTATTCTTCGGCTGGGCGTCGGAGAGTGGTGCCGTGGCCCCGACGTCGATGGGCCAGGCTGCCGCACGTCTTCAGCACTACGGGTTCGAGCGCTACCGGATGCAGATGGACCTCGTGTGGCCGCGCCTGCAACAGCTGACGGCGAAGAACGAGACGTTTACCAAGATCCTCAACCAGGCACAGAGCCGCTTGGATTTCGCCGTGACCATGACGTTCGGATTCGCCCTCACTGCGCTGGTTTGGACCTGGTTGGCGCCGGCCTACGGAGAATCGACTTCGCCAGTCGAGGTCGCGCCCAGTTTCGCGGCCTGGACACTCGCCATCCTTTTCTATCAAGTCGCCGTCTGGGCCTATCGCAACTACGGCGAAGTGTCGTGCTCCGCACTGGATCACTTCCGCTTCGATCTTCTCCAGGCCCTCCACCTGAAGCTGCCGACGAACTCCGCAGAGGAGCGGGACTTGTGGGAGCTCTGGTGCAACGAGGCCAGACTGTTGGGGGAGTACGCATCGAACTACGAACATCCTCCAAATTCGTGATGAAGACGACCTGGCCAACGGTCTTCCTCCGCCTGTTGTTTCTCTTCAGCCTGCCCTTCGCGGCTCTCGCCATTTCGCTTGGAACCGACCGGCAGAGCTCCGAGGGAAGAGAAACGCCCGAGGCCTGCCGCGCGGCCGCTTCGAGAGACCTCGCCCAGCACCATCAACTGCGGTCTGGCGACCTCGACTATGAGTGCGGATCGGCAAGCCCCATTCAAGGAATCTGGCGTGGACTCCCCGAGGAGCTTGCTCAACAACACCTCGTGGTTCCTCTTGCCAAGGGCGAGCTGCTGCCGCAGGGTGGCCTGATCGAGATGCCCGAACTCCGCGCAGGTCCTGGGCACGTCCTGCTGACCCGTCCTCTCTCAGTCGTCGAGGAGATGGCCGGCACCCGGCCCGGCGAACGCCTGATGGTCTGCAGCGCCAGCCTGGAGGCGGGAGAGACGCTTGTGGCCGGGGGACTGTGCACCTCGGACTCCGTGGTGCTGTTGGCCGTACACCGCGCACCTGGCGACTCCGCCAAGAGCTGGTTGGCCCTGAGCGTGCCCCGGGAGGAGCTGACAAGCGCTGGACCGGTCCTGACGCACCCGAAGATCCTGCTGCTCCCCGCTCCTCCCTGATTCTCGATCGTCGGCAGGCTGCAGGAGGCCAATCCGACGGTGCAATAGAATCGCTCCAGGGGAGTCGCAAGAGGACAATCACAGCGCCCTTCTCCGCCGAGCACAGGAACGCCCGGCCTTGGGGCAGCTCAGGCTGCGCGTGGAGTCTGTCTCCCGAGTTGCGAGCTCCCCGAGACGACCGCAATGGCCCAGCAACCCCTCCTCCACGAGCTCATCCACATCCCCGAGTCGCTCCACAAGGGCGACTTCGTGCTCAAGCTGGGCGAAGGGGTGGGCGACGCCGAAGCGACGCTGAACCAGTACGTGGTAACGCCGGCGCTGCGCGACAACTTCCAGCGCGCCCTGGGGCAGATCGACAAGGCGGTGCGCGACGGCAAGAGCCAGGCGACTTACCTCGACGGCAGCTTCGGCAGCGGCAAGAGCCACTTCATGGCGGTGCTGCATCTGCTGCTCGAGAACGACCTGGCGGCGCGCTCGAAGGCCGAGCTGGCGCCGGTGATCGCGCGCCACGAGGAGTGGCTGGGCAAGAAGAAGTTCCTGCTGCTGCCCTTCCACATGATCGACCGTGAGAGCTTCCGCGCCACGGTGCTCGGCGAGTACGCCGAGCGCATCGCCGAGAAGCACCCCGAGGCGGCGCGCCCCGGGGTCTACCGCGCCGAAGGCCTGCTCGAAGACGCCGACCGCTGGCGCCAGCGCATCGGCGACGAGGACTTCTTCGCGGCACTCGGGACTGACGAGGCGGCGAGCGGCGGCTGGGGCAAGCTCGAGACCTCCTGGAACGCCGAGAGCTACGAGCAGGCCCGCGCCCAGCAGCCCGGCGAGCCCGAGCGCCAGGCGCTGATCGCCGCGCTGGTCCGCGACGGCGGCCTCTTCGAGTCGTACGCCAGCGTGGTCGAGGGCCAAGGCGAGGCGTTCGTCGAAACCGACGTCGGACTGGCGACGATCAGCCGCCACGCCAAGTCGCTCGGCTACGACGCGATCATCCTCTTCCTCGACGAGCTGATCCTCTGGCTCGCCAGCCGGGTCGCCGATCAGGCGTTCGTCGAGCGGCAGCTCCAGAGCATCGTCAAGCTGGTCGAAGCCGGCGATGCCGACCGCCCGGCGCCGCTGATCTCGTTCGTGGCCCGCCAGCGTGACCTCAGCGAGCTGGTCGGCGAGCACGTGCCCGGCGTGCAGAAGGTGCGCTTCAAGGACCTGCTGCGGTACTGGGAGGGGCGCTTCGACAAGATCTCCTTCCAGGACCGCGACCTCGCCGAGATCGCCGAGAAGCGCATCCTGCGGCCGCGGAGCGAGGCCGCGCGCCAGCAGATCGACGCCGCCTTCGAACAGACGTGGGCGAAGGGATCGCAGGCGCGCGAGGTGTGGCTCGGGCAGAAGGGCGACCGCGACCAGTTCCGCAAGGTCTACCCCTTCAGCCCGGCACTGCTCGACACGCTGGTCGCCCTCTCCTCGATGCTCCAGCGCGAGCGCACCGCGATCAAGGTGATGATGCAGCTGCTGGTCGATCGGCGCGACACCCTGCGCCTGGGCGAGTTGATCCCGCTCGGCGACCTCTACGACGCGATCGCCCAGGAGTCGGACCCGTTCACCGACGAGCTGCGCGAGCTCTTCGACGCGGCACGCAAGCTCTACCGCCGCAAGCTCGAGCCGATGCTGCAGCGCGAGCACGGGATCAGCGCCGACGAGGTCTCGAAGCTGGGCGAAGCGGACCCCAAGCGCCGCGCCTGGCGCGGCCACGAGCGCCTGCTCAAGACGTTGCTGCTCGCCGCGCTGGCGCCCCAGGTGGAGGCGTTCCAGGGCCTCACTGCGCGCCGCCTGGTGGCGCTCAACCACGGCAGCATCTCTTCGGCGATCCCCGGCCAGGAGTCGAGCGATGCGCTGCAGCTGTGCAGGCGTTGGGCGAGCATGGTGCCCGAGCTGCGGGTCGGCACCGGCTCCGACCCCCAGATCAGCCTGCAGATCAGCGGCGTCGACACCACCGAGATCCTCGACCGGGTGGCGCTGCAGGACAACGACGGCAGCAGGCAGAAGCGCCTGCGCGAGCTGCTCTTCGACGCCCTCGGCCTGAGCGGCGGCGATCTCAGCCTGCTGCGGCACACCACGATCTGGCGCGGCACCGAGCGCTCGTTCGACATCGCCTTCGGCAACGTGCGGACGATGACCGCCAAAGACCTCCAGGCCAGTGACGACGCCTGGAAGATCGTCTTCGACTACCCCTTCGACGTCGGCAACCACACCGCGCGCGACGACCTCTCGGCGATCGAGAAGCACCAGCAGGAGCTGGTGCAGCGCACCGTCGTCTGGCTGCCCTCGTTCTGGTCGAACGAGCTGCGCCGGCAGCTCGGCGAGCTGGTGCGCATCGACTACCTGCTGCGCGGCACCGCGCTGGAGGAGAACACGGCGCACCTCTCGGTGCAGGATCGCCAGCAGGCGCGCCAGCTGCTCGAGAACCAGCAGGACCAGCTGCGCGCGCGGCTGAGCGAGGCGCTGGAAGAGGCCTTCGGCATCCGCAGCGCCAGCACCGGGACCCTGACCGAGCCATTGCAGCCCGAGGAGCAGCTGCAGTCGCTGAGCCCGACGTTCCGGCCGCAGCGACCGGCCGCCACGAACCTGGCCGACGGGCTCGAGAAGCTCGTCGACCAGATCTGCAGTCACCAGCACCCGAGCCATCCGCGGTTCGCCGAGCCGGTGCGGCCGGCGGCGGTGCGCGCAGCCTGGGAGATCCTCCAGCGGGTGCGCGACGAGAACCTCGAGCGCATCGAGGTCGAGAAGAAGGAGCGCCAGAGGGTGCGGCAGGTGGTCGAGCCGCTCCAGCTCGCCGAGGTGCACGAGACCGTGCTGGTGCCGCGCGCCGACTGGTTCGACCATTTCAGCCGCCGCGAGGCACAGGCCCGCGAGGCCGGCGAGCTCGCCTCGTGCGACGGCGGTCCCCTGCCGGCGGTGCGTGACCTGCGCGCCTGGATGACCGACGAGACCCCGCTCGGCTCAGGAGATCCGGGACTGCCGCGGCTGCTGCAGGACCTGGTGATGCTCGACTTCGCCGGAGCCGCACGACGGCAGCTGATGCGGCAGGGAGTCGCCGTCGACCCTCAGCCCGGCAAGCTCCCCGACGACGCGGTGCTGCGTCCTCAGAAGCTGCCGACCGAAGCGACCTGGAAGGCCGCCAACGACCGGGCGCAGCCGATCTTCGGCACCCAGCCCGGCGGCTACTTGAGCCAGCGCAACGTCGCCGCCCTGGCGCGACGGCTGCAGGACGCTGCGCGCCAGCTCGGAGTCGCCGAAGAGCTGAAGAAGGAGCTGCAGAAGCATCTGGCCGACTGGAAGGTGCCCGACGACTGCGATCGGGCGAAGTCGGTCGGCGACGCGATTCGCCTGCTCTCGGCCCTCGAGACGGGAGACGACGTCGAGCGCATCGCGCGCCTGGCCGAGGTCGAGCTCGAGTCGACGCCGATCGTCGTCGGCAAGGCGATCAAGAGCGCCGGCGGCGTGCTGAGGGCCCTCGCCGGCTGCAACTGGAAGCTGCTCCAGGGTGCGACCAGCAGCGAGCACGGAGAAGCGGGGCAGCAGGTCGCCGCCAAGGTGGCCGCGGCGCTCAGCCACCACGAGATCGCGCTGCCGCTCGGCGAAGCGCTGGAGACGGCGGAGGCCCTCGCCACCTCGCTGGTGACGGGCGCCAAAGTTCCCGATCCACCGGTGAAGCCCGTTCCAGGTTCCCGCAACGCGGTGGACCTCTCGCTCGATGCGGCGCGCCGCAAGCTCGACGAGATCGAAGCCGAGGCCAAGGGACGCTCGGTGCGCATCGACCTGGGCTGGAGCTTCGACGAGTGAAGCGGCTGACCAGTCACGAAGCGCTGCTGGTCGAGAAGTCCCTGGGCCAGCTGGACCCTCACGACCGGCGCTTCGTGGCCCTGGGGCGAGATCCGTCGCCGTCGCCCTCGGCGTCTGCTCAGGGGCCATCGCACGAGGGGCGCTTCGACGTGCGCTGGTGCCGCTCACCGCTCGAGATGCGCGAGCACCTCAGCGCCTCGGGTCTCGAGCCGCGGCGCACCGTGCTGGTCGCCGAGTTCCCGGACGACGAGCTCAGCGACGACCTGCGCGCGCGTCTGGTCTCCAGAAGACTCCTGACACCGCAACGCTGGGACCTCCTGAGGGAGCTGTTCGGCGTGCGCGATCTCGATCCTCGGCTCGGTGGCCGCAAGTGGCTCGTCGACGCGCTGCTCGAGTTGCCGCGGGAGGCGTTTCCGGACGTTCGCTCTCCGCTGCTGACGCTCGAGCTGGCCGAGGAGACCCTGTGGAAGGCTCGGCTCGGCTTCCGCCGCGCCGACGGAGATGGCCCGCCGCTCCTGCGCTGGCTGCTCGCCGAACCGGGACGCAGCTCGCCCAAGAACCGATGGCTCGCACTCTCGCCGAACCTGCGCAGCGAGTTCCTCGATTGGGTGAAGCCCGTCGCGAGCCCGGCGCTGCCTCTCGCGTTGAGGACGCTGCAGAGCACCGATGAAGACACCTGCCTCGCCCTGGGTCTGATCGCCCGGCTGCTGGTGCAAAAGCCAGCGGCGAGGGAAGAAGCCCGGCTGGAGGCCTTCCACGCCCTCAAGGCCAAGCTGGCGGCGCGTTACCTCGACGAGCAGACACCGCAGCCGCGCGAGATCTGCGCCTGGGCCGACCTCACCGAGTCGTACCTCACCGAGCTCGACGCACCGCGCCAGGCCCAGGTGCTCGCCCGGGCCGAGGCGGTGTTCGAGGACGGCCTCGCTCCACTGGCGATCTCCAGCGATCTCCTACTCAGCGGCCTGGAGGCGAGGCGCCTCGCCCTGACGCGCTGCCTGGAGGAGGTGGCCTCCGGACAGGCCGACGCTCTGGGCGAGATCGGCGGCGCACTCACCGCGCTCGGCAGACACCGGAGCTGTACGCCGCGCGAGAAGGAAGGCTGGGAGATGGCGGCTCGGGCCGCCACCTGGCTGGCGAGCTCCGGATCGGCCGAGCTGCCCGGCGGCTTCGCGGCGCTGGTGGTGCACTACTCCTCGGACCTCGGTTGGCTCGACCTGGTGCGCGACGACCTCGACGCCGCCCCGCACGAGGTGCGGTCGAGCGAGACGGTGGAGGCCCTTCGCAAGCAGCTCGACGCGGTGCGCGACGAGATCAACCGCGCGTTCTCGGAACGGGTCGTCGAGTGGTACGCCAAGCCACAGGTCAGCGGAGGCAGGACCGTGCTCTCGGAAGACGTGCTGTGGCGCGTCGTCGCGCCGCTGGCCGAACGGGATCCCGTGCTGCTGGTGGTCCTCGACGGCATGAGTGAGGCGGTGCACCGACGCCTACAGCAAAGCCTCGAGGGAGGGTGGCGACAGTTCGGGCCGGCCGACAGCGAGGGCGTCGGCGAGGAGCTCGTCTGCATCCCACCCCTTCCGACGCTCACCGGCGTCTGCCGCACCAGCCTGCTCACCGGCGCGCTGCAGCAGGGCACCCAGCAGACCGAGGCGAAGCTCTTTCCGGAGCATGCCGAGCTGCGGACGGCGTCACGCACAAAGCCGAAGCTCTTCCACAAGGCCGTGGTAGGCAAGGAGCTCGATCCGGAGCTGCGCGAGCTGATCGAGAACCGTGCCCACCGGGTGCTGGCGACGGTGGTCAACACCGTCGACGATGCCCTCGGCGGCGCTCAGCAGCACAGCCTCTCGCTGGGCCTCGAGGACATCCCGATCCTGCAGGAGCTGCTGATCGCCGCGAGATCGGCGGCAAGGACCGTGGTGCTCGCCAGCGACCACGGGCACGTGGTGGATCGAGGCGCCGAGCTGCTGGTCAAGGGCAGCGGACACGGCGCCCGCAGCCGGCGCCCGAAGGGCCCGGGCGATGGCCCCCTCGAAGGCGAGGTGCTCGTCGCAGGGCCACGAGTGCTCGACGGTCCGTGGACCTTGGCCTGGAGCGAGCGCGTGCGCTATGCCGATCGCAAGCGGGGCTACCACGGCGGCGTGGCGCCGCAGGAGCTCGTGGTGCCGCTCAGCGTCTGGCGGCCGCGAGACGAGGAGCCGTCGCAGACCGACGACTCGATCCCGGAGGAATGGAACGCTCTCGATCGGGGCCGATTGCCCACCTGGTGGCGACTCGAGCTCGAGGGCGTCGCGCCTTCGGCGCCGGCGCGGGCCAGACAGAAGACGCGGAAGAAGGCGACGAAGAAGAAGCCGGCCGACCGCGAACCGTTGCCGCTGCTCGAGGGCGTCGCGGCGCTGCCGGCACTACCCTGGCTCGAGCGTCTCGACGGCAGCGAGCTGCTCGGCACGCAGCTGGAGCGGCACAGCAGGCTGCGCATCGAGCGCTCCGAGGTGATCGAGCTGGTGAGGCTGCTGCACCAGGCCGGAGGCGCCATGTCGCTCGACGAGCTGGCGCGCAAGCTCGGCAAGCCCGGCCCGCGGACCCGCGGCACGGTGACCGCGGTGCAGAAGGTACTCAACCTCGAGGGTTACGAGATCCTGCACGTGGCCGGCGACCTGTCGGTACGCCTGAGCACCGATCTGCTCAAGACCCAGTTCGACCTCGATGGCGGCAGCTAGGGCACAGTAGGAGCCAACGTGTCGACGATTTCTCCCCAGCGTCGCGGCGAGGTGCTCAGCGCTCTGCGGCGCGGCACCGTGCCGCAGCACAGCCTCGGCGACCTCGCCGTCGGCCTGCAGCCGTTCGAGGCGACGCTCGAGGACGAGCTGGGACAGGTGGAGCGCGGCGCGGCGCACTTCAAGGCGGTGCGCGGCGAGTACGGCAGCGGCAAGACCTTCTTGGCGCGCTGGTTCCAGGAGAGCGCCCGGCGGCGTGGCTTCGCCACCTCGGAGGTGCAGGTCTCCGAGACCGAGACGCCGCTGCACCGTCTCGAGACCGTCTACCGACGGCTCATCGAACGCCTGGCGACGGCCGAGAGCCTGCAGGGCTCGCTGCGCCTCATCGTCGACGGCTGGTTCTACACCCTGGAGAACGATGTGATCTCCAAAGGCGAGGCCGACGAGGACGATGCCGAGGCGCTGCACGCGGCGACCGCCGCCCTGATGGAGCATCGGCTGGCGGCGGTGACCCGCACCGCCCCGGCGCTCGCCGCCGGGCTGCGTGGATACCGCGAGGCGCTGCTCGAGGGCGACGCGGCGACCGCCGAGGGCCTGCTCGCCTGGATGTCGGGCCAGCCGACGGTGGGCGCCTCGGTGAAGCGTCAGGCAGGGCTGACCGGAAAGATCGACCACTTCGGAGCGCTCTCCTTCCTCCAGGGCTGGCTGGTGATCCTGCGCGACAGCGGATACAAGGGCCTGGTGCTGGTGCTCGACGAGGTGGAGACCCTGCAGCGGGTGCGCAGCGACGTGCGCGACAAGGGCCTCAACGCCCTGAGGCAGCTGCTCGACGAGGTCGACGGAGGCCGCTTCCCGGGGCTCTACCTGATGATCACCGGCACCCCGGCGTTCTTCGACGGCCCGCAAGGCATCCAGCGTCTGGCGCCGCTCGCCCAGAGGCTCCAGGTCGACTTCTCCGCCGATGCTCGCTTCGACAATCCCCGCGCCGTGCAGATCCGCCTGCGCAACTTCGATCTCGAGCGCCTGGTGGAGCTGGCGAAGCGGGTGCGCGATCTGTACGCCTCGCACTGCGCGCACCAGGAACGTCTGCACGACCTGGCCGACGACCGCTACCTGGAGGAGCTGGCGCGGGCGATCGTCGGCGAGCTCGGCGGCAAGGTCGGCATCGCCCCGCGCATCTTCCTGCGCAAGCTGGTCACCGAGGTGCTCGATCGCATCGACCAGTTCGACGACTTCGATCCCCGGCAGCACTACTCGCTGACGGTGTCGACCACCGAGTTGACGGTGCAGGAGCGTGCGGCCAGTGGACGCCTGCTCGGCGATGAGGGAGACGGGCCGGAGCGCTCGGTCGACGACATCGACCTCGACCTCTAAACCAGTTCATCGGCGCAGCGAGAAGGCGGAGCAGCGATGTCGACCGGGGTCCTCGACCAGTTCCATCCCTCCGTGCAGCACCACATCGTCAACTCGCTGGGCTGGCGCTCGCTGCGGCCGCTGCAGGAGGTCGCGGCACAGCCACTGCTGGCCGGGCGATCCGGACTGCTGCTCGCTCCCACCGCCGGCGGCAAGACCGAGGCGGCGATGCTGCCGGTGTTCTCGCGCATGCTGGAGGAGGACTGGCGCGGGCTGTCGGTTCTCTACGTCTGTCCGCTGCGGGCGCTGCTCAACAACCTGCACCCGCGCCTGGAGTCGTTCGGCCGCCTGGTCGGTCGGCGGGTCGGCATCTGGCACGGCGACGTGACCTCCGGCAAGCGCTCGCAGATCCTGCGCGATCCGCCCGACGTGCTGCTGACGACGCCCGAATCGCTCGAGGTGATGCTGGTCTCGAAGCGCAGTGAGCCGCGACGCCTCTTCCGCAACGTGCGCACGTTGGTGGTCGACGAGATCCACGCCTTCGCCGGCGACGATCGTGGCTGGCATCTGCTCTCGGTGCTCGAGCGCATCGAACGGATGTCGCAGCACGACATCCAGCGCATCGGCCTGTCGGCCACGGTGGGCAATCCCGAGACGCTGCTCGACTGGCTCACCGCCTCGTCGGCCGACGGCGGTGCCGTTCTCGAGCCGCCACCTGGTGCGACGACCCGGGCCGAGGTGGTGCTCGACTACGTCGGCTCGCTCGAGAACGCCGCGCGGGTGATCGCCGCGCTGCACCGCGGCGAGAAGCGATTGGTCTTCGTCGACAGCCGCAACCGGGTGGAGCAACTGGCCCGATATCTACGAGAGCTCGGCGTGCGCACGTTGCTGTCGCACGCCTCGCTGAGCCGCGAGGAGAGGCTACGCGCCGAGGAGGCGTTCCAGCAGGGTCACGACTGCGTGATCGTGGCGACGTCGACGCTGGAGCTGGGGATCGACGTCGGCGATCTCGACCGCGTGGTGCAGATCGACGCGCCTCCCTCCGTCGCCTCGATGCTGCAACGCATGGGCCGCACCGGCCGACGACCCGGCACGCGCAGCAACACCACGATCCTCGCGACCAGCTCGGAGGCACTGCTGCACGCGGCGGCGATCGTCGACCTTTGGCGGCGCGGCTACGTGGATCCGGTGGAGCCGCCGCCCCTCCCGCTGCACGTCTTCACGCAGCAGATCATGGGCCTCTGCCTCCAGGAGCGCGGCCTCGCCGAGGACGAGTGGCCCCGGTGGGTCGGGGCGATGCCGGGCTTCTCGATGCTCGGCGATCTGGCCAACCAGGTGGTCGACGGCATGGTCGCGCGTGACGTCCTTTGGCGCGAGGGCGGCATCCTCTGGTTCGGGCAGCGCGGCGAGAAGGAGTACGGCCGCCGCAACTTCATGGAGGTGCTCAGCGTCATCACCTCGCCTCCGACCCTCGAGGTGCGTCTCGGCGCCGAGCCACTGGGCACAGTGGACGAGAGCGTCGTCTTCCGCGAGACCAGCGAGCAGACGCCACTCCTGCTCGGAGGCCGCGCCTGGCGCATCGTCGAGGTCGACTGGAAGCGGCGGGTCGTCCAGGTGCGCGCGACGGACGAGGCGCAGAAGGGCTTCTGGATGGGCAGCGGCCGTCCGATGGGCTTCGACGTCTGCCAGGCGGTGCTCGAGGTGCTGTCCTCGCCTGAGGAGCCGGACGAGTGGTCGCAGCGCGCCCGAGCGGCGATGGCCGCGATCCGCGACGAGCATTCCTGGGCGCAGACCGGCCGCTCCTTCCTCATCCCCGAAGGGGACAAACAGATCTGGTGGACCTTCGCCGGCCAGCAGACCAACGTGCTGCTCGCCCTGGCCGCCGGGCTCACCCCCGGCGCCGCCGACAACCTGCGGGTGGTCCTCCCCCACCACGCCGATCCCGAACAGATCGTCGAGACTCTGACGACGCAGCTCAAGGAGGGCACCTTCTTCGAGCTCCACGCCGCTGCTTTCGAGGAGCCGATCAAGTTCGCCGAAGCGCTCGCTCCGGAACTCGCTCTCGCCGTGACCGCGGCCAGGTGGAGGCTGTCGGAAGTCCCCCCCGTGGTGCTAGTCGCGGCGGATGACGGGGCGGACGGCGAGTCGGCGAAAAGCTAGGTCGGCTACCGGCTCGGCGACGACGACCAGGGCCTCTACCGCGTATCAAGCGCCGGGCAATGAGCAAACACGTTTCAGAGCAAGAACTGAGAGCCGTGACGTCTCTGTCTGGAATCCAGAGATACCACTACTTCATCAAGACCGTCACGGATTGGGGAGAGGCATGGGGACTCTACGACGACGGATGGGCACTCTCGGCATCAACAAAGGGAGAACGCCTCTTCCCGCTATGGCCTGCGGCCGAGTATGCGCGTTTATGCGCCTCAAAGCAGTGGGCTGGTTTCGCTCCGACTGCGATTGCTCTTGAGGATCTTCTAGGGACTCTCCTTCTAAAGCTCGATGCCGACCAGATGTCCCTGAGCGTCTCCTTTCGACCGAATGAGAGTGGCGTCGTGGTGCCTCCTGCCACACTCGCTCGAGACCTACGAGAAGAGATGCGCAAGTATCTTTGACTAGCGCCCTAGCCTGAGCGAAACGGCAACCGCATCGAGCACGGCCACGACCCGCTCGACCGACTGCTGCGCAGCGAGGACGAGCTCGGGCTGCTGGCGGAGTACGAATACGACGCGCGCGGCAACCGGATCCTCGAGCGCGACGCGAACGGCAACGAGACCCACGTCACCTTCGACGACCTCGACCGCGTCACCCTGCGCGAGCTGCCCGAGGACCGCAGCGAGTCGTTCACCTACGACGCCGCCGACAACCGCACCGCCGCCACCGATCCGCGCGGCCATGTGACCACCTACGAGCACGACCGCCTCGACCGGCTCGTGCTCACCCGCCTGCCGCCGGTCGGCACGGGCCTGGGCGGCGGCGGCCCGCCGGCGCAGTACACCACCAGCGCGACCTACGACCTGGTCGGCAATCGCCTCACCTTCACCGACGAACGCGGCCACACGACGACCACCGTCTACGACCCGCACGACCGCCCCGTCCTGCAGATCGATCCGGCGCCGCTCGGCTACGAGACCCGCACCGTCTACGACGCGCAGGGCAACGTGGTCGCCCAGATCGACCGCCGCGGCATCGAGCAGCGCTTCTCCTTCGACCACAACAACCGGCGTACTGCGCAGAGCCGGGCCGGCCTGATCCTCGAGCGGCTCGAGTACGACGAGGCCGGCAACGTCGAGTTCCGCACCGACGCGCGCGGCCACGTCACCAGCTACCAGTACGACCAGCGCAACCTGCTGGTGGCCGAGAACCGCCCGCTCGCCGCGATCACCCAGTACCGCCGCGACGCCATGGGCGACGTGGTCTACGAGCGCGACCCGGAGGGCCGCGAGACCACCCGCGGCTACGACCTGCGCCGCCGCATGGTGCGCGAAACCAACGGCGCCGGCGAGACCACCACCTACGCCTTCGACCTCAACGGCAACCTGAGCTGAGCCGAAGGCGAAGCGACGAAGAGAACTGAACGCTCGCTCGCGAGCGGTCACTTGTTCTCAACCGCACCCACGTCCGCCGTCCGGCCCACCCCGACGCTCCCTGGGTGTCCGCCTACGACGGCGCGAATCGCCTGACCTCGATCACCGATCCCCTCGGTCATCAGACCACCTCCGTCTACGACCGGGCCAGCAACCTCACCGCGCGCACCGACGCCGAGAACCGCACCACCGCGTTCGCCTTCGACGCGCTCGATCGGCGCGTGGTGCACACCGTCGCGCAGGGCACCAGCGACGAGGCCTCGCAGCAGTTCGGCTACGACCCCTCCGGCAACCTCACCGGCGTCCTCGACTTCAAGGGACAGCTCTCCACCTTCGAGCACGACCCGCTGTCGCGCGAGACCCGCCGCACCTTCGACGCGCCTTCGGTGCCCACCGGCGACGACCTCACCGAGATCGCCACCGCCTACGACCCCAACGGCAACGCCCTCCAGGTCCTCGAGCGCTACACCGATCTCGCCACCGGCGCCCCCGGCCCCACCGGCGACCTCGAGATCCTCCAGGCGTTCGACGACTTCGACCGCCTGATCTCACGCACCGACGCCTACGGCGAGACCCTCACCCACAGCTACGACGCCTCGGGGAATCGCACCCGCCTCGTCGATCCCGACGGGCTGCTGACCCGCTACGCCTACGACGCCCTCGACCGCCTCGTCGCCGTCACCACCAGCGGCCACAGCAGCGGCGTCACCCAGTACTCCTACGGCCGCGACTCGCGCCTCGAGCGCGTCGTGCACCCCAACGCCGCCGAGGAGACCACCACCTACGACCTCGCCGGTCGCATCGCCGAAATCGAGAACACCCTCGGCCCCGCCCTCATCTCGTCGTACGCCTACACCTACGACCCCGGCGGCAATCGCCTCAGCCAGACCGAGGACCAGGGCGCCGGCCCCGAGCTCACCACCTACGCCTACGACCCCGCCGACCGCCTCATCGAGGTCACCTACCCCGAACAGCGCGTCACCTACCAGCTCGACGCGGTGGGCAACCGGGTCGAGGAAAGCACCTTCGACCTCTCCGGCGTGCTCACCGGCCGGCTCGCGTCGACCTTCGACGAGCGCGACCGCCTGCTGCGCATCGACGACCTCGTCGACCCCTCAGCTTCCGGCCAGACCACTACCTTCAGCTGGGACCTCAACGGCAACCAGACCGGCCGTACCCGCGGCGGCGTCGCCAGGGTGCAGGAGTTCGACGCGCGCGACCGCCTGCGCGAGATCCGCGAAGACTCGACGGCTCTCCTGCTCACCTTCCGCTACGACCACCGTGGCCTGCGCACCCGCAAGTCCGGCCCCGAAGGCGTCGTCCGCTACACCTACGACCAGGACTCCGTCCTCCTGCAGAGCGACGACTCGGAAAACCGGAGCTGAGCCGCAAGGCGAAGCGAGGTCTCGAGCTGACGACGCCAGCCTGGCGTCGTCACGGCTCGAAACACCGTCGCCAAGTACGACTACGGCCCCGACCGCCTCCTCTCCCTCTCCCACGCCACCGAAGGCCGCGGCTACTACCTCTTCGACGCCCTCGGCTCCGTCACCGCCGTCCTCCAACCCTCCGGCACCCTCCAGGCCCGCTACCAGTGGAACGCCTGGGGAGAGCCCAGAAACATCACCGGCTCCTCCTCCAACCCCTTCGGCTTCACCGGCCACGAACGCGACCCCGAGACCGGCCTCTACTACGCCAGGGCCCGCTACTACGACCCCGAGTTCGGACGCTTCCTCACCACCGACCCCTTCGAAGGGAACGCCGACGACCCGCCGTCGCTGCACCGGTACACCTACGCCAAGGTGAATCCGACGGTCTATGTGGATCCGAGTGGGGAGCGGAACGAGGAACGGAGCGCCGAATACAAGTGGACCGACGAGGACGACATCCCGAACGGCACCACCTACCACGTCGTCGAGCGGGGCGGAAAGACCACCTTCTACAGCGCGAACCCCGCTGACTGGCCGAACGACGACCCCGCGGGATTCCGAATCACGGAGCGCTTATCGCAGGAAGAGCGGACGAAACAGAGTCTCCTCGGCCGACTCCGCGCAGGGTGGGACGATCTCGTTGAGAGGCGCCTCGGTGCCCTGCGCGACAAAGCAGCGGAGCTGCGCCAGTCACTCGGGAGCGCACTCGAGAAGAACCCAGTCGACCTCGAGAACTACGAGGAGCAGCGCAAAGACCAGTTCGACTCGATACGAATCGTCGCCGAAGACTCCAAGGAGGCCGGAGTCGAGTTCGTCGCTGCTACCGGCGAGACGGCACTCGACGTCTCCGGAGCGATTGGCGGTGGGAAGATTGCGAAGAGCATCACCAGTGGAATCGGCAAAGAGAACCTCGGAGAAGGAGGTCGAGTTCTCGTTCTTCGTCGAGAAGAGGGACTCGATCCAGATGACTTTCGCCGGAAGGCCATGGCGCTTCAGGATCTGGCACGGCGGGGTAAGCTGCAGCGCGCTCCGAGTCCCGTCACTCGCGATCCCAAGCTCGGCGCACAGTACAAGAACCGTCTGATCAGGCGCGCCTATGCGCAGTACGGTAACGAGGACCCCGAGCGGTTCCGCTCACTGCGCAAGCGAATCCTCAATCTAGACGCCGACCACATCCACGAACTGCAGTTGTCTGGGGCAGACGACGCGACTAATCTCTGGCTGCTTGACCGCAAAGTCAACAATCGAATCGGCGGCCAGGTGCGTAGTCAAGTGAGAAACGACCCACCTGGCACACCTATTGTCGACGTAGTCATAGACGAGCGATGAAAGATCCCGATGAGTTCGCGCGAGAAAATCGATCTCGTTGAAAAACTGCTCCCTACTCGACCCGAGCTGGCAGTTGTCTTCGACAGGGGACAGCCTCCCGCCATCGAGTTCGCAGAGAGGCTTCGCTCCGACTTCCCATCTGCAGGGAGCGAGTACCTGGATTTTCTCTGTCACAGCGATGGACTCCAGGTCGACATGTACGTCATCTTCGGCTCCAGCAACGCCCTGACTCCACTACAGGAGATCGCGGCTATCTGGTCGAACGATCTCAACCTAGACCTCTATCTGCCAATAGCGGCCAACGCATACGGAGACATTTTCACAATAACCAAGGACAACGCAGTCCACTTTCTCGAAACGCGAGGCGCGCGTATCCCACAACCTCTCTGTGACTCATTCGAGGCGCTCATCGATGAGTTCTTCATGGGAGAAAGGTTTCTTGAGCTCTTTCCGCAGGGACGCGGAGTGAGCGAATGGCTCGAACTGCTCAAAGAGCTCGGGTGGCATCCCAGCTAGCCGACAAGGGAACCCGGAAGTCTTCCGGAGAGGTAACCCGCACCGAGAGTTCCTTGGGACTCATTGTGTTGAGCGCTGCCAGGAAGACAGAATCCCGGCATGGCCGACGACGACGCCGTGACTTCACTTGAAGAGCACCTCGCTCACGACGCACAGAACATCGAGATCTCCCGGCGCAACCTCGAGCACATCTTCGGGCGCTCCGAAGAGACGATCGACGTCCTATTCCGGCTGTTCAAAGAACTGGCGCAGGCATACGCCGACGAGTACTACTGCGCGCTGCAACCCGAGCTGTTCGAGCTCAGCGAGCAATTCGGCGTAGATCCGGTGGAGCTGACCAATCTGCTGCGCCAGGGAGCGCTCCTCGGTGCTGACGAGCGAGAGATGAAAGCCCAGGAGCAAGCCATCGGGCAACAGGGCTTGCTCAACTCCCTCTGGCTTCTGCTCAAGATGGACCGTGACTGCCGCAACGCCATCAGTCAGTTGCTGCGTCTGCAGATGACTCAGCCAATGGGTCACCTCCGTCTACAAGCGGAGGCCGCAGCCCTGATCGTCCTCTTTCACGAAGTTCCCGTTCTCGGTCGCGACTGGATCGACACCCTCGATCCACAGGCCGGGCGCCGCTTCTACACGAAGCATCAGCGCCGCATCAAGGAGGCTCTAAAGAATCTCCGAATAGAGGACCTCTACGAACAGGGTTCGACCTGGGCGTTACACGTCCGACCACAGGGGATCGCTGGGAGCGTCGAGATGGCTGGTCCCGACTCGCCCAAAAAGCTCGACTTCTCGCACCAGGAATTCGGCAGGTCCCCCTACGAGGCTTCTCTCTTCATCCTCGAGCACCTCGACAGCGAGCGCCGGGTCCTGAAGAGCCTCGTCGACAATCTCCCCAGACTCTCTGACCGTCCTGAGCTCGCCACCGCCTTCGAGCAGCTGGAGGAACTCAAGCAAGAATGGGGGCGAGCCCTCTCGCTCCACCGCCGGCAGAATCAGCCGCGCGGCTGATTCCGTCTCGCTACGCCTCTTCGCCCCACCCCTCCCCCAATGCCCCTCTGGACTCCCCTCTCCCGCTCCCGCTTCCCTCACGAGCGCGCCGCGCTCGAGTACCTGAGGGAGCGGTTCCCGGATCGCGAGCCGTACCGCGCCTGGTCGAACCTCGAGTTCACGGGGTTGGACGGGTCGATGAACGAGGTGGATCTACTCCTGGTGACGCCGCGGGGCTTCTTCCTGGTGGAGATCAAGCACTGGGGCGGTGACATCTCAGGGGATCAGTCGACCTGGTACCGCCGCGAGAACGGTCGCGACTACACGGTCGACAACCCGCTCTCTCTGGCCAACACCAAGGCGAAGCGGCTCAAGAGCCTGCTGCAGGAGCAGCGGCGGGTGTTCGCCGGCCGCGCCCAGCTGCCGTTCATCGAGCCGGTGATCTTCCTCTCCAACGAGAGCGCGCGCACGCACCTGCCGCCGATCTACGACGGCAAGGTCTTCCTGCGCGACGAGATCAGCGACCAGGTGGCGGTGAGCCAGCTGTTCAAGCTCGACGCCAGCGGCCCGAACCGCCGGCCGCCGATCGATCGGCCCACCTCGAGCGCCATCGCCAAAGCGCTCGACAAGATCGGCCTGCGACCGGCGCCGTCGGTGGTCAAGGTGGGGCAGCTGGTGCTCGGAGACCTGCTCTACGACGACCACGGCTACCAGGACTACGAGGCGGTGCAGGAGGGCTTCTCGGGCCTGGTGCGACGCGTGCGCGTGTTCACCCGCGGGCGCCAGGACGAGCCCGACGAGCGCCGCATCCGCGAGCGCGCCGCCCGACGCGAGTTCAAGCTGCTGCACGACCTGCACCACCCCAACATCGTGCGGGCCACCGAGTACCACGACCACGAGCTCGGCCCCACCGTCGTCTTCGAGCACGTCAAGGGCGCCCAACGCCTCGACGCCAACGCGGCGAGCAGAAGCGGGACTGCCGGGCCACGACCTGCACAAAACTAAACCTTGGGTTAAGTTTCGTGCATGACCGTGGCAGACTCGGCTAGGGCGCGCCACCCCGATTGGGACTCGCTGTTCGAGGTCGCGCAGGGGCAACAGGGCTACTTCACCACCGCGCAGGCAGCCAGGGCGGGGTACTCCCCACAGCTCCTCTACAAGTACCTCCGGAACGGGACGGTGACCCGCGTCCGCCGCGGCGTCTATCGGCTCGTGCACTTCCCTGCCGACCAGGAGGAAGACCTCGTTCCCCTGTGGCTCTGGTCCGAGCGGGTCGGCGTCTTCTCGCACCAAACCGCCCTCGCCCTTCAGGACCTCTCGGACGCTCTTCCGTCCCGCGTGCACATGACCCTGCCGGAGGCCTGGCGCCAGCGGCGGCTCAAGGTGCCCGAGGGGCTGGTGCTGCACTACGCCGACCTCGACGAGAGCGAGCTGAGGCGCGCAGCGGTCGTGCCGTTCACGGCACCGAAACGCACGATCGCCGACTGCATGGCCGCGCACCTCGCGCCCGACCTCGTGCGCCAAGCGGTCGTCCAAGCTCGACGGCGGGGGCTGATCACGCGAGAGGACGAGGACGGGTTTCTCGCAGCGCTGGCTCGCGAGGCCGGCGGGTCGTAACGCGTCGGCACTTGCGCGACCGCGGCTACCCCCCTTCCCCTCCCCACCTCACTTGATCACCGGCGCCTCCTCGCAGCCGTCGATCAACGGGTGGATCTGCCAGCGGTTCTGCGGCTTCTCCTGCTCGGCCACCACCAGCGGGTCCTCTGATCTGCCGACCTCGCGGCACCATGGGTCGTAGACCTCGCGCCTGAACTCGGCGACCAGGTTCGCGTCGGCCTTGGACGCGCCCATGTACTTCTCGTCGACGGTGATCTTCTGGGCGTGGCGGATGGGGTGGACCTCGTTCCAGCCGTCGTGGCCGGCGTCGTAGACCCAGTCGCCCCTCACCAGCACCATGTCGCCGCCGTTGCCGTTCTCGTCGGCGGGCACGAGCTCACCGGAGGCGGGGTCCATGACGTCGGAGAGCTGTCCGTTGTGGGTGGCCGCCCAGACGATGGCTCCGGTCACCAGGGTGATGATGGCGACGACGAGGAGGGCGACCAGGCAGGCGACCCAGCCGATGACGGGGATCGAGCAGATCACCGCCGCCGCGGCGGTGGGGAACGACATCACCTTGAGCACGATGCACACGTCGTGCACCCGGCACCCTTTGATCTCGACGTGCAGGATCTCGGTCTCGTGGGGGTCGTCGATGCCGGTGAAGTTGACGCTGTCGCCCCGGTAGCCGAGGCCGAGGTCGGTGACGGCGGTCTGGTCGGTGATGAAGCGGCCCTGGTTGTTGTCGCTGGCGATCATCTCCGACTTGGTCTCGGTGGCGGCGTGCGGGCCGAGGATGAGGTCGAACGTGAAGTCGTCGTCCATCTTCTCGAGACCGGACTTGTCGGCTCCCACCGGATGCACGGCGGCGACGCGGCCGATGGCGCAGACGCCCTTCTCGAGGCAGATCAGCTTGCCGCCGTGCAGGTAGTGGCAGAGCTCGAACACCGCGGCGATCCACAGCGCTCCCCCGACCACGCCGCTCACGACGCTGCCGAAGACCCCGCCGATGACGGCGAAGATCGCACCGAGGAGGGCGAGGGTCGCTGCGCTCAGGGGCTCGTAGTCGGCGGGCTCGACGCAGAAGTAGTGCTTGTGGCAGTCGGCCATGTCAGTTCTCCCTCAAGGCCTGGTGACGTAGAGCGTGACCCCGCCGTGCAGGTCCTCGCCCATCAGTGCGTTGACGTTGATCGCCTGGCGCCCCTGCCAGTCGTCGGGCGGGGTCACCGTGACCTCGACCTGGCGGGTCTCGTCGGCGGCGAGGTCGAGGGTGTCGGGGGCGATCTCGACCCGCCAGCCCTGCGGGATCGGGTGGGCGGCGCGTCCGTGGCGTGAGCGCGCCCAGGCCCAGTCGGGCGGCTGCTCGGTGTACGGCTGGTAGAGGGGCGGTACGGCGAGCTCGGGATGGCGCCGGTCGCTACTCGACTTCTTCGGCTTCTCGCGGCAGTCGATGGGAGCCGGGATCTCGTAGGCGTCGGCGATCAGCCGCAAGACGCGGCGCACGGTGTCGGCGTTGCGCACCGGGAACCTGAAGACCGCCGGCGATTGCGCCGCAGCGACGTTGGTGTTCTCCTGGCCGAGATTGTTCTTCGGGTTGGCGTCGTCGGGCCAGTGGAGCTGCACCTTCAGGCAGTAGTGGCCCTCCTCCTTCGGCGTCCGCCAGAGCGCGGTGGCGGTCGTCGGATGGCCGGGCGCGCCCTTCACCGGGAGGGTCACCGTGTCGCTGCCGATCGCTATCGGCTGAGGACCGATCCCGAAGTCGTGGAAGAAGAACTCCACCCCCAGCCCGACGGCCGGCGCCTTGGTGGAGTTGTTCCAGATCGTCGCCCGGATCTCGTACTCGGTGTCGGCCTCCAGTGACGAAGACGACACCGGGTTGCCGTTCTCGAACAGCTGGATGTCGGGGTTGTCCCAGGTGACCGCGAGCCCCTGCTCCAGCAGGTAGCGCTGCGAGTAGATGCAGGGATCGGCGCGGCGGTAGATGTCGGGCGGCACCCGGCCACAGCGAGGCGGGCAGCCCGAGCGCTGGCCGCGACGGTCGTCGCGCAGCCTCTCGTAGCGCCGGAAGATCGCGAGGATCTCGCGCACCAGCGCCACGATGTCGCGCAGGAACCTCAGCAGGAGGAGGTAGAGAAGAGCCTTCCAGATCCCCGTGGCGAGAGCGACGGGCGCGCGGAGCAGTCTGTCCATGGCCGGTCTCCTGGGCGGAGTTGGCGCGGGCGACTGAGCACTGCCGAAGGCAGCGCACTCGATCTCATGGCATGTTTGTGCCGTTCATAGTACAACCTTTTCGCGAAGGTAGATCAATGCGACAATTCTTGTGAATTTGCCTCGTCCACCCATGGCTCGCTAGGGTCGGCAGGCAGCTGCGACAAGGGGAGGGCGTGCAAGAGCCGGCGCTTGGCAGGTGCCTCTCATCCAACCGGGGACCCTGGCTGGGTGCGGGCACCAGCTTCGCAAACGAGTGATTCGGAGGCCCTTGGCGGTGGCTTGGACGGACACTCCAGGAGGGGCAGCATGACCAACAAGCTGGCAGGAATCGCGGAGGCGCTGCTTCGTCTGAACCAGCGCGTCTGGAGTTCTCCCGCACTGGCGTTCTTCGTCTGGGTCCTCCCGGCAGTCGTGGTCGTTCGTCCTTGGGACTACCGGGAGGGATCCTGGAAGCACGGTCTCGTTCTCATCGGCCTTGCGGCTGCGATCGCTCTGGCCGTCGCGTACCGGAACGAGCGCGACGCTCAGAAGCGTGGAGCCGAGAGCTAGAGCGTTGGTCGCGCTGTTGGAGGCGATGATGGGACGGACTGTGGTCGTGCCTGTTCGAGTGCTCCTACTCGTCGCGCTCCTGTTGGCACTCAACGGCTCAGCGATCCACGGGCAGGGCGACTCCGACTCCCTCACCCGCGGTATCAAGAGGCTGCACTACGAGTCGGGCACGACGGGTGAGCCCTTGGCCGAGGCACTCGAGCTCTGGCAGTACGGCGACCTCGGCACCTACTCGCACTTCGTGATCAGGGTGGACACTCTGGCGTTCGAGATCCGCCAACACATCTTGCTTCTCGGCGACAGCGTCGTTGTCGGCTACAACCTCACAGGGAGCAGTGAGCGAGACGACTACGCTCTGAGGGTGGCGTATCCCGGGGTCGCCGCACGAACTCTGCGGGAGGCCATTGAGGCCATCGATGAGGGATCGCTCTTCAACGTGACCGTGTATGAGCAGAACGCTCCGGTCTGCTCAGGAGAGGACCGGATCGGCGAATCGTGGGACGCCTCGGTGGAGGCGGCGGTAGCACGGTGTCTGGAAGGCACCTCGCTCCCTGAGCGGATGGCGGTATCCGCCCTCGCGGCCGGGCTGCCGAGGCTCATGGAGCTGATCGGTCCCGGAGTCGACGGCTTTGATCCGAGAGCGGGTGCCTATAAACTCCAACCGGTCAATATGCAACTGGACCAGAGTCTTGTTGGGGCGACGGTCTCAGCTGGCTGCAGACTTGGAACTGCCCAGGGCCTTCAACATCTCTACCTGGGAACTACGGAACACAATCTGCAGATTCAGGACGGCAGCCAACTCACCAATGGAATGAAGGGATTCGTCGCTCCCAACATTTTCCTCAAGGCACAAGGATGCCCCTAGTCACACTGGTTCTCTTGAGCAGTTTGGTAAGCCTCCCTTCTTGCTCTGGCTCTCAGGCTCCAAGCCCTACCCCATCGCAGCAGGAAACTGTTGCCCCCGCCGCTGTACCCAGCGATAGAGACGTTCTGATAGGGCGCGCGAGATCGCTCCTGGCTCGCGGCGAGTTCGAGGCCTCCATCGAAGTGTTGAAAGAGGTTGATCGGATTCTCGTCTTTGAACAGCCTACCTACGAGCATCTCTTCGAGCTGGGTCAAGCGCTGTGTGCCACAGGGCGAGCAGATCTCGGGCGCGAAGCACTGGCCACCTACGTATGTGGGCGTGAGGTTGATGCGGGGTTGCTTCAGTGCGGTCCAACCTTGGAAGAGTCGGACCCTCGCATCACCCCGGACTGTCACAATCGAATGTGCCCAGAGCTGTATTGGCCGTACTACGATGTGCATACGGCTGACGAGGTGGCGAACCTCATTGAAGCGGCCCAGCAGGGGAAGGAGGCGCTTGCGGGCTGCCCGCCGTAGCTGCTCTGGCAAGGCATACGCTAGAAGAGGTGCGGAAGGTATGCCACGTATTTCAGCTGTTACGTCAAGGAGTGGTTTCAGCAACAAGCTCCGCGTCAACGCCAGACGCACCTACGGATTCCACTATCGCGAATCCCTCGTCGCCATGCTCTTCCCCTGCTGAGGATCGACTTTGACGAATCAGCCGCCGTCGAGCGCTGCTTACAGCCGGTGTGATCGCGAAGAGACGCCAGTGGCGATCTTAGAGCCTATGGAGTTCTGGTTGCCGCTCGGCGTCGCAGTCTGGGCACTACTGGCCAATGTCCTTGGATTGGCCTTTGCCCGTCTTGCCAGGACTAGGTGCGTTGCGCGCTCAGCGCCTCGACGAGAGAGGTGGTTGCCGACTCCCGCGGATTCCCTCGGACGACTCGCTTCGTGCTAGGAACGTTCTGGGCCTCGAGCGAAGACAAGACCATCGCTTTCGTGGGCACGCTCACTCAGCTCGTGTGACTGCTTCCTCTCCGGCTTGCAGCGTTGGTCTTCTTCTTCTCACCGGCCCCCTGACTCGTCCGGCCCAACTCTTCTCCTGGGAGTGGATTGGGGCAGCGTGGAGAAAGCGACACTCGCGACTTCGCTTTTCCGACACCCTCACCCTCCCCCCACACACCCCAGAATCGCCTCCGCCGATCGATCCACGTCCTCCCCCGTCGTCGCGGCGCTGGAGATCGAGATGCGGGCGGCGGCGCGGCCTTGCCAGGTGGTGCCTCCGAGCCAGCAGATGCCGTCGGCCTGGATGCGGCGGATGACTTCACGGGTGAAGGCGTCGGGGTCGCCTGAGGGCGGATGGAAGCGCACCAGCACCTGGTTGAGCACCACTTCGTTGAGGAGCTCGACGCCTTCGGCGTCGCGTAGGGCGTCGGCCATGCGGCTGGCCAGGGCGCAGCAGCGCTCGACCAGCTCGGCGACTCCGTGGCGGCCGAGCGAGCGGAGCGCGGCCCAGGTGGGGAAACCACGCGCCCGGCGCGACGACTCGGGCACGAGGTGGAAGTTCTCGCGCTCCGAGGCGGCGCTCGGGTAGTAGGCCGCTCCCACGGCGAGGGCGGCACGCAGCGCAGCGCCGTCGCGCACGAAGACGTAGCCCGAGTCGTAGGGCACGTTGAGCCACTTGTGGCCGTCGACGGTCCAGGAGTCGGCGCGGTCGGCTCCCCTGGTCAGGTGGCGGAGCTCAGGAGACGCCGCGGCCCACAGGCCGAAGGCCCCGTCGACGTGCAGCCAGGCGCCGCGCTCGCTGCAGAGCTCGGCGATCTCCTCGAGCGGATCGAAGCTGCCGGTGTTCACCTCTCCGGCCTGGGCGCAGACGATCGCCGGCCCCGAAACCTCGGCGAGCGCCTGGCGCAGGGCCTCGGGGCGCATGCGGCCGGCGTCGTCGGCGGCGATGCGGCGCACCCGGGCGCGACCGAGGCCGAGCATCTGCAGCGCGGCGTAGATCGTGGCGTGCGCGGCCTCACCGGCGAAGAGCGCGATCTCGGGCGCGCCCGAGAGCCCCTGCTCCTCCACGTCGTGTCCGGCCCTGGCAAGCACCGCGTGGCGAGCGGCGGCCAGGGCCGAGAAGCTCGCCATGGTGGCTCCCGTCGTGAAGCCGACGCTGGTCGACGCCGGCAGCCCGAGCAGGTCGACCAGCCAGCCGCCGGCGACCTCCTCCACCACCGAGGCGGCCGGCGAGGCGACGTACGTCCAGGCGTTCTGGTCCCAGGCCGAGGTCAGCCAGTCGGCGCCCAGCGCCGCCGGCAGCGCACCACCGGTGACGAAGCCGAAGTAGCGCGGCCCCGCCGAGGCGACGATGCCGGGATCGGCGCCGCGGGCGAGGGCCTCGAGCACCGCGCCCGGGTCCTCGCCGGCATCCGGAAGGGCTCCGCCGAGGGCCTGGCGCAGCGCCTCCACGGCGACGGGCGGACCCACGGGTCGCTGGTCGAGCCCCGAGAGGAACTCGCGCCCCAGGCGCGCCGCGGTCTGCAGCGTGGCGTCGGTGTGGTGGTCGTGGGATTTCCTGGTCATGGCTGGCTTGGTGAGGAGGCTCATGGGTGGACGGCATCGGACGAGCTGATCTCGATGCTCCCGGTCCTTCGCCGCGGACGTACGACGCCTGCGCGCTGAGCGGTGAACTCGGGCTTAGGCCGGAGAGGTGCCCGAGAACCCCCGTGGCCACTGCTCAACCTACCAGGGTGGGCGGCGGCGGCACCGGTGGGATCCTGGTTTTGGCACCGACGGGACGACCGCCAAGTCCGCGACCTCCTCTTCGACCGGTGTCGTGGCGCCCGGAGTGTTCACAACAAACGCCGCATTGACATATCGCATCGGCGCTCCCAGTATCGAAAGGATGCGGCAAGTGCTCAAACGTGGTTCACTGCAGGCTGTCAGATCGGCGCCAGGGAGCAGACGAATGGGGACGCCTTCTTCACTCCTCTTCTTCGCACAGGTTCTTCTCGTGCTGTCTCCTGCAGACGCACGTGACGTCGCTGCACTCGCCGAGCGGCTCCAGCGCGGCGGCACACACCAGCTGGCGATCGCCGAGGCGGCGCCGGATGGCCTTCATGCGTTGTACCGTGCTGAGCCGATTGCCTACGTGGACCTGGCCAGGGACCTGTGGCGCGAGTCGGGCTCGCCGCAGCTGGAGGCAGGGCTCGCCCTGCTCTACGCAGGCGTCAACGTCGACCTGGCCGAGGGGGTTGAGGAGGGCCGAATCGCCGCTGAGGCGAGGCTGCATGCAATGCCTGCAGTTCTGGCCGCTCTGGCCAGCGAAGACCGTCAGACCGTCGACATGGCGCTGAGCGTGGTAGGGGTACTGGAATGGAGCGTGGCGTCGGACCAGCGCCTGTGGTTGGCGGCCGAACGACTTCTGGGCAGACGGGGACTCACGCTGAAGGCTGGGCATGCATTCGCCGTTACTGGAACCGTCGAGGCCTTCAGGCTCCTCCAGGCTCGCTTCGAGGAATCGGAGCCGGCAGAGAGGGTCGTTCACCTGCGCTCCCTCGCCCGCTGGTACACGGTCGCCAGTGCGGAGGAAGTTGCTTCGGTCAGTTTTCGAGCGGACGAGATCGTTCGCCTGGCCGGTAGCGAGGACCTCGACGCAGGAGATCTCCTCAGCGTTGCGCAGGACGGCCTCTCGATTCTGGAGCGGTGTGAATGCGCCTCTTCAGCTTCTCTGGCCTGGGCTGAGCGCCTGCAGAACGAAGGTCGAAGCCAAGGCCTTCGGGAGGCAGCTAGGCGAGTCATCGAGGAAGCTCGGGCCAGGGCACCTCGGGGCTGAGATGCACCGCGCCATTCAACTGACGGGCATCGATGCAGAGCCGACGAAGGCAAGTGGGCTTCGGCGTCGGGCCTGCGATCCGCCTGGCCTGAGCGTCGACGCGGGCTGGGGCGGCGGCGGGTGCCCGGCGGCGCTGATCCGCCCATCGGATCCAGGCGGCGGAGGGTGAGCTTGGGCGAGCAGAACGTTCGCAGATGCCACACGAAGGTGAGAGGCAGCACCGCGGCGGAGGCCAACACCCCCACCTCTGTCCTCCCCGTGCAGGGGGAGGATGCAGAGAGGCCAACGCCACCACCTCGGTCCTCCCCCTACACGGTGTGAGCGGAAGTGGGTGACGGTCCCTCCGGTAGAGCTGAAGCACGTCGGCCATCCTCCACCCATGAAGATCGTCACGATCCACGAGGCGAAGATCCACCTCTCCCGTCTGATCCGCGAAGCGGTCGAAGGCGAGGAGATCTTCGATCGCGCGCGGCACGCAGCCGCTCGTGCGACTGAAGCTCGTGCAACCGGAGGCAAAGACTCGTACCCTTGGCACTACCAAGGTCAAGGTCAGGATTGCGGCGGACTTCGACGAGCCGACCGACGACTTCGCCGACGACTCGGACGAGCTTGGTGAACCAGCGGACGCCCTCGAGCAGCCACGCATCGATATGGACTATCGGCATCTGCCGATCCGAACCGAAGATGCGGTCGCGGTGCAGGACCTTCCCCGGCACCACCGAGATCCGTTCGACGGGTTGCTGGCGGCCCAGGCGCGGACCCGCTGGGCTGGCGCTCTTGTCAGCCGATCGGCAGCTCGAGGCTTACGGCGTGCCTGTGATCTGAGACCGCTAGAGAGGCACCCATGCTCCTTCAGCTCCTCCTACTCGCCGCGACGCCCTTGCATCAACCCAACGAACCGCCCGGGGATCCAATACCCTCGGTGCTTCAGACCGAGAGCTACTCGTGGACCTCGCTCGACGAGGCGTATCGCCGCCTGAGCGAGCACGAGGTCACCGAGGCTGACTCCTGGTTCGCCGAAACTCTAGCGAGAGCCGGCGAAGCAGCGGGGCGGGACGCAGATTGTTTTCCTGTCTTCCCCCGCGTCATCGGCGCCAGCATTCCGACTCTCGAGCTGCTTATCCGAGGAAGTGAAACGGTCGTCACCGGAAATATCCTTGCAGTCCGGATGGGATACGCGTTCGAATCGTTTCGCCCGGTGTCATTGGTTGAGGTGCTTTCCGACGAAGCCGGCCTGCTGAGCGGAGTCAACACTTTCTACCTGATCCACGTACCTTCCCCTTTCGTCTTCGAGGGCGTAGCTACTTGCAAAGGCACTGGGCACAGAAGTACTCCGCCAAAGGCAGGAGACCGAGTCCTCGTCTTTGTAAGCAACGGCGAGGCAACGAAGATCAAGACTGAGGGTGTCTCCTTCGAGACCCAGAACGTCTGCCTGCCGGCGCTGGACCAGGAGAACGAGATCCCTCAGCTCAAGAACATTTACCACCTGGCGGGTGACGAAGCCTCCCTCCGAAGTGCATGGAGAGAAGCCCAGTGACTACTGCAGAAGAAGAGCATGACGACGAGCGTTTCCCTGAAAGTGGAATCCACAGGCTCGACTGGCGATCGAAGCTGAGCTCGGTGTCGACGCCGTCGACAAGACCTTTGTGGTCGCAGGGGTCCCCGATGAGTAGCCAGGAGCCCTACCAGGTGGGACGAGCGAGCCGCTGGCGAGCTGACGGTGCGTATCGATGCTGACCTGGGCACTGTGTCTCTCACCCTTCGCCACGTTGGTCTGGGCGCTGCCGTGAGCTACACCGAAGTTTCCGCCGCGTCCGAGGAACTTCGTGCCCGCGCTCGAGAACTTTCGACGCGAATCGGTCACTTGCACCTCGTGCTCAGCCTCGGCGCCCTCCCCTTTTTCGTGACTGGGTTGTTCTGGATCAGCTCGAGGATCGGCCTCCTTGGCGAGACCCTGCGCCTGCTTCTCCTGTTGGCGTATGCCGGCGGAATCTTCTTGCTGGAGATCCAGCGCGGGCTGCGCTTCCACCAGATGTTGGAGAAGGGCGACGAAGAGATCGAACGCTACTGCTCCGAGAGCGAGGCCACTCTGGAGCGATGGCGCATTCCCCGACTGATCGCTGTTCTCGTTCTAGGCCTGTTGGCGCTGCTCGCCCTCCTGGTCGTGTTCGTTCTGCCGAGCCTTTCGGCGGGAGGTTGATGGCAGTCACCGTGCTGGTGAGTCCGGAGGTGGCGGCAAAAGCCTCACGTCTCTCGCCGACGCGCGGGAGCCGGAGAGATCGCGCGTCTGAGGCGGCAGCGCCTACCCGCCGACGCTGGCCGACCAGCGTGAGGTATCGCCGAACTCAAAACCGTCGGCGAAGAGCCCGTCGAAGGTGACCTCGATCTGGCCGAGGTCGAGCCAGGTGGGGCCCTGCTCGAGGTTGGCGAACTGGAGGGGGCGGCCGCCGGGCATGGGGTTGCTGACGCGCAGGCTGACGATGTAGTCGTGTGCCTCGAGCAGGTGGTCGGGCTCGGTGAGCTCGAAGTCCTTGAGGCCGGTGTGGGGCGCGAAGACGTCGGGCAGGTACCAGTCGCCGGGCACGAAGCTGCGCACCACTGCGCCGGTGTCGGCGCGGCGCAGGGCGATCTCGACGGGCCACTCGTAGTAGAAGGGCGCCACGCCGGCGTTGCGCATGCGCACCGAGAGGGTGAACGGCTGCGAGCGCTCGAAGTCGCCGAGCAGGGCCTGCTGCACCCACAGCTGGTGGCCCATGCGGCGGGCGCTGGCGCGGGCGCAGTCGAGCTCCTGGGTGGTGGGCGGAGTGATGCCGTCGCCCTCGAAGAGGTAGGCGTCGAGCAGCCAGCTGGCGTGCACGATGTCGATCGCGTCGTCGAGGTCGTTGCCGGGGCTGCAGTCGTCGTGCACGGTGCTCTGCAGGTGCGGCGCCACCTCGCCGACGATGGGCAGGAACTGCCAGTCCTCCTCGAAGCCCCAGAACAGCAGCCGGTCGTGGAAGGAGCCGCCGCCAGGCGGCGTGCCGGGCGCGTCGAGGGTGGTGTCGGCGAAGGCGTCGTCGTGCAGGCCGATGCTCTTGGTGCCCCACTGCACCTCGTTCATGTCGTACTGCAGGATGTCGGCGGAGACCAGGGTCCAGGTGGAGAAGAAGCTCTGGTCGAAGGCGGTGAGCACCGCCTCCATGGTCTCCTCGGAGGCCATCAGGGTGGTGCCGCCGGTGCCGTCGAAGAAGGTGTGCCACTCGCCCCAGTGCCCGACCAGGCCGATCTGCACGAAGCCGACCCGCGGGTCGCCGTCGTAGCGGGTGGCCATCTCGGCGGCCAGGGTCTCGAACGCCTCGAGCAGGTCGGGCTCGGAATCGGGGTCCATGCCGTCCCAGTCGTAGTCGGGCGAGAAGCCCTCGAGCAGGTCGTCGGTGCTGCAGTAGTGGGTCAGCGGCAGGCAGTCGACGCCGCACAGGTCGGGGTCGATCAGGAAGTCGGGCACGGCGCTGACGACCAGCGGATCCTCGCCGTCGTCGGCGCAGTCGCCGGCGTCGTCGGCCTCGATCGGGAAGTCGACGAAGAGGCGGAAGATCGCCTGGCGGCCGCGCCCCGAGATGTCGATCAGGCGCTGGTCGATGAACGACCAGTCGAAGCTCGAGCCGGAGGTCATCACCTCGTCGAGCGGCACGTAGAAGTACTCGAGGCTGTAGGGCAGCGTGCCGAGACCGGCGAGCGCCTCGTAGTTGACGAAGCCCTTGAGCGGACTGTCCACCGGCGAGGACTGCTCGTCGTAGGTGAGCACGGTCCAGCTCTGGGCGGCGAGCGGCGCCAGCGGCGCGAGCAGCGCGAGCAGCGCGAACAGCAGAACCAGGAGGAAGGTCGGGAGCTTGGGCATGGGGCAGTTGTTCCGAAGCGGAGCGGATCGTGGGCCTGCGGGCTGAGACTTCACGTCGCGTGCCGAGAAGCGGGCGCTGCGGCTCACAGCCGCTGGCGCGGCTGCACCAGGGCGTTGGCGGTGAGCAGGCCGGCGGCGAGGGCGACGGCGAGGAAGAGCATGGTGAACGCCGTCTCCACCCCGTGCAGCACGTCGGCCTCCACCAGCATCAGCACGCTGCGCAGCCCGAACGATCCGGGCACCAGGATCAGCATCACCGGCACCCGCAGCACCAGCGACGGGCGGCGGCTGACGCGGGCGAAGGCGTTGCTGCCGCAGCCGACCACCAGGGCGCCGACCAGCGCGGTGAACACGGCGCCGAAGCTCGGCCTGACCGCGTGGATGACGAGGTAGGTCACCAGGCTGAGGGCGACGATGGCGCCGACGTCCTTGCGGCGGGCGCGGAAGATCACCGCGAACGCCATCGACGAGAGGGTCACGGCGCCCAGCTGCTGCCAGAGCGGCCAGGCCGACGGCATCGAGGCCTCGGGCACGGTGACCAGCAGAGTCGCCAGCCGCCGCCCGAGCTCGGAGCCGAAACCGAGCATCAGGAAGGAGAGCATGGTGCCGAGGAAGCGCGACGAGCCCGAGACCAGGCTGCCCTGGGCCAGCTCGGTGACCGACTGGGTGAGCGACAGCCCGGGCACCAGGACGATGATGCCGGCGACGGTGAGCACCGGCGCCGAGGTGCCGAAGGTGGCGGCGAGCAGCCCCGCTGCGAGGGCGATGAGCACCGCGCCGGTGGGCTCGAAGAGCTGCTGCCAGCGGCCGGGAACCATCGCTCCCTCGAGGGTGCCGACGAAGGAGCCCAGCACCAGCGCCCAGAGCACCTCCGCCGGCGCGGCGCCGAAGAAGATCGCGAAGCCGGCCGAGGCGATGCCGTAGGCGGCCCAGCGCTTCCAGCCGCGGCCGCGGGCGGGCCGCTTGACCAGCTCGTCGACCTGCTTGGCGCCGGCGCTGGGATCGAGCTCGCCGGCGATCACCCGCCGTGCCAGCTCGTCGAGCTCGGCGAGCTTGCCGAGGTCGACCTCGCCGGAGTTCTGGCGGTCGAAGCGGGTGTCGTCGACACCGGCGTCGCGGAAGCTGGTGAACACCGCGGTCGGCGTGGCGAAGACGCTGACCTCGAGCCCGAGGGCGGCGCTGACCTCGCCGATCGCCGACTCGAGGCGGTGCACCGGCGTGCCGTAGCTGTGCAGCGCCAGCGCCAACCGGATCACGAAGTCGCGGTCGGCGATGCGCTGGCGCGTCGGCGGCGGCGCGGCCGAGGGCGCCGGCGTGGTGGAGCCCGGCGCGGCGTCGCCCGGCACGTGCTCGGAGATCATCGCCGCACCTCACCGCCGGCGGCGGCGAGGGCGACGCCGCCGAGCACCCCGGCGCGGCCGCCGAGCGGCGCCAGCAGGATCTCGATCTGCTCCACCGGCACCATGGTGACCCGGGCGCGCAGCTGTCGCTCGACGCGCGCGCGCAGCGGCTCGCCGATGCCGGCGACGCCGCCGCCGAGCAGGATGGCGTCGGGCATCAGCAGCAGCACCGTCTGGGCGAGGCCGGTGGCCAGCGCCTCGGCGCAGCGGTCGAGGCAGCGGCCCATCGCGTCGTCGCCGGCGGCGGCCGCGGCGGCGATCGCCTCGACGTCGACACCGGCGCCAGGATCGGCGCCCGTTTCGCCTCTGCCGCGCCGCTCCAACTCCTCGGCGAGGCCGGGGCTCTGGCCGCTGAGCAGCATGCGGGTCGCCTCGCCGACCAGGGCCGGCGCCGAGGCCACGGTCTCGAGGCAGCCGCGTTGACCGCAGCCGCAGCGGGCGCCGCCCGGGTCGATCGGCAGGTGACCGAGCTCGCCGGCGGCGTCGGCGAAACCGAGGCGCAGCGACCCCTCCACCACCACCGCGCCGCCGACGCCGGTGCCCAGCGTCACCAGCACGAAGCTGGCGCCGCGGCGCTGCTGGCCGAAGCCGTGGCGCAGCTCGCCGAGCGCCGCCAGGCGCACGTCGTTCATCAGGTAGGCCGGCGCCGCGAGCTCGTCCGCGAGCCGCGAGGCGAGCTCGACGCCGCGCCAGCCGCCGGCGAGGTTGGGCAGCCAGCGCACCACG
>ERZ869936.160-NODE-160-length-84862-cov-7.213838_pt1 | contig 84862 bp, 85 predicted proteins | sample MGYA00520876_ERZ869936 | MGnify/ENA primary metagenome ERZ869936 (study PRJEB32218, sample SAMN09650985) | biofilter metagenome | isolation source: enrty point of leading RO module | place: Saudi Arabia: Thuwal, RO plant located on Red Sea | collected 2016-02-17 ... | reverse complement strand
AATAAAAATGTTTAAATAAGGCAGTTTCTGTTTTGACCAGATCGGTATTTCCTACCAGAAACCAGTACAACCCCAACACAAGCGCCAGTCCCGCTGCAACGGAAAGGGTAGCAGGAGAACGCCACAAGGGAATGATCCGGGGAGAAGAGGACAGTCTTTCATTTACTCTTACCGTTAAATCACTTAAATTAATTCTGATATTTTCAGGCGGCGATATTTGCAAAAGGCCTTCCAGCACATCATTGCAGATTTCGCATTCCAGGGTATGTCTTTCCACCCGGTGGGCTTCACCGGGACTTAAGCTCCCTTCCGCATAGCGAATCAAAACCTCATCAGGAATGTGGTCTCCGGCGGAAAATATATGGGGGATGTTTTTTTCCATGTTATTTTTTTTCCATGCAGAGTGTGAGGTTTCGCTTTCCGTTCTGTATATAGCTTTTTACTTCTTTCATCGAGAATCCGGTTTCCAGACTTACTTCCTGGTAACTTTTCTCCTGCAAAAAGAAAAGCTCCACAGAAATTCGTTGTACTTCGTTCAATTCTTTCAGGCATTCTTCAAGCTGTTTAAACAAAACCTCTTTCTCTGCTTTATTATCCGGATGCAGGGGATGATCGTTTTCCATAAATCCCCGCTGATCTTTTTGAAACTCCTTTAAATGGCCAAGCTGGGATTTTTCACTGCGCAAGGCCATAAGGCATTGATTTTTAGATACTTGATAAAGCCAGGATTTGAAATTATCTATTTTATGGCGCTTCAGATCCCCAAAAAGCTTTTCAAAAACGGCCATTGCCTGGTCGCCCGCTTTGTCCTGGTCTTTCATGTATTTCATACAAACCCCATAAACCATTACCGTGTAACGCTCAAACAGAATACCCAGAATTTCACGGTTCCCACCGACCCTATATTCCTCAACAAGTTCGAGGTCGGATTTGGATTTGGAGTTAGCGTAATTCATTGAAAACAAAGATAAAACATAATTAATGGAAAAGTTTTATGGAATCCTCCCTTTCCCTGCATCTTCAGAATAACAGAAATCATAAAACCGACATACAATGAATCGAAACACTTTAAAGAAAATCCTGATCTCCACTCTTGGAGCCGGAATGATGGCCATGATAAGCTGGATGTATCCCGGCACTTATTTTTTGGCCGTGGACAATGATTTTACACGGGAAACCAAAAAGAAGCTTGCGGCCTGGAACGAAAAAAACAGGGAGGATAAAATTTACCTCCAACTTGACAAGACCTTCTATGCGCCCGGAGAAACTATTTGGTTTTCGGGGTTTGTAAGAGACGCGGGCTCCTTGAAGCCCTCGTCCAAAAGCGAAATTATGTACGCTGATTTGTTAAACCCCAAGGGCGCAGTGGTGAAAACCATTAAGTTATTAGCCCGGGGTGGTGTAAGCGCCGGAGATTTTCAGTTGGATGATGAAACACCCGGGGGCATTTATAAAATCAGAGCCTATACGCAGTGGCAAAAGAACTTTGACCCAAACGGTATTGCTTTTGAAAGGGAGTTTCAGGTACAGGATGTTGTGCTTCCCCGCCTAAAAATGAAAATAGATTTTGGGAAAAAGGCTTATGGACCCGGAGATGAAGTAATTGCCAAACTCGAAGTAACCACCAATGAAAACAAACCCTTGCCTTCTCAAAAAATTAAGTTTGTGGGAACCGTAGCAGGAAAAAAACATGTTGAGGAAACGGTTATGACCGGAATAACAGGAGTAAAAGAACTTAAGTTTAAACTACCTGAGAACCTTAAAACAACCGACGGCCTTCTGAATGTGTTGATCGATTACGAAGGACAAACCGAATCGGTTTCAAGGTCTATTCCAATTGTGCTGAATAACATTTCACTCAACTTTTTCCCTGAAGGAGGGGATATGATTTCCGGTTTGCCCAATCGCGTGGCATTTAAGGCCACCAATGAATTTGGCAAACCCGCCGACATTGACGGGAAAGTAATTGACAATAAAGGAAATGTGGTTTGCAGTTTTTCCAGCTTCCATTTTGGGATGGGTGCTTTCAACTTTATTCCTGAGTCGGATAAAAAATATCATGTGCAAATTTCTCGTCCGGAAGGCATCAAAGGTACCTATAATCTGCCCGAACAAAAGCCGGAAGGATTTGTTTTAAGCCTGGATCAGCCAAAGACTTCCGAAGTGGAGATTAAGATTTTTTCAACCGTCGAAACCGAAGCCAGTCTGATGGGTCAAACCCGCGGCAAATCCTGCTTCAGCACCGGCATCAAACTAAAAAAAGGAGAAAACCGGATTTTGATTCCTGCCTCCAAATTTCCTACAGGGGTAGCTCAGTTTACGCTGTTCGATCAGAATGGGGTGGAACAGGCCGAGCGCCTGATCTTTCTGAACAAGAACAAAAAACTCAACGTTAAAATTATCCCTGAGAAAGATAAGTATATGCCTCGCGAAGAAGTAGTGGCAACCATTCAGGTAACTGATGAATTCGGAAATCCAACATCCGCTGATTTATTTGTTTCTGCAGTTAATGATCAACTTTTAAGCTTCGCAGATGACAAATCGGGAAACCTTATTTCCAAAATGTTGCTTGAGTCTGAGCTACAGGAAAAAGTGGAAGAACCCAAATTTTATTTTGACTCCAAAGAACCCAAGGCAGACAAAGCGCTGGACTACTTAATGATGACCAGCGGATGGAGAAGGTTTACCTGGGGAAAAGTATTGGCTGAAAGCCAAACGAATTTGTATCATCAGGGAGAGCTTGCGGTAGTTAGCGGGGTTGTAAGAGATGCTTATACCGGAAAGCCTGTTGCCAATGCAAATATCAAACTGACATCCAATGGGAATGTTTTCAAAACGGATAACAATGGCAGGTTTATTTTCAATAAGCTCGATTTATATGAGCCACAGGCAATGGTCTTTTCAGGTGAAAACTATTCGCCCTCAAATCAATCGGTTTATTATTACAATCAGAACCTGAACATTTCTCTGGTTCCCACTAACTACAAATACCCTAAAAGCGGGGGATTGAATATAAAATCTTCAAGTGTCCTCGATGACTTTGATGTAATTGCTCCCATGGAACAAAACCTGGCAGCGCCCGAAATGGAAAGGTCAGTGAACGTGGTTCAAATGAAACACGATAAGTCTTCTGAAAAAAGAATGGAAAAGAAGGAAGCCCCCAAGTTTCAAGCGCCTCAAGCACCTCCCGTTGACAAGGTTCCATCAAAAGATCAAAACGGTAAATCTGCAAATGGAAAGGTTTTTATGGACGAACGGTTTATGCCCCAGGGGCCGGTTCCCATGCAAAAGAAAAAGGTTCATGGAAATGTGGGATTGAATAAAAACAGCCAATCTGCTGCATTATACCGGGCTAGAGAATTCCAAACACCAAAACATAACCCATCCGAAACGCCTGAATTGCGCGATGATTTCAGATCCACCGTTTTCTGGAAGCCAAACCTGAAAATCGACGAATCAGGAAAGGGGAAAATCAGGTTCTCAACCAGCGACGAGATTACATCATTTCGTTTAACAGCAGGTGGCATTTCCGGAAATGGTTTAGTTGGCCAGGACGAAACACTTATTTACAACCAGCTTCCCTTTACCCTGGCTACAAAAGTGCCTGTTGAAGTTACTACAGGGGATAAAATTTCAATTCCGGTTACCATAAAGAACAATACCCTTAAGCCTATTTCAGGCGTATTGAAAGTAAAAGGCCCTCAGGGTTTTCTTGCTATCGGAAATCTTCCCGAATACCAGCAAATTCCTGCCGGAAAAGCAAAAACCATTTACCTGAATTACGATGTTCTTCAAGAAGCCGAAATGGGAGATCTTAGCCTCACCTTTGTATCCTGCGGAATGAATGAGGGTGTAAAGCAAAAAGTAAACGTGGTAAAGGCCGGATATCCTGTGGCACAATCCTTCAATGGGAACAAACTATCAGAAGAGTTTCATTTGGATTTGAGAAAAGCCATTAAGGGCTCATTAAAGGTAAAGCTCAGTGCCTTCCCCAGCGTAGTAGGAGATATTATGTCGGGCTTAAGCGGTATTCTCAGGGAACCCAGCGGATGTTTTGAGCAAACCTCTATGAGCTCCTGGCCAAACACCATGGTTCTTGATTATACCAAAACCATGGAGGTGAAGGATAAAGAACTTGAGAACCGGGCTGCCGAATTGCTGAAAAAAGGTTATAGTCGACTGGTGACTTTTGAAACACCCAATAAAGGTTATGAGTGGTTTGGAAAAGCTCCTGCACATGAAGGTCTTACAGCCTATGGCTTGCTTCAGTTTAGTGATATGTCCAAAGCAGGAGCCGATATTGACAAGCAAATGATGGACCGGACCACAAACTGGTTGTTGGCGCAGCGCGATAACGAGGGAGGCTTTCAGCGGAACTCCAAAGCCTATCATGCATTCGGACAAATTGCGCCAGAAATTATGAACGGTTATATCGTTTATGCATTATCTGAAACCGGAATGAAGGATATGAAAAAGGAAGTTGATAAGGCCTTTAAGCTTGCCCTTGACAATAAAGACCCTTATCAGCTTGCAATGGTTTCCATTGCCCTGGGAAATTTGGGAGATAATGCCCGTGCCGAAAAAGCCCTTGAGGAATTAAAAAGCCAGCAAAAGGAAGATGGCTCATTTCCGGGCAAAATACACAGCATCACGCATTCCACCGGCGTTTCACTTTCTATTGAAACCACAGCTTTGTCTGTACTTGCCCTAATAAAGAATAACCAGCGGGGCACAGAGCTTAACAAGGCCATTAAGTTCATTTCGTCGAGCAGGAACTCCTACGGAACCTTTGGTAACACCCAGGGAACTGTATTGGCCCTCAAAGCCTTAACTGAATATGCGAAAGCCTCAAAAGCAACAAAAGAGGGAGGAACCGTTGAGGTATATGTAAATGGCAAGAAAGTTGATGAGGTCTCTTACAAAGCCGGGGACCAGGGTCCTTTGGAAATTAATAATCTGGAAAAACACCTTAAAGAAGAAAAAGAAAAAGTGACCGTTAAGTTCAAAAATACCCAGAATCCGCTACCGGTTACCTTATCCGTTGAGTACGCAACCAACGATCCTGAATCTTCAAATGAATGTAAGGTTGGTCTTGATGTAAAGGTTCTGGACCATTCCGTAAACCAGGGCGAAACGGTGCGTCTGAAAGCGGTTGTAACCAACCGGGAAAAAACAGATTTGCCAAGCACAATGGTATTGATTGGACTGCCTGCAGGGCTCAGCGCCCAACCCTGGCAGCTGAAGGAACTGCAGGAGAAAAATGTTTTCGACTACTATGAAATTATCGGAAACAAACTGGCTATTTACTATCGTGGAATGGCCCCCTCTGGTAAGCAGGAAATAAACCTTGATCTGAAAGCCGAAGTTCCCGGGGTTTATGAAGCTCCCGCTTCTTCAGCCTACCTGTATTATACTAATGAATTTAAAACATGGACCAATTACGGAAAGATCACCGTTAATAAATCTAATTAAAAACCAAACGGCCCTTTCAGCAACACTGAAAGGGCCGACAAATTTTTTAAACATGAAATACCTACTAGCCTTGTTTTTCCTTCCGGTAATTTCTTTCGGTCAAGGTTCCGGAAAAGTAAATGAAAACCCTCCGGTTCAGATTCAGCAATTTCAGAACATATCGAATGTAAATTTTGATAATGTACAGGAGAACAATCTGGGAACCCAGCAGTTTTTTTCGCAAAATCAGGGAAAACAGGAAGATAAGCCCTGTACAGATTGCGATGTGGTAAAGGAAAAAAGGAGAGAGCATTTCTCGTCAGGTTCCGGCTCCTATTCAGGAGGTGGCAAAAGCTATAAGGCGAAAAAGAAATGGAAACGCTTTTGTCACCAAATGGCAATGAAAACCTCACGCTCTAAAAAAGTTAAAACAAACTACTCGGTTTGCTTTAACTGGTAGGGCTTAGTTTAATCCCTGCCATCGTAATGTCATCCATTTGTTCGTGATTCATTTTCCAGCCTGACAATTTTTCTTCCAGACTTTGTTTAACATTTTCAAATCCGGACTTTCGGCTTTCTATAATCCAGGAACGAAGACCCGATAGCTTTAGTTTTTTTTGATTTAGGCCCCCAAACTGATCAGGCGCTCCATCGGAAAACATAAATAATTCCATTGGGAGGCCGGGGTTGAGTTGGTGAGTGGTAAAAGGCTTGGTTTCCGGGTGAAGCCCAACCGGCATCCGGTCGCCCTTTATTTCTTTAATCTGGTCGTTTTCCCAAATCCAAAGGCTGCGATTTGCGCCCGAAAACTCAAGTATATTTTGGCTTTTGTTCCAGCGAATAAGCGAAATATCCATGCCATCCATAACCTCCTGGTTGTTTTTTGTAAAGGTGGCAATCACCAACTCCCGCGTTCGGGTAAGAATCTCACCGGGTTTTCTTAGTCCGTATTCCTGAACGGATTGATTGAGCGCTCTGGAACAAACAACGCTTACCAGGGCTCCGGGAACGCCATGCCCGGTGCAATCTGCAACGGCAAAATAAGCACCTCCATCCCCGGCTTCCCCCGGAATGTAATCGCACCAATAAAAGTCTCCGGCAATGATATCTTTGGGTTGGTATATCAGAAACATTGAAGGAAAAGTTTTATTCATTAGCTCCTCCGAGGGCAAAATAGCCTCCTGTAACCTCCTGGAATAATTAATAGAATCAAGTATTTCCTTGTTCTTTTCTTCAAGTATCCTGTGTTGTTGGGAAATAATTTCATGAGACTTCTTTTTGGATTTAAAGGCCAGGTACAATACTCCCGCCAATACGAGCATAAGGAAGAAACCACCGGCCCCTGCCAGGGTATAGGTTTTTTGTTTTTCTATTTGTGCATTGTGCTTAAGGGCGTCAAGTTTCCGTTGCTCTTCTAGCCGTAAGCTGTCGGCCAGTAACTTTCTTTCGTAAACCCGTTGGAAATCGTTTTTAAGAATGGCACTCTTATTTTCCTTGCTGCTAAGACTGTCGCGCATTGAAATGTACAACTTATAAAACCTAAGGGCTTCAGCCGAATTCCCGGTTTCAGAATAGATTTCATATAGAATAGAAGCGCTGGTGGCAATGGATTGTACATATCCCTGCTCAAGATTATATCGATGCGCAAAGTGTGCGGCCTCAAGGGCTGCGGGATAGTTTTTTTTTCGCTTGTAAATCCTGGCAAGAGTCCAGTGGCAGGTTGCCACGCCCTCCGGATCTCCAATTTCCTTTCTCAGTTTTATGGCCTTTTGTGTAAAAATCAGAGCCGAGTCCGGGCTTCCAAGATCGGCTTCAAGGGAACCAAGCATTTGAAAGCTATTGGCATGCCCTATTGGGTTTTTAACTAACCGGTTTAATTCCAGAGCCTCTTCATAGAATTTTTTTGCCAGAAAGTAATTTTTTTTCTGTTGATGTATATATCCAATGTTGGTTAAGCTTATAGCATAACCAACCGGGTTATCGTTTTTTTCCCTGTAACTTAAACTCTTTAAGAAGTACTCAAGTGATTTGTCGGTATCTCTGTTTAATTTATGCAGATGCCCAATGTTGTTATATGAGGCTGCAATGCCATTGCTGTCTCGAAGCTCTTCCCAGATATTCAGACTTTTTTGATAATATTCCAATGCATCGGCAAGATTTCCATAATTTGAAATTGAATAACCCATATTGTTATAACACAATGCCATGCCTTCCTTGTCTTTTAAGAATTCAAAAATCTTCATGGCGTCATAATAATAATTGAGCCCTTTTATGCTGTTTCCTTTTCTTTGCCAATAGTACCCGTAGTTATTTAGTGCTTTCCCGAGATACCGGGCATAGTGTTGTTTAAGAAATCCGGTTGAGGAGTGCCCGTTTTTAGCCGATAGCCTGTGCAACTCTTCATTGTAGGGGAACCAGACATCATCGTCGTTTATTTCTTCAATGATTTGATTTAACAGAACAACTTTTTCAGAGTCATTCACGGCAGTTTTCAAAATTTTTATGAGGGAATCGGGTTGTGCAAGGAAAGATTCAAAAGAGGAATGAAGCAGAAAAATGATTAAAACCAATCTTGTTACCCGAATATGCTTCATTGTTTCAAAGATACATTTCCCTTGAGAATAATTGATTTTGTTTTATTGGGGAGGTTCGCTACCTTAGGTGAAATTATGCGCCGCTTTTTTCGCCCTCTTTTTGTTTTATTTTTTCTCACAAGCGTTTCTGCCATTGCGCAATGGGGAAATATAAGCTCCAAAACTCTCCCCAATGGATTAAAAGTTATTTTTTGCGAGAAACCCGGAAGCGGCTTTGTACACACCGAAGTTTGGTATAAGGTAGGAAGTAAGGACGAGACTGATGGAATCCGGGGTATGGCCCATCTTTTTGAACACATGATGTTCCGCGGAACGGCAAAGTATCCCGGCAACTCATATTTCCGCCTATTGGATAGTGCCGGAGCGGCTTCTCTTAATGCCTATACTACTTTCGACCGGACCGTTTACCACAGCACGGTGCCTTCGCCGGCTCTGGAGCTGGTTTTCGACCTTGAATCCGACCGGATGAAAAACTTTATTGTGACCCAGGAAATACTGAATACGGAAAGGGAAGTGGTAGGGGAGGAGTTCCGGAACGGGGAAAATAATTGGTATCAGAAACTGCACTATAACCGATATCCATATTTGTATCCCAAAGGACATCCTTATGCCGTGGATGTAATAGGGTTCCTGCCTGAAATACTAAGTTTTCGCGCGGAACAATGTGTCGACTTTTTCAAAAAGCACTACCACCCCGGAAATGCTTTTGTGGTTGTTACCGGTGATGTAAAACCCGAAATTGTTTTTTCACTGGCAGAAAAATATTTTGGAACCCTGACAGCTGTCGAAATTCCAAAAACATCTTTGGCTACGCCACCACTTACCCTGAACCCGGCCGAAAAAACCGATTTTGGTATTGGATTTCCGGTTCAGATATACAGCCTGATAATTCCCCGACCTGCAGTTAACCACCCTGATTTTTTTACCTTCAATTTTCTTGTCCAGTACCTTTTTACCAATGAAAACGGAATTCTTAATGAACGGCTTGTAAAAAAGGAAAAATCAGCTTTTGCCATTCAATCCATGAGCGAAGACTATTCCCTCTTTCCTAATCTTGGAATTATAGACATAATTATGGAAGCCGGACCCGGTAATGTGAGAGTTAAAAAGGCCATAAAGGAAGAATTGCAAAAAATTGCAGAGGAGGGTATTTCCCAAAAGGATTTTGATTTGTTTGTCGAGAATATGGAAAGGAACAGGACATTTTCCTTGTTCAGTTTGTCAGACCTTGCCTCTGAACTGGGAATGATGGAATTTTATTTTGGCGATTTTGAAAAGGTAAAAAATCCGTATGCCCAGTACCGGAAAATAACCGCCGAGGATATTAGACGGGTTAGTAAAAACTGGCTTGGCGAAGATAAATTCTGGTACCTTAATTGCAAACCTGAATGGAACGAATAAAGAACGGTTTTTCCCTGTTTCGCCCGGCGGTTTTTTTGTTGCTGCCTGCCCTGCTTTGTTTTTTATCCTCATTTTATTACAAAGCAATGCAGGTAAATTTTTCAAAGCACAAGCTGAAAAATGGCATTGAAGTTTGGATTGTTCCCTTTGGTGAGCTCCCGGTAACCGGAATTAAGGTATGGATGAAGGGCGGAAGAAAAAATGAACTCCCCGGTTTGCAGGGTCTTGCCGGAATTACCGCACAGTGCCTCGACAAAGGCTACGATAAACTTAATGCATCACAAATCGACGGCCTACTGGCGGGAATTTCCTCAGGAATCAATGTGGGGGTGAGTGACGAGGCCACGTCGATATCATCGCTGTTTTTAAATGACAAACTGGAAACAGGACTTCAGGTGCTTTCAGGAGTAATTACCAGACCCTCATTTCCTGCCGATGAAATAAGTCAGATCACAAGCCGTATGCTAACTTATAACAAGCCCTCGCGCATGGATCTTATGAATCTGGCCAATGCCGCTTCCAACCTGGTGGTTTATGGAAAGGATCACCCGCTGGGACGACAGTTTTTCCCGGCGCAATTAAAAAAGATAAACCGGGATTCGGTGCTGTTTTTTCATTCCTTCTATTTCAATCCGGCCAATTGTAAAATACTGGTTTCGGGAAACATTCAGGCTGCAACCATTATTCCATTGCTGGAGAAGCACTTTGGGGACTGGAAGCCCAAGTTCGGTTCCCTCGGCAACTTTAGCTATTCCGAAAAGAAAATCAAGGGAATTACCCGATATTTTATTCCGGGAAAAAAAGGATCTACCCAAAGTTGTTTACGGTGGAATTTTCAGGCACCCCTTCCCGGGTCAGAGTACCACTTACCCTATTTGTGGGCCAGCGAACTGTTTAACGAAATGTTGTTTGAGGAGATAAGAGCTAAAGAAGGGAAAACTTACGGGATAAATCTATTATACGATGGGGAAAACAACCGGGGCTATGCAAGAGTGGTTACACAGGTTAGAACCGGGGTTACTGCAGCAACCGTGGAATCGTTCGACAGGGTTTTGAAATCCTTTTACCAAAGTGGAGTTACCACACCAAAGAGAAATGCTTCTGCAGCAAAATTCCTTAGTGGGCAGACTTTTTGGGAAACACCCCTTGATGTAGCCGAGGCATTTAACCTGGTTCTTTACCCTAATCCTAAAAACCGCCAGGCGCAGATTTCGGGTATAAACAACATCACAGCCGAAATGTTAAACACTGTAATTAAGAAATATTTTAATCCGGCTAATTACATTCTGGTAATCTGTGGCGATCCCGAAAAACTAAGCGGGGAGCTTAAGCAAATACAGGGCATTAAAATGCTTGAGATTTCTGATCTGGAAAGCTAATTAATTTACTCTGCCTTTGGGGGACTGACCCCCTTTAGGGTATTTCCTCCGATTTTCATTTTGAACCAGCCTTTTTCGTTTTTTACCGTTATGCTGTCGCGGTCAAAATGAATCAGGGCATCATAGGAAAAAGGGACAACAACCTTACCGGCTTTGTTAATCATGCCCCATCGCCCGCCGTCTATTTTCCACCTTTCGGGATCGAGGGGGGTTGGAGAGCAGCCCAGGCAGCCGGCGGCATAACTATTCTTAAAGGGAGTAACAAAGTCAAATCCGGCCGGAACAATCTTTTCGCCACGGCCATTAAAAAAGCCCATTTTCCCATTTTCAACAAATCGGGCCAGGCCCTCTTCAAAATAATCAGGACCGTTATCAAAGAAATAGGGAGTTAAAACATAATTCCCTTTTTTGTCAATCATTATCCAGCCGGACGAATCGTAAACCGGAGCAATAAGGTTGGTGTCAAATTCATAGGCCATATCGTATTGAGCCGGAATATGAACCACTCCGGAGGAGTCACGAAACCCGAATTTCCCATTTACCTCAAACACAAATAGTTTGAGCTGGTTGGGGTGGGGGGCCTCCTTTGTTTTTTCCGGTTCGGAACAAGCCCCTAAAAAAAGAAAAGAAACCAGGGAAAGCAGTCCCGCAAATCGTCTCATAGGTTGATAATTCCTTAAATTTCGGAATTTTTTTTTTGAATTCAATAATTTATTGATATTTGCCGGCGACAAATGAAAACAAGCGGGAAAAAATATAAAAAGTGCAAGTCCTGAAAGGGGGTTGGCAGGGTATTTTAGCAAACCTCCCCCATGGGAGGTTTTTTATTTAAAAAAAAGAAAAATGAAAGTAGCCGTAGTAGGAGCCACCGGTTTGGTGGGAACCAAAATGTCTGAAATCCTGGAGGAAAGGAATTTTCCTGTAACTGAATTTATTCCTGTTGCCTCTGAAAAATCGGTGGGCAAGACAGTAAAATTCAGGAACAAGGATTACGAAGTGGTTGGGATGGAAACCGCCATTAAGATGAAACCCTCCCTTGCTATTTTCAGTGCCGGAGGAGGTACTTCGTTGGAGTGGGCTCCCAAATTTGCTGCTGCCGGAATACGGGTAGTAGATAACTCATCGGCCTGGAGAATGGATCCCACCAAAAAACTAGTCGTGCCTGAAGTTAATGCCCACGTTATCGGGCATGAAGATTTGATTATTGCAAACCCAAATTGTTCTACCATACAAATGGTTGTGGCTCTTTTTCCACTGCATAGGAGATTTACCATTAAGCGTATTGTGGTTTCTACCTATCAGTCGGTAACCGGAACCGGGAAAAAAGCGGTTGATCAGCTGATGGATGAAAGGCAGGGAAAAAAGGGGGCAAAGGTATATCCTCATCCCATTGATCTGAATTTATTGCCCCATATTGATTCGTTCCTTGACAATGGTTATACCAAAGAAGAAATGAAAATGGTGAACGAAACCCGGAAAATCATGGGCGACGATTCCATTTTGGTAAGTCCTACCACCGTGAGGGTTCCGGTAATGGGTGGCCATAGCGAAAGCATTAATGTGGAATTTACAGCATCCTTTGACCTGGACGAAGTGATAAAGATTCTGTCTGAGGCTCCCGGAGTAGTGGTTCAGGATAAGCCCGCCGAGAATATTTATCCCATGCCACTTACGGCTCACAATCGGGATGAGGTATTTGTGGGAAGAATCCGGAAAGATCCCGGCAACGATAAAGCCATTAACCTGTGGGTTGTTTCTGATAACCTCAGAAAAGGAGCAGCTACCAATGCGGTTCAGATTGCAGAGGTGTTGCTGGCCAAGAAATTTATTTAAGAAGGATTTTTCGGTTCATCGCTTGCAGTGGAATTTTCTTCCCCTGGCTCCTTGCTTTCCGTAGCTTCTTCTGCCTTTTTGGGAAAAAGTCGGCGCTGGAAAATCAGAATCGATAATACGCCGGTTGAAATGGCGGCATCAGACACATTAAAAACGGGGCGAAAAAACTCAAATTCTTCACCTCCCCAAACCGGGAACCATTCCGGGAAAGTTCCATTGAACAAAGGGAAGTAAAACATGTCCACAACCTTTCCGTGAAGAAATCCGGCATAACCCCCTTCCGGAGGAAAAAGTTCGGCTACATTTCTTTCCCAGGGGTCGCTCGATGAGAAGATCATTCCGTAGAAGCAGCTATCGATAATGTTTCCGAGGGCCCCACCGAGGATCAGGGCGATGGAAAAAATGAGACCGGTAGCGTATTTCTTTTTGATAATATACCACAGGTACCAGCCAATCCCCCCAACCGCCAAAATGCGGAAGATGCTCAGGATGAGTTTTCCGCTTTCTCCCCCAATCTCAAACCCGAAAGCCATACCGTTGTTTTCGGTAAAATAAATCTGGGCGCGTTCCCAGCCAAAAATGCGGATGGCTTCTCCGGCATACATATGGGTTTTAACCCAAATCTTTACAGTTTGGTCAACCGCAAGAATAATAAGAATGAGAAAGATGGTTTTTTTCAGCACAGGAATTCAGCAAGACCCCTGCCCTTTGGGGCAGGGGTATTTTCTATTTTCAATATTGCTCTAATTTAGCATCGATACTCAAAGTGGCATGAGGAACGCTTCTGAGCCTTTCCTTAGGAATTAGTTTTCCCGTTACACGGCAAATTCCATAGGTTTTGTTTTCAATCCGGATAAGGGCATTTTGCAGGGCCTGGATAAATTTTTCCTGGCGGGATGCAAGCTGTGCCGTTTCTTCTTTCGACATAACATCAGACCCGTCTTCCAGCAATTTGAAAGTAGGGGAGGTGTCATCCGTTCCGTGATCGTCTTTATGAGACAAGGTGCTTTTCAGCAATTCATAATCCTTTTGGGCTTCTTCCAGCTTCTTCAGGATTATTTCCTTGAACTCCTGCAGCTCGTCGTCGGAGTAACGGGTTCGGGTGTCCTTTCCAATGAAAGGTTTGGGTTGAGAACCAAGAGGCTTGGGCCGGGTTTGAGGGCGATATTCGAATATGGGTTCAAATTCCCGTGTCTTCTTCTTGTCGTCACTTTCTTCATATTCGGCCGTAGCCTGCTTTTTGCTCACTTTTCCAGCCGCCTGTTTTAGAAGGGCTTTTTTCTCCTGTTTGGAAATGGTTTTTGGGGCCGCTACAGGCTTGGATTTGGCCACCGGTTTCTTAGCCTCTTTTTTGGCTTTTGCGGGCTTGGCTGCTTTTTTTGGCGCTGCTTTCTTAGCCACCTTTTTAGCAGGTTTTTTTGGTGCTGCTTTTTTAGCCGCCTTTTTGGCAGGCTTTTTAGGAGCCGCTTTTTTCGCCGGCTTTTTTGCGGCTGCCTTTTTCTTTGCAGGGGCTTTCTTGGCCGCTTTCTTTTTAGCTGCCGGTTTGGCTGCTTTCTTTTTAGGTTTTGATTTTTTTGCCATGACTCAAAAAATTAATTTGACTTTTCTATTTCAATCCATGCCCGTACATTCTCATCAAGCTCAACACGCTGTGCGTTCTGCGGTGTTTCAGACACAATTACGGTCTGGGTGTTGGCTGTGAGCGTTTCCGAGCAAATATAATTTAAATTGTTTTTTATTGCAGAACTCACAAGTTCATTTTCAGGGTTGATTCGCATACGGATCCGGTCGGTTACCTCAAAACCGCGGTCTTTTCGCATGTTTTGAACCCGGTTCACTATTTCCCTGGCCAGACCTTCTTCCTTCAGTTCAGGTGTAATGGAAATGTCGAGCGCCACCGTAACAGCCCCCTGATTGGCTACCTTCCATCCCGGAATATCTACCGGGATTATTTCAACATCTTCGGGTTCCAAAACTATCAGTTCCCCATCAAGGGAAATCTCAAAAAGCCCTTTTGTTTCTATGCCCCGGATTACTTCCTGAGCCTTTTCACGGGCAATTTCCTGCACGGCCTTCATGTTTTTGCCGCATTTTTTGCCCAGAGTTTTAAAATTCAGCTTCAGGTTTTTTACAATCTCCCCCGAATTTTCATCTACAAACTCAATTTGCTTTACATTGATTTCGGAAAGAATCAGATCCGATACTGATTCAATTTGCTTTTTAGTTTTTTCATGAAGCACAGGAATGCGGATTCTGTGTAAAGGCTGCCGTACCCGGATGTTCTCCTTTTTGCGAATGGAAAGGGCCATGGAGGTAATTTTCTGTGCCAGCTCCATTTTTTCTTCCAGATCACGGTTAATGGCTCCTTCATTTATCTCGGGAAGAAGGGCAAGGTGCACGGATAACAAGTCTCCGCGGCTATCAGCCTCCGGATGCAGGTTTTTATATAGCCAGTCGGCATAAAAAGGTGCCACAGGACTCATCAAAAGCGCAATTCCATCCAAACATTCGAATAATGTATCGTAGGCCGCCTGTTTTCTTACGGGATCTACGGCACCCCCCTTTAAAGCCCAAAACCGGCGTCGCGACAAACGAACAAACCAATTGCTTAAATGTTCTCCGGCGAAATTCTCAATGGCGCGGCAGGCGGGTGTGGGGTCGTATTTGTCGAAATGGGTTGAAACGAGCCGGGTAAGTGAGTTTAAGCGACTTATAATCCACCGATCGAGCTCAGGACGCTCCGATACGGGAACGGCTTTGGAAGCATCGTAGGAATATCCATCGATGTTGGCATAAAGAGCAAAAAATGAGTAGGTATTAAACAGGGTTCCAAAAAAGGTCCTTTGCTTTTCGGTTATTCCATCCGGATCAAACCTTAGGTTTTCCCAGGGCGCCGCATTACTCACCATATACCACCGCACAGCATCAGGGCCGTATTTGTCCATGGTTTCAAAAGGGTCAACGGCATTTCCCAGCCGCTTGCTCATTTTGTTGCCGTTTTTATCCAGGACCAGACCATTGGAAACTACAGCTTTATAGGAAACGGAATCAAATACCATGGTACTGATGGCATGCAGGGTGTAAAACCAGCCCCGGGTTTGGTCTACCCCCTCGGCAATGAAATCGGCAGGAAAGCTTTTTCCGGAATCAATGAGATCCTTGTTTTCGAAAGGATAGTGCCATTGGGCAAAGGGCATAGACCCGCTGTCGAACCACACATCGATCAAATCTTTTTCCCGATACATTTTTTTTCCCGAAGGACTTACAAGTACTATCCGGTCGATGTAGGGTTTGTGCAGATCTGTTTTTCCAGGTTCAATAACAAAATCATTTTTTATGCCGGCCTTTTCTGCCTTTGCAATTTCATTTTTTAAATCTTCCAGAGAACCTATGCAAGTTTCTTCTTTCCCGTCTTCGCTCCTCCAAACCGGGAGGGGTATTCCCCAAAACCTGGACCGGCTCAGGTTCCAATCCTGTAAATTATTAAGCCATTCCCCAAACCTTCCGGTTCCTGTATGTTCGGGCTTCCAGTATATGGTTTTATTCAGCTCAATCATCCGGGCCTTAACGGAAGGCTCGGTTACTCTGATAAACCAGGAGTCAAGGGGATAATACAATACGGGCTTGTCGGTTCTCCAGCAATGCGGATAAGAGTGCTCAAATTTTTCAATGCGGAAAGCCTTATTCTCAATTTTTAACTTTAGGGCAATGCGTTCGTCAACCGATAAATACTGTTCAAGCTTAGGAATAATTTCTTTGAGCCTTTCTTTTTGAACCGCCAGCTCCTGTTCTTTTTCTTTTTCATTCAGGTACTCCTCTTTAACGAATTCACCGCCCAGTCCGAAAACCGGATCAGCAACCTGGGCTACAAATTTTCCGCGCTTATCTACCAATGGGCTCAGGTTTCCTTCTTCGTCGCGGATCAGTATGGAAGGAACGCCATTTTCCTTACACACACGATAGTCGTCGGCACCGAAAACCGAGGCTGTATGGACAATGCCTGTTCCATCCTCGGTGGTTACAAAATCGCCGGGAATCACCCGGAACGCATCGCCTGATTCGGGTTGAACGAAAGGCAGCAATTGTTCATAATGAACTCCGGTTAGGGCACTTCCGGGGAAATGAGCCACTACTTCAAAGGGGACCTGTTTGTCACCTGCCTTATATTCACCGAGGGGCAGGCCTGCATTTTTTTCCGGAAAATATTTCCCCACCAGGTCGCGGGCCAGTATGCAAACCAGGGGCGTATAAGTATAGGGGTTAAAACTTCTGATGGCTGTGTATTCAATTTTTTCTCCAATAGCAAGAGCACAATTTGAAGGAAGGGTCCAGGGAGTAGTGGTCCAGGCCAGGAAAAACACCTCTTCGCCATCAACCGGCCTGAAAGGAAGTTTTTCGGTTTCCTGCACCTTGAATTGAGCCACTACGGAAGTGTCTTTCACATTGCGGTAGCAACCGGGCTGGTTTAGCTCATGAGAGGAAAGGCCGGTTCCGGCGGCAGGAGAGTAAGGCTGAATGGCATAACCCTTATAAAGCAGCTTTTTATCGTAAAGTTGTTTCAGTAGCCACCAAACCGATTCCATATAGGGTGTTTCGTAAGTAACATAGGGCGACTTCATGTCTACCCAATACCCCATTTGTTCTGTTAATTCTTCCCACTTGTCGGTATATTTCATTACCTCCTTGCGGCAGGCTTTGTTGTAATCCTCTACACTGATTTTTTTCCCTATGTCTTCTTTGGTAATGCCCAGTGTTTTTTCCACCGCAAGCTCGATGGGAAGACCGTGCGTGTCCCAACCAGCCTTACGATGTACTTGCTTTCCTTTCAGGGTCTGGTAACGGCAAAACAAATCCTTAATGGTTCGGGCCATTACATGGTGTATGCCGGGCATGCCATTGGCTGAAGGAGGACCTTCATAAAACACAAAGCCGGGCTTTCCTTCCCGTGAGGAAATGCTCTTTTCAAAGATTTTTCCTGCGTTCCAGAAAGCCAGAATTTCCCGGGATATTTCGGGCAGATTTAAGGTCTTATGTTCTTTAAACTTCTTCAAAAGGGCTCTGTAAAAAGGAAGCGAAGATAGGCAAAAAATATGGCTTTGCCGAACCCTAAAGGCAATTTATGGCATTGATTTTCAGCGCACTAAGCGACAAAAAAGCCGGTAAAAGGGTTGGGAACCTAAATCTTAGCCTGCCAAAGCAATTACCTTAAGCTCTATGGCAATGGGGGTGGGAAGGCAGTTTATTTCAAGTGTTGTCCGGCAGGGAGGGTTTTCCTTAAAATATTCAGCCCAAAGCCGATTGTAGGCGGGAAAATCATCTTTCATGTTGGTAAGGAAAACGGTAACATCAACAATTTTGTCCCAACTGCTGCCGGCATCCTCCAGAATGTATTTTACATTTTTAAAAACACTGTGACATTGGGCTTCAATATCGTAGGAGATGATATTTCCCTTTTCATCGAGCTCAACCCCGGGAATTTTTTTGCTTCCTTTTTCCCGTGGGCCTACCCCCGATAAAAACAAAAGGGTTCCCACTTTCCGGGCGTGGGGGTATAATCCTACAGGATCCGGGGCTTTACCGGAGTTTATTTTTTCAGACGACATGGATTTAGGGTCATGGGTTATTAAACGGGTATCGGGCGCTGCTTAAAAAGGTTTTAATATTGTTCCGGGCAGTTTTTTTAAAGATTTCAGGGCCGATAAAAATAGGAAATTCATTCCTCAGCTCCTCCTCATTTTTTTTCCGGGAAGTCATATAGAAATCGGTTCCAAACAAAATCCGGTCTTCCATAACGGGAGCCTGGCAATCCTCTTTCAGCACAGGGAATAGCTTAGTGTTCCAAAGGGCAAAAGAAATATCTGTGTATAAGTTCGGATAGGTTGGCCCGTTCTGTCCTGTTTTCAGAATCAGGTCTTTGATGATCCTTCTCCAGCTGTTGTTTTCCCGGGAAAGCACTTCTACATCTCCTCCGTAATGGGCGAAACAAATTTTCAAACCCGGAAACCGGTTCAAAACTTCCACATAGTTTTCCGGATGCATAAGGTTGTCGCGGAACAAGTTCATTTTTCCTTTATGGTCATGGTTGTGGAAATCTCTTTTTCCATAATCCCATTCCTTTAAAACCCCTCCTTTAAAATAAACCCCGCCGGCTTTGTTACAATGGGTAATAATGGGAATGTTATTTTTTTCGGCATACTCATAAACCGGAAACAGCCGGGGGTCGAAGGGGAAAAAGCCCAGCGGAGGATAAAGTTTGATACCGAAAAAGCCGTGATTTTCATAATGGTCTTTTACAAACCCCAGCAGGCCTTCGGGTGGGTTACGACGGGGATCAACAGACAAAAAGGGAAGCAGGGTTTCCGGATGTATCCTCCGGATGGATTTTATTTCGGCGAGTTGTGTGAGAAAATTTCTTTCGGCCTTTCCGGCACCCATAAAATCCATATCAAGGGTAAGAACCACAAATTTGGTTCCCGGGTGATATACTTTCTTAAGCCGCTCAAAAATCAATTCCTGCCAGTCTTCGGTATTGTATTTAAGGAAGGTGGCTTGCTTGCTCAGAAAATCTTTTTCAGAACCAAAGAAATTATCAAGAAGTCTTACCAATCCAAGTGAAATCCGGTTCTTACTCATTAACCGGGATACCGGGGCGCTGATAAACCTCTCGGGAATGCACTCAAGGTTGAAAATGTGGGTATGGCAATTATAATATATCACGGCAGGGTTTATTTTTCCGGAACTGATTTTGATTTTCTGAAACTAACAAGCCGGTTCAAAAAATCGAACCAAAATGGGGCTCCGAAGGAAACCGCAAATGTGGTAAACAGCCAGCCGCATAATTTTAAGGGTGTTATTTGCTTTAGAAAATACCAGCCCATCCGGGTGTAATATTTACCGTAAATGAACACCCGTTTGAAGAATTTGGAAACGCCTCCGGAATTTGATTTCAGCAGGGCCTCTTTTTCAGTTTTTAACCTGAGCCAGGGACTGCCGGGTTCATTTCCCGGAAGGATCCAACCAAAAGGAAGGCTAAGGAGCCCCAGTTTTTCATAGGATGTTTTGAGGCTGTTTAATTTTTGATCCAGGGTTGTATCGGCTCCAATTATGGTGTTGGCCCCGGTAAATTCAGTTGCGGCATTGGCAACGGATTCCCGCAAAAGGGCGTTTTTCCATAGGGTTTTTGAAAGATGAATGGTATCCACATTCATTATAAGGGTGAGAAAGGCAGAAATAATCAGCAAATTAACCCGGGCTTTACGGCGGTACCATCCTCCCACGCGCTCCATATATTCATTAAACCAGTCTTCGATGGCCTTTGTTAGTTTGTTATCGTCACTACCCGCATGAGTAAGGAAAGACCGGAAAAGATGAACCGTATGGCTCTCCTTAAGGGTTTGCAGTCCGGCTTCGAACCCGGCACAAAGACTTTCGGAGTTTTTGCCCGGAAGAACCTTAATGTGATCCCCGGCCACCTCCACGGGATAGGAATTGCCCCGGGCTATTACCACATCTATCAACACATTGGCGAAAGTGGAAGAGGCGATATAAGAGGGTGGATGTTTTTGGGATTTTTTAAGGGTGTCGATGCGGGGGTGGTCGTAAACCAGCTCAGCCCATTGGCAGTTTTGGTCCTCGTTAAGGGCTAGTCGCAGAGCCTTGAGCATGAACTTCCCCTTATGGGAAAACCAGGAAAACAGGATATCATGAAGGGAGGAAACCATGATGGCCATAAGAAGGAAGATGAATACTATACCGATACCGGTTTCCAGAAATTGGGATTGGAGCATGTGGCAGGGTTTGGCTTCGGGGAATGAAGATAAAGGGAATTCCCGAAAAGAGGAGATTTCCCTATGAAAAAACGGGCATTTGAATGGAGCTTACCCGGACCTGCCGGGGAGGGAAAAGGCAGAAAAGTGGTTTTTTTCCTATAGGAAGTACGATTTTCCGAGGGGAAATTTTTTCAACCATTGTTTATAACTATGAAAAACTTAATTGCACGAATGAAGAATTGTACTACTTTTAGCAAAACTTTAAAAAACGCACTAATGGCTAAAAAAGCAAAACCCAAGAAAAAAGCAGCTAAGAAGCCTGCTAAGAAAGCTCCCAAAAAGAAATCTGCAAGAAAACCAAATGCAGCTTTCATGAAGCCGCTTACCCCAAGCAGCTCTTTGGCTGAGGTTATTGGAAGCAAAGCTATTCCAAGAACCGAGATGATCAAGAAGATCTGGGCTTACATCCGTAAGAACGGATTGCAGGACAAAAAGAACAAGCGCATGATCAACGCCGATGCAAAACTAAAAGTTGTTTTCGGTGGAAAGAATCAGGTTTCTATGTTCGAGCTTGCAAAAATTCTTTCTAAGCACGTAAAGTAATTGGGTTTTTATACCAATGAGAATCGCCCCGGAAACTCCGGGGCTTTTTTTTTGAATTCGCCGGATTTTGCCATTTGGGTAATTTTGGTCTTCATTTTTTCGGGGGGTAGCGCAGGTTGTAGCGCGCCATCCCGAAGTATCGGAAGGCCGAGAAGGCCGGAGGTTTTTTAATCCGATCATCCCGACAGAAAAGCAGTAAAAGGAAAGCTGCCATCCAAAAGGGTCGGGAGGAAGCATTTTGGATAAGGGTTTTTTCTTATTAAATTTGATAAATCATCCCCTGATAAAAAGCTGAATAACGCATGTTCAGGGTCTGTTTGTTTCTTTTTTTTATTCCCGGGATTTTAGCAGGTCAAAAACAAGGCCTTGCACCATTAGGTGCCAAACCTGTTATTTCTGTAAACGGAGTGCCGTGTAATATCCTCAATCAAAACTTTAGTTGCCTTACCAGGCATTGTGACAGCGTACAGGTTTTCGAGGGGGACTCTGTTGAGTTTTGTACGGTTTCAAGAATTGAGTTAAACGTTGACACGGCCTACTGGATGCGTTGGGAATTTTCAGGGAGTTCGAATTTTCCCCAGCCTGTCTGGGACTCCTTTCCAACAGATACACCGGTTTGCCACAAAGCCGTTTGGGTTCAGGCAGGAACTTACACGGTAAATATATATTACAACGGATGGCTCTCAGCCTATCCCTGGAGCGATTGTTATAATTTCGGGCCCTCTCATTGGGTTGTTAAAATTAAAGTACTGTCGGTCGCCGGAGAGCCGGAAACCATAACCAAGGAAAGGATCAGGATTTTTCCCAATCCTTCATCGGGCAATGTCTATATTTCCTATCCTGAAATATCAGGAGGAAAACCACGGGTAATAATCAGTGATCTTAGGGGCGGAACAGCCCTAAAGGAAATATATTTATCAGGAAATGATCCATTGGAATTTGTTTTACCGGATGATTTTTCAAACGGCATATACCAATGTAGTTTTTATTCCGGAAATGTTTTTTTGGGGGCAGAAAAATGGGTGGTGATTAGGTAAACACTTTTGAAAGGACTGCTATTAAAATGAAGAGCCTAATTGACCCAACTTAACCGAGGCAACAAAATGGGTTTTCGACTTTTATAAGATTGGGTTTTCCTGGCTCAATTTTTTCCCCTCCTCATAAATGCCTCAGGAGGGTTTTTATCAGTATTTCCCGTGGAATTTTTAATTTTGACCTCTTTTGGTCCCGTAGTTCAATGGATAGAATAGAAGTTTCCTAAACTTTTGATACAGGTTCGATTCCTGTCGGGACTACCATACAGGAACGGGAGCGATTTTCGCTCCCGTTTTCTGTTTTATCCCCTAGCAAGTCCCTGATGTTCGGGCATATGCGCTCGACTGTTTTCGGCACCTTGGGAGTTCGATATCGGTGTTCTGAAAATACCAGCTTTTCCGAAAAAATCGAACTAATGATGCCCTGCTTCAGGAATACATCCCCCTCACTGTAATAAAGTGTCAGATTCTTTAGGATATTTCGCCCAAAATCCAGATACCGCTTATAGTCGGAATCCCGTGTCCCTATCTGGAGGTATTCCCTTTCCAAGCGGGTTATTTCGCCCTCTGTGCCGCTTTTGAGTTCCCGGTACTCATCCATCTGCATCTCACCGTCAAGCATCAACTGCTGGGCTTTATTCAGCCGCTGGCGGAGCTTTTCAATCTCCGCCTTCAGCCCTTTTGCCCTCTGGAAATGGCTTACCTGATTCTGCCGGAAGACCTGCTCAATCTCATCGGCAAAAAGGTCTACGGCCTCCTGATTAAAGCAAACCCCATCAAGCAGGTTCAGGAATTCATCATTGACGAATTCCGCCTTTACCCTTTCCTTGCAACCGGGATAGCAGTGGTAATAGAAATACTTGCCTCCGGCACCCTTTGATGCGCTTCCTGTCATGGTTTTTCCGCACCGGGGGCAGATAAGGAAGCCCCGAAGCGGCAGCTCTTCCCTGCGTGTGTTTTTGGTGGGCACATTCCGCTTCCTTCCGTCAAGAATATCCTGAACCTGAAAGAAGACGTTTTCTGAAACGATAGGTTCATGCTGACCTTTTACGAGAGCTTCCCCTTCATCTTTATATGCAGGAACTTTTATCAACCCGCAGTAAATGGGGTTACGAAGCAAGGTGAAGAAATTGCTTTTGCTGTATTTAAAACCTCGCTCCAAAGCCATCTTCCAAACGTCTACCACTGTATGAACGCTTTTTGCCAATTCCTCAAAGGCGAATTTTACGTGCTTCGCATCTTCGCTCGGAACAATTATTTTTTTGTTGAGTTCGTTTCTAACATTTTTATATCCTTTGGGAGCGGTTGAAACGCATCGGCCTTCTTTCCTTGCTCTCCGCATCCCTACAAATGTGTTTAATGCCCTGCGGTCGTTCTCCACTTCGGGTGAGGCAAGGTAAAAGGCAAGCATGATTTTGTTTTCAGGAATGTTGAGATCGAGTGGCTGTTCGATTGCCTGTGGTTCCACTCCAAGGCGGTTAAGTTGATTGATCATCCCATAGGCATCACCCGCGTTGCGTGAAAAGCGATCCCACTTTGTGAAGAGAAGCAAATCAGCCATGCCTTTCTTCCTTTTCATAATCGCCAGCATTTTTTCAAACTCCGGACGGTTGAAGGTTTTGGCTGAATGATCCTCTTTAAAAAGGGCTACGATTTTGAATCCCTGTAATTCGCAGTACTTGGTGAGGCGTTCTTCCTGATAGCGGAGGCTGTAGCCCTTATCAGCTTGCTCGTCTGTACTCACCCGGATGTAGAGGTATGCTCTCTTCATGGTTTTCTGTGTTTAGTTTTACGATGGTTGGATTCCTTTTTAAATACTGTTCGGTGAAGAAGCGGTAATCAAGGGTGGCCATGACGTAGAGGAAATCCCGGATGGCGATTATCTCCTCATCGGTATAATTGTTTCCGTTGCGGTTGAGTACCTTCCGGCAATGCGCCAGCGACAGTCTTTCGTTAATGATAATATTGCCGTTTTCGCCTTCGCCCAGAACCTCTCTTTCGTCTTTTACTTTTTTCATGACCCGGTTTTACTTATTTCTTCCTCTCAATTTTATCGGGAACATCGCGTTCTTTTTCCGATGAACCATCGCTCGTTCAGGGGTATTTTTTCACCTGCCTGTCCACCTATGGCGGGAAAAATTGATGCGAATTGATTTGGACATCTGAAAGAAATGTTGCATACACATAGGGCTAATTCAGGGTTAAATACCCCCAAATAGCCCATTCTTTCTGGTGTTCAGGGCAAAGGTGAGGAAGGGTAAAATGCCGTCTTCCAAAAACGCTGCTCAACTGTAATGCAGCGAGAGGAAATGTGACTTATTGATAGGAAACTGCCTCAGCCAATGAAGTGCCCAATGGGTTTAAAAGTCTCTCAAAAATCCAATTTTTTGATACATTTGTTACCGATAGATATGGATCCCAAATGGCCATTCCCACCCATAGGAAGATTTTTGAAGAGTTATTCCATGCTCCTACCGAAGAAGCTGTAGAGGAGATTATTCATAAATATCCTGATTTATTTAAAAATGAGAATTGGTCTCCACTAGGTGGTGACGAAAGGATGTTTGGTATAATTCGCGGGCAACAATCAAATCCAATAGCAGCCTTAGTAGAAAAGGTCACCAATTCAATCGATGCTCTTCTGATGAAGAAGTGCTATGAAGCAGGCATAAATCCTCAGTCGTCATCTGCACCTCGAACTATGGATGAGGCAATAAATAAATTCTACCCAAAACATAAAGAATGGGATCTGCAGACATTTCGTAGGGAGCAGGCAAAGGAAATTCAACTTGTGGCTGACGGTCTCCCTAGGAATAGTTCAGTAATTATATACGATAATGGCGAGGGACAGCACCCGGAAGATTTTGAGAATACATTCCTTTCCTTGGTGCGCGGAAGCAAGGTCAATATACATTTTGTACAAGGTAAATATAATATGGGAGGCAGCGGGGCATTGGTGTTTTGCGGAAAGAAGCGTTTCCAATTGATTGGCTCCAAGCGGTTCGACAACTCGGGGCAATTCGGTTTTACGCTGGTGAGGCAGAGGAAAATCGGAGATTCAGCAGACGCAAAACGCTACAGCCATTTTGAATTCCTTAAAGTAGAGGGCAAAATCCCGTCCTTCGATTCAGGAGAAATGGATCTAAAACTTCATGGAAGAAAATTTAATACGGGCACAGTAATTAAATTATATTCTTATCAGTTTCCATCAGGGTATGCCGGTTTTGCACAAGATCTCAACCAGAGTTTAAATGAATTCCTATTCGAACCGGTCTTGCCGATTTATACAGTAGATAAAAAAGAGCGTTATCCCAATAACAAGGTTCTCGAACTAGATCTCTTCGGATTGAAAAGACGCTTAGAGGAAGATAAAAATTCTTATGTAGATTCTTTTTTTTCGGAGGAATACGAGGATCAGCTTTTCGGAAAAGCCAAAGTCACCTGTTATGTATTTAAACCCAAGTTAGAGGGAAGAGATGTAAAAAAGTCGAAAGGAATTATCAGGGACAGATTTTTCCGAAACGACATGGCGGTGATGTTCTCCATGAACGGACAGGTGCACGGCAGTTACTCCTCAGAGTTTGTTACACGCACACTTAAGTTCAATCTTCTGAAAGACTATTTACTGATTCACGTTGATTGTACGGGCATGAAGGCCGATTTTCGAGAGGAACTATTCATGTCTGACAGAGAACGCCTGAAGAAAGGAGATGAAGCTAACTTGCTTAGGGATTACCTAGGAAGGAAGCTGCGGAAAAGCCAATTAGATGAAGTTAACAGGCGCAGGAAGGAATCCATTGGCTTAGAAAGCGAAGACACTTCAGAGCTTCTTAAGTCCTTTGCAAAAAACCTTCCGAAAGAAAGTGAATTGTTTAAACTCCTTCAGAACACACTAAAGCTTGAAGAAAGAAAGGATAAGAAAAAATCGGAGGAAAATAAAAAGCCCAAAGAAAGGATTGATGAAAAACCTTTTCAGCCGAAGCGTTTTCCTTCAATTTTTAAATTACACAAAAAGAAGGATGGAGCCAATGTAATTACTCTCCCGCAGAATGGAGAGAAGACCATAAAATTCGATACAGATGTAACCAATGATTACTTTGATCGTGTGGAGGAAGCAGGAGAATTAAAGCTGGCGCTCCTTCAGATAAAACGTGACGAAAGTGGGGGAGGTACTCAGTCCGGGAACCAAAAAGAAATTTCCGAGCTGTTGAATATTGTAAAAAGCAGTCCCACCAATGGCACTATCAAGGTTACATTTAACCCAACTAATGATTTGCAAGTCGGAGACGAGATTGAGATAAAGGTTTCTTTGAATGGTACAGGAGAACCCATTGAAGAGATTGTCTGGATCAAAATAACGGATCCTGAAGCACCGAAGGAACCTACGCCAAAGGAAGAAGAAGCACCGGAAAATATCGGGTTACCTGAACTGAAAAGGGTCTTACAAAAGGATTGGGATGCGCTGGAAGCACAGGGAATTTCTATGAACCATGAAACCGTTATGTTCCCTTTCGGGGAGGGAGACAAGCTCCAATCCATCTATATAAATCTTGATAGTCGTGTATTGCTAAACCACCGCAGGAACCTGAAGTCTGAAGAGCAAATTACGGTAGCGCAAAAAAAGTATCTCTCATCCGTTTATTTCCACACCCTGTTTTTATATATGATTACCAAACGGAGAAATTATCATCTTACAATTTCCAAAGAGGGAAAATCTGAAGATGTAACCGTAGATGAATACATCCGCGATGTTTTTGACAGCTACTACAGCGATTTCCTGCTAAACTTCGGAATGGAGCAACTAATGGGAGTTTTGGAAGAGTAAGTTTCAACCAATGAAATTAAAATTCCCTAGCTGTTATTTTCCTGGTATTCTGTCGCCCATTCAGCAATATTCTTTGCAGTAAAGGTCTTGAGGTCTTTATCCAGCCCGTAATTTATTAAGGAGCTAAAATGCTTGTTTATTTCCCTTGGCGTTAGGTTTCCGGCTGGGATATAGGTAATAATTTTTTCAATATTATCCTTTGTAAATGGCTTATCCTCTTTTACGTTTGCTTTCGAGTAATTAAGTAATTCCACGCAATAGGTTTTCGCATTCTCTTCGGTAAACTGTTTGAATCGAATCTTCTTCGTAACTCTTGACCAAATTGCTCCGCCCAGGATTAGTTCCACTGTGCTTTCTTCACCTTCGGCAAGCGTGAAATTCATAAATACTAAAAAACCATTGGAAATACTATCAAAGAGGTCTCGGAGAACCTGCGAAAAGGCTTTGTAGTTTTTCTGAGAGTAATATATCAAGTCCTCCATTTCATCTATCCATAAGATCACTTTTCCACTGTAGATATTGTCGTCACCAATAAAGCAGGAGAGTAGTCCGGACAAAAATTTGATAGAGTCTGTGTCCGTTTGAATTGCTTTTGCTAATCCTAATTTTCCCAGTTCGGTCTTGGTTAGACCCGCGTAGAGGAACCGATTCATCAATGTTTTAGTATTGTCATCGTCGGATCCAATCAGACAAATAGCTTTAGCATATTCACGGCTTGCCTTTGGCGCGAGATAATCCATTAACTTTTTTTCCCCGTGCTCATTTAATAGAGATTTAATGTGCTCATGTATAGAATCGAAGGACAAGAAATCGATTATTCCTTTGAAAAATTCATCCGTAGCGGTTCCTCCATCTTTCGGACAGCGTAAATACAATTGAGTTAAGTTCTTAGTCTGCCGGTATTCTTTTATGAAGTAATAGGCACTGAATGTTTTTCCCCCACCATACTTGCCCCAATTTAGAACAACTTGCTTTGATCTATGGTTGATGCAGTCATCATAGCTCTTCTTCATTTTAGATTTCACATCTTCCATTTCGGCCCAAACAAGGTTATCTCCATCAAGGGAAGGAGTTACTTCCCTAAAGGGGTCATATTTTAAATTTAAATCCGCAAGACTGCTCATGATATTCAATTTAATAGTTTACTAATATTCTCAATACGTTGGTAATACCGCTTCAATAGCTTGGTTAATTTGGTTGTTGTTTCTTCACTTCTTTTGCTTGGAATTGGTGAGGTAAAAGCAACTAAATCCTTCACCAAATTAATCGCAATATCCTTTGAGGGTATTATTTTTTCTGCGTATAAAAACAACACAACCTCATAAGAACTCCAAACCTTTATAACAGGAAAAGACTCTGTCCATGTTGCAAAGATACCATTCGTAGCGTTTTCATCATCTGTAATGAAAATTACGGAGTTCTTCTTCACATGATGTATTTGATCTACTGAGGCAAGAAAATTGTCCACCTCCCCCTTATTCCCTTTCTTTTTCCGGGAAGGAATAACCGCCCCCAGCATTCTTCTTTCGTATTCATTCATGGTCTGCTTGCCAACCTTCAGCTTTCTTCTTTTCTCATGTATAAATGTCGGCAAATTCTTGTCTTTATGATCTCTCAATTCAATATGAACTTCGTTACTGTAGTTTAAGTGTGCTTCATCATTCAAGTACTTCAAAAGAGGTTCTTGCAAATACTCAGTATTGCTCAGATTTATGCAACTGCAAGTATCTATAATACAGTTAAGTTTCATTCGAGTCACGGGTTGCAATGTAGCTTTCGTTTATTCTTCCCACTTCATTCAATATAAATTGTTTCCCACCAATATAAATACCCTTTTCTATTTCTTGAACTATCTCGGAAAACTCAATGAAAATACGTTTTTCTACCATTGTTGAAATACAGACAAAAAGTAACGTATCAAATAAGGAAATTTTTGATGGTGTGCTTGTCTTAATTACGATTAAGGCCTCATTCAGGCTGTGCGCTAATATTGATTTCTTTTCTTCCTCGATTAAACCAGTATAAGCCTTTGCTCCATTTAGATAAATTCGGCTAATAGTCCCAAAAAAATTGCTAAATAACCAACCTTCCGTTATATCTCTTGTAGTTCCTTCGGATAATTTGGGTATAGAATCAAGGAATTCTCTCCCCACTTGCGATAAGCTATACACCGCTGAACTTCCCTTGCGTTCGATTTGAATAATTCCTAACGTTTCAAGCCAAGAGCATCGAGGAATGAGGACATGTTCAGCATATTTCTCCGGCTTCTTCCATACGACATTAACCACGCGATACTTCTCACGGATTGTTTCTTTTACGTTTGCGGGGGCAATGTCTTTTTTTGCATCGAGTCTTTTATTAAGCTCTTCTTTGAAATGTTGTTGCAATTCAGACTGGTTCTTACTTCCATTTTCAAGCAAGTGCAACAATAAAAGAATTCCATCTGCATCGACATTCATCAATTGAAAAAAATAAAAACACTTCTCATACTCATTTATGCCCTTTCTTTCCTTTCCCATTTTAGAGATGAAATGAATTAGCAAATAGGCCAGCCGAGTATTTGTGTAAAAATTATTAAGCCCCGAAATTAATCCAAGTGATTTGCAAAGAGCTACATAGTGCTGAAGTGCTGTGGTACTTTTTACTCCCTCTGTTAATTTTCCTTTGCTTTTTTTATAATCTAAATTCTTTTTTTCCTCTTTAGTGCTCCAAGCCGAAATAAGTTGACTTAATATTGCAAGAGGAACTTGTTTAGTACCAATAATGGTGACGACTTCAGAGCACACATACAACTGTCTCGCTGTCGTATGCAAATGGTCAATAAATCGGAGTCCATCAACGGTATGTTCAGTCGTAATTTTCATTCTATATAAAGCACGCTGTACAACCGGTATCCTCTGTATTATCCAATATATCAATCAGGAACTTGCTTTTTGCCGATTTTTCTTTTCCATCCCTACGCAAATGCTCCTTCTTGATATGCTCCATTCTACGGGGCTGAATAATATCTTTTAAGCTTTCATTCTGATTCCAGGTGAAGCCTTCTTTTTCATTCTCGTACTTCATTGCTTTTTCAAAAAGATCAGGATGCTGTTCGTAGAGCCATATCCATTCAATTTTCTGCTGGAAGAAGCAGAAATAACACCCGGATCGGCTTCTTGCGTATTCTCCTTTCTTCCCATCAACTTCATATTCCTTCTTATGGTAGTAACCGGGAATTCCCACACCGCTTTCCTCAAGAATTTTGAAAATATCCTCCCGAACCAGCACGTCCTCATTGTTCAACAATGGATAATCTTCGGTAAGTGCCAAGGGATAGTCAGTGCTTTTCAAAAATCCAAAGACAACCTGATTGAAAGGTATTACACCGGCATCAAGCAGTGAATTCAATTTTTCTTTTCTGTTGCGAGAAGTAACTTCCTTGTAGTGCTTATCCTCGGCAAAGGGTTTCTGAACACTGTCTAATGCTCTTTTCAGTGCAGTACCTTTTAATTGTTTGGAATACAATTCCGCAATCGTTGAGATATTATTATTGTCCAGTACACGATTAATCACATCTTCACTCCAAATATTCCTGCGGAAAGGGAATATAGATTGAATGTTCGGCTTCTTGGAAATATATCCTTCCCGGTCCTCATCGCCCCGTATCCCCACATAGGACACAACGGGAGAATCCCCAACAAACTCTTCAAATGGCTCCAACTTCATTTTTTTAGTGCACCATCTTGCCTGAGAGGAGGGTAGATAGCCCCGGAAGGCTTTATAGTAAAAGTCAAACGGGTTTGCTCCAGCTTGTTCCGGTTCCTTCGCAGTAAGGTGGGCAACTTTTTTCCCTAAATAAATTTCAAGGTTCTTGATCAATTGGTATGTTTCATCCAATTCCTTTCCTGTATCGCAGAAATAATATGTTACATCAAGTTTTGGGTATTTTTTATTCAGATATATTGCTAAAGCAGCACTATCCTTACCACCCGAAATTCCTATTACGTGTTTTATTTTAGTCATTGTTCAATTGTTCGCTTAATAGTTTGGCAAGAACAGGCACACTAATTTTTTCTTTCGCTTTTAGCTGTTCCCGGATCTCACCCGCCAGTTTTTCTATCTCCTTCGCTTTTCCTTTCGGGATATCAATAATATTCGATTTTAATCCACCAGAAACAGTTGTCAAATCTACTTTAATTACCTCGCTGTCAGTTTTCTTTTCCCGCAAAATTTCCCGCAGATTATCAAGCTCTTTCACAAGGTGTGCCAAGTCGTCTTTTAGCAAATCTTCATCCGAGTCATTGATTTGATCCAGCGGTTTCTGAATTACCGCCTGGGCTATGGATGCAATCCAGCTATCGCGATCATCCAACGGGGAGTTCAGTCGTTGTAAAAATACTTTCTGCTTAGGAAGCAGTCTATGTTCTTTAATCGTTGCAAACCTGCCCTGTAGCAGTTTCCGGTACTTATTGAAATCGCTATTTTCTTCCGAAATAATCTCCTGTTGGATAAACAGCTCGATACGATTCAATAGTTCCTTATATGCTGATTTTATTTCATCAATAGTTTCATTGAGCCGGTTAGCAAATTCCGACAGTGCCTTATCCGAATCAGCTAGTTTGTCGAGGCTCAATTGTAATGCAGAAGGAAAATCTTCGAAGAAAACTTTTTCGGGATCCTGTGCATTTACAATTGCGGTCCTTAGAGCTTTTGCCTGATCAGATATGGTTTGAGTCTTCTTGCAATATTCGGGTAATTGCTTATAGAAGGTAAGGAATGGGCGTATGCTCTCAATGAATGTTTCATTTGTCACCCTGCCCTTCTTTTCTTGTTGTAAGAATTCCCTGTATTTATTGAATACTTTCAGCCGGATATTCGTTATTTCAAATGCTTTTATTTCGTAATGCTGGGGGTTTCTAGTGATCATATAAAGAATGGACTCATTCACATTGGGAGAGAAATTTCCTTCCGCGTAAAGAGCATAGTCGCCTCGTTTGATGAACAAGTATATCGGCACCCAAAAATCAATTAATCCCTGTTTTAGCTTGTAGGGTTTTGAGCTGAGGACATCAATTAAATCTGAAACTTTCTTTCTTTCCTGTTTTGCGCTGTTAAGAAATCGTTCGCACTCTTTCCACACAGGTGTAAAATTCGCATTTGGCTCCCGTAATTCATATCCATTGTCCGTTTCACGGTGCATTTTGTTTTCCTGTAATAATGTCAAGTATATTGTTTTTTCTGCCGGAAACTCCGATTCAGAAAAACCAAGATTGGGCAAATTCCATTTATTCACCAAAGCATCGAAGAAAAGTTTTCTGGAATTGTGGATAGTGCCGTGAATTTTATGTTTGTTCACCAACTCATTTCTGAAGGTCGGAGTCTGCGTGTAAACAGTATTGCAGATTTCGGAGAGCAGCCTATTGAAGGTCCGTTTGCTATCCACCTTTCGTATTTTCCCCTGAAAAATCCAAACAATCTTATCCTCTGAATACATTCCATCAAGCACATAGTGATTGAGCAGATTCTTATGTCTTGCGAGAATATCTTTAAGTTCTTTTTTCGCAACTCGATCCTCTTCGTTGGCAGCCAAAACATTCTGTGCTTTTTCGATCTCGAAAAGTGTGTTGCGAATCTGCTCCACATTCCGATAATAACCATACACTATAGCTTCATCATTCTCCTTTGAAAACTGCTGTATAGTTTTTTCGCTTATATCGGAATTAAAAATAAGATTAATAAAACCATCTAATTCACCCTTTGGCACTTCATTAATCGGTTCTTCGCTGATTCTTACTTGAAAGTTTCTTGGCGTTCCTTTCAGATAGGAAACAGATTTCGCAGTTACGTATGTATTTTCAAAATAGGGCTGTAGGGAACCTACTACATCGGCCACCTCATCCACTTTGCTTCCGGCTTGCAACAAGGCAGCTTCAATATCGAGATCGGTTCCTTCAAAGAGTTTATAGGATTGGCTGAATTTGTTGAAGCGGATTATTTGATGTTTTACAAGTTCGTCAATAGCAGCATTAATTTTATCAATGCCCAGGCTTATTTTGAAATAACCCTTCAGAAAATTCAAGTCTATTCTTGCGCCTTTGCTTCCGAATAGATTAAGCAGTCCAATTACCTTGATCAATTGCACAGCTTCGGGCAAGTTCTTCTCTATGGCGGCCTCTGCACGTTCGATTGCTGATTTGATCCCAGCCCACTGCGTGAAGTGCGTATTCTTGGTTGTCAGGTAAGAATAGAAATTATAAAAGAGATAATCATAGACAGTTACAATATTGTAATGGGGCGACTGCTTGGAATTCCATTGATGAATTCCAAACTCATCTGTGGATTCCAGAAAAGTAAAGAGAGACCGCTCGTTCTGCCCGTATTGCTGCAATGACAACGTTAGGACATAGGAGGAAAAAGGATCAAGAGGATAAAGATTCTTGCCGATTTTATTTGCGAAATGCTTGTCGAGAGAAAAAATATTTGCCTTTTTATTCAAAGCAATGAAATCCTTCAGATTATCTTTTGCCCCCCGCTTATCAATTTTCTTCTTTAAAAAATCTCCTGCAAGTAATATCAATTGCTCTACCGGCTCATTAAATGTAAGCTCTTTTAGTCTGCCCTTTATTTTTGTCCATTCCTTGCGCTGATTTTCATTAAGAGCATTTCCATAGGATTCAAAACTTTGATGAAGGGTAGAAATGAAGAGAATATTTCTCTTTTTATCATTCACAAATTCGGATAACTGCTGAATAAAATATAATTCCCTTTCAGGCTGGTGTTTCGCAGCATACTCAAGAAACTTACCCAGTTCGTCAACAATTATAACAAGCAAACCATCCTTTATACCTGCTTTTTCATATTCCTGATATAATGCATCAAGGATTTCCTGGCTTCCGGCTGATTTGGCCTTGACTCCTAACTGTTCAGCAAATGCATTTATAATCGACTGATACTCTCCAACAAAATTCAGGATATTGGCCTTGCCCTTGACAGATGAAAGTGAAAGATCAAAAAACCTTTTCTTTCTTGTCAGCGTTTGTCCCAAAGCCCAAAGAAAAGAGGATTTCCCCGTACCATACGATCCGATAAGATTAAAAGAATGAAATCCTTTCTTAAAATCATTTGCAATCTGCCTGGCAACCCGTTCAGAGTTGGGAGTAACAATATAATTTAGTTCCTTCCCTGAATCTCTTATAATATTAACGGAAGGTGAAAATTTAACGTCCATAGTAGTCTCTTAAAATTGATAATGCATCTGGCTTTTTTCCTTTGAACTGAAACTCCCTAACAAGCGGATCGTTGTTAAATACCACATTTTTCTTGAAGAATTTGGCAATGCTGCTCAGCTGTTCCGCGAGCCCATCCCTGTTCAGCGCAAAGGTTGAGGCTATGCCTTCCGGATCGGAAAACAGGTTTTCAAAGCTGATAGAATTGCCGTATTGTTTATTATCAAGAATTGCATAAAAAATAATATGCGAAGGAATCTCCGGGCGTTCCCTATATTCTATGGTATAACAGGAATTACCCTTCTCTTTGCTTTCTTTTAGTTCCATCAACAGATTCAGGTCAGCCAGCAAACCTGAGTAACCGTCTTCAACCTCGGTCGAACTATCATTCAGGTATGTTCTGCTAAAAACCGAAAAATCGTTTTTAAGAGTTCCGGTTGTGAATTTTCCTTGTTTCTTGTCTACCAAACTGTATAAATGCTTTCGCGTAAATTCAGGTCTCTGCTTTCGGAGTTCATTAAAAACGATATTATATATGGAAGCGAATTTTTTCTTATTCAGCTGATAGTGCAACAGCCAAAGCGTACCGTCATCTTCAAGGAAAGGATCCCATCCGTTATCCTTAAAAATGCGATTGGCCAGATCGGTCAGATCACCGCTTTCATCAATCATATCAAAAGCTTTCAACCAGTAGTGGATGGCGGTAACCATGTTTTTCCCAACTCCCAGATCAACCACAGCATCAGGATCACGGAAGCTCCCCTCATTAGCTACAAAGTCATATCCCCGCTTAAGCCAGTAATGTCTGCACGCAAAGGTCTCGTGCCCAGAAAATTGCAATTTAGCCATCGGATAAAAATTAATGTTGTAAATATATTCAAATAAAAACGAAAGCTGTAAATCTGGCACAAATGTATGAAAAAACAATAAACAAAAAATAAAATTGTCAATTTATTTGTCAATTCAGGAAAAATGTGTTCTTTTGTTGTGTGAAATTGTTTTGAGATATGGTTGCTACAGAAATACAAATTAGTCCCCGGATGGTAATTCTTGCCCGGGAAATTCGAGGCATGAGTCAGAAAGAACTTGCGGAAAGACTTGGAACGTCCCCTGCCTTTATATGTAAGGTAGAGACCGATAACCGAACACTGAGCGAAGAGACACTTGCCAAAATGAGCAAGCTGCTCAAATTCCAGCCTGAGTTCTTCTATCAGGAAGGCGAGGCCTACCTGCCAATGAGCTTGAATTACCGGAAAAGGGATCATGTTTCGGCAAAGCTGCTGGCTCCGCTGGAGGCAAATATTAACCTATACCGTCTGCATATAGAGACCCTTGCCGCCAAGCTGAAACTGAAAGAGCCGAATGTGCCTGTTTTGGACCTTCAGAAGCTCGGCAGCATCGAACAGGTAGCCAAGCAGCTTAGGAAGGCATGGAAAATCCCTAAAGGACCCGTTGAGAATCTTACCGAGTTGCTGGAAAACAACGGAATTATTGTCATTTCCTTTGATTTCGGTACCGAACGGGTGGACAGCCGGACGATCCTGACCAAGGACAAGCAACCTATTATCGTGATAAACAAACTGCATCTTGCTGACCGGCAGCGGTTCAGCCTTGCTTACGAGCTAGGACACCTGATCATGCATGTAAATACCCAACCCTCCTTTGACCGGGATATATCCCATGAGGCCAATATGTTCGCGGCCGGGTTCCTAATGCCGGAAAATGAGATAAAAAAGGATTTTGAGAAGGGTATCACCATTCCCCTGCTGGGCGAACTGAAGCGGAAATGGAAGGTTTCCATGCAGGCCCTGCTTTACCGGTCGGCCGATCTGGGTTTCCTCACCGAAAACCAGAAACACTACCTGCTGAAGCAGTTCAACCAGCTTAAAATACGCAGGCGGGAACCCCCGGATCTGGATTTTCCGCAAGAGAAACCAAGATTATTAAGAGACTTAATCACCAAATACAAAAATGCCCATAAGTTTTCCATCAAGGAGCTTTCGCAGGCATTTCATTTAGAACAGGAGGAATTTATGAGCAGGTATGGAGAGTAAAAAATTAGTTCAACATAATATATTTTCAGTCATGAGCATTACGAACAACAGATTAGAAATTAAGCCCTACACCAAGAAGGAGTTGGCAGCGATCTATTGCATCAGCACAAGGGCATTTTCAACATGGGTAGAACCGTTTGAATCGGTAATTGGCCCCAAGCGCGGCAGGTATTACAACATCAATCAGGTTCGGGTCATATTCGATAAACTGGGCTTGCCCGGAACGGTAGGCGAATAATTGAACAAAAAATAATAACTATGACAAAAATTATCCGTAAGGATTTCACTATTGAAGATTACAAAAAGGTGGTGCAGGAGTTCCTGTTCTCCGACACCCGGGTTTCGCTTTCAAAAGAATCACTTCTCAATCTGCTGGAGCATCTACTTAAGGCGGGTCCTTCCTTCCAGAAAGTTTTTATCCCCTATTTTGAAGGCATTGACAACAAACGGTACGATAATCTCACCAGCCTGATGGTTTCTTTCGCAAAGCGGCTGATGAAATACAACGGGGATCTGCAGGGAGATGAAAGAAAGGTGTTTATCCTATTCTGGAAAGAGGTTGGAGAACTCATCAAAGCGGACTACCTGCTTCTGCAGGATCAGTACCTGAAAAACAGTTGTAATTATTTTATTTATGAGATAAACCAACTTTCATAATTACTTCAACAATGAAATTTACCGAAGAACTAAAATCAAAAGGCTTCCTAAGAAATGTTGAATTTGAAGGGAAGAACATTCTTATCCTCACTACCCCATGCAGGATTGTTATTACACAAAAGGAAGTAAGTCATCTAAAAGGAAAATATCTTGCTGAGGAAGAGGTGGGTGGAGTTATGTGGGCTAAACCTACAGACAGTAATGGCGAGAGAATTTACATAATTGACAATATTAAATTTATCCGAAATGCTATTGAAGATAAACCAATCTATGACGACAACGGCAGACTGTTACGTAAAGAGGATGCTTACCTGTTGGATGCGAAAGAATATAAAGATGAACTCAAAAAAATATACCCTTCCAAATTTCTTCCGATTCGATTTCACACGCATCCAACAAAAGGGAAGGATATCCTGAGCAGCATAAGGCACCAACATGTTCAAACAAATACTTCAGAGCAGGATGCGAAAGAGTCAAAAACCTATGATATTTTAGGAAATCAATATTTATTGATGCCAAGAGGTTTGGTAGTAGGCAATAAAGATTTAGGAAATGATTTATTCGTTGGCGTATATGACGGTTTTATTGCGCCAGAAGGATTTGAAGAAAGCAAAAGAAAGGTGCAACAGGAAAATATGACCAGTATTTACAATACCATTTCCAATAAAATTTCTTCATGGAAATTAGACAAAGAGGAAAAAATCGCATTAGGTGTTGGTGCGGTACTGATATTGGGATATCTCATTTATAGAACAAGAAAATACAGTGCTCCGGTTATTATAGGGGTAGCAGCTGCAGGCTCTGTGTTACTGAATAGTACAAGCACCGTTAATAATCCCGATTATTTCAATAAGCTTTCTTTTGGTGACGTGGATATAAATATCCCAAAGGAAGATGGCGAGTATTTCCCACAAAAATAGTCGTAAAAAAAAGTATTAAAACGCTGTACGATCCCAGCTTAGCTTTTCTTTTTTCTCTCCCAAACAGTTTAATGCACCTTAAAAGCAGTTAGAAATCAGTTCAAACACTGATTGATGACTGTTTGACGCGCTTGTATGCAGTTTGAAGCACTTGCATACAGTTGAGCAGCATTTTTTGCGATCACATACCTAAGTATCCCCTCCCTTACAGTTGAATACCGTTTTCGGAAGCTGCCAGTTTCTGTGGCTGCACCTTTGCTTCGTGAATCAGGAACAATCAACGAACAAATACGAAACAATTAAAAACTATTCAATACAAATGAGAACAAATCAGAACAACCCGAAAATGCGTGTACATCCGGCAGCGATCCGATTGCTGACTGAATCCACGTGGGAGTTTGCTCACAGCATCCTGTGGGGCAAGCATCCTTTCAGCAACGCAGAGATCGCTCTTGCAAAAATCTACATCCGCGAATACTATGAGGAAATACCTGCAGAAGAATTTGCTTCAACGGCACACAGGCATCTGACCGCCTGCTGCGAAAGGATCCTGCTGGCAAAGGAATATGTGAGCAGGTTTTCGCACCGATACATTCCGCATCCCTGTATCTGGTTCAACAAAAGGAACCCTAAAGGGTTTGCCGGAACCAAGGCGTGGTACCTCCGCAACCAAGAAAAACGCAGACCTATTGAGTTCTGCGGAAGCTGCGGAGAGGAGTTTATCCATAACCCGATTTACAGACATTATCATTTCAGCGCATAACAGTTACAAACCTTTTAATACATCATCACTATGTCAAGCAAAAAAATACAGTTGCGGTCTTACACCTTGAAAGAGCTTAGAAGCTTCTACGGTGTTCCGCTCAGAACATTCAACTCCTGGCTCGCGCCTTACAGGGAGGAGCTTAAAATAGGGAAAGCAAAATACCTCACCATAAAACAGGTGCAGTTCATTTTTGAAAAGTTCGGAATACCGGGAACGATTGAAACCACGTGACAGTTGCACTACAAAAAGTAGCAATTGCTCACGCTGGAGTTCAGTTGCCCAGCGAAAACGGAAAGTGAGTCAAACCACAGCCACATCTTTGTCCCTGAAATGCAAAACATCACTCTGAAAATGGAACCAAAGCATATACCTGCCACAGGAAGCGACAGCACCTCGAGCATATTCCTCACGGGAGCCATCCTCTTCGCCAACCTCGATTACGGAAGCCTCGGAGAATATGCCCTGAAAGCTGCCATCGGAGGAGCCATTTGGATGGCCTTTAAAGTGACGAGCGATTACATCAGCGAAAGGATAAAAAACAGGAAGAAATAATGAACCTAAAAAAAATACTCATAGGGACGGGCATTGGCGGTGCCATCATCGCGGGAGCAACATACCTGTTCCGGCTCAAGCGCACCAGCGCGGAGCTGGAATCGGTGACCACCGTGAACATCCACAAGCTGGATTTGACCGGCCTGACTCTGCGGGTAGACGTGCAACTGAAGAACCCGACCAAGACAGCCCTGAAAATAAAATTCCCCTTCGTGAAGCTGATATACAAGGATGCTACGATTGGAAGTTCGCAGGTGCTGGACAAAGACATCAGCATACCGGCCTACGGAGAAGCGATGGCCGAAAAAATAATGATACAGATACCACTCAAAGGGATATTCTCCCTGAGCGCGGGACTTATCAAAGCCCTTGGCACCGGGGAAGCCGTGAAGCTGATATCAAAGACCATCAGCACGATTGATCTGGGATGGAAAAAACTGCCTTACGAAAAAACGGAAGAGTTGACGCTCAAAAAATAAAATGGAAGCGAGAGTAAAAAGAAATATCAAAAGCGGGATGGAATACAACCACCTCTTTCCTGTCGCCAACTTGAATGAGAAGACGGTGAAGAAAGGGGCAACTGTTTCCGACACGGTGAAGTTCATCCCGGAGGTGGTGCATAAAACGCTCTCGCAGACAAAGTCAATTGCGGAAAAGCTCTGCAGCTCCACCGTAAGCGAAACATGCCGTAACATCTGGCACTTTGTATACAACCACATCGCTTACCACAAGGATGCGGAAGGGAAAGAGCAAATCCGCTCACCCGCCCGCACCTGGCACGACCGCTCCCGGGGCGTGGACTGCGACTGCTACACGGTATTCATCAGCAGCATACTGACCAACCTGAAAATACCGCACCGGCTTCGCATCGCAAAATATAAGCAGGATCATTTCCAGCATATATACCCGGTAGTGCCAAGAGGCGGCCGCCACATCACGATTGACTGCGTGGTGGAGCATTTCAACTACGAAGAACCGTACACAGAAATAAAAGACACAACAATGGATTTAGAATACCTCAGCGGACTTGATGACTTGCCGGAAAATGATTTTTCCGGTGATGATGAAATGGGAAGGCTTTTCAAAAAGAAAAACTCCGGCAGCTCGCCACAACAGAAGAAAGGCGTGTTCAAAAAATTCATAGGTAAAGCCCTGAACGTGGTGAACAAAGTGAATCCCGCAACCGTGCTTCTACGCAATGGAGTGCTGGCAGCGATGAAGCTGAACCTTATGAACGTTGCGGGACGGCTGAAATACGCCTACCTCAGCGATGCAGATGCCCAGAAGCGCAACATTGATATGGGGAAGTTTCAAAGGCTGAAGCAGGTGAAGGACAAGCTGGAAAAAATATTCTTCGGTGCTGGCGGAAAACCTGAAAACCTCAAAAAAGCCATCCTTACCGGAAAAGGAAATAAGAATAAGGAAGTGAGCGGATTGGGTTATGCCTTTCCTGAAAATGATCTGTGGGAAATGGATGAATCTACCCCGCTTCCACAACTTTTAGGAGATGATGTTTACCATTCTGAGAACATGGAGGACACGGAGGGCTTGGGTGAACTCGGGGAACCAGTAACAGCCGCTTCGATTACCGCTGCATCGGGAGCCATAGCCTCTCTTGCCGCCCTGCTTAAAGGCATAGGGAATATTTTCAAAAAGAAAGAAAAAGGCTCGGAGGACTTTGAAAACTCAGGCGGTGACAGCGCATCAAACCTTCCTGTGGAAATCGAAAAGAACAAGGAAGAAATTTCCAAGATGGATATCCCTTCTGACCAGAGCGATTCTTCATCTACCTCTTCCAGCGAAACTTCCAAAACTTCTGACTCAAGCAGTACGGACAGCAGCAGCGATGATTCAAAAAAGGAAGGCTTCTGGGATAAGAACAAAAAGTGGCTCAAGCCTACTTTGTGGGGAGCCGGAGGTCTGACCCTACTTGCGCTTGGCTACAAAATGCTGAGCGGAAAAAAGGAAGAAGCTCCTCCTGCCAAGTCTCTTTCCGGTACAAAGAAAAAAAAGCCGAAGAACAAAATGGAAGAGAAAGCCCTGATGTGAAAAATAAAAACGCAATACAAACCAATTAAAACAAAAACAATGAGCAAAAATTCATACGAACAGGAAGCGCAGAAAAAGTCGCTGCTCGGGGCAATCACGCAAGACCTGGAGACCAAGGGCGACATGAAAAACTCTGCCATCGAAACCCTGAAGGACGTGGTAATAGGCGTAGTGGCAGGCGGTGTGGCAGGCTCTGCCATCGGCCGGGCTTCGCTGATCATCGGTGCCGCAGTCACAGGTCTCGGCCACTACTACAAAAGCCGCCTTGCCTCGGTCTTCGGGGTCGGCATGATGGCCGCGAACGGATTCCAGCAGAGTGGTGAGCAGATGAAAGGCACACCGAAGGAAGGACTGGAAGGCGTGCTGGAGGGAGCCAAGGAGCGTGTCATGAATTTCAAGGATACGTTCCAGCAGAAACTCTACCTCGACAAGGTTCTTAAGAGCAAACAAACCGAGGAGAAAAAGGAAGGTACCAACGGTGTGGGCGAAGTACAATACTTCACTTATCCTGAAAACAAGGAACTGGGAGAATCCACCACCAAGGAGCTTGACCTGACCGCCCTTGACCGGATCGAAAAGCAGGTGGCCGAAAGCGGAGCGGAATTCCAGAAAAAGCAAATGACGGGACCATTCCCTGCCGAAGAAATGGGCGAGCTAGACTTTAACGAGAAGAATTACTGAAAAACAAAAATCATCAATCAATAACCATTAAAACTCAAAAACAATGTTAGGACAACTGGAAGCAACAGACGAGTACACCAATCAGGGTGCGCTCATCGGACTGGACGGAGACAACGAAGAACTCATCGGAGAGGTTCTCGGTGCGCTCAAAAAAATGAACCCGCTCAAACGTGCGCGGGTGATGAACAGACTCACGGCAAACCCTCCCGCCAGCAAGGGAAGCCGTGCAGAGATGGAAAAACACTTTTCGGAACTGCCTCCGCATATCCGCGAGGCCCTGAAAAAAGGTGAACTGCGCCTTGCCGACACAGTGATCTATTCCGTGAAGCCGGTGACGAGCAAAACCATCAAGCTCTTCGAAACGCAGGATGACAAGGAGATCGGCCTTCGCAGCATCTCCAACGCCAAGCTGCCGAAGAATCAAGCCCTGCTGGTAAGCGGAATCATTCTGCTGGCTGGCGTATCAACGGAGCCGACCAAAGACAGCATCATGTCCACTCCTTACCGGAACCTTGAACTGTTTCCTGCCATCGCCAACGGAGAATTTTCCCTCAAGAGCAACAAGAAGCAGCTTGTGCCGGACGGAACCAGCAACAACGTGTTCAAGACACAGGGCTTCACTGCCGTGCCTGCCGGGTACTACAAGCTCGCCAATCCCCGCCTGATCCACGATGATATCCTCATCGAGATGACCATCGAACTGGGAACGATGGTTGGCATCGAACCCAATACCCATCTCTGGGCGGGATTGCACGGCACCATCACCACTCCGTAGTTGCCATTCGGAGCCGGTATACAGTCAGCAGAGCGTCCGCCTGTGGCGGACCTCTGCCCTGACTGTAAAATCAACAGCATTAAAACAAACAAGCGATGATTAAAACAATATACAAGCGATTCGATCTGCAGGTGACGACACCAAATCAAGGGGTTTCCAAATCCTTTGAGCTGGATAAGAATATTGTCGCAGTAAAAGGACTCTACCTGACAGCAGACAGGCGCGACCAGCTCTACTTCCGGGGTTCGCAGCGCATCGAGATCAACAAGGACGAACTGTTCCCGGAAGATTACCTGAGCGAAATGCTCATGTCGGGACTGAATGTTCCGGTGAACCAGCGGTATTACGATCTGGGAAATATTGATCCGGGAAACAAGATCGTGAAAATGGATTTCAAGGACAGCAACACGGTAATCGGCTTTTTCCCCTATACCGTTTCGCTCTTTCTCAAATGCGATAAAGACGATTCCAAATGAAGAAGAGACGCTGCACGGTTCAGATCATCAGCATTACCCGCAAGGGAGAGCTGAAGCATTTTCAGGTACGAATACCGGAGAATGCGGAAGCCATTACGGGAATTGAAACGGCAGTAAGGATGAAAGGCATCGTGGTATTTCCCTCCTCCATCCTGACCCTTGCTTTTATAAGCCCGCCTCCACCGGATGGTGATTTCGGTGTGATCGTCCCGGTGCAGACCCCGCTTGCCGGAGAACTGAAACTGCAGAGCTGCGAGCAGGCCAATGTGTTCTATGCAACGGATGTAATTGATCACTCAGCCCAGGAGAACCTCAGCAATATCCCTACTCCTTCGGCAATTATTGAAAACGTGTGGACGCACGGATACAAGCGGGAACTGGAAGAAGTGCTGGTGGATGGGAATACCACGGTGCTTGCAGGGATGTACCGGGATAAAATGGGCATCATCCAGAACAGGAATGTTTCCTACGATGTATTCCTCTATGTGTGGTACAAAATCAAAAGCAAAAAGCCATGACCATTGCTCTTGCACTTGAATATATACCCCGCAGGATGCGTGAGCTTGGCTTCGGGAATGAATACTACTTGCGCTTCCGGCACTTTGTGCTGAGTCCCGGTGAAATGCGTGAAGAAGAAGGCTACAACCAATTCTTCATCCTTGTGGAAGAGCCGGTGGATGTGAGTGTGAATTCGGAGTTCGGGGTGTTTGACCTGAGCCTTGCAAATGCGAATGAGATGTCATACGAACATCAGGGATTAATCAAAATTCAGAATCAGTCACCGGGGATCAACCATGTGCGGTTTATTCAGGTGATCCCCATCCATAAATCAGAATAAATATGATCACGGAAGAAAAATACGAGCACTTTGAAACAAGGATAATGGATTTGATCAAGCTCTCGCTTGGCAACAGCACACGCTATTATGACATGGCCATTGACGGGGTTACCATAGTGGAGAAGACAAACAATCTGGAACTGTTTGATGACTACGAAAAATTTCTTCCCGATGGAAGAAAGGAGATTGTCATAAACCAATACACGAAAAACCAAACCTCTCCATTTATTACCAAGCGGTATATCATCAACCTTGTCGTGCAGCCAGAGAAAAAGCCGGAGACGCAAGCCCTGAACGGCATGGGACTGGGAGAGCTGGAAGCCAAGATCAATGAGAAGGTATCGGAAAAAGTGAGCATTGAGCGGGAACGCTGGGATTGCGAGCAGGTGAAGAAGGATCTATCTGCCACGAAAACCAAGCTCACGGAAGCAGAGGAGTACATGGGAAAGCTCCAACTGATCATCGAAGACACCAAAAAGAAGCTGGAAGAAGCTAAGGGATTCGGAGAGATCACATCCATACTTAAAGACCTTGCCATGCCTGCTCTGACAGGGAAAACATCTCCTGCAAACGGAAACTTGGCTGGTGCGGAGAAAAAGCCGGAAGAGCAGGCCAGCTTTAAGATGAAATCAGAAGGAAATAATGCTCTTTCCGAGGATCAGAAGAAATACCTGCATTTCGGAAAGATGATGGAGGAAAAGTTCAGCGAGGGGGAGCTGGCGGTCGTGCTGGCGATCATCGAAAAGCTTGCTCAGGACAAGCCCAGCATCAAGCCCGTAGCAGAGTTTTTACGCCTAAACAAAAACCAACAAAACCAAAAATAACATGGAAAAATTCAATTACACCGTAACAGTAGAAGCACCGAGCAAAGAGATTGCCGATCTGCTTATCAATTGCATCTGCAGGGACAACATCGAGATCCTGCAACTCTTCAAACAACCGGAAAAGAAAACCCCTGAACCGCAAATTCAGCAGCAGAAGGAAAAAGAAAAATTCCTGAGCGGACTCATGAAGTTCGAAAAGGTCATACAGATCATCGAACGCTGTGTCAATGATGAAACCGCCATTGACCGCATCGCATCATTGCTCGGTATACAATCACCAACAAAAAAAGCAGCGTAATGCCAAACAGGTACAAATACGAAGTCATCCTTCTTGCCGACAGCCTGGATGAAGCGGAAAGAAAAATGCGAGTGATTGAGATCGGAGTCCCGGGCTTTGTCAATTGCAAGACGACTGTGATGGACAGGATCGGGGATATCCGATGTAAAACCGCTGAAGGGCGGATCACCCTGACAGAAAAGGAAGAGAAGCTCATAAAGTTTTTACGAAAGGAGGAAAACTTCAATAAAATAATGGAGTACCTCCACGAAGACCTTTCGAGAATAGACCTTCTCGCAGAAATCATTTCACCAATAAAAACAAAACAATAATGAAAAAATTCAGCAGCGATTTTTCTGTGCCTGCCAATACGCAGGCAGAAGCAGAAGCAAAAATGAATGCCCTCACAGTTCTTGCCACTTACCTGAACGCAAGGGAGCTGGAGAAGCTCGCGCAGGTGGTCAAGAACGACCCGATCAAAACCTCAATGGCTAAAACCTATCTCGGGCTGTAAACCATGACAAAAGCGGTTGCCAAACAGGAAGAGGAGCTTACCCTGAAGGAGAAAATCCTGTACACGGGCGGCAGCGTGCTGCTCGCTGTCGGGACTTTCTTCCTTGGCAGGAAGGTCATCCGCAGCCTTGTTTCCAACCGCGAGGAGAGGAAAACACTGAGCGAAGATTCGCCCGCCACCTATGCCAAGCAGATCAAAATGGCATTTGAAAATGACGGATGGCCGGGAACTGATACGCCTACGCTCAGGAATGTGATCCGGCAGATTCCCAGCAAGCAGGTATTCGGCAAGGTAGCCGCCTCGTACCAGAAACTCTACAGCAGCAGCATTTACCGGGACATGAGCGATGAGTTGCAGACCACAGAATACAACGAAATGCTCTCTATCATAAATGCCAAGCCGGACAGGATCGGAAAGAAGGGAGAAGTGCAGCAGCTAACTGACAAGAGCTACACTGAATGGGCAAAACGCATGAAAGCCGCCTTCGATAAGACCTACGGTCCTTTCCCCGGAACGGATGAAGATGCAGTGAAGGCGGTGTTTACCGAAATGCCTACACAGGCCTCCTTTGTGGAAACGGCAAAAGCCTATCAGAAGCTCTACGACAGCAGCATGATGGACGACCTGAAAGATGAGATGGATGATTACATGGACTATATGAAAATAATAACCTCCAAACCTCAGCACTGACATGGAGAAAAAAGATGCAAAAAGCAAGAAGAAAAAACTGCTCCTGATCGGACTGGGGGTAGCAGCCACCGGCATACTTGGATATTTCGGGTGGGAATATTATCAGAAGAGTAAAAGGAAAAAAGAAGAAGAGCAGGAAGATTCTTCTTCGGATTTTCCGCAGCTACCACCTCAGAAAAGCACCTTTGCTCCCACGTTTTTGCCAAAGCCTCAGCGCACAGACGAGTTTCCCCTGAAGAAAGGCAGCAAGGGACCCAAGGTGAAGATCCTGCAGGATACCCTGATCGCCAAGCACGGGAAAAGCATACTGCCCAAATACGGAGCGGACGGAGATTTCGGAAGCGAGATGGCGACAGCCCTGAAAAAGCTCAATCTGTCGGAGACTATTGATGAAAGCACCTATAACGTGCTGACACAGTCCGGCACGGTTGACCTGACTGAGCTGGGAAAATCCCTGTATAAGGATGCAGTGAACAAAAATTTCAGCGGAGCCATTTCCTCCCTGAAAAAAATGCGCTCGAAGGAGGATTACACGGTCGCAAGCGATGAGTTCAAGAAATACTACCTGCGCGGGGTAAGACAAACGCTGGTGAACGGACTACTGGGCAGCTTCAGCGATGAGAGCCAGAAGCAGCAGATACGTCTCGAGTTCACCCGTATGGGCTTGAAATACGATGGCAGCAAGTGGTCGCTTTCAGGACTGGATGGCTTTACAATTATCACTACCGTGCCAACTGTAGTTTGGAGAACACCCAGAGAAGGAGCTAAAGTCCCAGCCAAAATGATCCTCGGAACAGAGGTGGAAACAAGAGGCGATTACACACTCTTTGAAAGTAATGGCAGAAAATTCATTGTAAAAACTTCAACTATAAAATACTTATGAGAACAATCAGCTACATCGTGGTGCATTGCACGGCAACACCACCGACAACAACAGTTGAGTCGATTAAAAGATACTGGAAAGATGTGAGGAAATGGGGAGACACACCCGGTTACCACTACCTGATTCTGCGTGACGGAGAGGTAAAGCAGCTTCTTGACGAAAGCAAAATGAGCTTCGGGGCTTACGGCCACAACAAAGAGTGCATCCACATCTCTTACATCGGGGGAATTGATAAGGACGGGAAGCCGCTGGATAACCGGACAACCGCCCAGAAGAATGCCATGTTCGACAAGATCGTGGAACTGACGGAAAAATATCCGAAGGCAAAAATCCTCGGCCATCGTGATTTCCCCGGAGTAAAAAAAGCCTGCCCGTCTTTCGATGTGGCATCATGGCTGAAAGATTACGAACCTGATTTCAAAATGGCCGCATGATCTTCCCGCGAGTGAAATCAATATTGCGTCAGAAAGGATTCGTGCTGAACACGCGTCCTTACGAGCTGAACATTGTGGGAATCCGGTCAAGGAGTGTTTTGCCCAACCGTTTTGATGATGAGATACACGTTTTCTACAAATCCAAACCTTTAAAATGGAGCTATCATATCTTCAAAGCGACCACCGATCCGGGCACCTTCTGGCTGAAGAACCCAATGCAGCCACAGGGAACAGCCATCCTCGCACAGGGGCAGTATGTAAATGCCTACCAAATAGGATTGCATTTAGGCAAATACAAAGCCCTTGTGCAGGTGGCACCCGTGACCATCATGCGGGACTATGACCGTAATGCAATGCTTGATTTCTTTAACGGAAGAAAAGACAAAGGCCTGTTCGGAATAAATGTTCACCGGGCAATGTCAAAAGGGAAGACAAAATTCATAGATAAATACTCTGCCGGATGCCAGGTCTTTCAGAATGCCAGCGACTTTGATTATTTCATGGAGATGTGCGAGCATCACAGGAGCCTGTATGGGAACCGTTTCACTTATACCCTGCTTGACTTCCGCGCCATGCGAAGAGAATCCCTGAAGCGGATCGCTGTCGGAACACTAACGCTCGGAATAGGATTGATCGGATACTATAATTACGACACCAATGACTGATTTTGTAAAGCAAATACTCAAAGACAAAGACGGCAGCTATAACCTGCGCGAAGTAGTCACCATGATCTTCGTGATTGTGACCCTCATTAGCTGGGCAGCCCAGCAGTTCTTTGGTATGGAAGTGCCGGAATATATGTTCTACTCCTTTGTCAGTATCATTGGTGCAGGATGCTTCGGTTATTCCATCGAGCGCAGAGCCAAATCAAACAACAACGATTTTAACAATAACCAGACATGAAGAGAACCATTATCATCACCATTTTATTCGGAATCATTTCCGCATTATCCACCTACCTGCTTTTTGACTCGATGGAGGGGTACAAAAGCGAACTCAGGGAATCAAAGATTGCAGTTAAGGAGATGCAACAACAGGTAACTGCTATTGAGGATAAATACAAATTGGAAATCCTGTACTGGCAGAACAAAAATTTCAAGCTGACCCAACGCATCCAGCAAACGGAAACTGCACTGGAGGAATCAAAGCAAAAGGCAGGTACACTGCAGGGGAAGATCAAACACCTGATTGCAGAAAGCACAAACCTGAAGGATACAAGCGATATCGTTTCAAACTGCGATTCCCTGAAAACGCAGGTAAGTCAGTTTATTGCGGAAACTACCATAAAGGACAGCCTCTGCGACAGCGAGATCAGCGACCTGAAAGAGGTCATTCAGAACAAGGATTCGGCAATGGCGGTTTGTCAAAGCAGTTTTGCATCCATGCTGCAGGTGATGAATTCTTCCCTTGACCAACAGAAAGATCTGGCGGACAAGCTGAGCCTTGCTGAAAAAGAAATCCGTAAAGGAAACAGGCGGACAAAATTTTTATCTGCTGCAGTGTTTATCCTTTCGGGAGTTACAACAACCCTGTTACTACAGAAATAGCATGAAGGAAAAAGCAATTGTTTCTTCGTTCACGCTCATTTCCTCACTCACCGGGTATTATTACGCCAAGAGCAAGGATAAAGAGGCAATGCCCTATGTGATGGTCGGTGGCTTTATAGGCGCATTGCTGGGAGAAGCCCTTGCAGAAGCATTTTGCAGAGATGAACATCAGATACAAAAACTGAAATCAAAATGACAATTGAAATCAAAGACACTGAGGCCAGCCTGAAGATTGTAACAGATGGTAATGCACGGCTTATTTTGAAACGGCATATACGTGAGATTTCAGTAATAAAGCCATCGCTGGTAAAGCTGGATTTAGGTGCGCCTTTGCGGAATATTTATTTTGAACACTCCGAAGTGATTAATCCGCAAACGCAGAATGCCGAAGAACTGCGGGATGTGCTGAATGAAATGCTCAAGGATTGCCTCACTGAAATTCACAATGAGCTGAACCAGATCGCAATCAGCGTGGAAGCTATTGATTCCATCGTTTTCATTGAGGCAAGCATTGTGCATGAAATCAATTCCAACACGACTTATAAGGGCTATGCGCTTCCGGGATCGAAAACATCCGATCCTGTTTGGGCCATTCAAATGGTTACCACCGATAAGGATACCACTTCATCTCTCTGGGCGGATGGCAACAGGAATTTCGATAAGGTATGGGACAAACGCACCGAACTCAATTACGCATGAGGGCTTTTGAAACATATCGGGCAGAGATCGTTCTTGGAGAGACAGCCACAACCGATGTTCCAGAGATCAGGATCAGCTATTACAGAGACGACAGCAAACTTTTTGGCGGCTCCGTCTCCAATCCCAATGATGTAGCGGAGTTCGTCCGCAAGCTCATTCCGGGAGGGGAAATGGAATTGCAGGAGCAGTTCTTCGTGTTGTACCTGAATCGCGCCAACGCGATCATCGGATATTACAGGCATACGAAGGGAACGATGACCGCCACGCTGGTGGACACAAGGCTGGTGCTTGCCACTGCCCTGAAAAGCGGAGCGACCACTCTTATTCTTGCCCACAATCATCCCAGCGGCAATACCCGGCCAAGCGACAGCGATGTGCTGATGACAAGGAAGCTCAAGACTGCAGCAGAGTCAATGGAGATTCTCGTCCTCGATCACATCATCGTTACAAAAGAGTCCTTTTTCTCATTTGCCAACGAAGGGCTAATGGGAATAAAGAAGCCTGATAAGGAAATTGAAAAACATCTCAATACAGTAATCGAGGGAGATGCACTGAAAGTGATTAAAACCCTGCCGGATGAAAGCATAGACTGTGTGGTCACTTCTCCTCCGTACTGGCAGCTCAGGGATTACGGATTTAAAAGTCAGTGGGGACTGGAAAAAACCTATATGCAATATCTCGATAATATGCTTTCGCTGATGGATGAGATTTACCGGGTGCTGAAGCCAGAGGGAACCGTTTGGGTGAACCTTGGAGACAGTTTTTTCGGAAGCGGGAATGGCAGTGGGAAAAGTCCGGACGATGATGCACAGTCACTCCTGAAGGTCAAGGTCGGAAAGATCATCCCCAGAGTTGCCAACACAGACAAGGAGAACAAGCTCGTACCGAAATGCCTTACCATGATCCCTCACCGTTTTGCGGTGGGATGCGTGGAACGAGGCTGGATCGTGCGAAATGACATCATCTGGGCCAAGCCCAATTCCCTGCCGGAAAGTGTGCGCGACCGTTTTTCCAAAAAGCATGAGCATATTCTATTCCTGACCAAGAACCCGGATTATTATTTCGATCTCGATGCGGTGCGGGAGCCATACAAGGACTCCTCGCAACTGCGGGTGCAATACGGCATGACCGCTTACGGAGGCGATGCCAAAAACACAAAGGGTCCCTTCGGAAAAGGAAAGAAAGGAGGGGGCAAGCTCACTAAAGTAAAGCTCAATCCCAAAGGAAAGAATCCGGGCGATGTGACGGACTTCTGGGTCATTTCCACCAAGCCGGGAGCCGAGAAGCATTATGCCACATTTAACACAGAACTGATCACAAAACCCATCCTTGCCGGTTGTCCCAAAGGAGGGATCGTACTTGATCCTTTCTGCGGCACGGGAACTACCGGAGTCCGGGCAATTGAACTTGGGAGAAACTTTATCGGCATTGACGGAAAGAAGGAATACTGCAGGATCGCGCGAAAATGTATTACAGAAGCATTAAAAGAACCTGTAAAGAAAGCCGCCTGATGAAAACGCCTATTACATATTACGGAGGAAAGCAGACGCTGGTTAAAAGGCTGCTTGCACTTATTCCACCGCATGACTTGTACTGCGAGCCGTTCTTCGGAGGCGGGGCATTGTTCTTTGCTAAACCTCCTTCGGAAATTGAGGTCATCAATGACGTGAATGGCGAGGTGGTTAATTTTTTCAAAGTGGCTCAGAACAAATACAGGGAACTGGAGAAGGAGATCAAATCCACCCTGCACAGCCGTATGCTGTGGAGAAAGGCAAGAGTGATTTATGAAAACCCTGAAATGTTTTCCGATGTAAAGCGGGCATGGGCATTCTGGACGCTGGCGAATCAGGGCTTTTCAGGGCTGCTTACCTCATGGGGCTATGGAAAGGACGATGCAAAGGAGGATTCCCTTGCCAGAAAGAGAGATGGTTTTTCAAAGCTATATGCCGACCGGCTGAAAAAAGTTCAGATAGAGTGCAACGATGCTATCCGCGTGATAAAATTCCGCGACTTCAAAAAAGCGTTCTTCTATTGTGATCCTCCTTACATCAATACCCATCAGGGGCATTACAAGGGATACACGGAAGCGGATTACACACGGCTGCTGGATGCGCTTACGAAGATCAAAGGCAAGTTCCTCCTAAGCAGCTATCCGAACCCGCTCTTGAAGCAATATGCAAAGAAGTACAAGTGGAACCTGCGCTCGCTGACCAAGAAGATAGCTGTCACAAAGCTCACCGATAAGGTAAAAACGGAAGTGATGGCATTCAACTACAATGAAGGGGAGGCAGGAATGTATGAGATGGACACGGCCATGCTGAAGGATCTGCAAAAGCAACTCAAAAAATTTAAAGTAAAATGAAAATCATAAAACAAAATTATTTCTCCGAAGTCAAAAAGGTTGGTTTTGAAAACCTGCCGGAACTGCTGAAGAAAACCCATCTTGTGCTGATGACCAAGACCGATCAGGGCAAGAACTGGAAGCTGTACGACAGCGATAAGGATTTTCAGCAAGTTGCAGACCTGGCATTTGAAAAGCTGGAGGATTTCATTAAATCGAACAAGGAACTTTCCGGAGAAACCGGTAGTTTGGAAGGAACGGAAGACTCCGGTAAAGGGAAGCGCAGAAAAATCTATCATAAGTTCGGGGAAGAAGTAAAGCATTTCCGAAAACTACTTGACTGGCGGGATACGACCATCACAAAGTCCATTCTTCTGAAGGAGATCGAAGACCTGCAGATGGCCATCGTCAGCAAGAAAATCAGGAAGAGTTCCCCCTTTGCAAAGGAGATTGCCTTTATTCAGAAATCCCTTCTCAATATTTACAATGGCATGAGAACATCTTCTGTAAAGTTCCAAATGAAGGAAGCTACAGTTTTAATGTTGCGCGAGGCAATCAAGAAATCGAAGGAATATGATGTCCCGCTGCCTGACAAATCGCTCCCGAAAAAAGTAGATTCAGTCGGACTGAGGGGAATTGAGGAAGAACCGAAGATCGAGCCGAAAGCGGAGCAGAATAAAGTCATGAGCAGCGTGGATTTCGCTGAAATGAAATTTGAAACACTGGGTTTTTCAAAAAAGTGGAGGGATCTGATTGGTGATCCCTGCAGCGGATTCTCCGCTATGGTTTTCGGTAAGCCCAAGACCGGGAAGTCCTATCTCTGCATGGACTTTGCCGGATACCTTGCCCGGCATCACGGGGATACGCTCTACGTGGCTAAGGAAGAGAAGCTGGATGCTACTCTGCATAAAAAGCTCGAGGAAAAAGGAGTCGCTAATCCTCACCTGTTTGTGAGCGATTACCTGCCGGAGGATTTATCAAAGTATGATTTCATCGTTCTTGATAGCGTGAACAAGCTCGGTCTTGGCCCCAAAGACCTGGACAAACTCCGGGCAGCCAACCCGGGAAAGTCCTTCATCTTCATTTTTCAAACCACCAAGCAGGGAGCGTTCCGGGGCAGGAACGAGTTCCAACACGATGTAGATGTGGTAATCGAGATACCGGAGCGCGGTAAGGCCGTACAGTTCGGCAGGTTCAATCAAGGAGGCGAGATGCGGATATTTGAAGGAGATCCCAACCCACAGCCGGAAAACACAGAGCCAATATAATCTTGCGTGTTCCAAATATGTGTGTTACTGTTGTCCCAATTAAAGCAATTACCAATGAAAAAGATTGATTATTCAGACGAGCTTTCAGACCTGAAAGAAATCCATGAGGATAATATCGGCAGGAGATTTTCCGATGAGGACTTCAACAGGATTTTTGAAATCGCATTAAAATCTCAGCCAGATTTATACAAAATCGCTGACCGGTTTCAGAGCGATATGATGGGATTATTAATGACGCTGGATGAAGCGACCCATCAGTGGGAGAAAGAAAAGCTAGTCAATAATGTAAAAGGCGATCCCAAAAAGGATATCGAAAAACTGATGGCTGATCTGAAAGGGGTGATTGAATACTTCGCTTCAAGGAAAAATCCCAACTGGGGGGATGTGGCTACTCTGGCAAACATCCATGAGTCATTGGGAGAACAGCTCTTCGAGAAATACGATAAGCACACCGGCTATTCCCGCTCTATTGAGGAAGGAATGAAACGCCATACCGAAGCCTCACAGAATTTATGGCTTCAGGCTAAAAGCGAAGTAGAAAAGCTGGATCCCATAAAGCATTTGCCAGATTTGGTTCGCTGGAAAAACTTCTTTTCCGACCTGCTGGAAGGCTTCGTAGGTTTACTGAAAAATAAAAATCCTGAGAAAAACAATCCTAAACACAGCAGCGACCCGTGGTTCAATAAAATAAAAAGAGAAGACCTCGATCCTTTTGAGCAAAGAATGTATGATGACTTTAAAAAGCATGGTCATGGTTACGCCCTTCAACTCATCATCAACAGTGTTGAAGGCGACTATTCCCAACTGAGCAAAAAATTAGCGAAGGTTGCCAGGGAGCAGGATAAAGGGTTGAAAGGAATGCCGGAGACTGAAATGCTCAGGCAGGAAGCGATTGAACTGGCGGAGAAGCTGGACGACAAGGAACTGGCCAAATATCTTGAAAAAGCTCCCTATAAAGCTATACAACGCAGGATAAAAGCGTTGAGGGAGGAGGCAATAAAGAAAAAGTAAGTTACACACAATGTGTTTCTTTGACATTCTGCATAATTGGTTCTAAAATGCTGCGTGTATTTATAATATATGTAATTATCCACTTCTTTTAAATCCTGACCAAAGTGCAAATGTGAGAGTTCAATTTTAGATTGAATTATATCCATCACGAGTGCCGCCTTGAATACGATATATTTGGTCTTTTCATTTTTATTGTGTCTATATGATTCAATGTACGAAATTGCTCTTTCATCCAGTTGACATAGTAAGTCTATTTCAAAATCAGGTGTTTTGTGCCGACAGTTTGTTTCCTTCACTTAATCCATAGAAATGGATGGAGTTGTTTGAAAATACTTTTTATCCTCTAAAATATCGAGCATAAATTTTGCTACATCTTTTCTGTTAATTGTCATCCGCAATTTATTTTCTCCTTTATAACTCACTCTTATAGGAGAGTGCCAAGTCTCGTTGGTAAGCCCGACCGGACGAACTGCCGTCCAATCAAGTCCGCTTTGACGAAGCACCTTCTCCTGATCCTCGTGCCCGGCATAAGCACTGCCAACTTTTGTTTTGTTTATGAGGAAACGAAACATCCAATTGACTTCGCTGTAACTATCGCCTACTCCCCATGCTGAAACAGTTATAACTCTTCGAACACCGCTATCGTTCATTGCTTTTACAATGTTTTTCATAGCTATATCTAACAAGTTTGGAGGCGTTACAACTTTTGCCCAGGGCCAGTCGGATTTCCGAGCAATGTTCAATGCTACTAAAACTGCATCGCAACCTTCAATGGTTGCAAGTACATCTTCATATTCTAACGGAGAGCCAATAATGGAAAAGGCTTTCCTCTCTGTAATTTTTTCTTTGGATTTTTCCCTGACGAGGCAAATAGGTATAATGCCCCGCGCTGCAACTTGCTCTACGAGATGTTTTCCTGTTCTTCCTGTTCCACCGAAAATGGCAATTTTCTCCATCATTACTTTTTAAAACTTGCCAGCATTTCGGGGTTGCGCAAGTAGTTGGCAACCCAAACCAACAACAGCATTATTGCTTGTGGAATATACATTTCTCCGTGCTCCATGTGTGTGGCTATTGAACCGCCTAAATGCGCAGATAGCAACAAAACGCCTAATGATGATGTCCGGGGAATTAGAAATAAAATTGCTGCAATAAGTTCGCCCAGCCCTATTAACATTAATTTGCCTTCCAAGCCCCACTTGATAAAGTTAACAGCAATTTCTGCATCCTTACCTGCCATCAGTTTCATGGCTGCACTCATCATAAATAATGCTGACATTAGTCCGACTAATATCCATGCGGTTATTTTTCTGCCTTTTGATAATGGTTTTGTTTCCATAGTTGTTTGAATTTATTGATTAATGTATTTGGTTGCTTTCACCCCCGATAATTGCTGAATTTACACTGGCAAAAGATAGTATAAGAAACCCGCCAGCAATCCAAACCCGACACCTGCAATAATCATTTGCCATGCTTTTATCCGGTCTTTCCTGAAATTTTCTTTTTGCCCAACGGAAAATGTTTTGCCAATGTCTCCGAAATTAAACACGCCATTTATTCCGAAAGCCACGCAAAATTTAAAATACCACTGTTGGAAACTCACGCCAAGCGAAGCGGCAGGTATGAATAAAAGGAGTTTCCAGATTTTGTCCGCCTCATACCATTGCATGAATGCAATGAAAAGAACGCAAAGCGTAAAACTAAAGAGTGCGGCTCGTTTTCTGCGCTCAATTTCCTTTTTACCGATATTGCAAGTTCCGGGAATGTATTCCTCGTGGTCGTTTGCCGAATTTGTATCCTGAGGTGTAAAGCCCAAATAGAGCAATTCAAGTTTTAAGGTTTTTATCATTTGATTGGGTTTTAAAATGGCGGGGAAGCAGACAATTTTAATAATGAATGCATGGAACAACAATCACAACGCAATTGCCCGTTCCCCGTGTATTGTTAATTGGCTGAATAATAAAAACGCTCGTGGATTATTTTCCCGTCCTTCCATTTCTGAACAGCCACCTGTTCCATTTTTGAACGCTGTCCGCCTTTATAGGTCATATCAAACGACCACTCTACCATTGTTGTATCATCGCCAACTGCCACCGCTTTAGCCTGGGCTCCGTGAAACTGTTCTATGGATGCCATCATCTGCTCCTGCGCTTTTTTCTCACGCTCGCGGTTAGTTGCCTTTCCTGCGGTGGGCGGATGATTATTTTCCTGCATGACCACATCATCATGGTAGTATTTTTCAAATGCTTCCATGTTATTACCGCTTATTATCATGCGGTTCATTTCTTCGATTTTTTCTTTAAGATTCATAATTTTGGTTTTTAGGTTAAAAATTGTCTTTATTCGTCAAATGTAATAGATATATTTATATGTATCTATATATTTATTAAAAAAATTATTTAATTAACTCGCCTTCAATAGTCTGAAGATATTTTTGAAGTGTTTTCTTATTGACGGACAATAACGAATGTTGTCCATCCTTCTGAGCAGTGATAAGCCCACAATCATAAAGTATTTTAAGGTGGTGCGAAATGGTGGGTTGGGAAAGCGTAAAATGGCTCTCTAATTCACCGCAACTTATTTCACCTTTACCCATAAGAGTTTTCAATATTTTGTAGCGGGTCCCGTCCGCCAGCGCTTTCGATATTTTAAGGAGATTCATCAGGTTATTTTTTGCAAAGATATGAAATACGAGGGTATTTTTATAGTTCTTTGTTATGAGTATTGTAAGTTATAAGTGGCCGGTTCCAAATCCTGCAAAGGCAAGAAAAACCCGCACTCCGTCCTTTTTCTCCTCATCAAAATTATATTTGATGCAATTGGTAAAATAATCATGCAGGTCAATTTTTTCATAAGATTTTTCCTTTTTTATTTCTCCAATCATTTTCTCAATCTGATTTACTCCGTTACAAAGGGCTGAATTGAAATCGTTCAGAAATTGAGCGGGAAGTTTCTTGTTTGCTACCCAGCAGGCGAATGTAAATGGAAAGTGTGTGACTTTGTTCCATTCGGTTACCAAATCATATTTGCAAGAGAATTTGTCGGATAACAGAAGTGCCCTGTCGCCAATAATTAATCCGGCAGTATCATTTTGTATTTCCTTCTCATATCCCTCTCTGGCATCGATCCATTCAGGAGAGATGCACCAGTGGTGTTTTGCCAAAAATTTAACAAGGAGAACAGATGTTTTGGATTGATAGTCGAGATATATCCTTTTTACCTCCTGGATTGGCACATTGCTGAACAGCATGACAGAAGCAACTCTTTTTTCTGCACTTATGCAATAATCTGATACTATGATTTTTCTTTTCAAGAGAGGAAACTCTCCAACCGGAATCAAGGCAAGGTCAACCTCTCCTGAAAGAAATTTCTCAGCACAGCGGGCGGGATTGTCAAGAGTAAGGTCAATGGCATGAATCAAAGAAGATTTTTTAAGTCCGTATATGAATGGCTTTGCATTGAGGTACGATACGCATGCTATTTTAATCTTTTCATTCATGTGTTTTTAACCCTGTTTCAATAGAGTGAAGATTTTTCCTAATAGTTATTTTCTACTATCTTTTTTTAAATCGACTGCTTATTGATTTGAAAAGTTTCTTTTCTTTCTCCCAAAAGAAAGAAAACTGCCCTAACAGGAATCCATAAAGCAGTAGCAATAACTGGTAAGCAGGAAAGATGAACAGCATATAGGTAATTGTTTTTATCCATAAAGCGGTATCGTCTTCTATCCCTACAAGCATAAAAAACAGTCTGCGGAATTTAACCACAGAGAATCCTGCAAGTGAGAAAACAAGAAAGATTAACAACAACTGCCAATTGCTGTTAATCTTCCATTTTGTTTTCAGATTATTGAGAAACAACTTCATTTTTCAGTTTCCGTTGCTTTCCACTGATTTCGGGCTGAAGCGTTTGCCTGCATCGGAAATTTTAACCCTCACTTTTTTCACGCGCTCTTTAGTTTTAGCCGCCATTAAATAAAGTACAGGAACAATTATGAGTGTGATGAAAGTAGCGAACAACAGGCCAAAAATGATTGTCCACGATAGCGGTCCCCAAAAAGCTACGCTGTCTCCCCCGAAATGAATTTTAGGATTGAGTTCGGTGAACATGGTTACAAAATCAATATTGAAGCCGATGGCAAGCGGTATCATCCCAAGAACAGTAGCGGTTGCGGTTAAAAGAACCGGGGTCATCCTGATTCTTCCTGCCTCAATAATGGCTTCTCTAACGGGTTTGCCTTCTTCCATGAGCATATCCGTAAATTCAACCAGCAAAATTCCGTTCCGAACCACAATCCCTGCAAGAGCCACTATACCAATTCCAGTCATTACAATAGTCAAATCCATACGGAAGATGGCTAAACCGAGAAGCACACCGATAATGCTGAAAATAATTTCGCTCAGGATGATAAGTGTTTTGCTGATAGAGTTGAATTGTGTAATCAGGATAAGCAGAATAATACCGATAGAAATAAGGAGTGAATTTCTAAGGAAGGTGGCAGCTTCCACCTGTTCCTCCCGCTCGCCTGTCATGTTTATTTCCACTCCTTCAGGCACATTTAATCCCACCAATGCTGACTGGATACCTGAAACTACATTGTTCGGATTATAACCGCTTAGTACATTTGAAGTAAGCGTTACCACGCGCTTCTGATTTTTTCGTTTTATGCCCCCATAAGTATTGGTATATTTTACATCGGCAAAAGCCGAAAGAGGTACTTGGCGGATTGCGCCACCCATGTTCATATCGCGATAGGTGATTTTAAGGTCTTTCAGCACTTCAATGTTTTTTCTTTGTTCTTCAAGATACCGGAGTTGAATAGGATAATCGTCATTTTCATCTTTGTATCTCGAAATCTCTTTCCCGAATACCGCGCTTCGTATTTCCATCCCTATTTGCCCTGTTGAGATACCTTCGCGGTTGGCGCGTTCTCTGTCCAGCACAAATGCTATTTCCGGCTTATTGGTTTGCAGGTCGGATTTTAATTCTTCAACACCCGGAATCTGCAATGAATCAAGATACTTTTTTGCCAATTGTGAGACATAGATCAGGTCTTCAAATTTTTCACCGCTTATTTCAATATTTATGGGCTTACTCACGGGTGGCCCGAACTGCTCCTGGTCAACCGATATTTCAACACCGGGAAAATCTTTTACTGCATCGCGTATTTTGTTAAGGTATTCCAGAGTGGACTCTCCATGCCGTTCTGCAAACTGAACAAATTCAACTCCCACTTTGGCTTTATTAGTATATGCGCCTCTGTCATCCCTTGATTCCGATGCGCCAATGGTTACATTAGTGATTACCGATTTTACCAGCGGGTTGTTTTCACCGATAACAGCATATACTCTTTTCTCCACAATTTTTGCAACCGAATCGGTATGCGCCTGATTAGTACCCACAGGAAGCGTTAAGTAGACATACACAAAGTTTGGATCTGCTTTAGGGAAAAAAACAACCTTCGGATTTCTGATTACGGTGAGAAAAACAGCTAGTACGAGCAAGCCGATAGTTCCAAATACAATTGTTCTCGGCTTGTTCAATGCCCAGTTCAAAAATTTGGCATAGAAGTTTTGAACGGAGGGCCATGTATGTTCCTGAAACCTGAAAATTACTTTGTTAAGGAATAAATGATAAACGAGATATAGAATCAGCATCAACACAATAAAATTTCCAATGCCAAATGAACCAAACAGGTAAAATATAAGGGAAATAGCCAGGAAGGGAATGGTTCTGATAAAGATTGACCTGCGATTTACAGCAGCGGCATTTTCTTCATCTTTTTTCATAAAGTCAACTGCAAAAACAGGATTTATTATATAGGCTACAACAAGAGAAGCAGTGAGTGTAATAATAAGCGTGATAGGCAGGAAGTGCATGAACTTGCCGATAGTGCCGCCCCAAAACGCAAGCGGAAAAAAGGGAGCGAGGGTGGTGGCAGTTCCCGATAAGACAGGAAGAAACACTTCGCCTACAGCTTTTTTAGCGGCACTCTTAATATCCAATTTGCCCTGCTGATAAATCCTGTGTGTGTTTTCAATTACAACAATAGCATCGTCCACTACTATACCCAAGCCGAGAAGGAATCCGAAAAGCACAATCATATTGAGTGTAAATCCGATTCCCGGAAGAATAAGGAAGGCGATGAACATAGAAAGCGGAACGGACAACCCGACAAACATGGCATTGGTTGCTCCCATAAAAAACATAAGGATAATGGTAACAAGTATGAAACCTATGATAATCGTATTGATGAGGTCATGAAGCGTAATTCTTGTTCTATCCGACAGGTCTCCTGAAACGCTCACATTCAACCCTTCGGGAAAGGACACTTTTTTCATCTGTTCAATAATGTCCTTAATCTTATCAGAAGAATTGATAAGATTTTCTCCGCCCCTTTTGATTACATTGAGGGTAATTACATTTTTTTTATCCAGCCGTCCGTAACTTTCCTGCTCTTTGTAACTATCTTTTATTTCAGCAACATCTTTTAGGTAAACCGGTGCGCCTGACATGGAATTGACCACCATGTTTTTCAGAGTTTCAATATCCCTTAATTCCCCGCTGATGCTGATGGTGCGGTTCATTTCGTTCATGGTAACATACCCTCCCGATACAGTTTTGTTTTCAAATGAAACAGCCCTTTCTATATCTCCCATAGTAAGTTTCACGGCATTCATCTTGTGCATATCCACATTAATCTGTATCTCACGGTCAAGAGCGCCAACAATATCAACACGGGTGATTTCCTTTAACGCTTCTATTTTATCCTGAAGTTCATCAGCATATTTTTTAAGTTGCGCGAGGTCATAGTCACCGGAAATATTTACAAACAATATCGGAAATTCGGAGAATTCAACTTCCATCACATTGGGGTCGGCTGGCAAATCGGTGGGCAGGTCTTTCTTTGCTTTGTCAACCGCATCCTTCACTTTTTGTTTAGCAACGGGCACATCCACATTGGTATTGAATTCCACAATGATATTGGAAAAATCCTGTATGGAATTACTGGTTATTTTTTTTACGCCCGATATGGATTTCACCTGCTTTTCAATCTGTTTTGTAACAAGATTTTCAATATCCTTCGGAGAAGTTCCTGGATAGGGTGTGCTGACATAAATTGTTGGTATTACGATGTCAGGAAACTGCTCCTTAGGCAAACTATTGTAGGACATAAGCCCTGCTATAGTGATAAAAATGGTGATAACGTAAATGCTGCTTTTATTGTTTATCGCCCAGCTTGATGGTTTGAATTCTTTGAACTTCTCTATCATAATATTGTCTTATATATTTAATGTTTTTCCTGAATTAGAATTTTATTAAAGCGCCATCGTTCAAATCCTGAAATCCTGTAACAATAAGTTTATCCCCTTTTTTTAAGCCGCTCTTGATTTCTACCATTCCGTTGTAAAACTGGCCTGCGGAAATTGTTCTCTTTTTTGCGATTGTTTTTCCTCCTTCGCTTACTGCAACATACACATAATCGCTTCCGTCCGTATTCTGAATAAGGTTTAATGGAACAACAATGCTTGAATCCTGTTTGTAATCAACAATTTTTAATACCGCTATCATGTTGAGTTGATATTCCGAATCATTTTCCAAAGGGCTTTCTACCATGAATGTGCGCGTAGTATTGTTAATCATTTTTGTGGAATATCCGATCACCGAGCGCACCTCCTTTTTCATATCGGGGAAATAGATAAGCACTTCATTGCCTTTTTTTACCTTAGAGGAATATGATTCAGCCACTTCGGCTTTCACTTTCAGGTTGGAGAAATTCACTACGCGAATAGCAGGCATACCGGGCATGATGGTTTGACCTATTTTAATGTCAATTCCGTCAACGGTTCCGTTTATGGGTGATTTTAATTGCATCATTTCCAATTGCTCCTGTAATGTTGCAAGTTTCTTCTCCAAACTTTCCTTGTTGCTTTTTGCCGACAGGTATTGCACTTCGGTCCCGATTTTCTGTTCCCATAAACTTTTTTGTTTATCGTACATCGTGCTGGCAAAATTCAGCGCTGTTTTTACTTCTTCCATTCCCTGCAAAATCACCTGATTGTCTAACTCGGCAAGAACCTGCCCCATCGTTACATTATCACCCACTTTTACCATGATTTTACTCACCGCGCCACCCATCTTCGCGCTAACGACCACATTTTCGTCTCCATCTATTTTTCCCTGCACCTCAATATAATGCTGAAACGGCTGATAATCGAGCGTACTTATTAATACGCTTTTTGTTTTCATACTTTCTTTATTGCTGCCCGATAATTCTGACTCAAGAATTTTAATTTGGGCATCTATCTCGGAGCGTTGCTTTTTCAGTTTATCAATTTGAGCTTGCTTATCGCCATTTCCGCAAGAAGCAAGTATGCTTATAGCCGCGATTGAAAGAATCAGTTTTTTCATAAGGGTATGGTTGTGTTTTATATTCATAATTAAATTTATTTGATTAATCCTGTTGCTTTATCCAGGTCCACCTTTGCCACATAGTATTCATACAACGCATTATAATAATTGGTCTGCGATTCTTTTAATGATGTTTCCGCATTCATTACTTCAAGGTTTGAACCCACGCCCGCATCATATTTCTTTTTAGCGGCATCATAAACCCCTTCTGCGAGTTGCATATTTTTCTTTTGTGTTGTCAATGATTGAATCGCGTTTTGGTAAACGGTAAGCGTAGAGCTTATCTCCAGTTTAATGGCGTTTTCCGTATAGGAGATAAGATTCTGAGTTTTCATCAGAGAAAGTTTTGACTGTTGAATGCGATAATTTTTTTGAAGCCCGTCAAATATTGGAACATTCATAGTGAACCCGATTATCCCTATCGGATACCACTTCTTGCTCGTATTAAAAATATCAAACTCGTTTCGCTGTGCTTGTGCACTGAGGCTGCTGTAAAGAAAAACGGTCGGCAAATAACCCATTCTGTTTCTTTTCAAATCCAATTCATTCAATTTTCGTTGGTTCAAAAGGAGTGAATATTCAATGCGGTTTTTAAATTCAAATTTCTCTGCCACAGATGTATCGGGCATCTGTGGAATTTCACTAAAATTCATAGTATCGTTAAGCAGTATAGGGGTTTGAATATCAAGTCCCATCTGAAATTTCAGCAAGTACTCTGTTACAGTAATAAGCCGCGCTACTTTTTCTTTTTCTGAAATCAGATTGTTATAGGATACTTCCACACGGTCAACATCTGTTTTTTCCACAAAGCCGTTTTGATTCAACGCTTTGGTGTCGTCAAGCAATTTTTGTAACCGTAGTATGTTGGCTTCCAGCAATTGCATCCGCTGCCGGTTAATCAGAACGGCATAATAGGCTTTTGATACTGCAACAACGGTTTCAATTTTGGTGCGCTGGGCATTTTTTTCGGATAGTTCAAGAAATGTTTTTGAGGACTGTAGCGCAACTATATAATCGCTGTTGAATATTCCGAGTGTGGCTTGGATTCCACCGGTTGCATTATATTTTGTTCCGAACTGTACCGGGATAAACGAACCGGGAGGCCCACCGAAAACTTCACCCGGTAAAAGCTGGGTAGGCAATTTTTCGTAGTCCTTCAAGTCGAAACTGCCGCTGATTTGCGGAAAACCAAGCCCCCTGATTTCATTTTTCTTTGCAACGGACATTTGCACATCAATCCCGGCATTCACATTAAGCGCATTATGCAGTAAAGCATAATCAATGGCTTCTTTCAAGGAAAAAGATTGGATTTGTCCGGTTGTAGATGTTTGAGCTGTTACAAATATGTTCACCCCGAATAAAGCAGAAAAGAATAGTGTTTTTAATCTGTTCATATTTTTTTTATGGTTCTTATTCATCTTCATTAATATTTTTGTACTTGTTTAAGAGTTTATGACCTTTAAGGGTTGTTATGCCATGAAGAAAGTGATCGAGCATGGTAAGCTGAACCTCCGTAATATTAAATTTATCGGGCGGGAATGTCATCGGGTTCATTGCTATTTCCACCTGCTCAATACGCATTTTTGCAAGTATCTTCACATCTATGTCATTCCTGAAATATTTTTCCTGAATGCCTTGTTTAAGATTCGTCTCCACCATTTTAATCATTGACTGTTGCTTGAATTCCTGAAACCGTTTCCATGCTTCAGGATAATATTTCTGCATATCGTAAAAGAGATTGGGATTAATCCGGGAGAACATTTCAGAAATATGTTTCATAATGAGAATGATCTCCTGAACGGCATCCTTTGAATCCCTCTCTAATTGTTTTAAACGCTCATCGTTAATTTTAAGGCTTGTTGCCAATAGCGTATTGACAATCTCGTCTTTATCCTTGAAATTTTGATATACGGTTTTCTTAGAGATCCCCAGGTGGCGTGCAATGTCGTCCATAGAAACACTCCGTATTCCATAGCTGAAGAATAATTCTCTGGCTCCCTCAAGTATTCTATCTCTTGTTTCCACTGTTAATCAAAAATGGTCGGCAAAACTAAGGAAACTTTTTTATGTTTTATAGTTTCCTGTTAAATTTATTTTCGCGTGAGAAGATAAAAAAGTATCATTTTATATTTCTATATGAATGAATATCAAATGGATATGCTTATTTAGGATAGCTTATTTAAATTAACGAGTAATGATTGTTTAAACGAATAATGGTTAGACAAATATGTTGAATTAATTATAAATTTGCTTCTCCTAAAAAGGATATAGATGTTCTGGTTTAATCAATTATTGTCCGACTTAACTCACGATACTGCTTTTAGTAAAAAGTGTGCTGCTGCGCTGGTGGAGGAAAAAAGATTTACCGATATTAAAATATTAAGTTCGGCACTTGATGAAGAGGAAAATGAAAATGCGTGTTTAATTGCTTCCCGCATTCTATATGAGGTAAGTCAAATCAATCCTTCTTTACTGGAAAAGAGAATTGATTCATTTATTGAAATATGTGTTGGAGAAAAGGAGATACTTTATAATAACTCCCTAAGAATCCTGATTGCGCTTGCTCCTGCCAGGCACAAAAAAATATTCAGGAAGTTGGATGTAATTTCAGATGTTATTTTGAAAGGCGATGATGATGTAAGAGATAGTTTCCTTGCGCTTATGGTAGTGCTTGCTAAGATTTCTCCCGATTATTATAAAGAAATTTGCGATGCTTTAAGAATGATACTTGAAATTTCTCCTTCAGAAGTGTTTATTGCCTGTGCAGAGAAAATACTTCCAGTTATAGATAAAAACAATTTTGAATGCTTTCAAGAGATATTAATAAGGCGAAAAAATGACCTGAATATATCAGATCAAAAAGAGGTTGACAGGATGCTATCTTATATTTTACTCAGAATAACTGGGGAAAATTAAGCAACCTTACTTGGGAATAACCAATTAACCTAAATTTGTCAAAAAAATATGTATGAGTTTAGAAAAAGAGGTTAATTACCATCACTTCAAAAGTGAATACGAAAAAATCCTTGTAAATATTTATTATACTAACAGTTGGCTATTTGACAACTACCAGCAAATTCTGAAAAAATACAACCTGACGGCACAGCAGTTTAATGTCCTTAAAATTTTATTTGCCAGCTACCCTAAACCCATAATGATTTCAAGCATTAAAGAACGGATGCTGGATAAAAATTCTGACATGACACGCATTATTGAAAGGCTTTCGGGAAAAAACCTTATTGCCAGGAGGCGGGATCAATCTAATCGCAGAAAAGTAATTGTTAAATTAAATGTCATTGGCTATCACCTCATGGAAAAAATGAATAAGGAAGTTCAGGTATTTGAAAAACTTGTTAGCCACCTCACTCCCAAAGAGGCAATTGAGCTAAATAAGTTGCTTGATAAAATACGGAAAAAATCAAAATAAAATGCCGACACTCTCTGACCTCGACAATCTTTACAAAAGGACGGTCAGTCCACTTCCGACAGCAGACAAACTGGACTACTGTACAAAGCATAAGCAGAATGTCAAAAATGGCTTGTGCGTGGATGTAATAGTAATAAGATAGGGCTAAATGATGCCCTTTTTAACCTGCTGATCTGCAGCAAGAGTAATAGGAGCCCATTTTTCGGACTTTCGGGGATAGGTGGTTACATAATGCTTTGGCTTTTTCTTGCCCGATAGCTGTTCCTTCAACTTCTGGACTTTTTTCTCCAGTAATTCATTGTGCTTTCTAAGTAGGCGGTTTTGATCCCCCAGAGCTTCCATATGATCCAACTGGCGAAGGATAAGCTCTTCCATCTGATCTCTGGTATACCGCAGTTTGGCCATTGGTAAGCGGCCAAGTACAATAAGATATTCGGAACACAGATGCCTTACCGGAAAATAAAGAACTTGCCGGTTTGAAGGATTTTTTGCACAGGGGATATATCGGTCGGTACAGGGCAACTGCCGCAAACTGTTGGCTACTGTTGCCTTGTGCCGCGTTTTTCTTCCAACTGTTCAACCATGTCCTTCAGGTTATACAACCGCTTCCATTCGTCATAAACTGTCCACCAGTAGTCGGTATCTGCCAGATCGTTGGAAATTTGTACTTTAGGGGCTACCATAATCGGCCTGGAAACTTTATCCCGGGCTCGTGTTCATTTCCAGAGGACAAGAAATTTAAGGGGCTTGCAATTCATCAAAGATTTTAGTAATCTGTAGTGTTTTGCAAACAGTTTGAAACTACCTTTGCCTTATGGACAATATCGAAATGTATATTAAGCCCTCAATCATGTTCCTGGCCCTGGTGGCCCTGGGGTTCATTATTGAAAAGGTATTATTCCCCTTTTTTAAGTCCCTCGTCGCTAAAACAGCCTGGAAAGCGGATGACCTGATAATTCATTCCCTAAAGAAAATACCCATTTACTGGGGTTTCTTGGGCGGTGCCTACCTGGCTGCACATCATGTTAACCTCTCCGAAGAGAGTATTAATATAGCCGATCAGATTATTTTTTCCCTGGTTGTCTTGTCGCTCTGTGTTATCGCAGGCCGATTCCTGGTAGGATTGATTAACCTGAAAACAGGGGCGGACCCTTCCAGTGCACCCTCTACCTCCATCATATCCAACATTATCAAGACAGCCATCTATATGATAGGTTTTTTGGTGATTCTCCAAACCATGGGGATTTCCATCGCTCCTGTGCTTACCGCCCTCGGCGTGGGAGGTTTGGCCGTGGCTCTGGCGCTTAAAGATACCTTGTCGAACCTTTTTTCAGGAATCCAGATCATTGCCTCCAAGCAAATCCGTAGGGGTGATTTTATCCGGCTTTCCTCCGGAGAAGAGGGATTTGTTACGGATATAAATTGGAGAAATACCATTATTAAAGCAACTTCCAATAATTATGTGGTTATTCCCAATTCCAACCTTGCAACCACCATCATAACCAATTTTCACCTGGATGAGAAGGAAATTGGAATTTCGGTTGAGGTTGGGGTTGCCTACGATAGCGATCTTGACAAAGTGGAAAAGGTAACCCGAAAGGTTGCCGAAGAAACTATTCAGGAAATAACAGGTGGCATCCCCGGGTTCTCACCGGCGGTACGATTTGTTCTTTTCGGCGATTCAGCCATTACTGTAAAAATCGTTCTCAGAGCAAAAGATTTCGATCAGCAACACGATCTCAGGTCTACTTTTATTAAAAAGCTTCATCTCGAGTATAATAAAGAAGGAATCGAAATTCCTTTCCCCATAAGAACCGTATTAATGAAAAATAATTCCAATACCTGACCCACCCCATGCATTTTGATCTGGTTGAAATTTCCACAGCCGCTATGATTTTGTTTGCGGTAATCGATGTGATAGGAACCCTTCCTGTGCTCCTCGATTTAAAATCCAAGGTAGGTGAAATTCCTTCCCTGAAAGTTACCCTCGTGTCAGGGGCGATTATGCTGGTGTTTATGTTTGTCGGCGAAAAGATTCTCAATCTCATTGGCATTGATGTTAACTCTTTCGCCATCGCCGGTTCCTTTATTCTTTTCTTCCTTGCACTGGAAATGATTCTCGGTGTTAAATTTTTTAAGGAAGAGAGCGGGAGCTCTGCCTCTATTGTTCCCATTGCTTTTCCCCTGATCGCGGGAACCGGAACACTCACCACGCTGCTTTCGATGATGGCCGAGTACCACCTCGAATCCATTATCATTGCCATTTTTTTAAACTTAATTGTTATATACATTGTTTTGAGAAATATGTATCGGCTCGAGAAACTCCTGGGTCAGGGTGGAATAAATATTTTACGAAAGGTATTTGGCATTATCCTCCTGGCTATTGCCGTTAAATTGTTTACCACCAATGCCGGTATTGTTCTGGGCCCTGCGAAACCCTGATGCGTGAAGTAATTCTTTATTCCGACGGCGCTTCAAGCGGCAATCCCGGACCGGGAGGGTTTGGCACTATTCTTATGTCAGGGTCATTGGTGAAAGAAATCTCGGAAGGCTATAAACTCACTACCAACAACCGAATGGAACTGATGGGCGTTATCCGTGGTCTTGAAGCCCTGAAGAAGGAGGGAACTACAGTAAAAGTTTTTTCTGACTCCAAATATGTGGTTGACGCCATCAATAAGGGTTGGGTGTTTGAATGGGAGAAGAAAGGATTTCACAAAAAATCAAATCCCGATTTGTGGATGCGACTCCTGAAGCTGATTCGTAAACACAACATCAGCTTTCATTGGGTAAAGGGACACGCCAATAACCCCTATAACAACCGTTGTGATGAATTGGCTGTGCTTGCCGCTAAAGGAAGAAATCTTCAGGATGATACCGGATATTCCGGCTCCAAAACCGGAAACGGACTATTCCAATAGGGAATTATAAAAGGCACTTAGCTTTTCACGTGTATCACGGGTCATAACCAAATCGTTTTCGAGTTTGGATAGTCCCGTTGCATTGGGATTGGTCTCTTTCATCTCTTTGATTTTGGTCTGCAGCGATTCCTCCCTGGCCTTGTAAACTTTTACCAGATCGTTTACCCCTTTTTGCCCAAAATATTTCACCCACTTTGAGTTTTCTCCCTTGGCCACTCTTTCGAATACGGGGAGAGATTTGAGTACGGTTTCATCGGAACATTTTTCCAGGAAGCGAACATAATGACTCAAAAAGGTAATATTGGAAAAGGACTTAACCCTGGGTGCAATTTTCAGGAAGAACTCGTTGTTTTCTTCTTTCCCCCCTTCGGCATAGATAGAAGCTACCACCAAAAGAAGGCTGAGGTTTTTTTCCGACTCAAATGATTTTGCCACTTTGTTTCCCTCAACAGGATTCACAGCCACCAGCCCCCGCAGGCCTTTTGCCTGAACGGAATAACTGGAATCTTTCAGGGCTTTCAGGAAAACGGGCTCAAGGGAAGCATCCTTATAGTGTTTGGTGAGGAACTCCAGCGCTTCGGCACGAACCAATGATTTCGGATCGGAATTGGCAAGGTTAAGCATGATTTCTTTTATGGCATCCTTGTCGGTGCTCAAAAGATTTGAGGCCTTTTCAATGCCACTGATCCTGATTTTCCAGAAACGGTCTTTAAGCGCAAGCATTATCGATTCCCGTCCGCCCGGCTCGGAAGGTTTTTTAGATAGCTGGGAGAGGGCTTCATTCCGCTCCAGGTAAAGGGGAGAGTTTTTGAAAAGATAAAACCACTGCTCCTGGGGCATGGTCTCGTTTCGGGTGCAAAGGATGGATTTTTCGGGATCGAAATTTACTAAATCCGGTTTGCCGGCCAACTCAAAGACAAAGTCTTGTTTCTTATCCTTAATAACGATTTCCTTTTTTATTTTATTCCCGCCCTGATAAATATCCACATAAGCCGGAATATGAAAAAGTGGAGATTTTTTCAGGTCCTGAATTTGTTTTATGGTGAGGATATATTTTTTTGAGCTTTCATCCCAGTTATGGTTTATGATTAACTCCGGATGCCCGGGCGAAAAAAACCATTGGTTGAAAAACCAATTCATGTCTTTGCCTGTAATTTCTTCCACTGCAAGCCGGAAATCATGTATTTCTACCGATTTGAATTTGTTTTTTTCGAGGTACAATTTCAAACTTGCAAAGAATGCATCGTCGCCGATGAGTTTTCTCAGCATGTGTAATATTTGGCCACCCTTGTTGTAAGAGTGCCCGTCGAACATATCTTCTTTGTCTTCGTAATCGAACCGGATTAGTTTTTCTTTTTTGCGTGACGACTCGGCTAAATAGCCCTGATAGCTTTGGTAGTGTGCCAAATCTGCCTCTTCTCTTCCGTATTTATATTCGTTCCAGAGGTATTCGCCGTAAGTAGCGAAGGATTCATTCAGCGGGAGGTTACTCCAGGATTCACAGGTTACCAAATCCCCAAACCAATGGTGGAAAAGCTCATGAGCAATTACATCTTCTGCATCGCCGTCGATGAGTTCGCGTGTGGTTCTTTGCATGAATTCGCCGTGGATTACAGCTCCGGTGTTTTCCATGGCGCCAGACACATAGTCCCGCACTATAACCTGAGAATATTTTTCCCAAGGATATTCCACCCCAAGAATTTTTGAATAGAAAGTCAGCATTTCAGGAGTATTACCAAAAATGGCCCTGGCATCGCGCTCGTAATCTTTTTCAACGTAGTAATTTACCTCCATAGGTTTTCCGTTTGCGCGTTTCCACTGGTCTTTTACAAGGGCATATTCTCCTATGGCCATCATGGTGAGGTATGGGGCGGCCCCCAGGTCTTGTTTCCAGTAGTCGGTCCGGGTTCCGTCGGGATTTTTAGTGGAAGAAATCAAGAGGCCATTGCAAAGTGTAACATATTTGTCTTCGATGGTAATATACAGCTCCTGGGTCATTCTCTCATTCGGGGAGTCAATGGTTGGGAACCAGCAGGAATTGGACTCGGTTTCGCCCTGAGTCCAGATCTGCATGGGTTTGTCTTTGTCTTCTCCCAGTGGATTAATAAAATACAGGCCTTTGGCTGAGGAAATGGCGGCACTTCCACCCTTGGGCAGTTCATTGGGACGGGCTGTATATTTTACAAAAATCTGATAGGTTTCGTTGTTTTTATAAGTGCGGTTAAGCTTGATATATATTTTTTGATTCCGGTAATCATATTGTAAGGGCGATTTTTCCTTGCCGGAAACAAGCGAAACTTCATCTATTAAAAATCCTTTGGCGTCGAGGGTAAGGGAATCGGTTGGATAAAAATAAGGGCGAAGGGTTAAGGTGGCTTTTCCAAAAGCATGTTGCTTTTCCCAGCTGAATGAAATTTCAAGGCGGGTATGTAAAAGGTCATTTACCCGCGTGTTGGATGCCCTGTAAACAGGTTCCCTGGTTTCTCCGGTTACTGTAATTGTGTCAAGTACAATTTTGGGGTCACGAACGTCTGTGGAAACTGTTTCCTTTTTCGTTTTACAAGCTGAAAAAACGAGGGAGAGAGCAAGGCCGATAATAAGAGGTCTCATGTTCAAAAAATTGGAGGCTAAAGGTGGCAAAATTCCCTTGCTTTTCCAATTGGAAAAGGTCGGACGGACACGTGCCTATTCGAGTGGTTCGGGCTTTATATTTTACCTGATTTTTGGTACATTTGGGAAATATGAAAGACATAATAAACGGCAGGGAATACAGGGTTGAAAGCCGGCCCGATGGAGTGCTTGAAATTAATGGAGAGCCACATGTTTCTGATATTCAGGAGGTTGGATCCAGAACACTGCATATCCTGCATCGGGGGAAGTCATACATTGCAGAAATTTTGAACCATGATGAGGCGAAAAAGGAAATGGTTTTGCGGATTAACGGAAAGGTAGTTCCGGTTGTTTTCCGTGATCGTTATGATGAATTGCTTCAGCAATTGGGAATGGATGTGGATTCCGGAGTTGGCCAGGGCGAAGTATTTGCTCCCATGCCGGGCATGGTTTTGGATGTTAGAATTTCCGAAGGGCAGGAAGTTAAAAAAGGAGAGGGCCTGGTGGTGCTCGAAGCAATGAAGATGGAAAATGTTTTAAAAGCGTCCATCGATGGGGTAATTAGTAAGGTACATGTCTCGAAAGGAAATGCAGTAGAAAAAAATCAGTTATTGGTCACCATATCCTGAAATGAAAAGCAGAAGGAAATTTATTTTTCAATCAATAGCCGGCGTAACAGGATTGATGTTTGCCGGAAGCCTTCGTTCATCAGCGCGGATGTCTGAGAAGGTGTTATTGCTTTCCGAGGGCCACACACTCCCCTCGCTTCCCTACGAGTATGATGCTCTTGAACCCTTCATTGATGCCGAGACCATGCGTATTCATCATGGAAAGCATCATAAAGGCTATGTTGACAAACTAAACCAGGCTCTGAAAGAGAACAAGTCCGAGGGGCTTACACTGGAAGAGATTTTTGCCCAGATTAATAAATTTCCCTCCGCCATCAGGAATAATGCCGGCGGCCATTACAATCACACCCTTTTCTGGGAATCGATGCAGGGGGTTCCCAAACCCGATCCCCGTATGCCGGTATCCAGAAATGTTCCTGATGGAGAAATTGCCAAGGAAATTGAAAAACGATTTGGTTCCTACAATTCCTTTGAAGAGGAATTTGGATCGGCAGCGAAAGGGGTGTTTGGCAGCGGATGGTGTTGGTTGATTCTTGATGGGGAAAACAAACTTGAAATCGTAACCACCCCTAATCAAGACAATCCCCTGATGTCGGACTTTAAATTTCCAGGAAAACCTCTGCTGGGCCTTGATGTGTGGGAACACGCCTACTACCTGAAATACCAGAACAAAAGGACCGATTATATTCAGGGCTGGTTCAGTCTGATAAACTGGAAAAAAGTCAATTCCCGACTTAAGAAATTCAGAAAATAATTATGAATTCCTCACATTATCGGGGCTTAGAGAGGATGTATCTCAAAGCTCCTATTAATGATTTTTACCTTCCCGAAATAAAAATAGAGGAGGGGAGGTGTGAGATACGGATGGAAGTTAAGTCCGGGTTTTTTCACGCAGCTGACGCAGTGCATGGCAGTTGCATTTTTAAATTGCTTGATGATGCGGCCTTTTTTGCGGTTCAATCTGTGGTGGAGTCAAATTTTATTTTGACCCATAAATTTGAAACCACCTTTAAGAAACCGGTTAAACAAGGAGTTATTATCGGAAAAGGCCGGTTCGAAATCTCCGAAGGGCGTGATTTTTTTGGGGTTTCCGAAGTAAGGAATTCCGAAGGAGAGCTGATAGCCCTGGGTCGTGGATCATTTAGGGTAAGTAATTGGGCCTTGAGTAGTGTGGCCGGTTATCAATCCTGATCTTTTTCTTCTACAAATCCAAAGTCCATCCCCAGGAATTTAGAAAAATCTTTTCCTGTTTCCAGCATGTCGGTATCATCCTGCAGGTAATGCCAGATTACTTTTCCTCCCGATTTTGAAAATCGTTCAACATATACTTTAAGGAACTCCACCAGCCCTTTTTTAGAGGAACTGTCAATATAGTCAAGATGAATATGAAGGGAAGGCTGATTTTTTTCAGTGGGGGAATATTTTTGAATCCACCGGATTAGTTTTTCAAACAGGGCGGGGGAGTCATGAAAATAAGAATTCCCCGAAAGTTGCAATTCCCCGCTGTTGGGATCGAAATTAATCTCGGGCGTGTTGCTGCTTCCTTCGATGGTTAGTTTTTCCATAATATTAAATAGTTAGTTTCAAAGTTAGTTTGGTTTCCTGTGGCCTTCCGGGTTCGTCTTCCAGTGAAAAGGAAAAGGACTCAGCATTAAGAGCCATTTCGAACAAACCGATACCTCCGAGGTTTTCATCTTTTCTGGATTTTTGAAAAAGGGATTCATTCTTCAAGTCCAAAATTTCCATTTTACTGCTTCGGGATAGCGTTTGCAGCAAAGGTAAAATTTCCGGGACTTTTTCCTTCGCAAGGAGGTTTGTTGACAGCACTTCAAAGCCGTCGCCTTCCCTATAGATTTGCAAGGTGCCTTTTTTGGCAAGGCCATGATGGTAAATATTATTGATTAGTTCGATAACTACGGTAAATAATTTTTTACCATGCATCCGGTCTTTGGTAATTTCCGGAAAGGTTTCGAAAAGGGTTGAAATTATTTTTTTCACCCTTGGTTCAGACAGTTCGCCTTCTACCTCAATTGCTTTTCCCGGGAGGGAGCTTATTTTCATACAGGCTATTTAATTTTTACTCCAATTAATAATATGTCGTCTATTTGACTTGAATTTTCTTTCCACTGTTTGTGAGCGGTTTTTATTTTCAGTCTCTGCTCCTCCGCATCTAAATCCCCAATGGAAATCAGAAGGTCTTTCAATCGCTTGGTTCCGAACTTTCGGTTGTCGGGTCCGCCAAATTGATCGGCAAAACCGTCGGAAAACAAAAACAGACTATCTCCCTTCTTTAAGGGAACAGACACTTTAGGAAACTGAACCAGCCTTCCTGCGGCTTCCCCAATTGAATTAAATGTTCCTTTAAATTCATGAAGTTTCTTATCCCTGATTAGATATAATGGTCTGTCGGCTCCGGAAAACTCAACCTCCATTTTATCGAAATCAAACAAGCAAAAGGCCATGTCCATGCCTTCATTTACAATCAAGGAGTCTTGTGAATCTACCCGGTTTCTTCTGAAAAAATGAAGAATTTCAGCGTGGAGCTGCAACAGTACTTTTTCAGGGTCGTAAATGTTGTATTCCGTAATAATTTTATTGAGGGAAGTAAAACCCACCAGCGAGGTAAAAGCACCGGGCACACCATGTCCTGTACAATCGACCGCTGACACGATCATTTTATTTTCGAGATCTTTGATATAATAAAAGTCTCCGCTGACTATATCCCGGGGTCTGTAGAAAACAAAAATTTCTGTTTTTTCAACAAAATGTTCAAGCCCGGGCAGAATGCAGTTTTGTATTCTTTTTGCGTAATTAATGCTATCGGTAAGATCCTTGTTTTTTACTTCAAGAATTTTCTTTACTTCCTCAACAGCACTTTTTTCGTTTCGGATAACGGCAGTTTGTTCCTGTATAATTTTGTTCAGTGCTTTTTCATTTTCCCTTAGCTGGAAAGTTTTGAATCGGACATAGCCGTAGATGGCTCCAAAAAGGAGAATTGTGGCAACTATATAAAACCATGCTTTTTTCCAAAAGGGGGACGCAATTTCAAACGAAAAAGTAACTTCCGATGAAGTCCATACCCCTTCCGAGTTTGAGGCCATAAGCCTGAAGGTATATTTACCATCAGAAAGGGAAGGATAATTGGCTACCCGTTGATAGTAATCTACTTCGTGCCAGGAATCTTCCAAACCATCGAGGGTATATTTATATTTAACTCCCCTGGGGTTAGAATGGGAAATGCCCAGATAATTAATTTTTACATTGTATTTGCTATAAGGCAAGGTAATATTATCGGAGGGGGCAAAGACCTTATCATTAAAAAAGATTTGACGGATTGCGCAGAAGGGCTCCATAAAATCGAGGCGCTCGTATTTGGGATCAAAAACAAGCAAGCCTTCAGTAGTTCCGAAATAAATGATCTTGCCCGGATTAACAGAAGCCGAATAGGAATTTATTTCAACCTGATCGAAATCTTTTGGGCTTGAAAAAGACCGGAAGGCAGCCGAGAAATTTCTAAGACGAGAAACGCTGTTTTTGTGGGTTACCCAAATAGATCCGGTACTGTCAGGAAAAACAAAATAACAATAGTTGCTGAATATCCCATTCTCGGTTTTGAAATTTAGAAATTCCTCCCCATCGTATTTAAATAGTCCATCGCCATCGGTGGCTATCCAGATATTCCCATTCAAATCTTTTTCAATGCAATGAATATTAAAGGAGCGAAACCCCGGAACACTATCAAATGAGTGTACCTGATCGTTTAATATGTAGGTTATTTTTGAGGCAGGACAGGCCACCCAGATTTTATTATCGGGGCCCATACAGGCATATTTTACACTATTATGAGGTAGTCCGGACAGTGTAGAATAAACAGAAAAAGTCCCCTTACTCTGGTCTAAAACAAACAGTCCTTCAGATGAGGAAATAAGCCATTCGTTGGGGCCAAAGTTGAGGGAATTAATAACGGTACTTTGGTTTTTGAATGGAACATTTATCTTCTGAAATCTCTTTGAACCCGGACCCAGTTTCCATATCTCTTTTTGATTAACCACAGCCAATAAGTTCCCGGAGAAAACCTTTAACGCTGAAATTTTTGCATTCGGCAACCCTAGTGAATCAGAAATGAGGCGATATTGCGTTCCGGAGGAGGAGCGTTTAAGTATGGCAAGCCCCTTTGAAAGTCCGCAGAATATTTGGCCATTAAAGGGAGCGGTTGTTAATACCCCCTCCGTTGATAAATCCGGTAAAAGACTAAGAGAGTAAAATTTCTGATCCGATAGTTTTGCCAGGCCCTTCCCATAGGTTCCTACCCAAAGATTATTTTCAGCATCAATAAACAGGGACTGAATATTGTTTGTTGGTAGGCCATTTTTGGTTGAGAATATTATAATGTGTTCTTTTTCGTTCTCCTCATTTTCATTTACAGGAATTTTTCTGATCCCTCCATTGGTAAGAGAAACGTAAAGATACCGTCCCCGATCCAGACAAAACGAGGTATATTCTTCATCGGCAAGCATCAGGTCACTTCGGCTCATTGACCTTGATTTAAATCCGGCGGCGTTTTTTCTTACCCAATAAATGCCTCCATCTTTTACGCCGGCAAATATGTCGGTAACCCCGTCGGAAACGAGGGCAGAAATGGTTTTGCCTTTCAAGGCTGCAATGGTTTCTTTTTTCCGGAATGTGGTTCCATCCACCTCAAATATTGTGAGCCCTTCGTTTCCTCCAATGGCCAGCATGTTTTTCCCTAGCCAGGCCATACTATTTATGAAGTCTTCCTCCACTTCGTTTACCTTGCTCAGTTCTGTGTAGTTTTTTAGCATATAGAGGCCATCTCCCCGGGTAGAAATTATTATTACCCCCGATTCTATTTCTATCAGGCCTGAAATCTTTTTGCCCTGAAGCGCTTCCCCGGATAGCTTTGAGAATTTGCCGCGCCCACCTAGGGAAATTCCTTCCTGAAAGTGGCCGGTAATTATTTTGTTTTGGGAAGTGACCAGACATTGAGTAATGAAATTTTCAGCCAGTCCGTTGTTTTTGTCGAAAGCCTGAAAATTGTACCCGTCAAATACCACAAGACCATTTTCAGTGGACAGGAAAATACGTCCGTTTTTTCCCTGTATAATGTTGTAAATATATTGTTGCGTAAGACCTTTATCCTGATTAAAGATCTCAAATTGGTATTCCTGGGCAAAAAGCCCGGATCCCAACAGGAGCCCAAACAGGACAAATAAAATGTGCCGGATCAATTGGTTTTGTTTATTATGATTTTGTATTTGAATTTAGGAATTCCACCAATCGGACTCGCATAAAAAGGCAGAAGCTCTCCATACTGGTTTGTGACATAAAGCACCATATTGTTGTTTTTTGTTGCGGCCTTTTTTATGAGTTGTATGTCGAGGCTTGTGTTTAGCTCTTCGGGTACAATTTTGTGCTCAGAAATTACCCAGTTTCCATCCTGGGATGTTTTAGCCAATTCGCCTTTTTTCGCCACGGAAACTACCCGGATTATACCTTCGTCATCGTAATCGAAAGTATGAATTTTGATAGATATTACACCCGTCGGAACAAAAGGATAAATGTGGGAAATGCTACCCGGTTTATCGTAAGTTCGGAAACAGTATTCATAAGTAAATGCGTTGCCGCCTTCGATGTTTGAATTAATGTCTTTCTTTGATGAGAGCGCCATTTTGTAAAGGTTCCCATCATCTCCTGATAATCCCTCTACCACTACCTTAAAAACATATCCTCCGTAATCAGGCTGGAGTTCCCCTTCAGCCGGATTAAACGGACCAAAAGAATACCATGCATTGTCGTATTCCTTGTCGTTTGAAAACGATTTTGAGGCCAGAATAACTCCGCTTTTAAAATTTCCGCTAGGATCCTGTTTTTTGGCATCCGGATGGGAATGCGCTTCCTTTCCCCCATATACAGAAAACTTTGTGGTAGAATTAAATCCACCTTTGTCCTCATCATGCTCGCCTCCTACATCCGGATCAAAAACCCTGATATATATGGGTTCGGTTCGGGTGGTTGGAACCGAAATAAAATAAATCTGAACAAAGTCATCATCCCCCCAGGTTTTGGCAGCCTGTTTCGAAAAGGTTACCAGAAAAGGAATGTTTTCTTCCGGCGAGGGCAGATTCTGGGAATACCCCACTAATGAGGAGCAAAAAAATCCAATCAAAAATAATTTCCATCTGTTCATAAATCCTCCTTGGTTAAAGATGTTTTTTCAGGGATAATCAAAACACATCTGGTGGTATTTAATCGTTGCAAAGAAGGTGCCAGAGTAAGGGGTATTTGCTCCCCATACCATTGTTTTTTTATAGATCCGGGTTTCACACCCAAATAAAGCAATTGCTGTTCAACTGCCAATGTTCTTTTTTTAGAAAGGTCAAGGTTATAATCTTCGGGGCCCGTAGGGTCCGCAAATCCAAGGATTACGAAGCCCGAAAATGATTTTCCATTATATTTTTCTGCAATTGACCTGAGTTGCCTGTAATAGCGCTTTTTTACGTATGATTTGTCAAAATCGAAAAACAGAATCAGGGTATCTCCCCAGGCCGGATTGCTGATTAAAATAGGCTTATTGGTGGTGGTATTTTTGGGATCCGGATCGGTTTTACCAACAGTAACTGTGTTTTGGGTAATAACAAGGGTTGAGTCTTTCCCTTTGTCACCGGGCTCAATTTTAATCAAAACGAGCCGGGACGAATCAGGCAGAAGTACAGATGTTTTGCTGGAGTCGGAAGGTTTCGTAAATGGGTTATACCCGATTAAGTATAAACTGTCCTTCCCGGGGTTATCCATCGGAGAAATCAATTCTATGGGAATTAATGTTGGTTTTACCACCGAAATGGTTTTGTTCGAGTCGGCATTCATTTTGAAATTAACGAGGTAAATTTCAACGGAATCTTTTATCTCTTCCTTCATCTGAATGGCAAACTCTTTTTCAGGTGTAAGCTGGTTGGCCACAATGGTATCATTGCTTAGCACAAGTACAAATGTTCCTTTCAGATTATTCCTTTTTGCATCCTGGAAATAAGGAACAATTTCCTTAAGATTTTTTCCACTGCCATATAAATACCTAAACACGGAATCTTTTTCCTGAATAACAATTTCTTCCGGTTTATCTACAGGAATTTTTTCCGGCTCAATCCTAACCTTGGATGAACCAAGGTAAACGCTGAATTCGGGTTCTTTGACCTTGTTCAGATTAAAAACCGTTTCACCCTTTTCCTCAATTTTGCCAATGACCTTTCTTACAAGATCTCTGGGTGGAGGTTTTTTGTCAGGTGGGTAAACAAAAATGGTTTTGGTAGTACAAAATGTTCTTAAAGGTCCGGTAGGGTCTGTTTCTAATTTGGCTACAACCCCAAGAGTAATCGCTACAAGGCCGGTGTCGGTAAAAGGCCATATATAGTCTTTCCCTTTTAATAGGTAGCCGGTTCCGTTATTCCAGAAATAATCGAGCAAAACATGCCCTTCAATTTTAGAACCATCCGATGAAAACAAAACCTGATCGCCGATATAAACGGTATCCGGACCTTTAATGTGTAATACCTTTTCTTCTTCAACCTCAAAAGCGTAGGTTACCTGATTAAGAAAAAGCGTTCCGGTTGTTTTATCGATGATGTTTAGCTCTACAAGGTATTCTCCGGGGTCATCGTAACAGTTTTTGGTGGTAATACCTTTACCTTTTTTTCCATTCCCAAAACTCCATTCGTAAAAGAACCCCATTGTATCTCCCTCAATCAGGGAAGATTCTTCAGAAAACTCGTAACAATAGGTCGGTTTTTCGTACGGGGCGCAGTCTTTAAACACCGGCCACTTAATTTCAAACCGCATAATTTCATCATCCTGTTTTCGAAACCGGTTGGTAGAGAAAAACCCAAAACGTTTATCCAGATCGAAAATTAATCCGAAATCGTCATCCGGTGAGTTAATAACAGGGCCTATGTTTCTCGGCTTTCGCCAGGTTTTACCAACCCATTGGCTGTAGAAAATATCATAGCCTCCATAACCGGGATGCCCCCGGGATGAGAAGAACAGATTCTTTTGAGAATCAATAAATGGGTAGCCCTCGTTTTTTGAGGTGTTTATGGATGGCCCAAGATTTTCAGGTGTGAGCCAGATCCCGTTTTTATTAATGGAAAGGTATAAGTCGGTTCCACCAATTCCGCCAGTCTTGTCTGAGGCAACTAACAAAGATTTTCCTTCATTGAAAATAAAGGGATGAAAATAACTGAAAGTGTCTGTTGGAATAAGAACCGGTTCTGGCACTCCCCAGTTTCCGGCCTCATGTTTTACCCGGTAAATTCCAAGCACCAACTTATTTTTGACTTTGACGGTAGAGGCATAATACAAATGATTATTCAGGCTGTCAAAACTCGAGGTTCCTTCATGGAATCGGGTGTTTATTTTATCGAGGAATCTGGGTTCCTGTAGGGAATGGTCAGGATTAAGAGCCGAAAAATATAAATCATCCAGGCGGTTTTTGTCTTTGGCGTTATATGTCTTCACTCCAAAACTATGTTTGCGGTTAGAAGAAAAAATAATTCCACCGGGGAAAAAACAGGGTGCATAATCGGAATAGGAGGAGTTTATTTTTTCGGGCTTGAGTTCAATCATGCTGGAATCAAACAAAATAAGCATCCGCTGCTGGGCGTTTAGAGGAAATACGGCCAGCAGTAAAAAGAAAAGGAAAATACCCGGAAGAAAATCCTTCATATCAATAGCGGGGCCTCACAGCAGTTACAGGGTAAGCAAATACATAGCGGAGCATAATTTCATGGCTTCCGTTACTATAACTTTGAATGGGGCTTAAGGTGAAATCATAGGCATACCCCATCTCGAACTGATTCGAAAATTTAACGGCCGTTGTAAAAATAAAGGCATCATTCAGGCGATATCCTATGCCAAATGAATAGAGCTCGTAAAATCTGAATACGGTGTTAATGTCGGCCTGAACGGGAGAGTTTTTTTGAATTCTAATCAAAGCAGAGGGAAGAATTTCGGCAACCTCATTAATAGCCTGGGTGTATTTCCCGTGGAACAGGAATTGTTGTGCATTGTTTTCTGAAAAAGGCCTGGTTTGAAACAGGGTAGGCGAGGAAAACCCTAAGTGCAATTTTGGAGAAGTATAAACCATCCCGGCACCTCCTCTGAAAAAAAGACGGGACTCATTGCCTGTATTATAAACGGGATCTCCGCTTACCGTGGTTTTTATTTTGTCCCAATCATTTCTAAGCTGTCCCAAACCGGTCGAAATTCCGAAAGAGAGATATTTTTCAGGCTTAAAAAACAGGCGGTAGGCATAAATAAAGTTAACCATTGTGCGGTTGGTAACCCCGATACGATCGTTCTCTATGTTTGTCCCCAGGCTCATTCTTTTATCATACAGGGCGGTATGTAAATTTAACTGCGTTGTAAGAGGAGCTCCCTCAAAGCTTACCCATTGCCGGCGATGAATGATACTTGCGTCCAAGACATCGTTAAAACCGGCATTGGCAGGATTAATTCCCTGAGGATTGAAAAAGTATTGGCTAAAAAGAGGAACATGTTGAGCCAGGACTCCCGAAGTGAAGCCAATTAATAATGCACAGATAAAGAAAGCCTGTTTCATTTTCGTTTTATTACCACCATTCCCTGGAACTTTCCAAATGATGGAATTTCAATTATGTAAAAGTATGTATCATCAATGAGGGGTTCACCCTGCATATTAACTCCGTTCCACGTGTTTCGGTAATTATCATCCTGGAAAACCAAGGATCCCCAACGGTTAAATATTTTTACGGAAACATTATTCCAGTACTCCATCCCCTGAATTATTAACTCATCGTTTATTCCATCTCCGTTGGGCGAAATACCATTCGGAATGAAAAAGTCGTGTACGGTAAGGGTTACATCGTCAGAGGAGGCAGGACAAACGCCAGAGGAAATTGTCCACCGGAACACATTGGAACCCAGGGAAAGTCCACTTACCTGACTAAGGGGATGTGAAGGAGAAGCTAAATTTCCGCTTCCTGACAACAATTGCCAGTTTCCATTTCCTGCAATGGGGAAATTGGCACCCATTTCGGCAAAGGGAATGTATATTACTCTGTCGGGACCGGCATCGGCTGGGGTTGGCATTTGATTTACATCAATGGTAACCGTTGCAGTGGATGGAGGGCAAACGCCGTTCGTAACGGTCCAGGAAAAAATGTTTAGTCCGGTAGATAGATTTATTGCATTTGAATTGGGGGAGTTTGTGGTCACCACTTGCCCGCTCCCGGAAAGCGTTGCCCAAACACCGGTTCCTACAATGGGAGGATCAGCATTTAAGGTTACAACAGGATTGTTTTCGCATATCGCCTGAAACGGTCCTGCATATGCAGGCGGAGGCATGGCGTCAACAAAAATTGAAACCGTATCGTAAGACGCGGGACAAACGCCGGAGGTAATAGTCCAAACCAGAGTATTTGTTCCCACAAACAAACCCGTTACAGAAGAAGAGGGATTCGATGGATTAGAAATGGTTCCGATACCTGAGGAAAACGACCAGGTGCCATTACCAACTGCAGGGTTGTTTCCGGCAAGATTTATGGAGTTATTTCCACCGAAATGACAAATGGTTTGATCCGGCCCGGCCATAGACGGTGTTGGAAGGGGGTCAACCCGGATAAGAACTGTGTCATGCGAAGAGGGACAAACACCATTGGTTGTTGTCCAGATAAACAAATTATTTCCTACTCCGAGATTATTCACCTGTGAATTGGGCGATGGGGGACTGGCTATGGTTCCTGATCCGGAAAACAAGGACCAATTGCCGGTCCCAATAGTTGGAAGGCTCCCATTTAAAGTGGTATTTGGAGCATTAATGCAAATTGCCTGATCAGTTCCGGCAGAAGCGGGAGTAGGAATGCTGTCAACATTTATTCTAACTGTGTCAGTTGAAGAAGGGCATACGCCATTGGAAATTGTCCAGGCAAACTCATGTATTCCTGTCCAAAGATTGAAGGCCGAAGAGCCTGGATTGGTTGGGCTTGCCACACTTCCAGATCCCATAACAACCGTCCATAGGCCATTTCCAACCGTAGGGGAATTGGCTGCTAATTGGACGGCGGAAGAACAAATGGTTTGGTCCGCTCCTGCTAACGAGGGGGTTGGCATTTGATCTACCTGAACTGTCATAGTATCCGAACTGGCGGGGCAGGGGCCACTGGAAATGGTCCATACCAACTGGTTGATTCCGGTTGATAAATTTGTAACCGTTGAATTATTTTGGGTTGGACTGGTAATGTTTCCGCCTCCGGAAAAAAATGTCCAAACACCATTTCCGCTTGAAGGATTGTTTCCTGATAATATTGTAGCGGGGTTATTCTCACAAATTATCTGATCAGTGCCGGCATTAGAAGGAGTTGGCAAGGAATACACTCGTATGTAAACTGTATCGCTTGAGGAGGGACAAACCCCATTGGTAATCGTCCACACAAAATAATTTTGTCCCACTCCAATATTCGTAACTGGGGAATTATTTTGGTTGGGATTTGTAATGTTTCCTGAGCCTGAAAATACTGTCCAGGTTCCTGTACCAACAACCGGATTGTTTCCCGCAAAAATTGTGGAAGGGGTATCAATACAAAGGCTTTGATCGGGACCGGCTGAAGATGGCGTGGGGGCATCATCCACGGTGATGGTCATGGTTGAGGCAGAGGGCGGACACACGCCGTTGGAGATTGTCCACTGAAAAGTATTTACCCCGAGACCTAATCCTGTAACTGTTGTTGAAGGAGAATTAGGCGTAGTAATAGTTCCAGTTCCTGATACAAGTGTCCATGTACCGGTTCCTACCGTTGGCGTATTACCCGCCATGGTAGTACTATTGGAAGAAATACAAATGGTTTGGTTGGGACCCGCGTTAGAAGGAGTAGGGGTGTCATCCACGGTGATGGTCATGGTTGAGGAAGAAGGCGGACAAACACCGTTAGAGATTGTCCACTGAAAAGTATTTACCCCGAGGCCGAGGCCGGTAACCGTTGTTGAAGGAGAGTTGGGCGTAGTAATGGTTCCCGTTCCCGACACAAGTGTCCATGTACCGGTTCCAACCGTTGGAGAATTGCCCGCCATGGTAGTATTGTTGGAAGAAATGCAAATGGTTTGGTTAGGACCCGCGTTTGATGGCGTGGGGGCGTCATCCACCGTGATAGTCATGGTTGAGGAAGAAGGCGGACACACGCCATTGGAGATTGTCCACTGAAAAGTATTTACTCCAAGGCCTAATCCTGTAACTGTTGTTGTAGGTGAACCAGGTGTTGTAATAGTTCCTGTTCCTGATACGAGTGTCCATGTACCGGTTCCTACCGTTGGCGTATTACCCGCCATGGTAGTACTATTGGAAGAAATACAAATGGTTTGGTTAGGACCCGCGTTTGATGGTGTGGGGGCGTCATCCACCGTGATAGTCATGATTGAGGAAGAAGGCGGACACACGCCATTGGAGATTGTCCACTGAAAAGTATTTAC
>ERZ869936.159-NODE-159-length-84981-cov-18.127829_pt1 | contig 84981 bp, 79 predicted proteins | sample MGYA00520876_ERZ869936 | MGnify/ENA primary metagenome ERZ869936 (study PRJEB32218, sample SAMN09650985) | biofilter metagenome | isolation source: enrty point of leading RO module | place: Saudi Arabia: Thuwal, RO plant located on Red Sea | collected 2016-02-17 ... | reverse complement strand
ATTGAGCTACACCCGCGGAATCCTCGATTGTAAACCTTTGGTCGGGCTGGTCGGATTTGAACCGACGACCTCTTGCTCCCAAAGCAAGCGCGCTGCCAAGCTGCGCCACAGCCCGATCGGCAGTAAGGGTAATTCGTCCCCGGATCTTGTCCCACCCCATTCGTACGGTCGAACCATGGAACTCGAGGCTGAATTCCTCGAGCGGGTGAGGAAATACGAACTGCTGTCACAGTGGGAGAAGGCGGAGCTCGGACGTGATCTGCGCCGGCTAGGTCTGTCCTATGGCGAGATCATGGAGCTGGTCCCCGTCAAGAAGTCAACACTCGCGACATGGTGTCGCGACGTGAAACTGACCAATGAGCAGATCGCGGCGATCAAGAAGCGGCGAGCGCCCGTGCCAGGGATCCCCCGCGACACGCAAAGAAAGCGAAAAATCGAAATCGAGCGAATCCGGCAGAAGGCTCTTCGCGATGCTCGATACCTGATCCTCGATCCAACGTGGGCGGCTGGCGTAGCCATGTATTGGGGTGAGGGCTTCAAGACGCAGTGCCAGCTAGGTATGGCGAATGCCGACCCGCACGCATTGCGCTTCTTCATGAATTGGGCAGCGGGCTACCACGGGTCAAGCGAAGGGTTCAGGGCGAAGATCAACCTCCACGCTGACAACGACGAGGTGGCGGCACGGATCTGGTGGTCCAAAGAGTTGGATCTGCCATTGACGGATTTCACGAAGTCATTCATCAAACCCGATGGCACAGGACATCGAAAGAACCACCTCGAGCGCGGAGTCTGCCTAGTTCGCGTTCGGAAGTCGGCGAACGCATTCCACGCCACATTGGCCTGGATCGAGTTCCTAAAGGTCCAGCTTGGAAACTAACCTTGTATCGGGCCGCTAGCTCAATTGGCAGAGCAGAGGCCTCTTAAGCCTAAGGTTGCGGGTTCGATTCCCGCGCGGCCCACACGGACGTCACCACGACGAGACCTCAGGAAGCCTCTGACATCGTCAGGGGCTTCTCTGTGTCACAATCCTCAGACACGCGGGTGTGGCGGAATTGGCAGACGCGCAGGGTTTAGGTCCCTGTGGGAGAGATCCCGTGGAGGTTCAAGTCCTCTCGCCCGCACAACCCACCTTCGAGGTCAGCCGACCCCGATCTCCTTCAGCCTTGCAGCGACCAGTTTCTCTACGAGTGATTCCGGAAGATGGGAATCCGGAGGAAACCTCAGAGTCCCCTTGTCCCAGTCATAGCCTTCGAGATCCTCAGCCATCTCCGGCAGAACCGACCCCGAATGCGGGAAGTAGCTGCAATGACCCTTGAAGTAAGCGTACCCCGCCACCGATTTGCCTCCGATCTTGAACGCCGGGACCCCGTAGGCCATCTCCTCGCTCGCGTCGGGTAGCAGAGATCGCAACAGCTCACGGAGTGAGACGAGAGCGCTCCCATGAGGCTCGGGCGCTGTCTCGAGATACTCGTCGATTGTCATTGGGCAAAGCTAGGCGCGCCGACGTCGTTATTGGCTCAACACAACCGGTGAGGTACTTGTCGCCAGCGACTACACGAGCGTCGCCTACCCGAGCGGGAGAGTCTGGGTCAAGAGCCACTTCGATGCGGAACCGTTAACGGGCGAGGACTGCCGAATCTGAAGTGCGCCCCGAGTCGATCGGCCTCAAAGTCATATCCGCCGGAGTCGATCGACCGCTTGTTCGAGTGTCTCCTCGTCCTTGCAGAAAGCGAATCGAACCAAGTCCGAACCGCCACCAGGAGTTGCGTAGAAGGCGCTCGGTGGGATTACCGCCACGCGCGCCTCCCTCACGAGGTGGTGCGCGAATGACCGATCATCGTCGAACCCAAAGTTCTCGAACCCTGCCATCAGGAAGTAGGTGCCTTCGGGCAAATACACATCGAAGCCAACGTCGGACAGCCCTCGTGCGAGCACATCCCTCTTCGACTGATAGTCGGCTCGCAAAGCCTCATAGAAGGACTCAGGTGCCTCCAGAGCGGCAACTCCTCCGTGCTGTACCGGGGTTGGCGTCGTGAAGGTCAGGAACTGATGAGCAGCCCGGAGAGCGGCGGTCAACTCACCAGGTCCGATCGCCCAGCCGAGCTTCCATCCGGTGAGCGAATAGGTCTTTCCAAGTGATGAGAGAGTGATGGTGCGCTCCCACATGCCGGGGAGCGTGGCCATCCGGACATGCTCTCGCCCGTAGGTCATCTCTTCGTAGACCTCATCGCTTATGACGATCGCGTCGAACTCGTGGCACAGATCGGCGACAACCTGCAGCTCCTCACGAGTGAAGACTCGACCTGTCGGGTTGTGTGGGGTGTTGATCACGATCGCCTTGGTCCTCTCGGAGAATGCGGCCCGCAATTCATCAGGGTCGAGGCGGAACTCAGGTGGACGCATCGACACGAATCTCGGCACTCCACCGGCGAGCGCAACATCGGCGGGGTAGGCGTCATAGAAGGGCTCTATCAAGACGACCTCGTCACCCGGATCGATCAGACCGAGGAAGCTCGCTGCGAGTCCCTCCGTGCAACCCGATGTGATGGTGATCTCGATGTTGGGCTCGAGATCACGGTCAAGTAGTGGCCCGTATCTTCGGGCTATGGCACCGCGCAGCTCAGGGATGCCGGCCGATGGTGGATACTGGTCGTGTTTGCCCTCCTCCAGCGACCGGGCAGCGGCGTCCTTCACGAATCCGGCCCCGGACCAATTGGGGAACCCTTGACCCAGGTTGATGGCGTCATGCTCGACGGCAAGCGCGGTCATCTCCGTGAATATGGTGACGCCGAAAGGCTCGAGACGTTCTGAAGTCGCCATGGCCGGCAGATTAAGGCGAATGTGCCGCGACTGCCGTAGGAAGTAAATGGAAGCACTTCGGGTCTCCCCGCCATCTAATCTCGCCCGGCATGAGTCGACCTGTTGCGTTGGTAACCGGTGTTGGGCGGCGGGCGGGCATTGGTGCGTCGATCGCAGTGGCTCTGGCCGCCGATGGCTGGGACGTGGCGACCTCGCATTGGGGCGCATACGACGAGCGAATGCCATGGGGCTCGGACCCCGACTTGGGCGAGGTTCACGCTGAGATCGCCGACCAGGGAGCGAGGGCTATTTCGATCGAGGCGAATCTCGAAGACCCCGAAGTACCTGTCCGGTTGATCGACGATGTGGAGGCCGATCTCGGCGCGGTGACGGCCCTGGTCCTCAGCCATGCCGAGTCTGTCGACTCCTCGATTCGAGACACGACGGTCGAGTCTTTCGACCGCCACTTCGCCGTCAACGCAAGAGCCTCATGGTTGCTCATCAAGGAGTTTGCTAACCGATTCCCTGGCCCGCATGGTGCAGGTCGAATCGTGGCGTTGACCAGCGACCATACGGCGCACAACCTGCCTTACGGAGCCTCGAAGGGAGCGCTCGATCGGATAGTCATCGCGGCCGCACGGGAGCTATCAGACCTCGGGGTGAGCTGCAACGTCGTCAATCCGGGTCCGATCGATACCGGATGGATGACTCCTGATGTCGTCGACGCGATCACCGGCGCGACGCCCTTGGGCCGCCTCGGGACGGGGAGAGACATTGCGCACGTGGTCGCCTTCTTGTGCTCTCCGGACGGTGGCTGGGTCAACGGTCAGTTGATTCACGCCAACGGCGGCTTCGCAGGAATCTGACGTCGCGCCCGGCGCTCCGAGGAGTAGCCTTGCGCGATCTAGCAAGGGAGCTGAGCGATGAAACGCATCGCAGTCATGGTCACGCTGGTCGGTCTGATCGGGGTGATCTCGCTTCCGGTCCAAGCACAGCCGGACTGCTCATCGATCGAAGGGCGGGCAGTTCTCGATTTCGGCAACAACGTCGGGATGGCTCGACTGCTCGTCGACGGCTCGGAACAGAACGTCGAATTCTTCTCAACAGGGTTCCGTCCTACCGGACCCGACTCGGCTGACATCCGTTTCGTGTTCTTCTTCGACGAGGGCACGCTCGTTGTGGTGGAGCACTCCTCGCCAGTCCCGATCGGTGGTGACCTCCAGTCGTTCGACTCACCGGTCGACATCAGGCAAGGCGGGACCGGCGGGATGCAATGGACGGGAATCGCCAACCTGGCGACCGCCACTGCCAGGTTCTCAGTGACCGGTGAAGTCTGCTTCGACCGGTAAGGAGAGCCTGACCGTTCTAAGGGTCAGATCAATCCGGCCGGGGCTGACCCGTGATAATGCGCGCCCCCCTACGGAACGAGATGTAGGCCCACGCCCAGGAAATCAGCACGACGAGCTTGTTCCTGAACCCGATCAGATACCAGATGTGGATCGCCAGCCAGGAGAACCAGGCTAGGAACCCAGAGAACTTGATCGTGCCGAAGTCGGCGACACCCCGGGCACGGCCAATGGTGGCGAGCGAGCCCTTGTCTTTGTAGCGGAACGGCTTCCTGGGCTTACCGTTGAGGTCGGATCGGATCAGCTTCGCCGCGTGTCTCCCCATCTGCATGGCGGCCGGAGCCACGCCCGGGACGTCGTCGAGTTTGGCCAGATCCCCGAGAACGAAGACATTCCGATGCCCCGGCACGGAAAGATCGTCTTCAACGATCACCCGACCGGTCTTGTCCAGCTCGACGCCAAGCGCTTGCCCCAGCGGCGAAGCCTTCACCCCGGCAGCCCACAGAACCGTCTCGGACTCGATCCTGGTTCCGTCCTTGAGTGTCACTCCGGTGTCATCGATGACCTCGACGAGCGAATCCGTGATCACCTCGACACCCAGGCTCTCCAATTGGGCCTTCGCCTTCTCCGATAGCGACTCGGGATAGACCGGAAGCACATACGGTGCCCCTTCAACGAGGATCACCCTTGCCGACTTCGGGTCGATGTTCTTGAACTCGTGCTCCATCGAATGGATGGCGATCTCGGTGATGGCCCCCGCCATCTCGACGCCGGTCGGACCCGCGCCGACGACGACGAACGTGAGCAACTCCTCCGCCGCTTCCGGGTTCTTCTCGGCCTTCTCGAAGACCGAGAGGATCCGACGCCTGATGTAGAGGGCATCCTCGATCGTCTTCAGACCTGGGGCGTGCTCCTCGAATTGCTCATTGCCGAAGTACGAATGGGTGGCACCTGTCGCCACGATCAGGTAGTCGAAGCTCACCCTCGAGCCGTCGTTCAGTGAGATCTTCCGTTGCTCTAGATCGATTCCGACCACATCACCAAGGAGAATCTGGCGAACATTTGCCTGGCCCCGGAAGACCGACCTGATCGGATAGGCGATGTCGCTTGGATTCAGGGCCGCCGACGCCACCTGATACAGAAGGGGCTGAAAGAGGTGGAAGTTGCGGCGATCAACGATGGTTACGTCGACGTCTACGTTCTTCAGGCTCTTCGCGGCATTTAGCCCGGCGAAGCCTGCGCCAATGATGACGACCTGCGACCTGTTTGGCATCAGAGACCGACTTCTCGAATCAATGAGCGAAGGGCACGGCCACGGTGTGACATCTGATTCTTCTCAGATGCCGGGATCTCCGCGAAGGTCCGGCCATCGACTTCGAATACCGGGTCGTATCCAAACCCCCCGACCCCCCTGGGCTCGCTTGCGATCACGCCGTCGATTTGCCCTGACGCAAGGATGTTCGACCCATCCGGAAATGCCAGGGCTACGACCGTCCGGAAACGTGCCGACCGCTCGGCCTCACCCTCGAGCTCTTCGAGGAGTTTCCGGTAGTTGTCCTCATAGCTGGCCCCATTGCCTGCATATCGAGCGGTGTAGACGCCGGGCCGGCCGCCAAGGGCGTCGACTTCGAGTCCTGTGTCGTCACCCAGCGCGGGTAGTCCCGTGGCTTCGGCGACCGATGCAGCTTTGAGCAAGGCGTTCTCCTCCAGAGTCGCGCCGGTCTCCTCGACGTCGTCCCATTCGAGGCCCCGCACCACCGAGTCGGCCAATCCGGCCTCGAGCAGGACCGATTCGATCTCGGCGATCTTGTCCTCGTTCTTCGAGGCGATCACGAGACGCGCGATCACGGCTTGACTGCCTCCCGTTGCAGCTCGTGAAGCTCGGAGATTCCTCGCCCGGCCAAATCAAGCAGAGTGTCGAGCTCCTCTCTGGTGAAAGGTGCTTGCTCGGCGGTGCCCTGGACCTCGATGAACAGGCCACGGCCTGACATGACGACGTTCATGTCGACCTCAGCAGCGACGTCGAGGTCGTAGTCGAGGTCGAGCCGAGGCTCACCATCGACGATCCCGACGGATATCGCGGCGATCTCGTCGACGACCGGCAGCTCATCGATCAGCCCTCGATCAACGGCATGCTCGAGGGCCTGATGGAGCGCGATCCACCCACCGGTCACTGCGGCGGTGCGCGTGCCTCCGTCGGCCTGTATCACGTCGCAGTCGACGCGGATCATGATGTCGGGCATCTTCGAGAGGTTGACGGCGGCGCGGAGCGACCTTCCGATGAGGCGGGAGATCTCCTTGGCCCGACCACCAGAGACATGGTCGCGACGCACTCTTTGCGGAGACGAGCCGGGCAGCATCCCGTACTCGGCTGTCACCCACCCCTTGCCGCTGTCCTTCATCCAACGAGGCACCTCGCTCTCTACGGACGCTGTGCAGAGCACACGAGTCTCACCCATCGAGATGAGGACAGATCCCGGCGTTGCGTCGGTGTATCCGACTTCGAGACGCACGGGGCGGGTCTGATTGGGAGGTCGATCGGTCATATCGATCTACGGTAACGCCTGCCAGGGACGCAGATTCCGGGTCCAGATCGGCAATGAGCCCAAGCTCAGACCTTCAACTCTGCTCCTGGAGCAGCCAGGCGGACGGGGCGGTCGAACACCGATTCCGCAGCAGCGACTGAGGCCTCGGCGTCGATATATGGGGGTATGTGGGTCAATACGAGCGAGCCCACACCCGCATTTCGTGCGATCTGACCGGCTTCCGACGGGGTGAGATGTTTGATCGACTCGTTGGCGGCCCGGGGCTCGGGGAGCGCGGCCTCGCTCAGCAGGACATCGACGCCACCGAGCGTCTCAGACCAATCCCCTGGTCCGGTGTCGCCTGTGAAGAAGAGTGTGCGCCCATTCGACTCCCACCTGGTCCCAAGAGCAGGGACAGAGTGGCTCATCTCGACGAAGGAGACCCCCAGATCGCCAATCTGAGCCGTGTCTCCTCCTTCTACCGGGTGGAGCTCGAACGTATCGCCGAAAGCATCCTGTCGTCTCTTACTTGTGAACGCAGCGAGATGATCGAGCACATCGTTACTGGCGTAGAGCGGCACCTGCGACCTCGGCTCAGGTCGAAAGGTCCATGCGTGGTAGGCAGTGAACAGATCAGTGCAGTGGTCGGGATGGCGGTGGGAGATGAACACCGCATCGACGAGATCGCCGTCCACCGGCATAGAGGTGAAGGTGCCGGGTCCGGCGTCGCACCAGACTCGCGTGCCGCCACTCTCTATGAGGTAGCCGGAGCCGGGATTGGTGGGGGTCGGGAACGTGCCAGACGACCCAATGACGCGCACCTTCATGGCTGGAGCCTCTCAACGATCCAGTCGTCACCTTTCTGCACGTATCGCAGCCGGTCATGGAAGCGATTGAATCTCCCTTGCCAGAACTCGGCGGTGTGGGGAAAGATCTCCCATCCACCCCACCACTCCGGCCGTGGGATCTCATCCCCGAAACTCGCATCCCGCTCGGCGAAGACACTCTCGAGCTCTTCACGATTTGCGGCCGGTCGACTCTGTCGCGACGAATGGGCGGCGATCTTCGCTCCACGCGGCCTCGTCTCGAAGTAGGCGTCGGCGACTTCGTCAGCAACGAGTCTCGCCTCGCCTTCGAAGCGGACCTGCCGATGAAGAGGCAGCCACATGAAGGTCGCGGCGACATGTGGGTTTTCCTTGATCTCCTGACTCTTCCGGCTCTCGAGGTTGGTATAGAAGATGAGGGACCTCTCCGTGGTCTCTTTGAGGAGCACAGCACGAGCCGAGGGAAAACCCTCCCTGCCGGTGGTGGACAGAACGAATGCATTCGCCTCGTAGAGGTCAGCAGCAAGTGCGCCTGCGAACCACACTTCGAACTGAGCCATCGGCGTGGCGGCCAGGTCCTCGACGCCAAGACCGGCCAGCTCGTACTCCCTGCGCAGCCGGCTGCTTTCCTCTTGATTCATGTCGGCCACGATACTGGCGGAATGAAATCGGACCCATCGGCACCTGCGGCGACGAGGATCGCCCGTGCCATGAGCCGTCGCTGTCCCCGATGCGGCGAGCCCGCTTTCGAGACTTACTTCACGATGAAAGAGGACTGCTCCAGATGCGGGCTCAGATTCGAGCGGGAGCCCGGCTATTGGGTCGGCGCGATGATCATCAACACGACCATCGTGTTCGCAACGTTCCTCGTCTCCTTCGGAGCGGGACTGCTCGTCACGTGGCCCGATGTGCCCTGGGTCGGGCTGCTCGTCTTTCTGGTGGTCGTCAATGGCACAGTCCCGGTTTTGCTGTACCCGCAGTCGAAGACGCTGTGGTCGGCACTGGAAATGGGTTGGCACCCGCTCGAGCCTGCAGAGATAGAAGCCGCCGACCGGCGAGCCTCCTGATCACATTCGCTTGGCGACCTCTTCGAGCATGACCTCCGTCGCCCCCCCTCCGATCGAGTGAATCCGCATGTCCCGGTAGAGCCGCTCGACGGCGGTCTCGGCGATGAACCCCATCCCCCCGTGGAACTGCACGCAATCGTAGATCGTGCGGTTCGTCGTCTCTGCGGCGAAGGCCTTGACCTCTGATACCTGACGCACGGTGTCCTCGCCCTGGTCGGTGAGCCAGGCAGCTCCGTAGGCCAACTCCCTGGCGGCGTCGAGCTCGGCCTGGCGCATCGCGAGCCGCTGCCGGATGGCTTGCTTGCTCCAAAGAGACGCACCAAAGGCCTTCCGCTCTTTCACGTAGTCGACCGTGAGCTCGATCGCTCGCTGCGCCTCGCCGATTCCCTGACCGATGATGGCGAGCCGTTCATTCTGAAAGTTCTCCATGATGTAGTAGAAGCCGCGGTTCTCCTCGCCGATCAGGGCGTCCTCTGGAACCCAGACATCGTCGAGAACGAGCTCTGCGGTGTTCGACGAGTGCCATCCCATCTTCTCGAGCGACCGGCTCGTCTTGAATCCATCGGTTCCCTGCTCGACCGCAAAGATGGAGATTCCGCGCGACCCCTTCACGTCGGGATTGGTCTTGGCCGCCACGAACACCACGTCGGCGATCCCCCCGTTCGTTATGAACATCTTGGTGCCGTTGATGCGGAACCCATCGCCGTCGCGTCGCGCCGTCGTCCGCATCGCGGCCACATCCGAACCGGCATCCGGCTCGGTCACACCGATGGCCGTGATCAACTCTCCGGTCGCGAATTTGGGGAGGTATTTCTCCTTCTGCGCCTCGGTGCCGAAGTTGGTCACGTAGGGGCTGGCGAGATCGGTGTGGACCAGGACGGTGATGCTGAATCCGCCATATGTGGAACGACCGAGCTCCTCACCGAATACGACCGATGCGATTGTCCCCAACCCAAGCCCCCCGTACTCCTCGGGGATCCTCAAGCCAAAGAAGCCGAGCTTGCCCATCTGGTCGAGGATTTCGGGGGGCACGGCACGATCCGCCTCCCATTGATCTGCTCGTGGCACGATCTCCTTCTCGACGTACTCTCGCACGCCGAGACGGATCGCTTCCAGATCCTCGTTGATGTAGATCGAGCTCATTCTCTGTCCTGTGACGCCAGCCACGCTCTGCCGGCACGACTGTTGTAACTGAGATTGTGAGCCGAGCAGAAATCGTTCGCAACGTTGGCGACGCCGCCGAGGTCGATCCCGGTCTCGATGCCCATCCCATCGAGCATGTACACGAGGTCCTCGGTGGCGATGTTGCCTGTCGCTCCGGGGGCATACGGACAGCCTCCAAGCCCCCCAGCCGAACTGTCCATCCTTGCCACGCCGCGTTCCAGTGCCACAGTCGTGTTGGCAAGTGCCTGGCCATAAGTGTCATGGAGGTGAATGCCGACCCGATCGGCGGGCACGACCTCGAGGACGTGGTCGAGCAGAGCCTCGATGTGGAATGGGGTTGCCTTCCCGATCGTCTCGCCCAGATACACCGTGTCGGAGCCCCACTCGATGAGCGTCTCGGCGAGATGAGCGACCCAATCAGGATCCTGTTCACCTTCGAATGGGCAGTGAGTGGCCGTCGAGATGTAGGAGCGGGTCGACACGCCGCGAGGGATCTCGAGGAGGATGCGCCGGATTCGATGCATGGCCTCGTCCACCGTTGCATTTATGTTTCGCTCGTTGAACTCGTCTGATGCAGCCGTCAACAGCCCGATTGTGTCGACGCCGGCAGCCAGAGCCGCTTCAAAGCCTTTCATATTCGGGACGAGGCCCCCAAGCTCCAGATCACCTCGATTCGTGATGCCGGCGATGACTTCTGCGCCGTCGGCCATCTGTGGGACCGCCTTGGGGTTGACGAAAGACACCGCGTCGAAGGTCCTGATCCCCGCGCTGGCCAGGTTCTCGATGAGACCAACCTTCGCCGCCGTCGGCACGAACGCCCCCAGGCTCTGCAACCCATCTCTGGATGAGGACTCGGTTACTAGTACCTTGGAGGGAACACGGCTCACGGCGCCACGGTAATACTTGCCTGGGCGGTGAAATGGCCATGACAGAACCCTCGAACACGTTGCCCGACGAGAAGCGCCCTTCGTCCGAGCTGATAGCTGAGTTGAAGAGGCTCCGACGCAAGAAGGAGACTGGTGCCGCCGACTACCCCTCAGTGGCTGACCGCACCTCGAGCGAAAACGCCCGCCTGGCGGAACTCGAGCTAATTCTGAAGAGGAGGGGGCATCTTTGATCGAATTCGACACCCCCAACCCGAAATTCCGGGAGCGAGTGATCAAAGGTTTTGCCGATCAGCGAGTGATGAAGACCATGGGCATCACCCTCGAATCGGTTGACCCAGGCGAAGTCCAGCTACAGCTCCCCTTTCGTGAGGATCTGACCCAGCAGAATGGTTACCTGCACGCAGGCGTCCTTGGTACTGCGCTCGACACGGCGTGTGGCTTCTCTGCCTACACCCTCATGCCCATGGACGCATCAGTTCTAACCGTTGAAAACAAGATCAACTTGCTGCGCCCGGCTCAGAACGGCCCTTTCAGGATCGTCGCCAAAGTGGTCAAGCCGGGACGTGTGATCGTCGTCTCGGAGGGCCGCCTGTATGACGTGAATGGAAAGCTGGTGGCGACGATGACTGCCACCAACATGGCGGTCGATCTGCGGAGCGAGAATGTCGCGCCCGCGGACTGAGGCTGCTCCCTGCTTTGAGCTCAGGCCTCGGAACGCATGTTCGCCATGTTCTCGATGCGGCGGATGTTTCTTCCACTCCGCCCGAGACGGTTCCCGATGACGCCGTAGCTCTCTCCCTGATCTCGGAGTCGGGCAATGGTGCGCTCCAGGGGTGTTGGCCCGGAGCGGTCTGAGGGCGTTGAATCGATGCCCTCCTTGTAGTCGATCATCTCGATGATCCGGTCGACGGTCCCCGGCTTCTTGCCGATCCGCTTTCCGATCTCGACCGACCGCAGACCCTGTTCGCGCATGCGCAGGATGACCGATTCGATTGGTCTCAAGTTCTCCCTGTCACGCGGCATGGACGGCCTCCTCATTGAAGGGCTCGATCATTATGCACTCGCCAGGGCACTCCTCGGCGGACTCGATCATGTCTTCGGTCAGTGGCTCGGGGACACGGGCCATCCCTTCGGCGCCGTCGGGCGCCTCCTCACCGTCAAAGACGATGTTCTCGCCAAAGTGCTTCGCGTCCTCTTTGACAACCCAGAGGCCGTCGTCCCTGCCCACGAACACGTCTGGCGTGATCTCCTCACAGATCCCGTCGCCTGTACACAGATCCTGATCGATCCAAACCATCAGTTTGGTCTTATCGGCCATTTCGAAATCACCTCGTATTGAGCGCAGGGGGTAGTCCCCACGCTAATGGGGGCGTACCCGTAGCGACCGAGTGACAAACATCTGGATGCTCAGGCGCCTTGTCGCTCCTCCAAAAAGGCAAGAGCTCTCGCTACGTATTCTTCCGGTCCACCCGGGCCGGAAAGGGTGCAGTCCGCCAACCTCTCGAACAGCGGACGCCTTCTCCCCAATTCCTCCCCCTCACCAACGATGCGGCGGTGTTCGCTTTCACCTATCCCGCTGGCGTCACGATCGACCCAAATGCAAAGGACGTCGGCAAGCGCGTGTCGACCCTCTTCGAAGTCGACCACCGAAGCTGCGGCCGCCACCACCGAATCTTCACTGGTCTGTAGAGCGCGAAGCAGTGCGTCTAGCTCCAACTCGTGCAACCGGCCCACCCCTTCGGCCTCAGCAACCTCGCGGCCACTCGATCCGGTCATCGCCTCGATTTGCTCATCGGAGTCGAAGAAGCTGCGACCGAGAGCCGCGGCTAGCAGACTTCCCACCGTGGTCTTGCCCACACCCATCTGGCCCAAGACCACGATGTGCTCAGCCGGTGCGTTCAAGAAACTCCTCGAGGACCTCTGTGTATCGGGAGCGGGCGTCGTCCACCGTGATGTTGCGTCCGAATGCGTTCCATGCCGGGACCCATTCGGCGATGTCAGGCATAGGCCGGCACAACGCGACCGATTCCCAGTGCACCAGGTCTTTCAGGTCCTCGCCACTGGCTTCCCGATAAGTGGCGATGAAGCGATCCGCGATCTTATCGAGACCCAAGTAGCGAATATCCATCGAGCAATAGGCCACATCCATCGCACGGGAAGAAGTGCCCGGCGACTCCCAATCGATAACAGCATTCAAGTCGCCGTCGCTCCACAGCGTGTTTCCCGGCCAATAGTCGGTATGGCTGAACACAGAAGCGGACTCTGAGAACTCCTGGCCGAGCGCGACGCGGCGACGGAGCAGGCGCTCGCCCAGCGGGTGCTGCAGGACCAGCTCCGGGTTCTGCGTGATCTTTTCGATGTCTTCGCCGGCCCCGGGCTTGAAGAGATCACGATCCTCGTCACTGAGCCTGACCTCGTGGATCTTGATCAGCGTCAGAGCGAGGCGCTCAGCCCAATCGAACGGGTTGGAAGGAGTGAGGTCGGGCTTGCCGTCGACGTAGGAGATGACAATCGCCTGCTCATCGAAAACGCCGTCCCGGTCGATCCAGATAGGTGCCGGCGCAGGGATGTTGGCCCGTTGTAGCAGTTCGAGGGCACGCATCTCCCTTGCGGCAGCGTCCTCTCCTCGCTCGGCATACCAGGGACCGTAACGGCGGAGCACCAGCCTTCCGCCTGGTTCGGAGAGAAGGTCCATTGTGCAGCCGAGCCCTCCAGTCATTCGCTCGGAGTGCAGCAGAGAGTTGGCGCCTATCGCTTCGCGAACGCGCACCAATTGCTCTTCCGTGGGGAGAGGGGTGTCTTGCATGATTGGTGGAGGTGCGGGGAGTCGAACCCCGGTCCGCTGAGCCATCTGCGTTGGCATCTCCGAGCGCAGTTGTCAGCGAGCTTTCGGGAACAGGAACTCTGACAACAAGTTCTCCTGCACCTATCCGGACTTGATCTTTGCCGCACAGTCCCGGACCCTGTGCGACGCATCCCGCTAAACGACGCCCGACCCCGATCGTGCGGGAGCCGACCGGGCGGACGAGCTACTTAATTAAGCAGCCAGTGCGAAATTGTCTTCGGCACTTATTGGTTTTTCCGGTTTGTTAACGAGGCCCCGGAGACCTCGGCTCGCTTCCAACGCATCAACACTCAACGTCGAAACCGTTTCACCCCCAAAAGGGTTGTACCTATACGGTAATTGCACCGCGTTGCGAAGTACAGCGGGCGTTCAGCGCCGCCTACCCAGTGAACGCTGGATTTCTCGCTCGTGTTCCCGATCCTTCATCACCTGACGCTTGTCCACGGTGCTTCGACCTTTGGCCACGCCCAACTCGACCTTGGCCTTGCCATTCTTGAAATAGATCTGCAGCGGGATGAGCGTCAGGCCTTTCTCCGCCACCTGACCCGCCACACGGTCGATTTCCCGCCGATGAAGGAGGAGCTTGCGCTCCCGCTCCGGATCGTGGCCGCCTTCACGAGCGAACTCATACGGTCCGATGTAGCAGCCGAGTAGGAAGACCTCCCCCCGGTCGACATGTGCATATGAGTCTTTGAGATCGACCCGCCCCTCACGGAGGGACTTGACTTCGGATCCGACGAGAGAGAGCCCCGCCTCGAGCGTGTCGACGACCGTGTAGTTGCGGCGTGCTTTCCGGTTGGTGGCGACGACCTTGACCTTCTCGGTGCCGCCAGATTTGGCCACCGTCAGACCCCCGCCGGAACGTCTTCTCCTACGCCTTCGGCGTCACGCAGGTAGCGGCTCAATCCGAGAAGCGAGCCGATGACACCAGCGGCTGCTCCGAAGAGCAGGAACAACAAGCCCCAGCGGAAGAAGAACTGATTTGCGACATCCAATCGGAACAGAGCAAAGCTCTGCGTGGCCTCGGCAAGGCGTGACGACCCAAGCCAGACCGTGAAGACAGCGAGTGCAGCGCCCAACATCCCTTCGATCATCCCCTCGAGAAGGAACGGAACACGGATGAACCAGTTGGACGCTCCCACCAGTTTCATGACAGCGACTTCGTCACGGCGCGCATAGATCGCGAGCCGAATCGTGTTGGCGATCAGGACGACAGCCGACATACCCAGGACGATCGCCATTCCCAAGCCGAGGACGTTGAGGACACTCGACAGGTTCTCGAGCTGCTCGATCTCTTCGGCTGCCGTGTTCACCTGCCTCACGACGGGCGTCTGCTGCTCCAGCCGGAATTGGACCGACTGGTGAAACTCGATCTCCACGAGCTCGATGCGAACAGATGCCGGCAAGATCGTCGGATCGATATCGAGGAGATCATCCTGACCTTCAAAGATCTGCTGGTATTCGATCCAGGCATCGTTCTTGTCGTAGTAGTCGACCCTCTCGACCTCATCCCATGTCTCGACGGCTCCGATCAGCGTTTGATGTGATCCGGGAGGGACGCCTGCAGTCCCTTCGTCGTTGAGGAAGGCGATCACATGGACGCCGTCTTGCCAGGCAATCGTGTTGACGCGAAGAACCTCGTTCACGACGAGTGCGCCGAAAGCAAGCGAGAGACTGATGAACACTGCCAACACGGCGCCGGCGACCACCAAGGCGTTTCGCCTCAGGTTGGTGAGGGCCTCTTTGACCAGGAAGAAGAAGCGGCTCACTCCGGGACCCTCTGCTCATATCCCGCCGCAAGCTCGTCCCGGGTGACCAAGCCTTCCTCCAGGGCCACAACCCTTCGTTTCATCGCATCGACGATGGCGTGGTCGTGAGTGGCCATGACGATGGTCGTCCCGGTTCGATTGATGCGATCGAGAAGCTTCATGATGCCGACCGATGTCTTCGGATCGAGGTTCCCGGTGGGCTCGTCACACAGCATGATCGGCGGGCGATTCACGAATGCGCGGGCGACCGACACTCTCTGTTGCTCCCCACCCGACAGCTGACGGGGATAGCGATCACCCTTGTCGCTCAGGCCGACGAGGTCCAGGACCTGCTCGACCTGGGGCTTGATGGCTGAAGAGGGGCGTCCCAGCACCTCGAGGGCGAAAGCCACGTTCTCCGAGACCGTCTTGTTGGGGAGGAGCTTGTAGTCCTGGAAAACCGTTCCAACACTTCTTCTCAGGTAGGGGATCTTCCATTTCGGGAGTGTCGTGATGTCCTTTCCCGCAACCCAGATTCGCCCACGTGTCACCGGCTCGTCGCGCAGCATCAGACGAATGAGAGTCGACTTGCCCGATCCGGAGGCTCCGACGAGGAACACGAATTCGCCCTTCTGGATCTCCAGAGTGACGTCGTTGGCAGCGATGGTGCCGCCCTCGTAGACCTTCGTAACGTTTTCGAGTCGGATCATAAGATCAGGGGGAAAGTCTCGCAGAAGCCATATTCGTATCCGCGGACCTGATCGGGAACGCTAATCGCGATCAGACCGCTAACTGGAATTATTCAGACGCCTCATGACGGGCTCTTCGCCAGCGCAGATACGACTCGACGAACGGCATGACATCGCCATCGAGCACGCCCTGGATATTCCCTACTTCGTGATCGGTGCGTAGGTCCTTGACCATCTGATAGGGCTGCATCACGTAGCTGCGGATCTGACGTCCCCACGCGGCCTCACCCTGGTCTCCACGGATCTCTTCGAGATGAGCCAGCCGTTCGAGTCGCTGCCTCTCCGCGAGCTTGGACTGGAGCATCGCCATGGCACGCGCCTTGTTCTGGAGCTGGGACCGCTCGTTTTGGCACTGCACCACGATGCCGGTCGGGATGTGTGTGATTCGCACGGCCGAGTCGGTGGTGTTGACATGTTGTCCACCGGCGCCCTGAGACCGGTACGTGTCGACACGCAAGTCTTCATCACTTATCTCCACGTCGGCCTCGTCGCCGAGGTCCGGCACCACGTCAACCCCCGCAAACGATGTTTGGCGACGTGCATTCGCGTCGAACGGGCTGATCCTTACGAGCCGGTGAACCCCGCGCTCAGACTCCAGCGTCCCGTAAGCACGATCGCCCTTCACTGACAGAGTCGCAGACTTGATCCCCGCCTCTTCCCCTTCGGTCACCTCTTCCACCGTGACCTGGAATCCGGACCCTGAGAGAAACCTCTGATACATCCTGGCAAGGATCTCAGCCCAGTCCTGAGCATCGACTCCGCCGGCGCCGGCATGGACGCTGAGGATTGCGTCTGCGTCGTCGTACTCGTCGAAGAAGAGCGACTCGAGCTCGAGCCCGTCGAGATCCCCCGACACCTCGGCAAGCTGGTCGAGGGCCTCGTTCCGTGAGTCCTCGTCTCCCACCTCGTTGGCCAGCTCGAGCAAAACCTCGGCGTCATCGATCGCCGAGCCGAGACGATCGACTTTCTCGAACAGTGACTCGTAGCGTGCCAGGCGCTGCGACACATGGCGGGCGCGATCCGGATCATCCCAGAGGTCTGGCGATCCTGCCTGCTCCCGCAGCTCGTCGAGCTCAGCGGCCTTCGTGTCGAGATCGAGAAAGCCGCGGGCATCCTGGAGCCTTTTGCGCAGCTCCGAGACGAACGCCTTGGGATCTGTGATTTCGACGGTCATAGCGACACGGGAGACGAGTCAGACCTTCTCTTTGAGGAGATGGCACTTCTTGTACTTCTTGCCTGATCCGCAGGGGCAGGGGTCATTTCGCCCGATCTTGTCAGAGACTGCCTGCTTCTGCTGCTTGCCACCCGTCGGGTTTGCTTCGACTCTTTGTGGCTGCGTCTTCGGCTGCGCCAGCTCGACGTGGAACAGATACTTGATGGCGTCTCTCTTGATAGAGGCCACGAGCTCGGTGAACATGTCGTAGGCCTCGCGCTGATACTCGGTCAGCGGATCGCGTTGGCCCATGGCGCGCAGTCCGATTCCGGCGCGCAAGTAGTCCATCTCGGAGAGATGATCCCGCCATTTGTTGTCGATGACCGACAACATGACCGACTTCTCCACTTTCTGCATCGTCTCCGGACCGAGATCCTCACGTCTCGACTCGAAGAACTTCTGGGCTTCGTCGGCTACCGCTTCGCTCAACTCGTCGAGCGACATCGCCATGGCGTCTTCGCGCGTGATCTCCGTGGGATAGAACTGCTGGATCTCCCGCTCGAGAGAGTCCCAATCCCAGTCCGACTTCGAGATCCCGTGACCAAACTCGAGCTCGACCGTCTCCTCCATCACCTCGTCGATCCAATCGCCGACGAGATCCTCACCCGCGGTGCCCTCGAGAATCGCTTCGCGCCACTCGTAGATCACCTCACGCTGGCGATTCATCACCTCGTCGTATTTCAGGACGTTCTTCCTGATCTCGAAGTTCTGCGACTCGACTTGTCGTTGCGCTCTCTCGATCGACTTGGACACCATCTTGGCCTCTAGAGGCTGGTCCTCGGGAAGTCGAAGGCGATCCATGATCGAAGTCACCCACTCCCCCTGGAATCGGCGCATGAGGTCGTCTTCGAGAGAGAGGTAGAAACGCGACTCGCCCGGGTCTCCCTGCCGACCGGACCGGCCTCGCAGCTGGTTGTCGATACGCCTCGACTCGTGGCGCTCGGTGCCGACCACGTAGAGACCACCGGCCTCGATCACCTCCGCTTTGGCGGGTGCAATCTGCTCGGCGTACTCCTTGGTGAGCTTCGCCTCCATCTCCTCGTAGGAGGGGTCGTCTGTTGGGACACCCTGCCGTTTCAGCTCGGTCCTGGCCATGCCTTCGGGGTTCCCACCGAGCATGATGTCGACGCCACGACCGGCCATGTTCGTGGCAACGGTGACGGCGCCGGGACGGCCGGCCTGTGCGATGATCTCGGCCTCACGCGCATGCTGCTTGGCGTTGAGGACCTCATGTTTGATCCCAGCCTTGTCGAGGGCCCGGGACAGCTTCTCGGAGCGCTCGATCGACACCGTCCCCAGGAGAACCGGCTGTTTGTTGTCGTTGCGAACCTTGATGTCGTCGACCAACGCCGAGAACTTCCCGTTTTCGGTCTTGTAGACGAGATCTGCCTGATCCATGCGAGCGATCGGCTTGTTCGTCGGGATCGAGATGACTTCGAGGTTGTAGATCTGAGCAAGCTCGGCTGCCTCGGTCTCGGCAGTTCCGGTCATACCGGCGAGCTTGTCGTAGAGACGGAAGTAGTTCTGGAGAGTGATTGTGGCGAGGGTCTGGTTCTCCTCCTTGATGGCCACGCCTTCCTTCGCCTCGATCGCCTGGTGGAGACCCTCGGAGTAACGACGGCCCTCGAGGACACGCCCGGTGAATTCGTCGACGATCTTGACCTCACCGTGGTCGATCAGGTACTCAGAATCTCGCTGATAAAGCTCTTTGGCCTTCAAGGCGGCCTCGAGGTGATGAACGAAGTCGACGGCCGCGTGGTCGAACAGGTTTTCGACCCCGAGTATCTGCTCCACTCGCGAAACGCCGTCTTCGGTAGTCAACACCTGCCGCTTTCGCTCGTCGACCTCGTAGTGGGCATCCTTCTGGAGCCTGTTGGCGATGCGGGCGAAGTCGCGATACCACTTGGCGCTGTCTGAAACCTTGCCGGAGATGATCAGCGGTGTCCTGGCCTCGTCGATCAGGATCGAGTCGACCTCGTCGACGATGGCGTATGGATGGCCGCGTTGCACGCGACGCTCCGCGGACATGGCCATGTTGTCCCGCAGGTAGTCGAAGCCGAATTCGTTGTTGGTCCCGTAGGTGATGTCGGCGGCGTAAGCCGGATGGCGAGTGGCCGGATCCATCCCGTTCTGGATGAGACCTACGGTGAGACCGAGGAACCTGTAGATCTCGCCCATCCACTCCGCGTCACGGGCTGCCAGGTAGTCGTTGACCGTGACCATGTGCACGCCATTGCCGGCCAGGGCATTGAGGTAGGCAGGCATGGTCGAGACGAGGGTCTTACCCTCACCGGTCTTCATCTCGGCCACCATCCCTCGATGCAGCGAGGCGGCGCCGACCACCTGAACGTCGTAGTGACGCTGCCCAAGCACGCGCTTCGCAGCTTCGCGAACGGTCGCGAAAGCCTCTACTTGTATGTCGTCGAGAGACTCACCGTCGGCGAGACGCTTCCTGAACTCGGTCGTCTTCGCTTTCAGCTGCTCGTCAGAGAGAGGTTCGAGCTCCGGTTCCAGATCGTTGACGGCTGCGGTGATCTCCTCGAACTCTTTGAGTGTCTTACCTTCGCCGAAACGAAGGACTTTGGAGAAGAGTGCCATTGAGACTCCATGGTACTGGCATACCTAATTACACCCATACCGGACGTGATTTCCAGACCACTGTCGCGGCCAGGTCAGCGGTTCTTGAGCAGCCCCTCCCGCTGGGCCCATCCAACCGCCTCGAACCTCGACTTCATTCCGAGTTTGTCGAGAATGTTGCGCACGTGGTTCCGGACTGTGTTCTCGGAGATGTAGAGCTTGTCGGCGATCTCCTTCGAAGTGTTCCCGTCAGAGACCAGAGAGAGAACTTCCAACTCGCGACCCGTCAGCTCGGGCCGGCGCGCCATCGCTGCACCGTGGTGACGCAGTAGGTCACGCGTCGCCGAGAAGAGCTTTCCACTCATGGCAGGGCTCACAGCGGCGCCCCCGTTCAACACATCCCTCATGGCGTCAACGAGCCGTGGGAGGGGGGTGTCTTTGGTCATGTAGCCGGCGGCTCCCACCCGTACTGCCTCGAGAAGATCATCGGCAGATTCGCTCGATGTGAGAAGCACCACTTTCGAGGTTGGACTTGCCTTGACTATCGAACCGACGACCTCGAGACCCGACATCCCCGGCATGAGAACATCGAGCATCACGAGGTCGGGTTGATGCTCACGTGCAAGGTCTATCCCCTGCATGGCACCACCGGCCGCTCCAACTACCTCGAAGCCCTCGCCCTCGAAGGCGACACGCAGAGCCTCCCTGAACAGCTCAGCGTCATCGACTATCAGGACCGTATTCATCCACCATCTCCAGAAAGGTCGCTTCTCGAGTGCTCATTGTGACCACCCGCACCACGCATAAACAGACTAGACACCTGTCTGGCCGACGTCACTGTCACGACCATCGCCGTTCTACCTGGTAGCAGGGCTTGCATCGCCGCAATGACGGTTGCACCCGTTGTCAGTACATCATCGACAATGACATAGGAACCCTGAAGCCCTGATCGTGCGTGGAAACGCCCCGGCCCAGGACGCCGCTCCGCCCCGGCCCGCCTCGAGGCGTGTATCGGACGCTTGATCAGCCGGGCCACCCGGCCCGATGTGGCCGCAGCTAGCGACCGAGCGGTCTCTTCTGCCGGATCTATCCCATAGCGCAGATACCGCGACCACACCCGGGGAACCGATACGAAAGTGAGCCCCGGCTCCAACCGGGCAGCAACCAGGGGAATTGCCAGGTCGAGAATCGTCCGCAGCCCCCGATACTTCATGCCGTGCATCAAGCTCGCGGCAACACCGGTGTGGTCGAAGGCTGCAATGGCGCGGACTCTGCCGCCGAGTAACCGATCGGGTGCAGGCCTGAGGTCGGCGAAACACGCCTTGCAGAGCGGCCGCGCCGAGGCCCGGAAACATCCCTGGCAGATCACGTCCTCGAACGTACGGGGTAATAGGAGCAGAAGGAACCGACCTACTGGTCGACCCACATGGATTGATGTTGGCTCGCTACGGAGAGAAGATCAGGTGCCCTCTTGCCAGCCGCTCAGATAGTCACGCTGAGACTGTGTGAGCGTCTCGAGGCCACCACCCAGGCTCTGAAGTTTGATGGAGGCGACCTCATCGTCGATCTCGGGCGGGAGCGTGTGGATGGCGATCTCCAACTTCCCCTCGTTCTTCTTGAGATGCTCGGCAGCCAGAGCCTGATTGGAGAACGACATGTCCATCACATCGGCAGGGTGGCCTTCCGCCGCACCCAGATTGACGAGTCGTCCCTCGGCCGCGAGGAGGATGCGACGCCCGTCGGACATCTCGAACTCCTCCAGGTTGTCGCGGACCTGACGTCTCTCCACTGCCGCAGAGCGAAGACTCGGCAAGTCGATCTCGACGTCGAAGTGGCCGGCATTGGCGAGCAGCACCCCGTCCTTCATCACGTCGAAGTGCTCTTGGCGGAGCACATGCTTGTTTCCGGTCACGGTGACGAAGACATCGCCAGCACGAGCGGCGTCGGCAGCGGTCAGCACCCGGTATCCGTCCATGGCCGCGGAGAGGGCACGCACCGGGTCGACTTCCACCACGATTACGTGTGCCCCCAAACCGTCGGCACGGTCGGCGACACCGCGCCCACAGTCGCCATAGCCGATGACGACAACGTTCTGACCGGCTATCAAGATGTTCGACGCTCGGAGCAGACCGTCCATCACCGATTGGCCCGTGCCGTAACGATTGTCGAAGAGGTGCTTGGTCGCAGAATCGTTCACGGCCACGACGGGAACGCGGAGGGTGCCGTCAGCGGCCATCGCCCGGAGGCGAATCACCCCGGTTGTCGTCTCCTCCGTGGAGCCGATCACTTCGAGGTCACGCCGTTCCGTGTGAAGGAGAGTCGCCAGGTCGGCACCGTCGTCCATTGTTATGGCGGGAGCATGATCCAGAGCTGCGTTGATGTGCTTGTAGTAGCCGTCGTTGTCGATCCCGCGGATCGCAAATACCGATATCCCCTCGGCCACCAGCGCTGCAGCCACGTCGTCCTGGGTCGAGAGGGGGTTGGAGGCGCAGAGAATCGGCTCCGCTCCCCCGTCACGCAAGGCAAGCATCAAATTCGCCGTCTCCGCCGTCACATGCAGGCATGCTGCGACGACGGTGCCGTCCAGCGGCTTCTCCTTCTCGAACCGTTCTCGAATGGTTGCCAGCACCTGCATTCGTCGTCCGGCCCAGGCGATCCGGCGCGCACCGGCCTCGGCGAGCGCGGGTTCGGCAATGTCGTAGTTCATCTGTCTTCCTCGACTAGTAGTTCTTTCAATTCTTCGATGGTCCCAACCGGCACGGGGTCCACTCCGGCGTTCATCGCCAGCATCCAGGACACGAGATCTCCGAGGACGGTGAGCCCGATAAGTCTGGCCACCGCAGAGCTTCCGGTCGAATCGACGATGTCAACCCAGGGCACTGCCTCCTCGGTCAAACGTCTGGTGTGGCGATAGCGATCGAACACGCGCTCATGGTCACCTTCGTCAACCAGGCCAACGATGCCTACATTCTCGCTCGTCACACCTGAGAGAGTCTCCCAACCCACGATCTCGTTGTGATCGAGCTCGGGGAGGACCGACCACCACGCCGGCACCTTCGCATTCTCGTTGATCTGAGTCTTCCAGCGCTGAGCCGCTGCTCCCGAGAGGGCACCGCCGCCGTATACGACAACGACTCTCCCGGCTAGTTGCTCGGCGATGCGCTCTGCTCGGGCCCATCCCTCAGATCCCTCAGCGGTGACTTCATCTGCCAGGTTGGCGGCCTCATGAAGGTCTCTTCGGAAGTCACTGATGCCGGAAGCCTCTCCGATGAGCCGGAGCACCGACCCGAATAGGTATCCGAGAGCCGCCCGCGGCTGGAGGCCGCCCGGCACCTCGATCGTCGGCCATCCGTTGTCGTGGCTCCTCGATCGCAATGCCCCGCCGGTCGTGACCGAGACGACGTCGAGGCCGCCGGAGTGTGCGTGGTCGACGACTCCTAGGGTTTCTTCGGTGTTCCCCGAATAGCTGACGCCCAAGAGAGTGGGTCGCACCCGCTCCACCCATCCCGGCAAGGGTGGGTACCCCTTGTGCCCATAGATCCCGACGGGAGTGTCGTGGAAGATTGCCTCTGCGAAGTCGCCGCCGATTCCGGAGCCACCCATACCCGCCACCACGAAATCGAGATTCGGAGCCACATCCGGTATTTCGACGTCGGCGGCCCAACGGAGCTGGGATCCCAAAGACCGGATCATCTCCAGCATGTCAGTCATCGTCGGAGCTCCCCTCGCTGTTCGGGAGCAGCATCACCGGGATCCCTTCCCTGACCGGGTAGGAGCGCCCACAGCTATCACAGATGAGGCGCGACTCCGCGACGTCCTCGGTCAGCTCGCCGTGATCTGCCGGGCATACGAGGATCTCTGAGAGTATTGGATCGATGAGTCCCATCACGCCTCCGTCACGATTTCCCTCACACGTTCCACCATCGATGCGACGTCCTCGGAATCGTGTCCCTCGACATTGAGCCGTAGCAAGGGCTCGGTGTTCGAAGCCCTCAGGTTGAACCAAGTGTCACCCGTGTCGACCGACAAACCATCGAGACGATCGATCCCGGCGTCCCGGAAGGACGATACGACCTTTTCCATCGCAAGGTCCTGGTCGGCAACGGCGAAGTTGATCTCGCCAGAGGAGTGGTACCGCTCGACTTCCCGACGCAACGCGGATAGCGGCTCGCCCGCTTCGCTCATGACGCTGAGCATCACCAACATGGCCAGGATCCCCGAGTCGGCGCGGTAGTTGTCGGCGAAGTAGTAGTGGCCGGAGTGCTCGCCGCCGAACACCGCGCCAGTGTCCGCCATGACCTTCTTGATGAAAGAGTGGCCGACCCGGGTCCGGATGGGCGTGCCGCCCGACTCGCTGACGATCTCGGGAACCGCCCGGCTGGTGATGAGATTGTGGACGATCGATGCGCCATGGTTCCGCGCAAGCATGTAACGCGCAACGAGGGAGGTCACTGTGCTCCCGGAAACCGGCCGTCCTGCATCGTCGATGAAGAATGCGCGGTCTGCGTCACCGTCGAAGGCAACTCCCAGGTCGTAGTCGCCACGCCCCATCTCCGCTATGAGGTCGGCGAGGTTCTCCTCCTGCAGCGGATCTGCCGGATGATTGGGGAATGACCCGTCCGGCTCCAGGTAGATGCCGGTGAGCTCTGCGGCCATCCGATCGAAGACCTGTTCGAGGACGACCCCGGCCATCCCGTTGCCGCCGTCGACGGCAACTCGGAGTTGCCCGATTGTCCCAGGGTCGACCACGTTGAAGATGTGATCGAGATACCCCGGGACCGGGTCGAACTGGATAACGCTTCCTCGCATCTCGACATCCGGTGGGGAGAACCCGGTGACCATGGCCTTGATGTCGGCAAGACCCGAATCCTCACCGACGGGCACCGCACCGGGCTTGCAGATCTTGAGGCCGTTGTACTCGGCGGGGTTGTGTGATGCCGTCACTACTGCGCCCGCTATCTCCCGTGCCCCTGAGTAGTAGTAGAGGACATCGGTTGGGATCTCACCGAGGTCGACGACGTTGGCACCGGCGGCCATGAGACCATCCATCAAGGACAGCGCGAGCTCCTCAGAGGAGGCCCGACAGTCGCGACCGACGGCACATCTGTCTGCGTCGAGAGCTTCGACGAGGGCAACGCCGATCCGGAAGTACAGCTCACTGTCGATGTCTCCCGTATCAGTCCGACCCCTTATGTCATAAGCTTTGAAGACCGCATCGGGGTTCATCGTCGTAGATACTAAGGCGGCTGGCGTGGTGGCCTAAGTCCTCCCGATATCTACACTTCGCGCCTCCCATGGCCCCGAAATTCTCCGTCGTCGTGCCCGTGTACAACGAGGCCTCGTTCATCCCAAAGGCGCTCCCTGCATTGGTCGCTGAAATGGAATCGCTCGGCGATGCCTACGAGGTGATCATCGTGGAGAACGGCTCCTCTGACGACTCCGCCCAAGCGGCACGGGACGCGGCCGCTGACGCTCCCGTAGAAGTCCAGTCGCTGGACAGCGCGGATTACGGCAACGCCATGTATCAAGGCTTCAAAGCATCGAAAGGCGAGTGGGTGGTCAATTTCGACATCGACTATTTCTCAGCAGACTTCCTGCGGAGGGTGGTCGCACTCGAAGACGTCGATCTGGTCATCGGGTCCAAGCGTGATCCAGGATCAGAGGACCGCCGTCCTTTGATCCGTCGCATCGCGACAAGAGTCTTCAATCTCCTCCTCCGCACCATCCTGCGCTCCCGCGTGTCGGACACGCACGGTATGAAGGCATTCAGCCGGGCCCTCATCGACGACCTCAACGATGAGGTCGTCAGCCGACAGGACCTGTTCGACACCGAGCTGGTGATTCGGGCTGAGCGCGCCGGCTACCGGATCGTCGAGGTGCCCGTGGTGGTAGAGGAGATGCGTTCCGCCCGTTCCTCGCTGGTGAAACGTGTGCCCCGTACCGTCCTAGGGCTCTTCCGAATCAGGAACTTGCTCCGTCCGTCCGCTGGCCCCTTCGGCGGCGGACCTCGATAGCGACCACTACTGCCACGAGTGCGAGCACTCCAAGGACGGTCAGGACCTTCCCTCCCGTCTCGGCCCACGTGTCGTTGAACTCGATCACCACATCCTCGGCGGTGGGGACCACAACCATGAGGGACGGCGTAGCGCGAAACGGGCCGTCGGCGCCAGTTGCCTCCCAGTTCGGGAAGTAGGACATCTTCACCAGGTGTGGCACACCGACGGCCTCGGTGCGAAAGGAGATCCGGTGGTCGTCGAATGAGATGTCGGAGACAGCGTCTTCGGGAGCGCCCGTGGGCACGGCTTCACGCTCGTCGAGGGACTCGATCCTCGGCCACGACTCCGGTCCGTCGGCAACCACCCACAGATCCAGGTTGTCCACATCGTCGTACCATTGGAGTGCCATATCGTGAAAGCTCGGCAGCGGCTCGCCGTCGGCGCCGATGACAGTCTCCGAGCCGATCAAAGCCGCAAGCGGCCCCCTCTCGGGAACCTCGTACACCGAGGGCACGAACTCGGCAGCCTCGACCAGTTGCGTTTCGGGAAGGGCGAAGATCCCGAACGGCCCGGATTCGGCGATCTTCGTCATGGATTCGAGCTCGTCGGCGGCCTGGCCTGCTTCCGGGGTGATGTTGACGTAGTACGAGACACCGTAGAGGTCGAGGTGTTTCAGGCCGCGCTCCAGTTGGAAGTTGTTGTAGCGGAGACCGGGGATGGGGTTGGAAGCGTTGAGGGACATCTCCGAGGAGTTGATGAAGTGAAAGGGCGTAGTGAGCGACGACTCGAAATAGAGGCCTTCCATCGATTCGTGAGAGTCTTGGGTCCAATACGGGATCAGCATTGGTGACATGGGCGTCCCGTATTGATTCCACTCGCTGTTCCCCTCCCACTGGACACGACCATCCGGGAGGCTGTCGATTTCGATCATGAGGGCCTCGTATTCGGGCCAGGGCCCTTTGGCTTCGTAGCCCTCGTAGTTCCACTTGGCCCAACCGTCCACAAAGGTCACACCCGAAAGGGCACCGAGGGCGAGAACGACCACGGCGAAGCTGACCAGGTAGTCACGAGTGCCCACCGACTCACCCCACCACAGCGATGCGACGAGCAAGAGCATCCCGCCCGCGACGAACAGGGTCCAAACCCAGTCAGGGAACTCCGCGGCATCGGCGGCAAGACCTGCACCAACAGCCGTGACAAGCACGATCAGGCCTCTGACCCATGCGATCGACGCTCGCGAGGGGAGACGACGGCTCGCCCAGACGACAGCAGCCCCAACCGCGACCGCGGCGAAGAAGGCCACGCCGAAATACCAGTAAGGCAAGAGTCTCCCGTTCCAAAGCTTCCAGCGTTGCCCGTCAAAGATCTCCGGCAGAAGCTCGGGGAGCACATTCGGGAGCGGGTAGTAGATCACCGGTAGAAGCGTCGCGGCGATCAGTGGGACAGCGCTGGTAGATCGCCGAACCGCCCAGACCGCTCCTGCGATAGCGAGCGGCAGCAAGAGCCAGAGCTCCACAGGGAAGATCTCCTCGAGACGGCTCAAGGGCGTCCACGCCATGTCCGACGTCAGCCCGATCCGCGCCAGCAGTGGCAGAGCCCAGAACGCAGCGATTGCGAAGCCCCAAACCCACACCAGCGGTGCACGGGTCACGCCCTTCTTCCAGCCGAGCACGAAAAGCGACGCAAAGACGATTACGAGCGTGGTGAGGATATGGGATAGAGCAGTCAGGGCAAGTGCGAGCGCCGCCCACTTCAGATAGCGCCGGTCGTCCCGGACGCCCCTGATGAGGAGCCCGAGGTACACAAGCGACAAGGCAAACGACCATGAGTAGGAGAACTCGCCGGCAAGGGACGATGCGATGTTGCCCCCGAAAATGTTGAAGCTCTCCATGAAGGCGAAGATGGCGCCGGATGTGGCGGCAACCACCGAGACCGATCTGGAGAGCCCTATGCAGCGAGCGTGGAAGTACGCGGCGAACGGCAGCCCGATCAACCCCAGCACGGTGACGAGCTTGAAAGCCACCCCATAGGGAAGGATGAGATCGAGCAGGACGATGGTCAGCGATGGGAGAGGGAAGTAGAAGTAGAAGGCGGGAAAGCCGGCAAACCAGTCATCGGACCACCCGAGGATTCGTCCCTCGGGCAGGAGTGTGTCCCTGAGGAAGGCCGGGCCAAACACGTGCGCTCCCATGTCTCCACCGGTGGGCGTGGTCGAAGTGAGCAGCAGCCACGGGTTCAGGATGATGAAGATGATCAGCGAGACGCCGGCGATGGCGATCACCGCCGGCCACCCCATGTTGGGCCTCAAACGGCTGAGCAGGCTCACGCCTTGTGTTCGCGGACCATCTCCAGGATCTGACTCAGGTCGACCTCCTTGTCGCCCTGGGTCCACCACTTCTCCTCACAGTGATGGCATGAGAAGAAACGGACTTGCTGGCCGTCGGGCAAAGTCTGGTCGATTTCAATCACATCAGGTGTTGAGCACTGGGGGCAGTCCATCGGCTCCGTCCATGTCTTGGGGGTGTGGTGGGTGACACTGTAAATGTGCACACTGTTTACAACAACGTTTCCTCGTCGAGTAGACGCCCTATGTAGCGACTGCGGCGTCGGCCGTTCTCGGTCCAATAGGCGTACCAATACGGCCCGTGAGGGCACTTGGTGCACCCCCGCTTCCCGCAACGCACTTCCTGCTGGCGAAGACTGACCTCGGGCTCGTTGTCCGGCTCGATCGCGCCCGAGCGCTCCAGCTGAGACCGGGTGAGTATGAGAAGACGACGCAACTCATGGTCGTCCAGATCGCGGACCGCATCGAGCAGATCGCGATCCAGAGCCATCAGGCCACTGAGAGTGGTGCGAACAGCCTCGTCGTCGTACGGCGGTCGGTGAGGGTCCACCCGTGGGGCGGCGTCATCCGGTCGCCGTGATTGGCACAGAGGGGGTAGCCGTATGGCTCACTGGCGGTGGTCATGTCATCGAGCCATACCGCGCTGTCCGTGTAATTGAATGTCATCATCACCGCGGCAGGAGAATTGCAGCGGGTACAGCTCACAAGCATGGCGCAGACGGTAGGAGTCGCTAGTTCCCCATTCAAGGATCAACGGCCGAAATCATTTCGTCGGGCTGACCTTCCCAGAGCCTCGCCGAACCTCTCTCTTCCACAAGGAGAGTCGATGGCACCCTGTCGATGGAGAGCCTTGCGAAGATTTCGGGGCTCTGCTCCCACGCGAGTTCAGTGAAACCGCTCGGCCCGAATCGGGTCAACATGACTTCCCGGGCCCTTTCGCAATCGAGGCAGGTGGCTGAGGTGAAGAGGTATACGCCGGCTTCCAGATCAGGCTGGAAGACACGCCGGGACGAAGAGCGCGCCCTGATCCGCATCACCGTCACGGCCACGGCCACGACTCCCAGGACCGCGATCACGAGAATGAGCCGGACGACGGTTTCCGGCATCGCTCACTGCTCGGGTTGAATCGGGTGCCCACCGCTGAGGGCGATGGCATTGGCCGATTGGCCGACCCACATCGGGATCACCTGGCTGTCGGCGATCACTGCCACTCCGTGTGAGGGCACCTCGTCCAGGGTCACCTCGACCACGGCATTCGGCGGCAGCTCGACCACGCGCGATCTCGAGTCTTCGCGTAGTTCGGTGACCGTCACTTGCGCCGGCTCCACGCCCACGTTCACCAATACGAGCCGCCCGGCAGTCCGACTCGAGCCTGCTCCGGGCATGAGCCACTCGGCAGCAGACGAATCCAAAGCGGTCGCCAGAGCGATGCCCCCCTCACCACTCAACCTGGCGAACACCCCGACCGGAGCCGTCGCCACGACTCGAACTGCGATGGCTGCCGGCGACAAACTGCCCAAATCGACTATCTCTTGGCCCCCGGCCGCAACTGTTCCCTCGAGGGCGGCCTCTTCTAAACCGTTCGGCCCAAACACATCCACCTGGAACGCTACGTCCGACGGGGTTGCAGAAGCAATGACCAGCTCGCGGGATCCCGCATATACAGGTAGCGGTGCGTACCAGATCTCTTGCGGTGCAGCTGCGCGCCAAGTGGCCTGATCACCGTTTGCCTCCAGGCTGGCGCTGGTCACGACGCTGCCCGCGGTGACATCGACGACGAGGTTGAGACTCTCGCGGCCGGGCAGCAGCGAGCCGACATCAACCATCACCGAAGATCTCGCCGGGACCACGATCGAGCGGAGTGTGTCAGCCGACTCCCGCCCCGACTCCGAGAACGCGGTGATGTCGACCACAGCGCCCGCCGAATACGGGTTCATGAGGTTGATCTGAAAGATGCGGTCTTCGGTGGTCGTGCCACCACCAACTACCACCTGTCGATCGGGGATCCTCGAACAGAGCTCGGCCGAGAGAAGCCCGTTGCCTCTCGTGATCGAGGCGGCTGCCGACTCGGACACGGGGAACTCGACGAGGCCGGCTGCCTCGCCTACGGCCGCGATGCCTCCAACTGGCACGGCCACCGACCCCGAAGCCCCGGTCTCAAAGGTGGTCGATCCAACCGAGCCACCGCCGGAAAAAATCGAGATGCGACCAGAGCCAGCCGCGGTGGAGACGACATCGAGCTCGGAGCTCCTCGTTCCCCCCTCCTCCGTGGGGCAAATCGCAAGTGGGGGTGAGACCGTGCCTGGCACTGCGTCAGGTTGAGGCTCAGCTGGAGGAGGCAGCAAGATGGCGGCCGCCCCGAGGGCCAGAACGACGATTGGCGAGATCCACTTCACGTTCGCCTCCCCCGTCCGATCAACACGAGCACTAGCCCGGCGGCCAATGTGCCCAACGACACCCAGCCGAGAAGAGCGTTGGTGGGATGAGGTTGATAAGAGGCGACACCATTTGCGGCGGAGACGGTCGGGTGCCATTGCACTCGTTCGCCGTCGGGCTCCCATCCAGTTGTGTAGTTGATTGACAGCGCGACTCGACCGTCCGACTCGGGACCGACCCAATCGAGGCCGTCGCGTGTCCAGATGTCTCCCTCCTCGCCAAGAGCGATGGGTGCGGCCGTCGGGTTCTCATACACCCGAGCCACCTGGTCGAAGGGCAACGGAATGACATCGAGCTGGCTGTCCAACGCCGCGTCGATCGACGACGGTTCACCGTCGACGACAATCCAGCCGATAGCAAACTCGGAGAGCGCCTCACCCGGACGGAGGACGCCGCCCGTGGCAATGTCCTCGAGTGTGTCAGCGAGTGCCCGATCTCCAAGGCGCTCGGGAGGGAGCCAGACCTCGTCGTTTGTCGTGCCTTTCCCGTCCAAGACCCGGTACCAGACACCGGGACCGGAACGAGATGCACCCGGCACCAGATCGCGTTCTGTTGAGACGAAGAGAATGCGCCGGGGCGATTCGTCTTCGGCGAGCGACTCTGAGAAAGACAACTCGTCATTCACATCACCCTGGGGTAGCCCCATGGACCCGTTGAAGATCGAGCCGATCGAGAGAATGAGGATCGCGACCGAAGCGAGCGCCGACGCTATGGGCAGCACATCCAGCTTCACGCGGTCGAGTGACACGCCGACGACGATGGCTGTTCCGACCGAAGCAGTGACGAGTGTCGCCTCCTCGAAGCCGGGCCCGCCATAGCCCATTAGGAAGGCGACCAGGCCACCTAGTGCGAGAAGGCCCCCAAAGGCGGCGGCGCGCCTGTGTCTGCTCTCGTCGAGAAACAAGGGCAGCGCTGCCACGAGAATCAACCCAGGCCAGATCAAAGGCACGTCTAGGCCGAGGCGACGGCCGGCATCGAGCACCCATCCAGGGTCACCGGAGATGAAGTTGGCAGCTGCCACTCCCCCAACGAGGGTCGCCAGCGCGAGAAGCAGTCGAGATCGCCGTCCTCCCTGTATCGCCCAGATGACCGCAGCCAGCACAGGAACGATTACGAGAAGAGGCGAGACTGCCGCCGTGATCCACCCGATGATCAGGGCCCATCCGAGAGCCGAAAGGCGACTCCGACCCTCTTCAGTGGGGTGCACGAACACCGCCCGCAGAGCCCAAGGGAGAAGAGCAGCCCCGATGAGAGCGGTCCAGGACCCAGCGCCAGTGAGTGCGGCCGTGCCCGGACCGGCGATGGCAACGAGACCGGCGACATACCTGCCTGACCCGCGCAACCCGAGACGGCCCATCAGCCTGCCCATCCCGAGAATCGCGATGACTCCTGCTCCGATTGTGAGCAAGGTACGGGCGGCCCCTTCGGCTCCAAACCACAGGAGGCTGATCAGGCCGGTGAAACCGACAGAGGGATGCACTGGCGCCGGCGACCCGAGCCCCGCCTCATTCCACCCGCCGACGAAGCGCTGCAACGAGAGAGTGGGGGGCTCGAACGGAAAGCTCATGCCGGCATTGGGAACTCCGGAGAAGATCACGCTTCTGGAGGCGAGAAGGGCGACTACGACAGCGACGAGGGCGCCAACGATCCCGGGGCTGGACCACATTCGCTTCGCTCCCCGCGTTATCGCCTGATCCTCGTCGAACATCGAGAGGACACGTGCGCTGATCTCAGCTCCAACGGTGCGGAGGCGAACCGAGCCCGATGTCTGAAATCTGAAGAGCTCCTCGTCTCCTCCGCTTCGGATCGCATTGGCCCTTCGGCGGGCTCCCCAGGTGGAGGGAAGATGAAGGAGATTCCATGCCCATGTGGCGATATAGCTCGCCAGGTGCTGCCATCGGAGGAGAAGCAGATTGAGGATCGAGTCGAGCAAGCCGACCATCAGAGAGAGCGGGACGACCCAGACGAGCGTGAGAGGCCTGTACGCGATGAGCATGGCCCGGAGGCGTCCAGCCCTTTCTCTCCAACCTTCCTGGGCCCGGCACCGGCCCTGGTGATACACCTCCGACGAGGGGACGATGATCACTTGGGCCCCCGCTATGCGGGCTCGCTGTGAGAAGTCGAGACCGGCGGCGTCAGGTGGCATCAGCTTGTCGAGCCCTCCAAGCCCACGCGCCAGATCTCGGCGGACAAGCATCGAAACGGATGTCACGTAGGAGACTTCGCGAACGACGTCGTATTGCTGGAGATCTATTTCCGACTCGTCCAGACCCGTGTATGGCTCACCGAACACGTCCGTTGCGCTCCCTATCGACTCGAGCACATCGGTTGTCCCCGCCTTCAGGAGCTTGGAGGCGCCCAACCCGGCATCGGCCCTCTCGACCTCCCGCACCAGCGATACGAGAGCGTCGGGGCGAGGTCGGGCGTCGGCGTGGAGGATCCAGAGGTAGTCGAAGTCGGCATCCGTCCCCGACACTGCAGATTCGAGCGATTCGACCAATGTCGCCTCGTCGGCGGCAAGGTCATGATCGCCGACGACAGCCACCTCGACCCTGCCGTCATATGCTTGGCGCCTGATGGAAGCGAGCGCTGCAGAGATATCCGCACCTTCGACCGCGGTCACGACGACGCGGACCGCCGGGAGTGCCACGGCGGTGGTAGGCCCTGAGTCGGAATCAGGTGAGACTCGGCTGACATCGGTCATGCGGTCCGTCATTGTTAACCGGAGCGGTTTGCTGAGCAATATCGAAGGAGCATCTTGAGAGTCGTCGAGCTTTCTGGTGGTGTGGGAGGAGCCCGCCTGGCCAGGGGTTTGAGCCAAATCCCGGGCATAGACCTGACCATTGTCGTCAATGTTGGCGACGATGACGTTATTCACGGTCTCCACGTCTCGCCGGATCTGGACACCGTCGTCTATACGATGGCCGGCCTCGAAGGCACACAGGGTTGGGGCAGGGCGGACGACTCCTTCGTGACCAATACGGAGCTCGAGAGGTTCGGCGTGGATAACCGCTTTCAGCTCGGAGACAAGGACCTGGCTATCAACATCCTGCGCACGGCGGCACTGAGGTCGGGAGTCTCGCTGAGCAAATTCACCAGCGAGATCGTCGACCGACTCGGCATCGGCTGCGCTGTCATCCCGGTCACTGATGATTCGCTGCGGACGCTGGTGCAGATCGAGTCCGGTGAAGTGCTCAGCTTCCAGGACTACTTCGTGATCCGCCAACATCGCGAGACCGTCGTAGGGTTGGAGTTCACCGGCTCAGCGACGCCCGCACCGGGCGTGGTCGAAGCGATCAGGGAAGCCGATACAGTCATCATTGGACCCTCCAACCCACCTCTCTCGATCTGGCCCATCCTCTCGGTTCAGGGCGTGAGGGAGGAGGTGAGACGCCACCCGAACGTCGTCGCCATCAGTCCGCTGTTTGGAGGCAAGGCGCTGAAAGGCCCGGCCGACAGGGTCATGCGCTCGCTCGGTCTATCCCCAGGCACACGCGGAGTGCTCGAGGCCTACGAGGGGCTGATCGATCGACTGATCATCGATGTTGCCGATGCCGGCGACCCTGCGTCTCACTCGGGCTCGGTAGCGGTTGAGCCGCACGACACGCGCATCGTCGAAGCGGCCGCGGCACGAAGACTCGGCGAGGAAATACTCCGGGGATGACGCTCGAAGTGCATCCGGTGGCAGGGCTCGGCGCCATCGAGCCTGGTGACGACCTGCTGTCGATGGTGGCCGACGCCCTGAGACCATTGCAGCCCAGAACCGGCGATGTGCTGGTCGTGACGCACAAAGTCATCTCCAAAGCCGAAGGCCGCGTTGTCGAGATCGAGGGAGATCCTGAGGCCTTCAAGGAGAAGCTCGTCGAGTCAGAGGCAGTCTCGATCGTGCGGAGAAGGGGTGACCTGATCATTGCCGAGACAAGACACGGCTTCATTTGCGCCAATGCCGGCGTGGATCGTTCCAACGCGCAGTCGGGCACCATGATCCTCCTCCCCGAGGATCCCGATCGCTCGGCAAGAAGGCTGAAGGGTCGCCTCGACCATGAATTCGGATGCAATCTGGCCGTGATCATCTCCGACACATTCGGCCGACCCTGGCGCCGCGGGCTGACCGACGTCGCGATCGGCGTGGCCGGCATCAGGCCGATCCAGGACTTGAAAGGGACCAGGGACTGGAGCGGGTATCAGCTCGACGTCACCGAGATAGCTGTCGTCGATGAGCTGGCGAGCGCCGCAGATCTCGTGATGGGCAAAGCAAGCGGCATACCTGCCGCGCTCGTACGCGGCTACGACTTCGAGCCCGGTGAAGGTACGGCAAGCGAGCTAGTCCGGCCTGTCGACGAGGACCTCTTCCGCTGAGGCGTCGATTCCTGGGTCAGACTCCGGGCCGACCCAGCCCCCAATAGTCGAGTCCGACCTGGCGGACACGCTTGGGGTCCAGGAGGTTGCGTGCGTCGACCACCCGGTGACCTCTCATCCGTCTGGAGACCTGTTCGAGGTCGACCTCCCCAAACTCGGGCCACTCGGTGGCGACGAGGAGCACGTCGGCGCCATCCACGGCCTCGAGTGCAGAGTCGGCGTTGGCGACCGCAGGAGAATTCGCCTCCGGGTCGTATGCCACGACCTCGGCCCCGTCGCGCTGCAGCAATGCTGCGATGCGTAGCGCCGGCGACTCCCGCACATCGTCGGTGCCGGCCTTGAACGCGATACCCCACATGGCGACCTTTCGCCCGCGTAGGCCACCGCCGGCGGCGAGACGGACCTTCTCGGCGACTCTGCGCCTCTGCTCGTCATCGGCGGCGATGACAGCTCGCAGGAGCTGGAAGTCGTATCCGGCGTCTTCGGCCACCCCAATCAACGCCGAAGTGTCCTTGGGGAAGCAAGAGCCGCCATAGCCCGGGCCAGGTTGAAGGAAGTGCGGCCCGATGCGGTGGTCGCTGCCGATACCGTCAATCACGTCCATGATGTCCGCGCCAACTGCCTCGCAGACGTTCGCCAACGTATTGACGAAGGTGAGACGAGCAGCCAGGTAGGCATTGTTTGCGTACTTGATCATCTCAGCCGATGTCGGGTCGGTCTTGATCACCTTGGTACCCAGTGCTTCGTACAGCGACGCGACCTTCTCGGCGTCGTCGGGATCCCAAGCTCCAACGACGATCCGATCGGGCTCCATGAAGTCACGGACGGCCCTGCCTTCGCGTAAGAACTCTGGATGGGAGGCAACCCGAGCAGCGCTACCGAGGTCGGCCAACCGCTTGCGCAACGTGGCCACGGTGCCAGGTGGCACGGTCGACTTCACGACAAAGAGAGTGTCATCCGCAACTTCGCCCGCGAGCTCATCGACGACCGTCAGCACGAAGGTCAGGTCAGCCCGGCCGTCCTCGCCCTCAGGTGTGGGGAGGCAGAGGAAAACGAGCTCGGACTCTTCAACGGCCTCGACGTTCGAGGAATGGAAGGTGATCATCTCCTTGGAGCGCGCTTCGGAGAGCAGCTCCTCCAATCCCTCCTCGTAGATCGGCACTTCGCCACTGCTCAGCTGAGCCACGCGGTTCGCGTTCGCCTCACCCAAACGGATGCGATGCCCGAGCCGCGCCAGACCGGCGGCTGTCACCAGCCCTACGTAGCCGGCGCCGATTATCGATACGTTCATAACCCCTCTCGACGCAGCAGGTTGGAGCTTCAGGTTAGGCGGCGTCGCCCCCGACGATCACTACTGCGTCCACACTGTTATCGACAGATCCGGCTACGACTTCACCGAATCCGAGCTGTGACACGATCAATGAACCGGCATCGGGATCCCCGACGAGCACCGTGGTCGTGGCATAACTCTGGTCGGCATCCCCCAGGGAAACGACCACGAACCCCAGGGACTCCAACTCCTGCGCCATGTCGGCTGCGGCTCCAGGGATGCCGTTCCCGTTGAGAACCTGGACTCTGACCGCTTCCTGGGCTAGCGGCTGACCGGTGTTGAAGTTCTGAATCATGGTGGCCGCGGCGGGGTCGTTCCGGTACACGACGGACGCGCCCCCCTCGGTGCCTCCGACAACGGGAAGAGTCGCCCCGTCGATGTTTCCGCCGATGATCCCCCTGAAGTCCCAGGCCAGTTGAGCGACGGATGCCTCAGCCAGGAACCCGTCGATCGTCATATGGCGGGCCAGGGAGTTAGCTATGTCGCCGGCCTCTGTGATCGACCCAGGGGTTTTCAGAGCGCTCATGATGGCCCTGACGACTTCCTGCTGACGCTGAGTCCTCCCGATGTCATCAGCATCGACGCTGACCCATGATCCGTTTTGATACTCCTGGTACTTCCTCGACCTGGCGTAGGCGAGCGCGGTCTCACCATCGAGCACCTGCTCCCCGGCCTCGACGTTGAGTCCCGACGAAGAGTCGCGCGCCGCATACGGGAAGTACATCTCGATGCCGCCGATCTCGTCGATCATCTCCATGAACCCAACGAAGTCGACCTCGACGTAATGATTGATCTCCAGGCCCAGATTCTGCTTGATCGTCTGCACCATCAGCGTCGACCCGCCATAGGCGTAGGCCGCGTTGATCTTGTCTTTGCCTCGACCGGGGATATCAACCCACAGATCGCGTGGGATGCTCAGCATTTGCATCGAGCCATCGCGGTTCGCCTTGACGAGCATGATCACGTCGCCTCGCTCACCGCCGGCGCTGCCGAAATTCTTGAGATCCTCGAGACCTTCGCGAGTGTCACTTCCGATGACGAGAAAAGTCAGATCGCCAGTCGATTGGTCGAGCACATCCGTCACTTCGTCGTCCCGATCGGCCTCCGCAAGAGCGCCCTGGCCCACGTTGAAGATCCAGAGAAGCCCGAGAACGGCGATATTGGCCAGGACCAAGAGCGTGATGGTCAGAGCTTTGAACCAGCGGGGCAGGCCGCGCTTTGGCTGAGTTTCTTGAGTGGACATCATTGATCCGACGCGTGAGAGGCGTGTGAGGTTCCCGCCGACCGACAGTTTCCCAGAACGGTGGATCTAAGAGAGGTCAATCGCATGTGTCTGGTTATCCTCTCGATCACGCCCCGACCGTTCTTGGAGGTTTACTTGGCTGTTCTCTCTCATGAGGGCACGTATCCCATTCTCTACGGCACGTGGCCGTTACCGATTGGTGCCGGCCACCGCAAGGGCTACATCTCGCGCCCGGACAAGGCGGGCAAGTTCCCCGTCGTGCTCGTCTTGCCCTCGCTCGACGGCTTGACGAGCTTCGAGAAGGATCTGTGCCGCCGTTTGGCGCGACACGGCATTGCTGGGATAGCGGTCGACTTCTACCGCTCAGGTGCCACCCCCCTCGAGGCGTACGAGCAGTTGAGCGATCGTCGCGCGCTCACCGATCTCGACGAGGTCCACGAGTTCATCGTCAGTGACGATGTCGACTGGGCCAAACCCGGGGGTGTCGGACTGATCGGGATCGATGTCGGAGGGAGATTCGCCCTGATGGCCGGTGCTAGGCGAGATTGGGTCAAGGCGGTTGCTGTGGCCTACTGCCCGTTGACTGGAGACGAGCATCGCGAGTTCCAGGTGGCCGACTCTCTGGGAAACCTCCCGATTCCGGTGCTCGGGGTATATGGGGCCGACGACGATCTCATCGAGGCGACCTCGGTCGACGAAGCCCAACGCCGGAACGAGCATGGCCAATGGCTCCTCTACGAAGGAGCCGGCCACGGGTTTCTCGACATCGAAGACGAGAACTACGACGCTGCGTCGGCGGACGACGCGTGGGCACGGTTCCTCGCCTTCTTTCAGGCAACGCTCCCCAAAGCCGACGACATCGACCTCGGCTGACCGGCCTCGACTGACCGACCTCGACGGGGTCAACCCCTCACATGTCGGACAGCACCGGCGTGGACCTCCTCTACTCCAGCCGTCGTCTTCACCAGCAGCGCGCCCTGATCGTTGATCCCGGCTGCGATTCCGGAGCCATTCGGCTCCCAGACGACGGTCCTGCCCAGCGTGGTGCACATCTCGCGATACTCCTCTATCGGCCAACCCTCATCGTCGACCAGGCGGAGGAACTCGGCGGCCCACCGAGCGCCAAGCACCCGGTGGGAGAAGAACCGGGGGTTCGGCGAGATTCCTGACGCCCCGGCCGGAGGATCAGCCCAATACAGGTTGAGGCCGAGTCCCGCTGCCGCCACGCCATGACTTCGCTCCACGAGTATTCCACCAACCTTGAGGTCGTCCATCATCACGTCGTTCGGCCATTTGAGATCGAGGTCGCTGCCCAGAACGCGAACCGCGGCAACACCGGCGATCAGAGAGAAAGGCCGGCGATCGGAGTCGTCCGGCCGCCATGCCACAGAGACCGCAAGAGACTCGTCGGCGTTCTCCCATCTCGTACCCGTCCGACCCCTGCCCTCACTTTGACCCGGCGCGACCACGACGACGGGCAAGCCGTCGAGGTGTTCACGTGCGAAATCTTGGGTAGATGGGACCTCGCCCGTGAAGAACTGGAAATAGGGTGTAGCCATATTGACCTTTGCGAAGTCTGAATAAGGATACGGAGGAGTCGTGGGCACTGAGGCGCGCATCGAACAACTCAGAGAGCTGAGGGACGAAGCCCTCCACGCAGGCTCACAGCGTGCGATCGCCAGGCAGCACGAACAGGGGAAGCTAACGGCACGCGAGCGCGTCGAGGCTTTGCTCGACAAGGACTCCTTCCAGGAGATCGATCAGTTCGTCCGCCATCAGTCTCAAGGATTCGGGATCGAGTCGAAGCGACCGCTTGGCGACGCAGTGATCACAGGCCACGGCACGATCGATGGGAGACCGGTCTTCATATTCGCCGAGGACTTCACGGTGTTCGGCGGAAGTCTCGGGAAGGTCGTCGCGGACAAGATCTGCAAAGTCCTCGACATGGCCCTCGATACAGGCACACCGGTCATCGGAATCAAAGACTCCGGCGGCGCCAGGATCCAGGAAGGAGTCAGCGCGCTCGATGGCTATGGCCGCATCTTCGAGAGGAACGTGAGGGCGTCAGGCGTCATCCCCCAGATCTCACTGATCATGGGGCCCTGCGCCGGCGGGGCGGTTTACTCACCGGCTCTCACCGACTTCGTCTTCCAGGTCGAAGAGACCAGCCACATGTTCATCACCGGGCCCGACGTCATCAAGACAGTGACCGGCGAGGAGGTGACCATGGAGGATCTTGGTGGCGCCTACGCCCACGCTTCCAAGTCGGGCGTGACCCATTTCGTATACCCCACCGGCGAAGACGCTCTCGATGCGGCGCGTTATCTGCTCTCCTACCTGCCCCAGAACAACCAGGAGACACCGCCCTATTTCACCCCCACCGATCGCCCCGACCGCATAGACGACTCCCTCGACCGAATCATCCCTGACTCGTCAAACCAGCCTTATGACATGCTCGAGGTCTTAGAGACGATCCTCGATGACGGCGAGTTCTACGAGGTGCATGAGCATTGGGCGAAGAACATCATCGTCGGATTTGGTCGCCTCGATGGTCACACGGTGGGACTGGTGGCCAACCAGCCGGCCGTGCTTGCTGGAACCTTGGACATCTCCGCATCTGAGAAAGCGGCGCGCTTCGTGCGATTCTGTGACGCTTTCAACATCCCACTGCTCACTTTCGTAGACGTCCCCGGCTTTCTACCGGGAGTCGATCAGGAGCATGGCGGCATCATCCGGCACGGAGCCAAGCTGCTGTATGCGTACTGCGAGGCCACCGTCCCTCGAATCTCGGTGATAACGCGGAAGGCCTACGGTGGGGCCTACCTCGTCATGAATGCTCGAGGTATCCGGGCCGACCTCGTCTATGCATGGCCGTCCGCAGAGATCGCGGTCATGGGCGCACAGGGCGCGGTCAACATCATCCACCGAAGAGAGTTGGCCGACGCCGAGGATCCCGATGCCAAGCGGACAGAGTTGGTTGCGGACTACGAGACTAGATTCAACAACCCTTACGTCGCTTCAGAGCTCGGGCTCGTCGACGAGGTGATTGAACCAAGGGAGACGAGAGCCAAATTGATCAAGGCGATGAACGTTCTGAGGACCAAGCGGGAATCCCTCCCGCCCAAGAAGCATGGGAATGGCCCCCAATGAGCGTCGGATGAAATCCGTTCTCGTCGCAAATCGGGGGGAAATCGCCGTGCGCGTCATCCGCACCATCCAGGAGATGGGGATGCGGGCCATCGCGATCTACTCCGAGCTCGACCGAGATGCCCTACATGTGAAGCTCGCCGACGAGGCCTGGAATGCGGGCGCTGCCCCGGCCTCGGAGAGTTATCTCAATCAATCTCGGATCCTCCAGATCGCCCACGAGTCTGGGGCAGAGGCAGTGCATCCCGGATATGGATTCCTGTCTGAGAACGCGAAATTTGCCCAAGCCGTCGCCGACGCGGGCCTCATTTGGGTAGGGCCCCCCGCTTCGGCGATCGAGGCGATGGGCGACAAGATCACGTCCAGGCGCAACGCAGAGGCATTCGGGGTACCCACAGTGCCCGGGATCACCGAGCCGGTGACGAGCGTCGAGGAGGTTCGCAAGCTCGCCGCTGAGTTCGGGTACCCGGTCGCAATCAAGGCAGCCCACGGCGGCGGCGGCAAAGGCCTCCGCGTGGTGAAAGACGAAGCCGGCGTGGAGGACGGCTTCGAAGGAGCTCGCCGCGAAGCGGACGCGTACTTCGGTAACCCCGAGGTCTACGTCGAGAAGTATCTCGAGAAGCCCCGCCATGTCGAGGGCCAGATCCTCTTCGACACCCACGGCAAAGGCGTGTTCCTCGGAGAGCGAGACTGCTCGGTGCAGCGCCGGCACCAGAAGCTCATCGAGGAGACGCCATCACCGGGGATGACGGAGAAGCAACGCAAGGCCCTCGGAAAGGCCGCCCTCGCCGCTGGGCGCTCATGTGAGTACGTGAACGCAGGCACCGTCGAGTTCCTCATGGACAAGAACGGCGACTTCTACTTCCTCGAGATGAACACGAGGTTGCAAGTCGAGCACACGGTCACAGAGATGGTCACGGGCATCGACCTCGTGGAATGGCAGCTCCGAATCGCTCGAGGGGAAGAGTTGAGCATCGGAGAGGTACAGCCGCGTGGCCATGCCATCGAGTTCCGCATCAACGCCGAGGACCCTTACAACAACTACCTGCCCAGTCCGGGACAGGTCGTCGAGTGGGACGAGCCCTCGGGCCCCGGAGTGAGGGTCGACTCGTGGATCAAGCCCGAGACAGCAGTCAGTCAGTATTACGACAACCTGATGGCGAAGCTCGTCGTCTGGGGGTCAGATCGCACTGCAGCCATCAACCGAGGCAAGCGGGCGCTCCGCGAGTTCAAGGTGCGAGGCGTGGCCACCACGATCCCGGCTCACCTGGCCGTGCTCGACCACCCTGACTTTCTCGCTGGAGAGCACCACACCAAGTGGATGGAAGAGACCGTGGAGGTGCCGGAGACCGACATCGGGTCGGTGCCGGCGCTGCCCGAAGAGGAGGCTCAGACCCGGAGGGACATCACCGTAGAAGTTGGAGGGCGCCGCTTTTCCGTCGCCTATTGGGCTCCGGAGACGACAGGTGCCGGCACTGTCAAGAGGCGCCGACCACAACTCTCCGAGAACCGATCATCGGGCAGCGCCGACGGGGTGATCGCTGCTCCGATGCAAGGAACGATTGTCAAGGTCCATGTCAAGGCCGGTGCGTCGGTGAAGGCCGGTGACGCCATCTGCGTCCTCGAGGCGATGAAGATGGAGAACGAGGTCACCACACCCGAAGGTGGCGAAATCGTGGATCTTCGCGTCGAGCCTGGCGACACCGTTGCCTCGGGCCAGGTCATCGCGATCGTCAAATAGCCAGGCAAATCCTGCGAGAACCTGACCTCTGGCCCTTTCCGGGAAAAATCTCGACCCGTAATCTGAACTCCATGAGAAGACGCTTCGGCCGGCTTCCAATCGCGATGATCATGTTGTCCTTGGTCGCAGCCGCTTGTGCAGTGGAGACCTCAGCCCCGTCGACATCAACTTCGAGTTCCACCACCTCGGTCGTAGAAACGACCACGACCATCCCACCGACTTCAACGACGACCTCACTGCCAACCACGACCACCGAGCTGCGGGGCAATCCGGTCGAAGGAGGCCCTCAGCGGGGGGCCGTCCTCGCCGTAGTCGGTGTCGCTCACGACGACGTGCTCAACCTGAGAGCTGCACCCGGAGCAGACCAGCCAATCCTCGCCGGCATCCCACCCACATACGAGGAGATCGTCGCACTCGGCGAGACCCGCTCGTTGCCAGCCTGGTGGGTGAAAGTCGTCTACGAAGACACGGTCGGGTGGGTCAATCTCTCGTTCCTCGCATTTATCGGTGCCACGTCCGACGTGACGGCTGCGATCCTCGACCAGCTCGGGGGAAGCCTGGAAGCGGCGACGATGACAGAGCTGGGAGCCGAGGTTGCTGCGGCGGCGGCCTCCGATGATCCGCCCTCGGACATCGTTGTCGTGGTCGACGAGACCGTCGGCGACTTGGGCGAGATCACCTACGACGTGATCGGGCTAGGCGACGACTCGGTCGCCGGGGTCCGGCTGCACATCTTCGGCGAGCCGACCACTGGGGGCTTCAGCTTACGAACCGTGGAGATGACCGCGCTGTGCCAGCCGGTCCGCGGCGTCGACGACGACGGGCTCTGCGTCTGACCGCCACCGACGGCATCCCCCAGAAACTCCGGGGGATGCCGCGCGTGTCGAGCAAGTCGGTGCTCAGCTGCTCTTTGTCTCGATCTCTATCTCGAGCTCGCCGTCACCGGTTTCGATTCTGATGCTTGCCTCAGCCTCACCCTTGATGAATTCGACTTCGACATCATCGTCCTCATCCTTCTCGACGATGTAGGTCCAACCGAGATTCACTGCAACCGAACTGAGCGACAGCTTCCCGTCGTTGACCACGACAGTCACGACACCTGCGGTGCCAACGCTGTACGCATACGTCCCGTCCGGGACCGGATCGTCATGGTCGTCGAGCGTCGTGGAAGTGGACCCGGGAACCGTTGTCGAGGTCGAGGTCGAATCGTCGTCCATCGTCGTCGATGTGCTGTCAGGAACGGTGGTTGAAGGCGTTGTAGCGCTCGTGGACGAGGTCGAGCCTGCGAATGAAGTCGATGTCGACCCATCGGCCGAAGTCGACGTAGAGCCATCCACCGTCGACGTCACTTGGACGTCAGAGGTCACCGAGCCATCGGCGGCGCCATCGAGGGTCGTCGAGGTGGCCGAATCCCCGGAGGCCCAGGCAACTCCGACAACCGCCAGCCCTGCGACCACCGCTGTGAACACTCCTGCCATCTTCTTGAACATCTGAGATACCTCCTTTGGTACATCTCCAATGTCGCGCGAGGAGGGTCAAGAGCGCTTCAGCAGACAATCAAGGTTTGTTAAAGCCCTGGTCCCGGGCTTGGAACGGCTATTCGGCCGCGTCCGAAATCGCCTCTGTCATCGAAGGGTGAACCATCAGGGTCTCGACCAGGGTGGCGGCGGTGACTCGGGCCTGAACCGCCAGCGCGATGACTCCGATGAGCTCGGAAGCGCGGTGACCCACGATCGTGCCGCCCAACACGACACCGGTGGCAGGGTCCGAGATCACTTTCACGAAACCACGCGTGTAGTGCTGCAGCACCGACCTGGCGTTTGCTGCAAAGGGAACCTTGGTCGTGCGGACCTTGCGCCCCTCGGCTGCAGCCTCGACTTCAGCCAGCCCGACCGAGGCGATCTCCGGCACGGTGAAGATGGCCTCCGAGACCTTGGAGTAGTCGATCGGCTCCACCGGAAGGTCCAGGGCATGATGGGCGATTTTCCTTCCCTGCATGGATGCCACCGAGCTGAGCGGCATCTGGCCTGTCACATCGCCCGCGGCATAGATGTGAGGCTGACTGGTCCGCTGATACTCGTCGACGGTCACATAACCGTTGTCGGTGGCGATCCCTGCTTCGTCGAGGCCGAGACCATCGCTCAAGGGGACCGATCCGACGGCGAGAAGGGCGTGTGACCCCCTGATCACTCGTCCGTCGTCGCAGAACACGACCACGCCATCGTCGGCAACGTCGATCTTCTCGGCCCGCGCTCCGATGATCAGGCGGACTCCCCTTTCCAGGAAGTCCTCCTCGAGCTCGGCGGCCACCTCGGCATCGCGGTGAGGCAGGATCTGTTGGCGTGAGACGACCAGGCTCACCTGCGCCCCCAGGCTCTCAAAGATGTGAACGAACTCGACTCCTGTGACGCCTGAGCCGATGATCACGATGTGCTCGGGCACTGTCTCGAGGTCGTAGCAGTCCCGGGTCGTCAGGACGCGCTCACCGTCCACCGGCGCCCAATCCGGGATCCTCGGATAGGAGCCGGTCGAGATGAGGGCCTTGTCGAAGACGACCGTTGTCTCCAAGCCTTCCGAATCTGTCGCTACGGCCGAATTGGGGCCCGTGAAACGCCCGGTGCCGGGGAGCATGCGGACTCCCTGTGACTCGAGCAGGGTGACCCAGTTTCGATTGATATCGCCGGTGATGTCCTTGATGCGGGACGCCAACACGTCCATGTCGACCTGGCCTGCGTCGGTTACCAGGCCGAGCTTCGCTGCGTTTCTAACCGAGGAGTGACGGAGGGCGCTGGCGGCCATCGTCTTCGATGGGATGCAATCCCAGAGGTGGGCGGCGCCGCCGACGATGTTCTTCTCGATGAGCGTGACCGTCGCTCCTTTGGCGGCCGCCGTGGTGGCAGCCTGAGTGCCGGCTGGTCCCCCGCCGACGACCAGGAGATGAGTGCGCGTCTTTGCCATTTCGAGTTCGACGCTAATTGGAGTGGAGTGCGAATGCCGTACTCAGGAAGGGCGATAGATGCCGAAGACTTCGCGGAGCGCATCGGAGATCTCGCCCACCGTCGCACCCGCCCGCAGCGCATCCTTCATCGGGGGCAATAGGTTGGCATCGGTCGCCGCCTTCGTACCCAATTGCGAAAGAGCGCCTTGCACGGCGTCATTGTCGCGAGAGCTTCGCCACTCGACGGTGCGCTTCACCTGAGCCTCTTCGAGCGCAGGATCGACCTCGAGGACTGGAATCGGGCGCTCCTCGTCGACGGTGAAGCGATTCATCCCGACCACGACACTCGAGCCGTCCGACTGACGCCGAGCTTCGGCGTAGGCAGACTCCTCGATTTGGGCCTGCATCCAACCGTCCTCGATCGCCCGGACGGCGCCGCCCATCTCCTCGATTCGAGCGATGAGGGAGGTCGCCTGAGCTTCGAGCTCCTCGGTCAGGTTCTCCACGAAGAAGGAGCCCGCCAGCGGGTCGACCGTGTCGGCGACTCCCGACTCATGAGCGAGGATCTGCTGAGTTCTCAGCGCGACGAGAGCCGACTCGTCGGTGGGCAGGCCAAGTGCCTCGTCAAAGGCATTCGTGTGCAAAGACTGAGTACCTCCCAATATCGCCGCGAGGGCCTGGATCGTGGTCCGAGCCACATTGTTCAGCGGTTGCTGTGCCGTGAGAGTCGAGCCCGCCGTCTGCACATGAAATCTCATGGCCTCGGCTTTGGGGTCAGTGGCGCCGAGAGAGCGCATCTGCTTCGCCCATATCCGGCGGGCCGCCCGGAATTTCGCGACCTCCTCGAAGAGGTTGTTGTGTCCGTTCCAGAAGAAGGAGAGGCGCGGCCCGAACTCATCGATTCCCATCCCTGCCTCCATGCCGGCGTGCACATAGGCCAGTCCGTTGGCAATCGTGAAAGCAAGCTCCTGCGCGGCCGTCGCTCCTGCCTCTCTTATGTGATATCCGCTTATCGAGATCGTGTTCCAATTTGGGATTTCCCGGTTTGCGTAGCCGAAGAGGTCGGTGATGAGCCTCATGGAGGGGCGGGGCGGATAGATGTAGGTGCCCCGCGCAACGTACTCCTTGAGGATGTCGTTCTGAACGGTGCCACGCAGTTGGTCTGCCGGCACGCCTTGCTCTTCGGCCACGAGCTCATAGAGCAGAAGGAGGATGGGGGCGGTTGCATTGATCGTCATCGAGGTTGACACCTCATCGAGGGGGATCCCGTCGAAAAGGCGCTGCATGTCTGCGAGAGTGTCGATCGCGACGCCGACCTTGCCGACCTCTCCCGCCGCCAACTCATGATCTGAATCGAGGCCCATCTGGGTCGGGAGGTCGAAGGCCACACTCAGGCCGGTCTGCCCCGCTTCGAGCAGCGATCGGAAGCGTCGGTTGGTGTCCTCGGCAGTGCCGAACCCGGCGTACTGGCGCATCGTCCACAGCCTCCCCCGGTACATCGAGGGATAGGGACCACGAGTGAACGGGAATTCGCCGGGGGCCTCCAAGGCATATCCATCAGGCAGGTTCGAGTACACCTCGTCGATCTCGATATCGCTGGTCGTGATACGGGTTTTATCCATTTATGGCCCTATCCTGACAGATGTCACGTTGGCCGTGGCGGGAACTTCTCCGTCGGCCAATGACGTCAGATCCCTCAGATGGCAAACAAGTCCCTCATTCACCAGATAGAGGCGCGCGAGCGACGCGGACGATGGTTCGGCGCTCTGGCGACTCTTCTTTCTATGTCTCTCCTCCTATCGGGATGGGTTGGCTTGTTCGCGTTCCTGGGTGCGAACTCGGCATATGGCACGTTCGAGGATGTGACCAGCGAGTGGATACCCGACACGCGTTCGATGGAACTGACCCTCCCCGACCTGAGCAGGACAAGTCAGATATATGCCGCGTCAGGTGAGCTCCTTGCAGAGTTGCATGATGGGAGGAACTCCGAGCCCATTCCCTACTCACAGATTCCCGAAGTGATGGTCCATGCGATGCTCGCTGCGGAGGACGCCGAGTTCTTTGAACACGACGGCGTCGACTTCTCGGCGATTTTCTCGGCGGCCATCGACAATCTCATATACGACACCACGAGGGGTGGGTCGACCATCACCCAGCAGGTCGTCAAGAATGCCTTTGTCGGTTCGGAGAACACTCTTTCGAGAAAGATCACCGAGGCATTCGTGTCGGCGGAGGTCGAGCGCCGCTTCTCCAAGGAGAGGATCCTCGAGTTCTACATGAACTCGGTGTATTTCGGTGGCGGTGCCTACGGGGTCAAGACGGCCGCCGAGGAGTTCTACAACAAGGATCTCGCCGACATCGAGATCCACGAAGCGGCCACCCTGGCCGTGCTCGTGCGTAATCCGTCTCTGTACAACCCCCGGACCAGGCCCGAGATCACCCTCGAGCGCCGCGACGATGTGATCGACGAGATGGCTGAGAACGGCTGGATCACGCCCGAAGAGGCCGAGATAGCCAAGGCGAGTTCCCTCGACGTCGTCGACACGCCTCTCCGACGCGGCGAGGCCGACCATGTTGTGGCGGAGGCGAAACGACAGCTGCTCAGCGACCCTGAGTTCTCCTTCCTGGGCGACACCCGGGAAGAGCGCAAGATCTCCATCTTCGGATGCCCCGCCGACGACGTCGCCTGTGAGGGCGGTGGGGGCTATCAGATCTTCACGACGATCGATCTCGAGCTGCAGAAGAAGGCCAACGAGATCCTCCAAACGTGGATGCCACTGCCGTCGTACGAGGCGAATGTCGAGGCATGCCGGGCGATCTTCCCCGGGGAGACCGATGAGTTCCTGGCCACCTATTCGCAGACGCATTCCTGCGTCCCTACGGGAGCGCTGACCATGGTCGACAATCACACCGGTGCGGTGAAGGTCATGGCCTCGGGGTTGCCGTTCGAGTTCTCACAGTTCGACCTGGCGGTGCAGGGACGCCGTAACCCGGGGTCCTCGTTCAAGCCTTTCGGTCTCGTGGCAGCCCTGGAGCAGGGTTACACGCTCGGCCACTCATGGAGCGGCAAGAGCCCGATCAAGATCGAATGCGAGTTCGTCTGCTCGCCTGATGGGACGAACATCTGGACGGTGACCAACGCCGGTGCCTCATACGGCGTGATCACGTTGGAGCAGGCGACGTACAACTCGGTCAACGCGGTCTATGCCCAGGTCTCGAACGAGGTCGGGCCGTCGAACATCGTCGATGTGGCCAGACGGATGGGCGTGACAGAGTCTTCCCTGAATCCCGTCCTCTCGATCGTGCTCGGCACTTCAGAGGTGTCGACGCTGGAGATGGCAAACGCATACTCCAACTTCGCTACCAACGGCCTCCACGCCGATGACTATCTCATCGAGAAGATCGTCGATGCCAATGGGAACGTGGTCTACGAGGCTGAGGAGACCCAGGTTCAAGTCTCCGATCCAGCAATCTTCGCCGCCGCTCGTCGCGCACTGGAAAAGGTCCCCACCTCGCAGGGCACCGCGGCTAGGGCAGATATCGGACGGCCCCAAGGCGGCAAGACCGGAACCCACCAGAGCTATCTCGATGCCTGGTACGTCGGGTTCACGCCCGAGTACAGCACGGCCGTCTGGGTGGGCTACGAGTCGAAGCAGGTTCCCCTCGAGGATGTCGTCATCAATGGGCAGCGATACAGCAGGGTGTTTGGTGGGTCCGTACCCGCACCCATTTGGGCCGAGTTCATGTCATATGTCCTCGACGGCCTGCCCGAAGTGCCCTTCCCTGACGATCCAGGGAACATCGAGGATTACCTGATACCGCCAAAGACGACGGTCCCATCCGTCGTTGGCTTGCCGGAGAGCGAGGCGGTCGAGCGTCTCAAGGATGCGAAGCTGAACGTGAATGTCGTCGACATCCCCTCCCTCGAACCGGCCGGCATGGTCGTTGCGCAGTCTCAACCACCAGGTGCAAGTGTGCCCGAGGGAACGGCGATAACAATCAATGTCTCCAACGGCGAGATCCCAACTGGCGCAATGCCTTCTTTCGGGGGGATGACGGCGGAGGAGGCGACTGAGGCCGCCCGGGCCTACGAAGATGTGACCGGTGTGAAACTCAGCCTCTTCTTCGACACCGTCACTACAACGGACCCCAACTTCGTCGATCGCGTCATTTCACAGACACCCAAGGCAGGTATCACCGTGACCGGGCAGGCAACGGTGACTCTCTTCCTCGGGGAGCTCGACCCCGAGTCCGGCTAGGTCCTCGCTCTCGCCCGGACCATTCAGGCACTTTTCTTTTCGCGCTCTTCTTGGCATCTCTTGACGTTGTTTTACGTTCTCTTGTAGAACTCTACCTATGCAGACAGAAGTGCCTTCGGTCAACGGTGTTGCTCGTCCTCCAGTCAAAGACGCTGTGTCGGCCGGAGGCACTTCTGTCCGGGCTACGGCCCGGGTTCGCCCCTACGTTCCGGTGGAATTGATGCCCACCGACGACCCGTTCCCGGCCTCCCATCCGTATGTCCGAAGGTTCTGGGTAGCGGCACTTGGCTCAGGCGCCATCGCAGAGCTGCTCCGCTTGGTCCGCGCTGCCGAGAAGGGGGAGGAAGTGCGGCTACCCAGACATCTGCCTCAGCTCTTGAGAGCCGACCTCGTTTCGATCACTTCTGCCGGCATTCGAGTGAGCAACCGGATTCCCGCTGTTCCCCGCGAGCTGCGATGGAGATTTCCACCGTCGCTCGCTGGGGAGCACGTGCGATGGTTGAGGGACCTGCCTAGCTCCGCGCGGCGAGAGCCCACATGACGAACAGCGCGACTGCTTCTCCAGTGGCGAAGCCGGTGGCCACTCTCAAGGCCGGCTCGGGCCTGTAGATGAGCATCGTGACGACACCGACCAGAAGGCCAAGGAACCAAGCGATCGCGAGGCGCGTCGTTCTGCCCTCGGCAACGAGGACCTGGCCCGCAATCTGAGCCGCAGCGGCAGCCATCACTCCACCCGCCGCGAGTGCGGCGACGCCACGACCGGGGATGAACTCCTCGTTGTAGAGCAATCCCACTACCTCGGGGCCCACGAGCCAGCCAACCAGAGCTCCGAGCGCTGCGAGGCCAACGCCAGAGACGACGACCACACCAGCGATGCGTGCAAGTCTGGCTCGATCGGCGCCTCCCGAAAGCCCTACCAGATAGGGAAGGATCCGGCCCTGCAAGGCAAAGATCAAGGTCAGGGGGGCTCTGTACAGCGTGAACGTGACAAAGATCACGGAGACGAGCGACGGCGAGGCACCGAATGCAGCAGCCGCTAGGGGGGCTCCACCGAGCAAGAGTTGGGACGAAGCAGACCCACCGACATACCCGCTCAGGAAGCGACTGGCCGGAGCCGGTTCGGCATCATCGTCGCCGACATCGCGTCTCCACCAACGCAAGCCCAGCACAGAGAATCCGCCCAACACCATCGCCCAACCCAATGACTCGGCATCAGTGAACAGTTGGATGGCCACGATGCCGGCAAGCAGCCTCACGGCGGTTTCGATGATGAGAACCCATCCCACATCGGCGAAGCGCCGTCTACCCGCGAGGACGCCTTTACCGAAGAAAAGAAGCGCGTATCCGATGACGAGAAGCACGGCTTGGATCACGTATTGCCAGCTGCCCTCGAAGAGCGAGTCCCTGGTCACTGTCACGAACAAGCCTGCGACGACTGCGGCTGCGACAACGAACCAGTAGGTTGCCTTCGCCGCGCTAGGTATTGCCTTGCGACCCGAGGCCACCTCCCGAGTCACGTATTGTTCAATGGGCACGAGAGCGACCGTGGCGAGGATGAAGAACGCCGTCCACAACAGGCTGATCGGTGCGAATGCCTCCGAGCCGATTGCGTTCGCGCCGATGACCTGGAAGAGGTAGGCGCCCACAGCACCCAAGAGCCCGCCCGTGACCATGAATGTGGTTCCGGGCGCGCGGAATCCTCGAGGCTGGGTCTCGATCATGGCTTCGGTCATCTGGCTCCCCGACCCGTCAGCACTATCAGGAACGAGCGTGCCAGCACCTTCAGGTCGAACACCGGAGACATGTGCTTTATGTAGTAGAGGTCGTATGTCAGCTTCTCAATCGTGTCTGCTGAATCATCGGCATATCCGTAGCTGACCTGAGCCCAGCCAGTGATGCCGGGCCTCACCAGATGACGGTGGTCATAGAAGGGGATCTGCTTTCGGAATGCACGCACGAAGGGAATTTGCTCAGCCCTTGGCCCTACCAGGCTCATGTCACCAGTGAGCACGTTGACCAACTGTGGGATCTCGTCGAGATGCGCCTTCCGGATGAAGTTTCCGCCCTTGAAGATCCTCGTGTCGTTCTCCGTAGCGAATCTCGGCCCTGATTGTTCAGCATCTGCATTCATAGTGCGGAACTTGAGCATCGTGAACGGCTTACCCCCATGCCCGATTCGCCGTTGCCGGAATATCGCGGGTCCGGGCGAGGTCAGTTTCACATAGATGCCCACTCCGAGGCCGACGACCAACCACAAGGGGGCAGTGACGGCTGCGACCACAACATCGAAGACACGCTTGCCAGGTAGCCATCGAGCCACCTCCAACAACGGGGCCGATATCTCCCAGCCCTCTGCCAGATGCACGAGCGGGACGCGACCGACGTGCTCCTCGTATACCGACGTGAATGGCTTGATCGTGTAGCCCGCCACATCGCAGGACGAGATGAACTGGGCCACTCTCTCGGATAGGACAGCTCTGAGGTCGACGGCGAGCGTGACGTTTCTGTCTGGAAGCTCGATCTGTCCTTCCGACTGAGGATCGAGGACCCAAACGACATCTGTGTGGTCGGCGTCTTCGAGATGCTTCACGAGCTCTTTCTCTCTGGTGATCAGTCCGAGACGCTCCTGCCACGGTTTGCGCCTGCGCAACAGACGGTGCAGTGAGGCGAACAGGAGCCACAAGAGAGTGACACCGATGATGAGGCGGCGGGAGAAGTAGATCTCACGAAATAGCACCAAACCGACCGCAGTGGTGGCAATGGTTATGAGCCAAATCGAGAGCATCCGACCGTAGGTAGGCCGGGGGACGCCGTGGGGGGACATCGACTCGGTCAACCAAGAGGCGAGAGCCATGGACCCCGCCAACAAGAGAAGAAGGGGGTAGACGCGTTCTCCGGGCTGCCCGTTCCAGGGCAGAAAAGCCCCGAACACGTAGGCCGAGCTGACGACGATCGACAGCGCCAGGGCGGCGAGGTCTCCCAGCGCGACCGAAAACAGGAACCGAGAGCGCATCACGAAGATGCTAGGGCTCCGAACGCTTATTTGGGGGCGCGATCCCCAAGCGTCGCAGCAAGCTCGATCAGCGTACGGACCCCAACGCCCGAACCGCCCTTGACTTGCTCGCCGGCCGTCTCCCGCCACCGAGCCGGGCCGGCGATGTCGAGATGCGCCCAATCACCTTCCCCGGCGTATTCGCTGAGAAAGAGCGCAGCCGCTATCGCCCCACCGTACCGGCCGCCTGTGATGTTCTTGATATCGGCGATGTTCGAGTCGAGGTTCGTTCGATAGTGGCGGAAGAGGGGCAGCTCCCAGAAGAACTCGCCGGCACGGGAGGCGGCCTCGAGAACGAGAGATGCAACATTGCTCGTAGAACCAAAGACGGCAGCGATTTTCTCGCCGAGAGCGACCTTGGAGGCCCCGGTCAAGGTTGCGACATCAACGATCATGTCCGGCTCATAACGGCGAACCACACCGAGCCCGTCGGCGAGAATCAGCCGGCCTTCCGCGTCGGTGTTGAGGACCTCGATTGTTGGTCCGGCAACCGGGCGCAACACATCACCGGGGCGCATCGCATTTCCGCCCACAGCGTTGTCAGTGAGCGGGATGACCGTCGTGACGCGAACAGGTAGGCCGAGACGGGCAATGCCTATCGTTGCAGCCCCAACCACGGCGGCCCCCGTCATGTCGTCTTTCATCTCTTCCATCAACGATGCAGTCTTGAGAGAGAGCCCGCCAGAATCGAACGTGATCCCCTTGCCCACCAGGCCGAGATGCTTGTGTGAAGACTCCGGCTGGTAAGACATCACGACGAGAACGGGAGGACGGTCCGAGCCGGCTGCGACACCCAGCAACGCACCAAGGGACTCTTCGCGAATCCGGGCTTCGTCCCAGACCTCGACTTCAACCGGCAGGTCTGCGGCCGCCCTCTCGAGAACTGCAGCCACCTCGCTGGGCGCGGTATCTGCAGCAGGCGTGTTCGTGAGGTCCCGAGCGAGGTTGGTCGCATCGATTCCCGCCAGAGCTCTGTCCAGCTCTTCCCCTGACCCCCCGGGGATCTCGACAACCTCGACCGTCAACTCGTCGTCCGACTTGGTCTTGTAGTTGCGATATTGGTAGGCCCCGAGCCCGAGTCCCTCGGCCACAGCGCGGGTGGCCCCATCAACCGGAGCTTGAGCCAGGAGACAAATGGCACCGGGCGTCTTCACCGCCCTGATCGCATTCCCGGCGGCAGTGCGAAGCGACTCAAAGCTTGCCTCGTCCCCGATACCAACGAGGACTGCGATTCCATCACCCCTCGGAAGCGTTAGCACCTGACCGGGCTTGCCCTCGAATCCGGAAGCCTTCAAGAGCGCCTCATCGACGGAATCGAGCACGGTCTCAGAGCCTGGCAACGGATTGAGCTCACTCAGGACGCCGGCGATCACAGTGGATCCCCCCGGCACAACGTCGTGCTCGACCACCTTCATTTCCATGTGAAATCTCCCTCCTCGGACCACGCTTCAGGCAAATGGGCCCAAGCCAATCGCCAGGGCCCGCCCCAAGAAAATCACACCGAGGGTGGTCAGCACGGCCAGATAAGACAAACCCGTGGCAGCCATCACCCCGGAATAGGCCGGATATCGCAGCGACCCCAACACCCCAGCCATCAACAGGATGGAAGTCGCGCCCAGGACCCAATACGCCAGCTGGCCTCCACCCGACGGGAAGCCGACGCCCAGCCACAGAACCAGGCTGTCTCCAATCAGTCCGATGATTGCGGTCGCAGCAAGGCCATTCAACGCCCACCGGGGAAGCCTGGGATCGACCAGATACCAATGACCCAACGCCATCTCGCCTGTGACCCCGCCCAAGGCCAAAGCCGCCGAAGCTGTGGGGAGCGACCCCGCAAGGAGCGAGCCTTCGACCGCCAGAGCCAGCCCCCCGACCAACATGAGTAGCCCTGCGAACGCATGATTTCGTGCCCATACGAGGGCGAGCACGACGGCAAGACCACCCGCCCGCGCCCACCATGCTCCGACTGCAAACAGCGCCGGAAGCGCTATCAGGAGAGAGAAGCCGGCAGCCAGCCATGTGAAGCCGGGTCCGACGATCCGTGCGAATGAAACGAAAGACACGACAAGCACGAGCCCGGCGCTCCAGGCCAGGAGAATGAACGCCGGATCGGCGATGGTCGTCAGATCAGAGGGCACGACGAGGCATCATATGTTCCCATGGAAGCATCCCAGCCATCTGTATCGGTCGTCATGCCGGCGCTCAATGCAGAGAGTCAGGTCGGGAAGGCCATCGAGTCGATCATGGGACAGGACTACCCCCACATCTTGGAAGTCATTGTGGCCGCCGGCGATGATGCCACAAAGAGGGCCGCCGCCGATAAGGGGGCAATCACCGTCGACAATCCATCTGGCAAGACGCCGGCGGGCCTCAACCTCGCAATTGCACTGGCCACCGGCGACGTCATCGTTCGTTGTGACGCACAGTCGATCCTTCCTACCCAATACGTGTCGAAGGCAGTCGAGACGATGAGGCGGACCGGCGCCGCCAACGTCGGAGGAATGCAGGTGCCTGCCGGAGACACGTTTTGGGAGAGGGCGATCGCTGCAGCCATGTCTTCGCCACTCGGAGCCGGCGACGCGCGCTACCGAACGGGAGGTGAAGAGGGGCCCGTCGAGACCGTCTATCTGGGAGTGTTCGACAGGGCGGTGCTCGAGCAAGTGGGGGGATACGACGAGGACTTCGTTCGCACCCAGGACTATGAGCTGAATCATCGCATCATCGAAGCGGGTGGTGTCGTCTGGTTCGATCCCCGCCTCGAAGTGCAATACAAGCCACGTGGATCTCTGAAGGAGCTCTGGTCGCAGTACTTCCAGTACGGACAGGCAAAGAAGAAGTTCATGCGCCGACACCCGGGCAGCCTTAGATGGCGCCAGCTCGCTCCCCCATTCTTGGTGATGGTCCTCGTACTCAGCGCTCTTGCCGCCATCGTTTGGCCGTGGGCACTCACGTTGTGGGCCTTGTATCCGATTGCCCTGCTCGTAGGTGTCCTGGTGATGCCAAGGCGCCTCCGTCCGAACCTCGGGACGATTCCAGCGCTTGCCACCATGCATCTCGCCTGGGGTCTCGGATTCCTCAACGGTGCTGAAGATGAGTGAGAGCGTCCTGATCCTGACCACAGCCCATTGGGAAGGCGATCCGAGGCTCAACAGACACCTGGCTTATCTGAAGAACGCCGGGCAGGACGCCAGCATCATCGCGCTCATGGGGGACGGCGGCACTGGCCGCATCAGGAACGCGATCAGTGCGTTCGGTCTCATTTGGAGGCGAAGGGCACATGCCGTGCTTCTCCCCGATCCTGAACTATTCGTGGTCGGCTCGTTGATCGGTCGTTTCCGGGGAGTGAGGACGGTGATCGACGTACATGAGGACTACGCACGAGCCGCTTCGGGGAGGGATTGGATTCCAACGTTGCTGAAACCCCTGGTCGCCGCCTTTGCTTGGCTCAATGATCGCGTCGCTCGCCGGGTTGCCCACGCAAACCTTGTCGCCGCACCGGAGCTCGCCGGGCGCACCTCCAATGTTGTCCTGAACATTCCCGACCCGTCGGAGTTCGAACAGCACCCTCCGGCACTCCCGGCAATGGTCGCCTACGTCGGCGATGTGACGATCGCCCGGGGCGCTGTGGCGATGGCCGAGCTTGCCGCGAGCATGCCGGACTTCCGCTTTCTGATCGTTGGGAGGGTTGATGCTGACGTGAGATCACGGATGGAGTCGATTGCCCCCGACAATCTCGAGCTAGCGGGCCGTCGTCCGCATGCCGAGGCCTGGACAATGATCAGCGGTGCGTTGGCGGGCCTGTCTCTCCTACAGCCACTTCCCGCCTATCGCGAGGCAGTCGCCACAAAGCTGTGGGAATACTGTGCCGCAGGAATTCCACCGGTTGGAAGTGACTTGCCCGGCCAGAGCCGGTTCTTGGAGAAACTATCAAGCGATTTGATCGTGCGTGACATGAATGAAGCACGGTCGGTCTTGGAGCGTCTCGCTGGCGATCGCAGCTGGTCCGAAGAACTACGTTCCCGTTCGAGACAACTCGCCGAGGAGGAATGGGAAAGACACAGGCCTGACCTGGCGGTTCAACGTGTGTTTGCTCCCCGTCCGATGACTCGCAGACGTGGCGACTCGTCCCCGAAATGAGCGGGGTCGAGGATCCCTCTTCCGTCATAGACAATCCTCGCTCCGGGCAGGTCGTCAGCGACCAAACTCCCATAATCCGCATGGTCGGTTTGAACGATCACGGCGTCGATCTCTTCGCCGTCCCACGACTCCAGACCCAGTGCCGAGAGCTCTTCATCTGTGTAGAGGGGATCCGAGACCATTGGCACCCCACCACTACCCTTGATCTCCGCGACGAGAGGGAAGACGCCTGAGTAGGCAGTCTCTTTGACACCACCTCTATAGGCCGCTCCAAGCACCAGAACACGGCTTCCGTCGAGGCCGCCCAGCTCTTTGGCAACGCTCTCGACAACACGTCTCGGCACGTCGAGGTTGACCTCTCGAGCCGTTTCCACGAGACGCGCGTTTTCATCACCAGCCAGGTAGAACCTCGGGTAAACCGGAATGCAATGACCGCCAACTGCCACTCCCGGTCGGTGAATGTGAGAGAAAGGTTGACTGTTGGAGGCCTCGATGACATCACCGATGTCGATGCCGGCCGACTCCGCAAACCGGGCGAACTCGTTGGCCAAAGCGATGTTGACATCGCGGTATGTCGTCTCAGCAAGCTTCGCCAGCTCGGCTGCCTCGGCGGAGTTCATCGCCCAAACACCGTTCCTTCGCACGAGGTCCGGCCGGTCGTCGAAGTCGAGGATCGCCTCATAGAACTCGACGCCACGTTTGGTGGACTCCTCGTCGATTCCCCCGACGAGCTTGGGGTACCTTCTCAGGTCGGCAAATATCCGGCCGCTGAAAACGCGTTCCGGTGAGTGCACCAGGTAGAAGTCACGCCCTGCTTCGAGACCTGAGTGCTGCTCCAGTGCCGGGCCGAACCGATCGCGTGTCGTCCCGACAGGCAGAGTCGTCTCATATGAGACGAGGGTCCCAGGCTTCAGCCCGGCCGCGATGCTTTTAGTGGCTGCATCCATGGCACCGAAGTCGGGCTCGCCGTTCTCATCGGTCATCAGGGGGACGACGACCACAACGGCCTCGGACTGAGAGACCGCCTCGACTGTGTCGGTGGTCGCGACCAGGAACCCGTTGTCCACGACCTGAGACAGCCTGGTGTCGAGATCAGCTTCTCCAGGGAACGGGACCTCACCTGAATTCACCAGAGCCACGGTCTTTGGCGAGATGTCGGCACCCAATACGTGGTGGCCTTTCGACGCAATCTGCACCGCAAGTGGCAGCCCGATCTTGCCAAGTGCAATTACTGAGACGTTCATTTCGCGTCTCCGATTATCGCCTGAGCCACCTCAAGAATCGCAACTCCCTCATCGAGCGTCACGACCCCTTCGGCGTGACCCTTGTCCAGAGCCTCGCGAAAGGCCTCGTGCTCGACCTGAAGTGGCTCTCGTTTCGGAAAGGCGTAGACGATGGTGTCGCCCTCACTGACGCCGCGCATGATCGCAAGCTGATCCCACTCACTGTCCACTACCTCGGCATTCGAATGAAATTTGAGCTCTCCGGTGAGGAGGTCAGCAACAAAGGCCCCCTTCTCACCGAGGACCGTGACGTTCCGCTTCTTGACCGGGCTCAGCCAATTGACCGTCATCGAGGCGACCACGTCGTTTTCGAGACGACCGGTTGCGACGACCAGGTCCTCATGTGGACGCCCCATCTTGTGCGCGGTTTGACCTGAGACCGTCGCAAACGGGGCACCCCCGATCCATGTCACGATATCGATGTCGTGTGTGGCAAGGTCTTTTACTACTCCGACATCGCTGATTCGCTTGGGGAAAGGACCGACGCGCTCGGTGGCGATGGAAATGACCCGACCCAGTTGACCGCCGGCAAGCCTCCTCTTCATCTCCTGAAGACCTGAGTTGAAACGCTCCACATGGCCTACGGCGCCGAGCAGTCCGCTGTGGGCAAATGCGCTGCTGATCTCCTTGGCCGAGGCCACAGACTCTGCGAGCGGCTTCTCAATGAGAGTGTGAATGCCTTCGGCGGCGAACCTCATGGCCACTTCGTGGTGCTGAGCCGTTGGCACTGCCACGACGGCGCAGTCGAGCCCACGTTCGAGGAGCTGATCCACCGTCTCGAAGACCTCACCCGACCGCATCGCATTGTGGCGATCGCCCATCGGATCGACAGCCCCTACGAATTCGACGTCATCAGACGTCGAGAGGATCCGGGCATGGTGACGACCCATCTGACCAAGACCAACAAGACCGAAACGCATCATGCCACCGCGGCGTTCAGGGTCTCGACGATCAGGTCGATCTCGGAATCGGTGAGATCTTGTCGAACCGGGATCGAAATCACCCGGCGGGCGAGATCCTCGGTCACCGGCAGCTGGTAGTCAGGACCGCGGTAGGGTGCCTGCTCGTGCGTTCCTGCCGGGTAGTAGACGCCAAAGCCGATCCCGGCGTTTTCGAGAGCTGCAGCGATCGGTTTCCGATCGGGCGGGCACAGCGTGTATTGGTGATAGACGTGGTAGGCGTCGGCACGCTCCGTCGGGAGGCCCAGGGCCGGGTCGAGCCTGTCATCGTAAGTCGACGCGATTTCGCGTCGTCGGTCGGTCCACTCCTCCACCTTGCCGAGCTGGACGAGTCCGATTGCCCCCTCGATCTCCGTCATTCTCTCGTTGAGCCCAACCATCGGATGTACGTATCGCTCTGACATCCCCTGGTTGCGCAGCATCTTCGCCCGTTCGGCCAATTCGGTGTCGTCGGTCGTGATCATTCCACCCTCGCCCGTGGTCATGTTCTTGGTCGGGTAGAAGGAAAAAGCCCCAAACCGACCTGCCGCGCCCGCCGTGAGGCTTCCGCTTCTGGCGAGATGGGCCTGTGCGGCATCTTCGATGACATCGATGCCGTGTGTGTCTGCAAGCTCGATGATCCCGTCCGTCGGAGCCATCTGCCCGTAAAGGTGGACAGGCATCACCGCCCGGGTCTTGTCGGTTATCGCAGGCTTGATCGCATCTGCATGAATCGTGAAGTCAACCGGATCGACATCGACGAAAACCGGCTCCGCCCCCACCATTCGGACGGAGTTGCCTGTAGCAGCGAAGGTGAAGGACGGCACGATGACCTCGTCACCGGGGCCTATTCCAGCCGCAAGAAGCCCGATGTGGAGAGCCGCGGTGCCGCTTCCCAGCGCAACGCCATGAGCCACCCCGACCATGTCGGCGAAGCGAGACTCGAACTCGATCACCCTCCTTCCCCCGGCGAGCATGCCACTCCGCAAGACCTCGGTCACCGCATCGATCTCCTCTTGGCCGATCGACGGCTTGGACAGAATGATCATCTCTTGCTCAACCTCTCTCCATTCTCAAAGAACCTCGTGCCGTCAGCAGGGTCGACCAAATCGCTGCCATCGACTTCGAGGACGCGTCCGCTGAACCCAACCCATGCCACCTGCCGCGCCGGCACACCTCGCACGAGAGCATGTGCGGGAACGTCTTTGGTGACTACCGAGCCGGCAGCAACGAGCGACCACTCTCCCACCTCAACGCCGCCGAGTACCACAGAGCGGGCCCCGATCGCGGCACCGCGGCGCACCGTGACGCCTCTCGCCTCCCAATCGGCGGCGGCCTTGAGAGACCCATCCGGATTTATGGCCCGAGGAAAAGTGTCGTTGGTAAAGACGACAGCAGGCCCCACAAAGACACCGTCCTCGAGTACCGCCGGAGCGTAAATGAGTGCGTTGTTTTGAATCTTGCAGTTGTCGCCGACTTCTACGCCGGCGTCGATGTACGCGCCTCGGCCGACGATGCAATTCTCGCCGACGACGGCACCTTCCCGTACCTGGGCGAGATGCCATATGCGCGCAGAGTCGGCGACCTGGGCGCGCGTGTCGATATCTGCTGTGTCGGCCCTCATTGGCTCACCTGGATCGTAGGCGACGAAGCCTGGTCGGCAGCCGGAGGATACCGGTAGAGCACCGCCAATGTGTGACAGTGAACCCTAGGTTGCAAAACTTGGCGAGTCAGCCGGGCGGAAATAGATTGCCGGGATGCCGTCAGTCATGAACGTCGTAGGAGCTCGCCCCCAATTCATCAAGGCAGGACCGGTGAGCCGAGCCTTGCAGCGAGCGGGTATCGACGAGACCCTCGTCCACACGGGTCAGCATTACGACGACCTCATGTCCGACGCCATCATGAGAGACGTTGGCCTTCGAGACCCTGACGTGAATCTCGGCGTCGGCTCAGACAGGCATGGTGCACAGACGGCAAGGATGCTCGAAGGAATCGAAGACCTCATCCTCGATCGGCGTCCGGATGCGGTTCTCACCTATGGAGATACCAACTCGACCGTGGCAGCCGCCCTTGCGGCGACCAAGCTACATGTGTTCACAGCGCACGTCGAAGCAGGCTTGCGTTCGTTCAACCGCGAGATGCCGGAGGAACTCAATCGCGTCGCAACCGACCATCTGAGCGACTTGCTTCTAGCTCCAACAGAACTGGCCATGGCGCATCTCGGAAACGAAGGCTTGTCGGACCGATCGACCCTGACCGGGGATGTGATGGTCGACGCCTTGATCTCCGTCAACCTCGACGATGTTGCACAACCGGAATGGGCCCGAGGCGAATACCACGTGGCAACCATTCACCGGCCATCAAACACCGACGACCCGGAGAGACTCGGCTCGATAATGTCCGCATTGGGAGAGATCGGCTCGCCGGTTCATCTCTTGGCTCACCCCAGGTTGGCTGGTTACCTCGATCGCCACCAGGTGCCGGTTCCTGCGAATGTCTTCGTGCGCGACCCCTTGCCGTACTCCAAGATGCTCAAGGTCGTCAGCGATAGCGAGGGGCTGATCACTGACTCAGGTGGCTTGCAGAAGGAGGCCTTCATTCTCGGAACTCGGTGCACGACGCTTCGTGACGAGACCGAATGGCCAGAAACTCTCGAGGGCGGTTGGAACGTGCTTGCGGGCTCAGAGCTGAGTCGCCTTGCAGAACTGGTCATCCGGATGCCGGAGGGCGACAGAGGTAATCCCTACGGCGAAGGCAAGGCAGCCGAGGCGATCGTCGAAGCGGTAGCGGGGCACATCTCATAGCCAAGGGTTGCTCGGCGGCTCACCTGAGCATGCGTCCGGGGGACCGCTAACATGCGGCCGTTCCCACAATCGACGACTAGTGGACGCTGCAACTACCGAAGACACCAATCCCCCTATTTCGCGCCGGACCACCGCCCTCGGGTTGCCTCCCCTCGGCGATTACCTCTCGGAAGCGTTCCGGTATCGGACGTTTGCGTGGTACTGGTCCAAAGCGGACATAAAGGCCCGGAATTTCGAGACGGTCCTGGGGCGAGCGTGGCACGTGCTCAACCCGCTCCTCTTTGGAGTTATCTACTTCATTTTCGTCGGGATACTGGCCGGCGGCCTCGGCGACGCCGAGCGCCTTGCCCTGATCGTCGGGAACCTCTACGTCTGGATGTTCTTCTCAGGGACGATCACAACGGGGGTCGGCACGATCCAGAACGCAGCTGCGGGTCTGCTCTCACAGTCAGCCATACCGAGGGTGGTGCTTCCGTTCGCGTCTGCGATCAGTTCCGTGAACCTCTTTCTCCGTTCGTTGATTGCCTACGTTCCGATCCACTTCCTCGCACAGCGAGGGATCCACATAGAGATGCTCTGGATTCCCGTCCTGATAGTCATCACGTCGCTCTTCGGATTTGGATTGTCTCTTCTGTTCGCCGTGCTCAACGTCTACATCCGAGACATCTCACGGCTACTGCCCCACGCCCTGAGGCTGTGGCTCTATCTATCGCCCGCCATCTGGGAGTACACCCAGGTGCTTGGGCCCTCGACGCTCGAAATGATCGCGAGATGGAATCCGATGTTTTCAGGGATGACCGCCTGGACGATTGCTTTTGGCGGCCCGCTGGAAGCTGGTGGGCCGAGCATCGTCGGTCAGATAGGTGTCTTCACGGCATGGGCTATTGGCGCCGTGATAGTCGGATTCCTGATTTTTGTTGCGAGGGAGGATGATTTTGCAGTCCGGAACTGACGCGATACGCGTAACCGACCTGTCCGTCTCCTACTCGGCAGTCGTCGAGATACCGCGACACCAGCGCACGTCGCCCTTCAAGAAGCACACCCGTAAACGAGACATCGAAGCTGTTAAGGATGTCTCTTTCAACGTGAAGTCCGGAAGTGCCGTCGGTCTCGTGGGGGGCAATGGGGCGGGCAAGTCCACGCTGCTCAAGACGATTGCAGGGGTTTTGAAGCCTTCACAGGGACAAATCGACCTTTGGGGCCGTCCGCATCTCCTTGCCCCGGGGATGGGCTTCAACAGAAAGCTCTCCGGACGCGAGAACGTCATCTTGGGCGGTCTGGCGGCGGGAATGAGCATGGACGAAGTACGCGACAAGCAAGAGTCGATAATCGAGTTCGCCGACATCGGCGGGTTCATAGACCTCCCGACCACAACGTACAGCTCCGGAATGTTCGGACGGCTGGCTTTTGCCGTGGCAACGCATGTGGACCCGGAGATCTTGCTGATCGACGAAGCACTATCCGCTGGTGATGCCTCCTTCCGGAGCAAGGCAGTTCAGAAGGTCAAAGACATGTGCAATGAGGCGCAGACCATCGTGGTGGTATCTCACTCTTCTTCGCTCGTGGCCGAGATGGCTACCGAAGCAATCTGGCTACACCAAGGCCAGATCCGGATGACCGGTGAGGTCAACGAGGTCACGGCCGCCTACGAGGACTTCCAAAAAACCGCGAAGGAGCGGGCACAGCTTGACCGCATGATCGCCGAGGGATGACCTCGCGACGCCTTCTGTACATAGCTTTCTGGTACCCGCCGTCGAGAGCTTCGGGGGTCTATCGTGCGCTCGCAACGACTCGAGCGTTCGTCGAGGCCGGGTGGGAAGTCACCGTTGTGACGACGACGGAACGATTCCTGGAGAACGAGATAGGCTCTCTCGACCGCTCCCTGCTATCCGAGATACCCGCAGCTGCGAGAGTCGAACGGGTGCCGTTCAGTTTCGACCCGGACCTGAGGGAGGTGGGCCATTTTCGCGGCAACTTCCCGGTCATGTGGCAGGCCTGGAGAAGCCTCATGGGACCGATCAAAGACTCCCTTCTGGCTCCAATCACATCCCGGATGCCCGAACTCGAGGAGAGCTACTCCTCATGGATCGACCCCGTAGTGGCCGCGATCGCCGAGCGCGGCGAGAAGTTCGACCACGTTCTAGCCACGGGGAACCCGTTCTCCTCCTTTGAAGCCGCCAGACGGATAGCCGATGAGCTCGATATTCCGTACGCAGTTGATTTTCGCGATCCGTGGACGATCGACGTATTCACAGGCAATCGGGCGAGGCTGCCCGCCGGCACCGAGCTGGTCGAGAAGCGAATAGTCGACGGCGCCTCCTCCTGCATCCACGTGAACGATGCCATCGCCGAGGCCTACGCAACGAAGTATCCAGACGCTGCCGACAAACAACACGTCGTTCTCAATGGATTCGACCAAGACAGTGTCCACATCACTCCAGCGACATACGCGGGCGGCCCGCTTCGTTTTGGAATCCTCGGAACCGTGAATGACAGATGGCCGCTGGAGCCGATTCTTCAGGCCTGGAGAGTGGTACGGAATGAGCTACCTGTTGGAAGCAAGCTCATCCTGGGTGGCCACCTCGGATACTTCGCCAAGAGCGCCGAGCCCCTTGAGCGCGTCCTCCCGGGTGAGGCAGACGGTTTCGAGTTCATCGGCGCCGTCTCGAAGTCTGAAGTGGCGGCGTTCTACGCCTCCCTCGACGTAGTGATAGTGCCGGTCCCTGGCTCTCCGCTGGTCACCAGTGGCAAGATCTACGAAGCCATGGCAGTCGGGATTCCATTGGTGTGCGTCCAGGCAGAGGGCGGCGACGCCCGGCGTGTCTCTGGTGACCATCCACTGGCCCAAATGGCCAACCCGAATGTTCAATCCGTTGCCAACGCCTTGAGGGCCGCTGAGCGAGCCCGCAAGGAGCAGGGCTCCGACGACATTCAGTTCGTGAGACAGGCTATGCGCAGCTTCGACCGTCAGGTGACAATGGCAAGAATGGTTCAGCTGATCGAAGAGAGCCGATGAGCTCGCTCGAAGATCTGGTCACGTCGACGCCCGGCTTCGACCGCGCATTCATACTCCTTGGTGGAGTGACCGAGAAGGGCTACGACTCCGCAGTCGGCCGAGCCAAAACTTGGAGCAGCTCAGGAGAGAAGGTCATCTGGTTCGACGGATGGTCACCTGGAGCCAACGGACCAATACTGATGGAACAAGGGTTGATCGTGGTTCGGTACAGCGCAGCCGAGAGGAATCGACTGCCTGTCCGGGCGCAGGTCAAAGCCGAGAATCGTTCAGCCAGCCGCGGGGACCCATGGGCGTTCTGGGCGAGGATGATCCGCAAGCTGAACACGGCGACACGAGGCTACTTCAGTTGGCGGCTCATATCGGGCCAGGTCCGAGCCCTCCAGTCTCTTGTCGAGCCCGGCATGGTTGTCTACTGCGATGACCACGCGGCAACCGCGGCCTGGCACGCTGCCCGGATCTGGCCGAATGCTCCAATCGCAAGGGCGTGACCAGATGCATGTGAATCTCGTGACACCTTGGTATCCCGGCCGACACTCGGTCTACTCCGGAATCTTCGTTCAGAAAAGCGTCGAAGCTGTTCGCTCTCGAGGCGTGATCGTCGACGTGGAGGTTCCGACGATCTACCCGGCACCGGGCGGGCCCATACCGGAGAACATCCACGAATCGATGGCCTTCCTGGGACGCGAGGACCCCGAAGCCGTCTATGACGACCAGAACGGTGCGCGCTGGATCCCGGCACCGGTCCCGGCGCGCTCGGGACAGATGGGACGGGCCCGAGCATTCGCCACGGCGATCGAGTTGAAGCGTCGCATACTCCCGCCGAGAGGAGAGCTGACGCATGCCCACCTCGGTGTCCCTACGGCGTGGGCCGCAGTGCGCCTTGGTGATAGCCCTCTCGTGATCACCGAACATCAATCGACACTCCAAGAGATCCTGCGCCATCCCGAGTCGAGATCGGCATATCGCGAGGCGCTCGAAGCATCGTCGGCATTCATCTGCGTATCCAGCTTCCTGCGCGACCTCCTGATCGAAGCGTTCGGCAGTCTGGCTCGTGACAAAATCGAGGTGATCCCGAACATCGTCGACCTTTCCGATCTGCCTTTCCTACGTAAGAAAACGACGAAACTGAGTGCATGGATTTACGTTGGGGGCCTCATGCCCCACAAGGGCATCGACGCTCTCCTCGCCAGCTTCGCCGAGTACCGAACGAGCTACGACCCCAACGCGACCCTGACTGTTGTTGGGGATGGTCCGCTGCGCCCCACCATCGAGAGATTCTCGTCGCAAGCGGGCATCGCCGGCTCTGTCACAATCGCAGGTCCAAGATCCCACGATGAGCTCACCGGCTTCTTTGAGGGCGCCGACGTACTGGTTCACTTGAGCCCGTTCGAGACATTTGGCATTGCGACACTCGAAGCGATCGGATCGGGCCTTCCGGTTGTGTCTCTGCGTAATGGCGGGGCCGAGTCGACCTGGGGTGATCTCGAGCGGGCTTGCGGGCTACTCCTCGACAACGACACGCCCCCAGAGGCGATCGCTGAAAGCGTTGCGGCGCTACGAGATGACATTTCCCGGCTGGACCCACAGGCCGGTAGGGCGATGGTCGAGGAACGCTTCGCTGCCGAGAACGTGGCCAGCCAAATCATCGATGTCTACCGCCGGGTCATCGAGTAATGAAGGTAGCCCTCATCACGCAGACATTGAGAGCCAACGCCTGCGCCGCATACATCGCCGCGGACGATGCCCACGACTACGTCATCTTCACCGGCGACCCGGGAGCCTTCGCCCAATTCGACCTTCCCGACACCACTCTCGTCAATGCGACGTCTGCTTCACCAGCGGTGATGGATCCGACTCGAGCAAGCCAGGCGGCGCGCCGCCATCTGCTGGCCTGGATGCGGGGTGGGACGCGCGTCGGCAGACTGGCCGAAAGAGTGGCCAGGAAGGTGAGGTCACTGTGGCGGCAGACCGACGAGACCATGCGCGAAGCGCAGGCTCATCCCCTCAACAGTTATTTGATTGACCGACTGGCCGTTCTCGAAGAGGCTGAAGGTGTCGAGGAGTTGGTGGTGTTCGATGTCTTCGACCTTCCAACGGCGCTGGCCTTCAGAGGCACCTCGGCGATCCGGCTTCTCGTCCGCTAGAGGGCTATCAGTCGAGTTGCAGAGCGGTGATGGAATCCCATCCCACGGAGTAGAAGCCCGAGCTCAAGAGAGCTCCGAGTGAGCCGCTTGACTTCACGTTGTAGTACTTGTAGGTCCCATCACTCGACCGGTAGAAAAAGAGCTCATCCTGCTCATCGCCATCGAGGTCGACGGCCGTGATTGCACTCCAGCCGACTGAATACGTGCCTGAGCTCAATAGGTTGCCAAGTGAGCCAGAGGCCGTCACGTCGTAATACTTGAACGTGCCATCTGTGGATCGGTAGAAGAAGAACTCGTCCTGGCCATCGCCGTCTACGTCAACCCGTGTGATCGAGTCCCAGCCCAACGAGTAGACGCCTTGCTTGATCGGCGCACCCAGAGCTCCGGTGGACTTGACGTCGTAATACTTGAACGTGCCGTCAGACGACCGGTAGAAGAAGAGCTCGTCCTGAGCGTCCCCATCCAGATCCACCGCGGTAATCGAGTCCCAGCCCAACGAGTAGACGCCTGTTTTGATCGGGGCGCCGAGGGTTCCGTCGCTCTTCACGTCGTAGTACTTGAACACCCCATCCGAAGACCGGTAGAAGAAGACCTCGTCCTGAGAGTCGCCATCGAGATCGACGGCCGTGATCGAGTCCCATCCTTGCGAGTAGAGGCCCGATTTGAGCAGCGACCCCAGCTTCGCGGCAGGGCTCGTGTTGTAATACTTGAAGGTGCCGTCAGACGAGCGATAGAAAAAGATCTCGTCTGACTCGAGCAACGGAGCCTGGTATCCGACAGTGAACCACTCTGAGAACAGCCCGAAAGTAGTGCGCGTCCAGGTGCCGGTCTGCTGGACCACTTTGTAAGCGCCCTCCGAGTCGAGCCCGCTGAATTCGAGCATCGCCGCGCTCCCGGACGTCCTCACGTCGACGATTGAGACGTCGAGCAGAAGGTCGAGCCCGAGCGCCGCTGCCACGGTGTCATGCGCGATTGGTGTGACCCATGACGCCTTCGGATTGAAGACCGTCCCGTCCACGGCCACGCTGTCGTCAACCGAAACGAGGTATGCCTTTGGGGACCCTCCAAACTTCTCTTCGACGTTTTCAGTCAAGCCGCCGGAAGATGACGAGAAGTAGGCCGTGACCACTCCATTGGGGGCAGACGGGTGGCTGACTATCTCCCCGGCAGTGGCCTGGACGGCAGCTATCCATGGCCCGGTATTTGAATGACCCCAACCCACGTAGCGCTGGTCCGAGATGCTGTCTTTGACGTGACACCAGCCGTCACACGAGTTCGTCGCAGGGTCGCCGCGATCTAGTTGTCTTCCAATCGCATAGGAGCGAGAAGCGATGGCCTGGGCCTGAAGAGCATCTTGGTCCCACGAGTAGGGCATCTCCGACGTTCCCACGACATAGTCTTCGATCAGCATTTCTGCCGACAGATCCAGCCCTCCGGGGCCAGTTCTGAGATGCAGCATTCCCCTTGCGTATTCACAAGGTCGATGGATAGTCGGCGAGACGTTCCAATCGGCCAAGAGGCATCCGACGATGGTCACCTTCGTAGTAGGCACGGTGCCGGCAGTCGACCAGTCGTACCACTGCATGTCGATGCTGCAGTCCGGATCATCGAGGACCACAGGTGCGGCCTCTGGAGCTGTCACCGTCAGCACACAGCCGGTGCCAGAAGCTGCGATGTCGATAGTGGAACCCGAGACAGCAAGAACTTCGGTGGCTCCATCGGTGACCGTGACCGGAGCACCCACGCCCTCGCCGACATCGCCAACTGTCAACTGCAACACTTCGAAGTCGCGCTCTAGATTGACCCAGATCGGCGATGCTGCGTAGCTTCCAACTGACGCACCTGCGTAGTAATGCGAGATGATCTCGTCAGCAGTGTGCCCCTCGACCGCCATCCCGTATGCTCCGTACTGAGACATCCCGACCCCGTGACCCCACCCGGCGCCATCGAAAGTTATATCCGGGGGCGGCTCGCTGGCGGCTGCGGTCCCTGGAACGATGAGACCGAGAAGCACGACGCCAGCAAGCAGAGACTGGAGCATGGCTCTGACGGAGAGCCATGCTTTGCGGTCTAGAACAGTCACGATGTAGCTATCGGATCGATATCGCCGGTCTTGAGATACTGACGCGAGACTACGCGTGATAGGTCAGCCGAGGTCGTCGAGCTGGATAGCGGTCACCAAGTCCCATCCCGATCGATACGTCCCAGAGCTCACCAAAGTTCCAAGAGCCCCCGTCGGCTTCGTCTCGTAGTACTTGAAGGTCCCATCGGACGCTCTGAAGAAGAGCATTTCATCGAGGCCGTCGCCGTTCAGGTCGACCTTCGTGATCGAATCCCAACCAAGGGAGTAGGTGCCGGAGCTCAGCAGAGTACCGAGAGAACCATTCGCCTTGGTCTCGTAGTACTTGAACACCCCATCCGAAGATCGGTAGAAGAGCAGCTCGTCACGACCGTCACTGTTGAGATCGACTCTCGTTATGGAGTCCCATCCCAACGAGTAGTTCCCGGAGCTCAGCAGTGCCCCCAGCGCTCCAGTGGGCTTGGTCTCGTAATACTTGAACACTCCATCCGCCGACCGATAGAACATGACTTCGTCGTGGCTGTCGCCGTCGACGTCGACAGCAGTTATCGAGTCCCAACCGAGCGAGTAGGTCCCGTCGGCTAGAGCCGGTCCGAGCGAACCGTCTGCCTCCGTCTCGTAATACTTGAAGACACCATCCGTGGGCCGGTAGAAGAACACCTCGTCGTGACCATCGCCGTGAAGATCAATGGCGGTTATCGAATCCCAACCCACCGAGTAGGAGCCTGATGCCATTGCCGACCCCAACGCGGCATCGGGCGCAATATCGAAGTAGCTGAAGTCACCATTCGAAGACCTGTAGAACAGAATCTCGTTGTTGTCGAAGACGTCAAAACCAACTCTCTGATCGGCATAGCTCGATTCGACTCTCAGCGCCGTGCCGGAAGTCGTTATGGATCGGAGCTCGACGTCAGATCGCCCGTCGTAGCCAGAGCCGGTGTGGTGTACGAAGTAGATGCGACCTCCTCGCCATTTCGGGGATTCGATCTGACCCGACGTCGAGAACAGCGTTCTAACCACGCCCGAATCTATGTCCACAGTCCGAAGGCGCCGAAGGCCATTGACGTTGATCACGTAAACAAGAGATTCGCCGTCGGGGGAGAAACTCGAGTCATATCCATTCAAGACGCGGAGCACGGGGCTGCCCCCTCCCGACGGCATTGTCCACAATCCGGTTGGGTTGTCATAGGAAAGAAGGGCACCGTCAGGAGACAATGCAGGTCTGATCGCGCCCACTGCCCCGGTGAGCGCGGTGATCGCTCCTGTCGCGATCTCGACTCTGGCAAGACGACAGCACGCAGACAGGGACAAGCTTCCCGTTTGGTTCTGGCTGAAAGTCAAGAATGCGCCATCTGGCGACCAAACGGGATCGAACTCTCCGTAGGTCCCGTCTGTCACCTGTTCGAGCCCCGATCCGTCTACTCCCACCACGAACAAGGCATAGAGCGCCAGCGACTCGTCCCCAAGAGAACCCGAGAATGCGATCTCGCTCCCGTCCGGTGAGATTGCTGGAGATGTCAATGAGTCGATATCGGCAACGGTCGTGGTCCCGGATTCGTCGACGAACACCGGCTCGTACCGCAATGAGCCGTCGGGATCCAGCTGCGTGGAGCCATCTGCGAGAGCAGCACTGTGGAACGCGAGTATCAGGGCGACCGCGGCGGGGAGTCGGAGCAACCTCATCCGAGTCAACGGTAACCGCCTGAAGGAAGCGCACTCACCTGCTTCTCTCGGTCAAGGGGTCGGATCGAGCTCGACTGCCGTGATCGAGTCCCACGCCAGCGAGTAGAGGCCTTCCCTCACCGGCAGCCCCAGGGAGGCATCCTCGGTCACGTGGTAGTACTTGAAGGTCCCGGTCGAAGACCGGTAGAAGAAGAACTCGTCCTGGGAGTCTCCATCGAGGTCGACGGCGGTTATGGAGTCCCAACCAAGCGAGTAGACCCCCTCCTTGATCGGAGCACCCAACGACCCATCCGAATTCACGTCGTAATACTTGAACACCCCATCCGAAGACCGGTAGAAGAAAAACTCGTCCTGGGAATCACCGTCCAGATCGACCTTCGTGATCGAATCCCAACCAAGTGAGTAGACCCCCTCCTTGATCGGAGCACCCAACGACCCATCCGAATTCACGTCGTAATACTTGAACACCCCATCCGAAGACCGGTAGAAGAAAAACTCGTCCTGACCGTCTGCCGTCAGGTCAACTGCCGTTATCGAATCCCAACCAAGTGAGTAGACACCCTCCTTGATCGGCGCTCCTAGGGACGCGTCGACGTTGAGGTTGTAGTACTTGAAGACACCATCCGAGGACCGGTAGAAGAAGAACTCGTCGTTCGGGACGGTCTCGCAGTCCTGGCGGAACTCCCCACCGCACGCATCGGACCCGCTGCCTCCAAAGAGCCTGTCGAACCCCGAGCCACCGATGAGCACATCGTCACCCGCGCTTCCACAAATCGAGTCGTCGCCCTCCAGGCCAAAGACCCAATCATGGCCGTATATGGAATGGATGACGTCGGCCCCATCTGTGCCCCAGATCACGTCGTTCCCGGGTGTTCCGAAGATCGTCGGCGCCTTGCCGTCACAGACAAGAGTCTTCGGATCGAAGCCGAAGTTCACAGGGATCACCTGTGTCCGAAGACTTGCCAAAGTCGCGTAGAAGATGCCGCCCGGGCATGTCGTCGAGCCCAGATCACGGTGACCGACAATCGATGCCGATGAGAACTCCTCCCCCTCCTCAAAACCCACAGCGCCGGCACCAGCGACGAGGGTCACCGAGCCTTCGGGGTCGATCGAGTGCCAACCCGTCAGCCATTCGAGGATCTGGCGTAATCCCTCGATGTTCTCTGCAGTCGGCGACGCCGAGTCGAAGTTGCCCATCATTGCAACACCCTGGGTCTGGCTGTTGAACCCTGCGGTGTGGGCCCCACGGATCGGAGACGTCTTCGATCCCGTCCGTCCTTCCCAGACGGTCCCGAAGCGGTCGACCAGGAAGTTGTACCCGATGTCGTCCCAGCCGCGTCCGTTCACGTGGTACAGGCAGTGACCGAGAATGATCCCGGGAACGTCGGACGGTGAATAGCTGTTTGACGCGGCGGTGTGGTGGATGACAATGGCCTTAGCAGAGCTGAAGTTGAGCTCGGCTCCCTCCCGACGGCAATCCTGCGTGTCCCACTCGGAGCGATTCTTCACGAACGCCGCTCCCGTCCAGGAGGGAGCTGGCGGCGCGCCCACACTCAGAGGGGCCGTTCCGGGAAGGCTTTGATCTGACGTAGCCAGCGACTGGGTAGATATGAGCATCGCTTCAGCTCCGGTTGTGGACCCTGCGATGACGAACCGAGCTGCAGTGGCGGACCCCGTATACACGGGAGATGATCCAAATCGGCTCTCCCCCTCATCAGGCGCATGGTCGGGATCCACGGGCACGTCGATCCACTCCCCCCAGGCCCCGCTCTTGTCCCGAACCTGAAGCCACAGATGTGACACCTGCCCGCTGTCCCAGAGGAGGCCGATCATGTCGAATGGAGCCTCGACGTCAACAGAGATCTCGAGTGCTTCACTCGCCTCGGAAGCGGGTAGATCGACATCCTGCGGTGGCGGACTTCCGAACTCGACTGGCGTGGTCGTGACCGCATCGGGGAGTGAGTCGATGGCAGCCCCGCCTTCTCGGGTGCCCGCAACGAGCAGGAGTAGACCGAGGCCCAGGAAGACAACCCATCTGCGCATTGGGGCGATGCTATTGCTACCGGGGATTAAGTCGTGGAAGCTCGAGCAGACGCCTTCAGGAGCTCGACTTCTCGGCTCACCGTCGACTCTGGTCCTGTTTGCTCGCGAGCACGCTTGGCGGCGACCCGCGACATCTCTTCGAAACGCTCGGGATTCTCATAGAGCATCGAGATTCCGGCCGCCAACCCGGTCACATCGTCGGGTTCAGCCAGCCAACCGGCCTCATCGTCAACGAACTCGGGGATGGCTGCCACCCGATTGGTTACCGGCACAAGGCCAGAGGACATGCCTTCGCCGAGCGTCATGCCCTGACTGTCCCACCGAGTGGGTATGAGGAGAACACCGTTGTTTCCGTATATCTGTGCCATTTCCTTCGGGTCCATGAATCTCCGGACCACGGTCACATTCGGGAACTTGTGCAAGAAGGCCGTATCCGCTTCGAAGTGCCGGCCATCGCCATAGATCTCAAAAGAGATGTCTTGAAAATAGTCCGTCTTGGCCAGTGCCTCGATAGTGCCGGCAAGTAAGTCGGTTCCGTAGTTCCTCGCCGTGAAGCTGCGGACAGACACTACGCGGGTCCGATCGCCAGCCGATTTTGGGTGATAGGAGAAGTTGTCTGTGTCGATGACGTTGTGGATGATGTGTGCCTCACTAGCGCGCACGCGAGCGAACCTCTCAGCCACATCTCGCATGAACTGTGAGACGAAGATCTTGGACACTCGATGATCTACAAAAAGCTCGCTCAGGAGCTTCCTGCGGTCCACTTGGCGGGCGTCCCAGTACGCCGAGTTCGCTGCAATCTCCTCAGTCGAGTAGTTGTAATCGAGTTCCTGCCATTCCCGAGCCTCGAAGCCGTGAATCCAGACATGTATGGGAATTCGACCTAGATAGCTTCGCAACCAGGGCCATAGCTCGGGAAGAGGATGATGCCAACAGATTTGTCCCGGCTCCCAGTCCCCAAGGACTTCGTACAACTCGCCGGCGGGAGCCCTCACGACCGTTGCCCCGAACCGCCGATCTGTCCCCGTGTCTTCGGGTTCAGGCACATACACCTGGACCTCGAAACCATGCTCGATGTAGAAGCGAACTCGACGCTCGACGGGCTGGCCGGCGTAGGGCGCTTCGGATGATGGATAACGGGGAGCTATCAGTAGAAGCCGTTTGGGGTTTGGAGCGAAGCGCCTCGGGGTGGATTCCTCATCGCCTGCGGATCCTCGAACCCGGTCCACCAGCCATCGTGGTAAGCCAATGATCTGCTTGTCGATCCGCAGCCGATCGATTCTCTTGTTGTGGGTCCGGACGGCCGAAGCGTTGTCGCGACTCAGGGTCTCCACTTCGCGCAGTCTCGACTCGAGGTTCTCGACCCGACCAACAACCTCGTCGATTTCGCGCGCATACAACCGTTCGCGGGCTCGAGAAGTGTCGTTTTCCTTACCGTCCACGTCAAAGGTCTTCCAATTCGAGGACCAACTCCAGTAGTCCCTCTGTCTGACTTCTGCGGGAGAAACTAGCGCGTTGGGGTCGGCTAGCCCGTGTTGGCACGTACGAGGCGAAGAATCGTTTCAAATCTGCCGGCTCATTCCTGACCCAAAAGACCCCATCGAGCTCAGCCGTCACGTCATGGAGGTTTCCCGTCAGTGGCTCACCATCGGTGACAATGATGATGTCGAGGTCGCATGCGATGTAATCGAACAGCTTTGTCGTCTGTGTAGACGACTCGCCCGAGGTCATCACGATGCCGGCATCAGCACCCCGAATGCTTTTCACCATCTCAACATAGGGCATCAATCCATGGGCACGACCCGATGGGTGGCTCTGCACCGCTTGGGTCAGGGAATAGTCCCGCCCGTAATGATCGAGAAAGACCCGCCCCTCCGGGAGCGCATCGAGAACATCGTCGAGGGGTAGGTTTCTGAAGACAGTGCCGGTGTAGACCACCCGAATCAGGTCAGAACCTGCTCCACCGCCCTCCTCGAAATTCGAGTCGACCACGTCCTCGTTGAAGCCATTGGAGACGATTCTCCTGATCACATCAACGCCAGGGGCGATATCGATGAGGCACTCGTTGTTGACGGAGATCACCGCATCAGCCGCACTGACCATCTCTCTTTCGAGATTCATGAAGAATGCCCTCTGCGGGATGCTGTAGTTGAACCTCGGATTCCACGCGAAAGGGTCCCGGAAGTCGAGAATTACCTTCGCGCCCCACAATTCCTTGAAGAGACTCGCGAGGCGGAAGTAGTAGAAGGGGTTCCCTGACATGATGATCGTGTCGAAGCCGGCATCCCAGGATGGTGCCTCGACTGCGACGCGGTCGGCCCAACTTGCCGATAGCCTATCGACTTCCTGGCGGCGGAGGTCCTCGATGAAGCGCCAGCCATCCTCTGACGTCCGGAGCTCGCCAGGATCGGGCACCACCATCATGCCGGGCAAGCCTTCGGCCCCACGTGTGGCCGTGAGCCACGTCACATCGAGACCTTTCCCTCTCTCCGCAGCCAAACGCGGCAGGTTTCGATGCCAGTAATTGAGCCTCTGTACTGACACGGGAGTTGTCGGAGGAGCGAAATACGACACGAGGAGGATCCGGTGATCTGCTTTTCCGTTGGCCGGCACGACGGCGGAAGAGGCGGTCGTCTCGAGGGCGCCGCCTAACGCACCCAGGAGCCCCTCGATGTCAGAAACATTGATCGGATTGGCAGGGACCAGATGTGCCGCCCGCCACTCCTCCTGGATGCGCGTGGACTTGAGATATACCGCGGTAGCTCCGACCCAGAAGCGCAACATGGAGTACTCGTAAGAAGCCTCTTCGGCGACTGCGACATATGGGACCGGGACGAGATCGACAATGTCCTGAGCAGCTCGAGGCGCCACGTCTGGGCCGACGATCAAGGTCACGTCCACACTGCCCAAGCGCTCGACCTCCTCCTCGACAAACATGGAGATCAGGCTGCCGGCGCCGGCACGGCGGCGGCTGTAGGTTCTCTGGCGGTGTGACTGCGTCCGCTGTCCTGACTCGTAGCGCGAGAGCATGAGATGGCTTGGCTCGAAGTGGGCGACGTCCACCGCTGCGAAGAACATCGAGAGTAAGGCCGGAAAGACACGCTGCTCCCCAAACTCGACAACCAAGACGCGGCGAGTTCGAGAATCCTTGTATTGGTGCCGAAGACGACCCCAGAGATCCGGATCCGGCCGCAGCGCCTGCTCCCCAGGGCGCTTTCGTTGCAACTGGGCGACTGAGTCGATCAACAGATTCGCGACCACTTGTTGCCACTCCGGCGAAGCGACGGCCTCACCTGCGGGGTGATTGTTCGTGGTTCTGCTCATTGACGACGTCGGTGATCGTAACGGGAACACATTGGAACATTGCTTTGCTTGGGCGCGCTTTCGAGGTGGTGCCGGGGCCCTCTGTGCTCAGCACTAGCATCGCCAGATGCCACCGCCCGTTGCCGCTATCTTCTCGGCGCTCCTGATACTCACCGGTGTGTCGAAACTCCGCCGGCCGGACGACACATCCAAGGCCCTGAGCATGCTTGGGATCCCCTTCGCGCCGAGCGTGGCCCTGGGGTTGGGATTGCTTGAGGTGACCGTGGGGGGTACAGCCCTGGCAACGTCCTCGAGCTGGGTGTTTGCAGTCCAAGCAACTCTCTACGCTGGTTTTCTCGGGTGGGTCACGATTGCGCTAGTCCGAAACTTGCCTATCGCCTCATGCGGGTGTCTGGGAACACCGGACACTCCCCCATACTGGGGCCACGTAGTTCTCGACGGAGCAGCAGTCATAGCTTCTACCGCAGCTGCGATCGCCGGGCCGATCACTATCCAGTCATGGTGGGCTGGGATCACGTCGTTGCTACTGATCAGTCTCGGGGTTTGGCTCGCCTGGGAGATCCTTGGAACCGGAGCTCGAGCAGCGAGTCTCTCCAGCCGATGAATGCACTTCTCCGAGCAGCCACTTCGGCAGTGGACCGAAAGACCACCCGCCGAGGATTCCTCTTTCGTTTAGGGATGGCATCAACGGCAATCACGGTCGCTCCACTCAGATTCCTTCTCCGCCCGGTGTCGGCGCAAACCGCTATCTGCGGGCCGGCGCCTGGATGCAATGACGGGTACTCGGCCTTCTGCTGCACGATCAACCGAGGTATCAACAACTGTCCCCCCGGTCACTTCGTGGGAGGCTGGTGGCGCGCGACCGGGTCGTCTTATTGCTCATCCGGCTCGCGGTACTACATCGACTGCCACGCCCGCTGTACTTGTACCGGGTCGGGGAACTTCTGCAGCTCCGGCTGCCAGCCGTGCAGCTGTCATTGCCCCGACACATCCACCTGTGACAAGCGACACGTCTGTTGCGCCCAATTCCGCTATGGCCAGTGCAATACCGGTATCGCGCAAAGCGGGCCAGTGACCTGTCGTGTAGTCACTTGCACACCACCGCATCTCCTCTATGACGCTTGCGGATCGACCGTCCTTTCAGACAACTTCACCGCCAACCAGACCGCCCCTTGCCTGGCACCAGCACCATGACCTCTGTCTATTGGATCGTTATCGCGCTTGGGCTCGTGATCCTCTTCCTCGGGTTGCTGGTGGTCAGCCTCCTCAAGACTCAGGCAGAGATCGTGCGCCGGCTCGACAGTCTCGGCATAAAACTCGATGAGGCGGACTCATCAGCCCCGATCTCGCTGACACCGCCCGCTCGCTCGCGCACTGCGACTTCGGACATCGCAGGGGTGGATCCTTCCGGCGATCCGGTGGTCAAGTCGCTCCACGTCGGCAACGATCCGGTGCTCTTGGCCTTCCTGAGCACGACATGCACTTCATGCTCTGAGTTTTGGGAGTCGTTCGATGACGACTCGATGATGCTCCATGAGGCGAGGTACCGGGTCCTGGTAGTCACCCTCGGCGCGAGCGAAGAGAGCCCAACCCGCGCTGCGAACCTATCTCGAGGATCAGTCGATGTCGTCATGTCATCTGAAGCCTGGGCAGACTTCGAAGTCCCCGGCGCTCCGTATTTCGCAGTTGTCGACCCTCAATCGAGAGAGGTCATCGGAGAGGGATCTGCAGCCGATATGCGAGCCCTCCTCACATTCCTCGGTGATGCCGCGGGTGACCGGCGATGGGACGCGAGACGGATCAGTGATCGCACCGATGCTGACCGCGAGCGCATGATCGACGACGAGCTGAAGCGTGCCGGCATCTACCCAGACGACCCGCGGCTCTACCACGAGCCCGGGGAGGGGGAGGACTGAAGGTATGCCAGTTGACCCAGTCGGCGCCCACGAGGACGAACGGTTCATCGTCTCAATGGAAGGGCTGGCCCTCGACGTCCCGCCCGCCTGGGAAGCGCGCATCAGCCGATCCGGAATCAACGGCAACGACACGGGCACCAGCTACCCGGTGGCGCACGCGGCGACGATTCCGTTGCCCCCGCAGCGCGGCGACTATGGGAGCAATGTCGTGGAGCGGCTTCAGGCGGAAGACGTCTTCGTCAGCCTCATCGAGTTTGGGCCAGAAGCAGTCGACACCCCCCTATTTCCTCGTATCTCCGAACTTCCTCGTTCGATCGAGCCTGCCGAATTCCACCCGCGACAGCTACAGCGGGTGCTTCCAGGCCAAGCAGGCAAGCAGGTCTTCTTCACATTCGAGGATCGCGCCTTTTGCCTATACGTCGTACTCGGGTCTTACGCGCGAAGGGCAGCCCTCACAGCACGGCTCGAAGATCTGCTCAAAGGCCTTGTTATCACACCTAGGAGGAGTCAATGATCACCCCCTTGCTATTGATTGGCATCATCACCGCACTCGGCGCGGCGATACGTGGCAACTGGTCGCCATGTGGTGAGTCACTCCAGGCCCAGATCCATCCTCTGGGAGAGAAGAGCAGGGGAAATATCTGGGGTGTGACCATGATGTCATTCACCATCGCGTCAATAGCCGCAGGAGGATCACTCGCAGCGTTTTCCGGGTGGCTGGGGGGGACTCTCTTTGACATCGACGACCTTGCATTGCTGCTGGCTGGTGCTTTTGCCGTCCTTGCGGGCATCCTCGACCTCAGCCCTTTGACCCCATGGACCCCCAGGCGACAGGTCAATGAGAACTGGATCGGCAGGTATCGCGGCTGGGTATACGGCGCCGGCTTTGGAGCTCAACTCGGTGTCGGATTCGCGGTGTTTGTAATGAGCTGGGGCTATTGGGCGATGCTCGCAATCGCATTCGTGTCCGGCTCAGCGCTACATGGAGCGATCATTGGAGCCGTATTTGGCCTGGGCCGTGGGGTCCTGCTCTTCCTCTCAAGAAGGAGCACGACCCCAGAAAGTCTGGTGGCTTTCCATGCCTCGATGATGCGATTCAAGCCCGTCGTCTTTCGAGCTACCGGCATTGCCACGGTGGCGACCGGACTGCTCCTGATGCTTTAGGTGATCAGGCCGACGATTGCGTCCACGGCGTCGTCGATGACCACCGAGCTGCCGTCGATAACGAGATCGGGTGACACAGGCCTTTCATAGGGAGCGTCGATTCCAGTCATATTCTCGATCTCACCTGCCCGCGCCCTGGCATACAGCCCCTTTGGGTCACGACCTTCACAGACCTCGAGCGGGGTGTCGACAAAGACCTCCAAGAACGAGGTCCCACCTTCTTCGTGCCTCGTGCGGGCTGCGTTGCGATCCGCCTCATAGGGTGCGATCACCGGGACCACCGCCACGAGGCCGGCATCAGCCATCAGCCGCGCGACCTCAGTGACTCGTCGTACGTTCTCCGCCCGATCCTCGGGCGAGAAGCCCAAGTCTGAATTCAACCCGAAGCGGAGATTGTCGCCGTCAAGAACTACTGCGTTTCTCCCGGAATTGATCAGCGCTTTTTCCACGGCGTAGGCGATCGTCGACTTGCCGGAGCCGGAAAGACCGGTCAGTAGCACGGTGCAGCCTGGTCCCCCCGTCAGACGATGTCGATCCTCCCGCCGGACATCGCCGTCGTGGCGGACGATGTTCTTCGTCACGTTGCCTTGCCGGTGACCATGCCCGCTGCGACCGTGGAGTTCGTCGCCTCATCGACCAGGATGAACGAGCCTGTCTGGCGGTTCCGACGGTATTCGTCGACAAAGAAGGGAGTGGTCGCCCTCATCCTCACTCTCCCAATCTCGTTGAGGTCGAGTCGGGTTGAGGACTCGTCACGGTGCAGGGTGTTGACATCGAGCCGGTATTGGAGGTCTTTGACCATCACGCGACCCCACTTGGTTGTGTGCTTGATCGCGTACTTCGATCCGACTTCCATTCCTGAGCTCTCCGACATCCAGCAGATCATCGCATCCAAATCTTGCGTCGAGTCGGGCTGATTGTGTGGGCGGCAGATCATGTCACCGCGGGAAATGTCCAGGTCATCCTCGAGTTTGAGCACCACCGACATAGGCGGAGTTGCTTGCTCTACCGGCCCGTCGAAGGTGTCAATCCGGGCAATTCGCGTCGTGAAGCCGCTTGGTAAAACCATCACCTCGTCGCCAGGCTTCATGAGCCCGCCTGCAACGGTCCCGGCGTAACCCCGGTAGTCATGAAAGCCGTTCCGGTGAGGTCGCACCACATACTGCACAGGGAACCTCACGTCGATCATGTTGAAGTCGCTGGCGACATGGATCTCCTCGAGAAGCTCGATGACGGTAGGGCCCCGGTACCAGCTCATATTCTCCGAGTAATTGACGATGTTGTCCCCGAGGAGAGCCGAGACCGGCACAAAACGGAGGTCGTGGATCGCCAGCTTGGTGGCGAACTCGCGAAACTCGTCTACCACTTCATCGAATCTGTCCTGAGACCAATCGACGAGATCCATCTTGTTCACACAGAGCACAAGGTGGGGCACTCCCAAGAGCGACGCGAGGAAAGCATGCCGCTTGGTCTGCTCGACTACCCCGTTTCTCGCATCGACCAGGATCAGCGCGATGTTGGCGGTGGATGATCCCGTGACCATGTTCCGCGTGTACTGAATGTGTCCTGGAGTGTCGGCGAGGATGAATTTCCTCTTTGGCGTCGAGAAATAGCGGTAGGCAACGTCGATCGTGATCCCTTGTTCGCGCTCGGCGCGCAGACCATCGGTGAGCAGAGCCAGATCGACGTAATCGGTGCCCCGACGCCTGCTCGCATCTTCGACGGAGTCCAATTGATCCTGAAAGATCTGCTTGGAGTCGTACAGGAGCCGACCGATCAGAGTCGACTTTCCGTCATCGACCGATCCTGTTGTGGCGAGACGGACCAGCTCTGCAGTCATTAGAAGTAGCCCTCGCGTTTGCGGTCCTCCATAGCTGCTTCGGCTGTGCGATCGTCGGCGCGGCTTGCCCCGCGCTCGGTGATCCGGGAGACGGCGATCTCTTCGATGATGTCCTCGACTGTGCTCGCTGACGATTCGACGGCGGCGGTGCATGACATGTCACCCACCGTGCGGAAGCGGACCTGCGCCTCGAAGACTTCCTCACCATCGACGCGCTCTATGAATGCCGAGTCAGCCATCAACATGCCGTCGCGTTCGAAAACCTTCCGGCGATGGCTGAAATAGATGCTGGGCAGGTCGACCTTTTCGGCATTGATGTACTGCCACACGTCAAGCTCGGTCCAGTTGGAGATGGGGAAGACACGCACGTGCTCGCCCTGGCGATGACGGGCGTTGTAGAGGTTCCACAGCTCCGGTCTCTGGTTCTTGGGGTCCCACTGCCCGAACTCGTCTCGGAATGAGAACACGCGCTCTTTTGCACGGGCCTTCTCCTCATCGCGTCGGGCGCCGCCAAAGACGGCGTCGAAGCGGTTTTGCTCGATCGCCCTGAGCAGAGGCTCGATCTGGAGACGATTGCGGGATGCCCGTGGGCCCCGCTCCTCGACGATTCGACCGGAGTCAATCGACTCCTGCACCGAGGCGACGATCAGCTCGGCATCGAGCTCATTGATCGTCAGGTCCCGGAACTCGAGAACCTCCGGGAAATTGTGGCCGGTGTCGACGTGCATCACCGGGAAAGGCAGGCGAGCCGGATGGAACGCTTTCACGGCGAGCCGCAACACCAGTGCGGAGTCTTTGCCGCCGGAGAAGAGCAGCACCGGTCTCTCCGACTCGGCGACCGCCTCACGGATTATGTGGATCGACTCGTCCTCGAGCGCTCGAATGTGGTCAGACTGCAAAATCGTCATCACAAAACAGGATACGGGTCGATCCGAAACACGCCACTTAGTTGCCCCACCGCAGGAACCCCCCTGATCCTCTACTTGGCTAGCCCACCTCAATGAGGTGGCGATCAGCCTTGTTGAGATTGTCCACGGAGTCAAGCCCACAGGCCACGATATCTTCGATTCTGACGCCGAATTCCCCGGGAACGTAGATTCCAGGCTCGACGGAAAACGTCATGCCGGCCTCCAGCATGAGATCGTTTCCCTCGACGATATATGGATGCTCGTGCCCCTCCAGCCCGATGCCATGACCGGTGCGGTGGATGAAGTACTCGCCATAACCCGCTTCCTCGATGACCTGCCGCGCCGCGCGATCTACTTCCTGGCACGGCACGCCGGGAGCGATGGCCGCACGCCCGGCCCGGTTTGCTTCATCGACCACGGAGTGCACTTCGCGCTGACGATCTGTCGACTCGCCCGCCACGAAAGTTCGCGTCACGTCGGAGTGGTATCCGTCAATGGTCCCCCCGAAGTCACAGACCACCATGTCGCCACTTTGGACTACTCGCTGCCCGGTCTCATGGTGGGGGGAGGCGCTGTCAGGGCCGGAGGCGACAATTGTGAACCACGAGCGATCGTGTCCTTCTTCGACGACCATCCTGGCAATTTCAGCTGCGATCTCCGACTCCGTTCTCCCGACGAAGCCGACCTCCGAGGGGATGCGGGCCAGGACGCGGTCGGTCGCCTGAGCAGCACGGCGAAGCCGATCGATCTCGTCCGGCTCCTTCCTCATTCGCAGCTCCTTGGTCAGGTCGGTCGCCACCGACCACTCGACGTCAGCCAGACGCTCCTGGAATGCGAGGAGGAACGAGGACCACATCGTCTCCCCGACGGCAATCGCATCGCTACCGCTCAATCGGCTCGCAATCGACCCCAAGACATCGTCCGTCTCGCCCCAGGGCATCATCTCGAATTGGCCGGTCTCGACGCGTGGTGCTTCCAGCGCCGGCACGAACAGAGTTGGATCACCTTCTGAGGGAACCACGAGCGCAGTGATCCTCTCGAGCGGCATCGCTGTGTAGCCGGAGAAGTAGGGAAGATCAGACCCTGCAGTGAGGAGGACAGCGTCGATCCCACGCTCTGACATGAGGACTTGAAGACGGGCAACACGGGATGCGTAGTCGAACATCGCGTCAGGCTAGGAGGATCGGGACTGTGTGGAGCGTCTGTGGTGGGCTGCTGCCCCCATGCTCAGTCGAGGTCTATCCCAGCCACGACCGACCATCCCTGCGAATAGCCCACACCTGACCGAATCGGCGAGCCGAGTGATCCGCCTGCCGTGACGTCGTAATACTTGAACGTCCCATCGTCTTTGTAAAAGAGAAGCTCGTCATGGCCACCCCCGTCGAGGTCGAGAGCAGTTATCGAGGACCAACCCGGCGTGTAGCCATCTCCTTCGAGTATTGGAGAGCCGAGAGATGCGTCGCCGCTCACGGCATAGAACTTGAATGTCCCATCCGTGCGGTAGAAGAGAAGCTCGTCTCCCCCACCGTCGAGTTCCACCGCCTCGATCGCGGTCCATCCAGTGGAGTAGCCGGAACCGGACTTGATCGGCGAGCCCAGAGAGCCATCGGGATTGACTGCGTAGTATTTGAAGGTTCCATCCGATGACCGGTAGAAGAGCAGTTCGTCCTGATGATCGCCATCCAGGTCGACCGCGGTGATGATCGACCAGCCGCCCGAATATCCGTCTCCTTCGAGCATCGGAGACCCGAGCGCTCCGTCCGATGCAATGTCGTAGAACTTGAAGACGCCGTCATCGCGATAGAACAACAGCTCGTCCTGATTGTCTACATCATCGAGGTCGAGCGCCGTGATCGAGCTCCATGACTTCGAGTATCCACCACCCGAAGTGATGAGGGATCCAAGGGATGCATCATCATTCACGTTGTAGTACTTGAAGGTCCCATCGTTTCGGTAGAAGAGAAGCTCGTCACTGTCGAGGATCACCTCCAGTCCGACATACACGAACTCCCAAGGCTCGGGCAGCGGGCCCTGGTTGGGAGCGTCCGGGGGGTAGGAAGGGACGAACCCATGAAGCATGGCGTTTTGGTAGTTGTCCGCCGAAATCCACTCGTATGCTCCCGTGTCCTCGAAGCCTCCGATGGTCCCGCCGGCGGCCTTGATGTCGAGGGCGTACCCGGTGTGATGGCGAGACGCGCCTGGTGGGGCGTGGAAGTCGAGAGTGTCGTTGATCGCGGCATCAGACGAGCCATCGAGATCTGCGTTGAATATTGCCTTCTGAGTGGCGACCGACCGGTGCGCGGAGTGGATCACGATGTCGTGACCCGCTGCTGCCGCCGCAGCCTGCAGCGATTCCCAAGCGTCTGCCGTCGCTTCCTGCATCGAATGCCCGTCCTGCACTACCAGCCCGGATGCAGGAGTGGGCCGCATTTCGTAGCCCCTGGCGAAAGCAATCTCCCATATCCGATCGTCCAGCGCTGCGTCACCGGTTATCGATCCTGGTTCGCCGGCCGGTGTCAGATTGGGGAGACGTGAGAACGCCTCACGTACGATATCTGTCCACTCGCTTCCGGCCAGAGCTGGAAATCCTTCGGATGCCTCGGCGGGAATGCCGGGGACGACTGCCAATAGAGCAGCGAATGCGCCGATCAGGAGTCGAGATTGACTGCGGTTATGGAATCCCACCCAAGCGAGTAAACACCATCTTCGACCGGTGCGCCCAACGAACCGTCTGGCTCCACGTCGTAGTACTTGAACGTCCCATCGGCAGATCGATAGAAGAAGAACTCATCGAAGCCGTCTCCATCGAGGTCGACCTTGGTTATCGAGTCCCACCCAAGCGAATAGAGCCCTTCCTTGATCGGGGCACCCAACGAGCCATCCGGGTTCACGTCGTAATACTTGAACGTCCCGTCGGACGACCGATAGAAGAAGAACTCGTCCTGAGAATCCCCGTCGAGGTCGACAGCAGTGATCGAATCCCAACCCGTCGAGTAGACCCCCTCCTGAATAGGAGCTCCCAGAGAGCCGTCCGGGTTCACCTGGTAGTACTTGAAGGTCCCATCAGAGGACCGATAGAAGAAGAACTCATCTTGGCCGTCTCCATCGAGGT